>WNGJ01001200.1_pt1 | contig 25084 bp, 17 predicted proteins | sample 5400611 | NCBI WGS metagenome assembly WNGJ01 (sample SAMN13153375, study PRJNA577476) | soil metagenome | isolation source: 40 cm soil or saprolite under Garry oak tree replicate 1 | place: USA:California | collected 2016-06-15
CACGCTCGCGATGGGCTACTCCGGCGTCCGTCGGGTCCTCGTGACGCGCCTCCTGGACTTCTTGAACCGCGGCGTCCATCCGATGATTCCCTCCCGCGGATCGCTCGGCGCGAGCGGCGACCTCGCCCCCCTCGCGCATTTGGGCCTCGTGCTCGTGGGGGAAGGCGAAGCGGAGGTCGGCGGACGGGTCCTTCCGGGCGGGAAGGCCCTCGCGGCGGCGAAACTGGCGCCGCTCATCCTACAGTCGAAGGAAGGCGTGGCGATTATCAACGGGACGTCTGTGATGGCGGCCGTGGGTGCCCTCGTGGTCCACGATGGCCTTCGGTTGCTGAAGGATGCGCAGGTGGCGGCCTCGATGTCCTTTGAAGCCCTCCGTGGATCGCCGAAGCCTTTCGACGACCGCCTCGTCGGACTGAAGCCGCAGCCCGGCGCGCGGGAGGTCGCGGCGAACCTCCGACGCCTCCTGCGGCGCAGCGAGATCATCCCGTCCCACAAAGGGCCGCACAAGGTGCAAGATCCGTATACGCTCCGGTGTATTCCGCAGGTCCTGGGGGCGGTGCGCTCGACGCTCGAAGGCGCGGCCGCCTCCCTGCGGGTCGAGATGAACGCCGCGACCGATAACCCGCTCATCTTCCCGGAGGGCACGAGCGTCAGCGGCGGGAATTTCCACGCGCAAGCGCTGGCGATGGCCCTGGACCACGTCGCCCTCGGCATGGCCGTCCTCGCGGGCTTCTCCGAGCGGCGGATCGCGCGGCTCGTCGACACGCGGCTCAGCGAGTTGCCACCCTTCCTGACGCAGAAGAGCGGGCTGAATTCCGGCATGATGATCGTGCAGTACGTCGCGGCGGGCTATGCGAGCGACAACAAGGTCCTCGCCCATCCGGCGTCCGCCGACTCGATCCCGACGTCGGCGAACCAGGAGGACTTCGTGCCGATGGGCATGGCAGCCGCCTTGAAGGCCCGGCAGGCCCTCGAGAACGCGGCGCGCGTCGTCGCGCTCGAGGTGCTCGCCGCGGCCCAGGGACTCGAGTTCCTCAAGCCTCTGCAACCCGGCGTCGGCCCCCGGGCGGCCCATGCCTTCGTGCGGTCGCAGGTCCCGCCGCTCGTCGAGGACCGCTCCCTCGCAGCCGATGCGAATCGCATCCTGGAGTGGATGGCGACCGGGGAGTTCCTGAGGTCCGCGGAAGCGGCCGCGGGGCCGCTCGCCTGATCACTCGACCGCGCCTTGCAGGGAGCGGAAGCACACGGGGCAGCGGCCGACCCGGCTCGCGCACAGCTCGTGGAATTCGCGGCCGCAGCCGCATCGGGTGACCTTGAAGCCCTTCTTGATGAGGCCTTTGCAGATCGGGCAGCGGCTCTCGAGGTCCGCGACGAGCCGCTTCGCCTTCTCCGGGCCGATCTCGGAGACGTCGATCTGGGCGATCATCTCCTGGGTGTACTCCTTCTCGTCGAACACCCGGTGCGAGACGATCTGGATCGCGAGCGGCACGCTCCCGGGGGCGGTCATCTTGAGGCGGATCTTCAGGACCTCCGTCCCGTGGGCCCGGACGGCGGGGAGTTCCGTCACGCCCTGCGTCTCCGCGTCGCCGAGGATCCGCACGCGGACGTCCTTCGCGAGCCCCTTCCCGACGTTCTCGAGGGTCAGGGTCGCCTCCGTCCATTCGTTCAACTTCGTCGCGCCGACCTCGAGCGATCCGTGCATGCTCGGCGCGAACGCCTCCGTGGCGTCCCACGCCATGCGGTAGGCTTCCTCCGCCGCCTTGATCGCCTCCGGGAAGTCCGTCTTCCGGAGCTGGACCGCCTGCGCGAGCTTGGTCTCGGCGGCCTTCATGTCGATCCCGAACTTGCGGCCGTTCCGGATCGTGGTCTCGCCTTTGAACGTGAGATCGATGAAGCGCTTTTCGACAATCTTCGCGGACTCGACGCGTTCGAGCGCACTCTCGACCACTTCCATCGCGCCGTCGAACTCCCCCTGGAGGATCCGCTCGTTCGCCTGCCGGAGGAGCGCCTCCGCGTCCCTCGCGTCGGACCCCAGCTTCTTCGCGTGGGCGACGTTCTCCGCCGCGTCCTGGAGCGCGCGGTTCAGTTTCGCCGCGAGCCCGGTCTGGGCCGCGTCACGGCCGGCCTGGATGCTCGCCGCAGCGGCGGGGAAGTCTTCCGCCTCCAAGCGGGAGCGGGCCTCGGCGAACTTGTTCTGGGCCGGCGTCGGATCGACCTCCATCTTGCGGCACGTCTCGATCAGCGCATCCGCCTTCGTGAGTTCGCTCGCGAGGTGGGACCGCAACAGGCCGAGGCCCCACTCGATGCTCCCGGAGAACTCGGCCCGCGCCTGCTCGACGTCACCGGCCTCCAACGCCGACTCGCCGTCCTGGAACGACCGCTCGATCTTCGCCGCGTCCGTCCCGGCGGCGTACGCCGTCTGCAGGAGCCGCTGGGCCCGGTCCCGGATCCCCTGCGTCTCCTCGACGAGGATCCGGAAGTCCGCGATCGCGTCGGAGGCGCGGATCGCCGTGTCGAGCGCCTTGACGTAATCGGCCTCGTCGTACGTATTGCGGGCGTCCGCGGCGAGTCCGACGACGGCCTTCGAGGCCTTCCCGAGGGCCCGGAGCTTCCGCTCGACGGTCTCGACCGCCTGCTTCGCCATCGCTTGTTGGAGCGCAACCCGCTCCGCCTCCGCCTCGCTCTGGATTGCGGCCGCGACGGCCTGACGGTACTTCTTCGCGCGGAAGAACTCCCTCGATCGTTCGAAGAGCTTCTCTGCTGACCGGGTATCGGTGCCTTCCTTGCGCGCTCGGGCGAGCCCGTCCTCGAACTGCTTCATGATCGAGGCGATTCCCTGGTCCCGCTCTTTCGTCGCCTCGACCTCCCCCTGCGCGACGAGGTCGAGGACCTCTTCGAATCGGCCCATCTTGTACGCGCGGTCCGCCTTGTCCAGCAGCCTCGCCGTGGACGTCAGGGTGAGGTTCATCGCCTCCGCGTCCGCGACGAATTCCCTGACCCGCCGCAGGGCGGTCGCGGCCTCCTCGCCGTGGCGCTTGAGCGCCTCCAGCTGGTCCCTCAGCGCTTGGGTGACGTCGGCGGCCTGCTCGAACTCGCCCGCCTCGAGGTGCTGCCTTGCCTGGATGAGCGAGTTGCTCGCCTGGGCCAGGTTCAATCCCTCGACCGAGCCGAGGACCCCCTCCGAGGCCGCGAGGGAACCCGACAGCTTCTCCCGGATCAGGGACGTGAACTCGTCCTCGGCCCGTTGCGCGAGGGCGAGCGCCTTGGCGTAGTCCTTCGACTTCATCGCCTCCTTCGCCTCGCCGAATAGGTCGCGCAGGTGCGGTGCGTCGATGCCGAGCTTCCCGGCAAGCTCGAGGCGACCCCGGCTCGAGAGGATCTTCTGGGCCGAGGAATACAGGACCGTCAGCTTGTCGGTCTCCGCACGCGCATCGGACGCGACCTTGAGGGCGCGGTCGTATTCGAGGCGCTCGAACGCCTTCTTCGCGTCGACGAGCATCTCGACGACCTTCGACACGTCGACGTTGCGTTTCTTCGCCTCCGCAACGAAGGCGGCGGCGCTCGCGATCGCGTTGTACGCCTGGCGGTGCAGCGCGGTCGCCTTGTTCGCGCGCTCGTTCGACTCGGTCAGGAGGCGGAGTCCTTCGTGGTAGTTCTGGACGCCGAGCGCGAGGCGCGCCCGCCGGTGGAGGTCCGTCATCTCGTCCACGTCGATCTTGAGGCCCGACGCCGTCCCGATCCGCGTCTTGACGAGCCCCTGCAGCGTGTCCGACGCGGCCGCGAGCGCCTCCGTCGCCCGGCCTCGGAGGGACAGGATCTCCCCGACACGACCCCCAACGAGGAGGCCGTTCAGTTCGCGGTGCAACGCCTCGAGGGCCGTCACGTTCGCGCCGAGTTCGACGCCGAGGCGGACCCCGAGGGCGAGGTCCCCGACGATCTCCTCCGCGCGGCTCCGGGTCCGGCTCTCGACGAACCGCTGGCTCTCCATGACCGCCTGGAAGGCCCCGTCGAAATCCCGTGAGGCCATGGCGGCGTCCGCCCGGTTCAGCATCGACTTCAGGTTCGAGCCGTCGTCGCCGAGATGCGGCAGCGAACTGCGGAGCGCCGAGATCCGTTGGGCGGCCTGGTCCGTGAGGACCTGCTCCGTCTTCGTCTGGACGTCGGCGGTGAGCTGAAGCGCCTTCCGGTACTCGTCGGCTTTCGTCGCGACGACCGCCTCCTGGAGGAGCTTCGACGGCTCGGACAGGTCCGCTCCGTTCTGCTCGCCAAGCGTGAGGACGAACTCCGCACGTTCGATCGCCTGCATGACCCGCTCCCGTTCCGCGCGGCGCAGTTCGTCGAACGCCTGGTCGACGGCCTTCGCGACTTCGGTCGGGTTCCGATCCTGGTACGCCTGGCGGGCCACGCCGGCGAACTGACGGGCGCGGACCGTCGAGACGCCGAACGACTCGGTGTCCGCGAAGGCGCGATGGAGTTCCTTGAGGCGGCCCTCGACCTTCCGGTAGCGCTCGAGGATCTCGTCGACCGCCGCATCGGCCCGCTTCGCGCTGTCGAGCGCCTCCTGGAACGCGTTCCGCTTGATCGCCTCGCGGGCGCGGTTCAGGTCTGCGACGGGGCCCTGCAGGTCGACCCCGATGTTCGTCGCGGCGATGAACTTCTCGCGCGACTGCGCGATCACGCCGACGACGCGTTGGAACTGGACTTGCTGGAGCGTCTGGAAGCCCTGCTTCGCGAGCTGCGCGCCCTCCCGGTAGTTGCCTTTCTTGAGCGCCGCCTCCGCACCGGCGAAGGACTCCTGGGCCGCCGACGGATCGGCGCCGAGCGCGCGGGCGTCCTGAAGGAAGCGGGAGAAGTCCGCGACCTTCCCTTCGAGGGAGCGCTGGAGCGACTTCTCGGACTCCGCACGGCTCTGTCGCAGGGCGTTGTTCGCCTTCTCGAAGTCGAGGTTCGCCACGTCCCCGCGGGCCCGTTCGATCAGGGTCGAGGGCTTCGTCGTGTCCGCCCCGAGCTCCTGTGCGGTCCGCACGAGGTCCTCGGCGTCTCGGATGTCCTTGTTCACGGCCGACGTCAGGTCCTCCTTGATCGTGTCGAGGCCTTCCTGCGTGAAGTCGAGGGCGCCCTGGAAGTCGTTGTTCTCCATCGCGCTCCTCGCCCGGGACAGGAGGTCCTCGATCGGGGCGACGTCCCGGCTCATGGCCTTGCCCGAGAGGATGAGCGCCTGGACTTTGGAGAACGAGGAGGAGAGGTGCTCCTGGAGGATCTTCTCGGAGCGCTTCCATGCCTTCTTCGCGAGGTCGATCGCGGTGGCGAGATCCTCCGAAGCGAGCGCGCCTTCCGCTTTCGCGAGGCCGGCCTGCGTCTCGGCGAGGTCCGCCCCGAGTCCTTTGGCGAGGGTCGCGAGCGCCGAGCTGGAGTCGACGATCGCCCGCGCCCGATCCCGGTAGATCCGCTTGCCGCGCTCGAGCGCCTCGCTCGATTTGTCGACCGCGACCTTGTAGTCCTTCGAGGCCATCGCGGCGTTCGCCTCGGCCAGCGCCTTCTCGGCCTCGACGACGTTCGCGTCGATCCGGCGCGCCTGGTCGATCAGGTCTTGCGCCGCCTTCACGCCTTCTTCGGCCGCCTGGCGGGTGCGGGTGGCCTCTTTGACCTTGTCCTCAAGCTGCCGACGCAGCTGGCTGTCGCGCAGGTACCCGCTCACGGTCCGAGGCTCCGCTATCCCGGGAGAAGGCCAAGGCTCCTCCTCCGAGGATCGCGTCGATATTTAGCGGGTGGACATTATAAACGGGTTAGCCTGTGATTATCACTTGCGATTCAGCCCATGGCCTGGGCGCCGGTCCCGACGTCGAACGGATCAGCCGCTCGCCGAGGCCACGGTCTGCGGCGCGGGCACCGGCGCGGCAGGCGGGAGCGCCTCGGCGGAGGGAGCGGACTCGTCGGGCGACGGCTCGGCGGGGTCCCCTTTCTCCTTGTAGGCGACCCCCGCGTTGCGCGCCATCATCCGCCGGATCTCCTCGCGGTTCGACGACTTGAGCCCGAAGAACTCCGCGAAGTAGCGGGTCGTCGTGAGGGCGAGGGACCGGCCGGACGGCTTGCGGGCGATTAGCCCGAGGCCCTCGAGCGCCTTCGTGTGCTCGTAGACCTTCGATCCGATCATGTCGAACAGGTCGCTCTGGAGGACCGGCTGGTGGTACGCGATGAGGGCCGCCGTCTTGAGGAGGTCCCGGTCGATCTCCGGCGGGGCGAAGGTCCGCGCCCGCTCCGCGTAGTCCGAGCGGATCTGCATCGTCCATTTGGACCCGATTTGGGCGACCTCGATAGCGCTCCCCCGTGCGGTGTACTCCCGCGCGAGGGCGCGGAGGTGTCCCTTGACGATCTCGACATCGAGGCGGGTCGTCCGCGCGAGGTCCTCGGCCGTCAGGGCTTGCCCCGCGGAGAACAGCGCCGCCTCGACGATTGCGCGCTCGCTCATGGGTGGACCCCCGGAGGCCCGGCGTCGGCTTTCGGCGTCAGGTCCGGCAACGACAGCAATTCCTCGATCGTCAGGTCCGTCTCCGCCGAGAGGCGCTTCACGAAGATCTCTCCGTACGGGTAGTCCTTCTGCCACAGCTTCACCTTCTCGAGGTGGGCCAGGAACAGGAGGGACATGAAGACGGTGACCTCGTCCCAGATGCCGCCCGCCGTCAGCTGGCGGAGCGGGACCGGCTCGCCGTCGAACTGGACGAGCCGCCCCCACGTGAGGGCGATGTCCTCCGTGAGATCCTCGCCGTGGACCTTCTGGTGGAAGTTCGGGGCGAAGCGCTTGATCGCCTGCTCGCGCAGGGCGTTCAGCTGCAGCTGGATCTCCGCCTCCTGCCTCGCCTCGTCGAACGCGTCCATGAGCTCCATCAGGGTCACGGCCCGCCGGCCTTCGCGCCGGATCGCCTCCGTCAGCGGTGTCGCGGTGCCCGCGAGGACGACCTGGTTGTAGTCGAGGTCCGCCGGGTCCCGGAACATGTCGAGGTCCCAGCCGTCGGCGGGCTCCTCGGGAGGCGGCGGCATCGCATCGAGGAGGACCTTGTCGCTCTGCATCTTCAGGATCGACCACGCGAGGAAGACGAGCTTCCCCGCCGTCACGAAGTTCACGGCGCCGTCCTTGCGCACCTTGTCCATGAACAGCTTCGTGAAGGGCACGAGGTTGATCTCCCACGGGTCCAGTTGCTTCTCGAGCGCGAGCTCGAACGCGGCGACGACGCTCTTCTCGAACGGATCGCGGACCGCGACGTGCTGTCCCTGGTCGATCTCGTTGAGCATGGCTAGGTAGCGGTTGATCCGCTGTCCGCCCTCCGACTCGCTGATGAGCGCCTTGTGGAAGAGCAGGTGGTTCAGGATCGCCTGGTAGTTGTCGCTCATGCCGCGATCGCCTCCGTGGGCTTCTCGTCCTCGATGTCCGCGAGGTTCACGCGCATGATGACCTCGGACGTCGAGGCGGGGGTCATCGTGATCCCGATCAGGTGGTCGGCCTCCTTCAGCGTGACCTTGCGCAGGGAGATCTGCACGAACTGCGCCGTCGAGCTGTTCCGCCGGATCATCCGGGCGACCTTCTCCGCGTTGATCGCATCGAGGTTCTGGTCGATCTCATCGAGCATGTAGAACGGCGACGGGTCGTACTCCTGGATCGCGAAGATCAGCGCCATCGAGACGAGCGACTTCTCGCCGCCGGAAAGGGCCTCGAGCCGCAACGGCTTCTTGTGCGCGGGTTTCACCTTCATGACGAGCCCCGCCAGGAACGGATCCTGCGGGTTCTCGAGGAGGAGCTCGGCCTCGCCGCCTTCGCTCAGCTCCGAGTACACCCGCTGGAAGTTCTCGTTAATCGACACGAAGACCTTCGCGAGCCCTTCCTTCTTCTTGTCCGTCAGCTGGGTGACGAGGTTGATGAGCTCCTCGCGCTGGCCTTCGAGCCTCTTGAACTCGTCGTTCAGCTCGACGGCCCGGGCTTGCTGGGCGTCGTAGTCCTCGAGGGCGCGCAAGTTGATCGGCCCGAGGGCGGTGATCGCCGCCTCGCACTCGCCGATCGTGGCCTTGAGCTCCTGGAGGCTCGGCAGGCGGCCCTCCTCGACCTCAACTGCCATCTCCGTCATCACTCGCTCCGCCTCCGCGAGCTGCTCCTCCTGGACCCTCAGCTCGGTCTCCATTTTCAGGAGGAAATCCTCCTTCGTCTCGATCTTGTGCGAGACCTTGTCGACATCGCCTTCGCGGTCCGTCTTCTCCTTGTAGGCGGCGTCGCGCGCGTCCTGGAGGTCCTTGATCTTCTTGCCCATCTGGGACTCCATCTTCTCCAGGCCCCGGATCTCGTTCTCGAGCTTGCCGAGGGACTGTTGGAACGTCTCGATTCGCGTCTCGTGGTCCGTGCGCTGGGCCTCGAGGGCGGCGAGGCGTGTGTCGAGTTCGCCCCGACGCTCGTCGAGGAACGAGGTCTGCGTGGCCATCGCCTCGAGCTTCGAGCGCAGGCCGCTCAACTCCTCCGCGAGGGTCGCGCGTCGGCCCATCAGCTCCTTCATCCGCGAGGAGATCTGTTGAGGCGTGGCCTCGATGACGGCCTTCTTGCGCTCGTCCCGCTTCGCCTTGAGCGCGTCCAGGCCCTTCGTGAACTTCGTGAGATCCTCTTCGATTCGGGTCGCGGTCTTCCCGGCGTCCTGGAAGCGCGCCTTGCGGTCCGCGAGGTCCTTGTCCGCCGACTTGACTTTCGCCTCGAACTCTCTCCGCTTCGATTCGAGGGTGCTCGTCTTCACCTCGACCGCTCCGGTCTTGCCGCCGAAGTCCTTGATCTGCGCCTCGAGGTCCAGGATCGCCTTCCGGATCTCGTCGAGGCGGTTCGCGACGCCCTCCGCGTGCGCCTGGGCCTCGCGGAGCTTCTCCGCGATCTTCTCGAGGTCGTTCGCCGTCCCGGCGCCGAACTTGAGCGTCGAGCGCTCCATGTCCCCGCCGATCATCGCGCCGGAGGCCTCGATCAGCTCGCCTTCCAGGGTCACGAGCCGGACGCCGCCCATCCACTTCCGGGCCTCGTCGAGCGTCTGCACGACGAGCGTGTCGCCGAAGACGTAGAAGAACGCGTCGCGGTACTTTTCGTCGAAGTGGCACAGGTCGATCGCGAACCCGAGGCACTCTTTCGCGACGAGGATGGCCTTGCCTCGCGGCTTGCCGACGAGCATCTTGTTGAGAGGAAGGAACGTCGCGCGGCCGATCTTGCGCTTCTTGAGGTAATCGATGCACGTCGCGGCGACGGAATCGTCGTCGACGATGATCGCCTGCATCCGGGCGCCCGCCGCCGTGACGACGGCGGTCTCGTATTGCGGCTCGACGTGGGCGAGTTGCGCGACGGTCCCGTGGATCCCTTTGATCGACCCCGTCTCGCGCGTGTCGAGGATGGCGGACACCGCGGCGTTGTAGCCGCGTTTCATGTTCTCCGCGACGTCCGCCTCCGCCCGGAGCTGCGCGTACTGCCGCGTCAGGCTGAGGATGGCCGTCTGCAGGTCGGCCTGGTCGCGAGCGAGCCTGGTCTCCTCCGTCCGCCGGTCGTAGAACTCCTGCTGGAGCTTCTGGAGGCCCTTGCCGGACTCCTTCGTCGTCGACCGGAGTTCCTTGAGCTGCCAGTCCGCGTCCTCGAACTCCGTCTGGTACGTCTTGCGGGCGTCCTCCAGCTGCCCGATCTCGGATTCGACGCGCGCCATCGCTTCTCGCGTCCGGTCGCCCTCCAGGACGATGCCCTTCAGCTTCTCCTCGACCGCGTCGATCTCGTTGTTGAGCGCGATGATCTGCTTTTGGATCCCGAGGACCTTCGCGTCGCTCTTCGACGCGAGTTCGTCGACCTCGTGGAGGTCTCCGTCCGCCGTCTTGATCTGCCCCTCGAGCTCGGCGACCCGGGTGTCGAGGGTCCCCCGTTCCCGCGCGAGCGCCTCCGTCTCCTTCTGGACCTTCGCCCGTTCCTTGTTCGCTTCGATGGTCTCGGCGCGGATCTGCTTGAGCGTCTCCTTCGACGTCTCCGTGCCGTCCGTCGCGCGGGCCCGCTCGATACGGAGGCCGTCGAGCTTCTCCTTGAGCTGCTTCGCCTCCTCGCCGCCGCGCTCCGCCATCTCCCGCTCGAGTTCGTCGAGCCGGGCCACGGCCGCGTCGAGCTGCGTTCGCAGGTCGGCTTTCTGCGCCTCGAGTTTCGCCTTCTCCGCCTCGTGCTTGCCGATCTGTTCCTTCGTCCCGACGATCTGCCGCTCGATGAGCTCGCGGTTCTTGTAGGCCAGCTGGGCTTTCGCCGTCGTCAGGCGGCCGTTGAGTTCCTTGTACTTCAGCGCGCCGTCGCGGTCCGCCTCGAGCTGCTTGATCTGCTTGTCGATCTCCTCGAGGATGATCCGGATTCGCTCGAGGTTCTCCTCCGTCTCCTGGCGCTTGCCTTCCGCTTGCGTGATGTCGTCATCGAACTTCGTGATCCCGGCGATGTTGTCCAGGATCCGTCGTCGGTCGACGGACGACATCGAGACGATCTTCTGCACGTCCCCCTGCTGGACGAGGTTGTAGCCCTCCGCGGAGATGCGGGCGTGAGCGAGAAGGGAGTCGAACTCGGAGAGGGAAGACTTCCGGTCGTTGATGTAGAAGTACGAGTTGTAGCCGCCCTCGACGGACGGGCTCAGGCCGATGTAGCGGGTGAGCTTGACCTCGTCCGCCTCGACGGGGATCTGCCGGTCCCCGTTGTCGAAGAGCAGGCTGACCTGGCAATAGTCCGAGGCGTTCTTGTCCTTCCCGCCGTTCCAGATCAGGTCCGTGAGCTTGCCGGCGCGGATCGCCTTCGAGCTCTTCGGGCCGAGGACGAACAGGATCGCGTCCGCGATGTTGCTCTTTCCGGATCCGTTCGGGCCCGTGATCGACGTGTAGCCCTGCAGGAAGGGGATTGAGATCTTTCGGCCGAATGACTTGAAATTCTCCATCTGGATTTCTTTGAGAAACACGGTCCTCACCTGAGCGGGGGAAGGTCAGTACTGAGGCGGCCTGCCACTATCCATCCCATCTATATCCTTCTGGCGTCCGACGAGGGTCGGACAGATGCGCGCAAGGCGCTGATGGCTATAAAAGCGTAGCGGGGCGACATCGATTCGTCTTGACAAATTGGGCGCAGCGGGAGGGCGACACACTTTGCAGCATGTCGGACCTACCGAATTCGTGAACCGTATAGGACTTCGGCTCTGAGCCGGTGCACTCTAAATATGTCATTCTCCTTCGTCTCCTCCGGATGGCGAAGCGCGCCCTCATTTCAGGAATCACCGGGCAGGATGGCTCGTATCTCGCGGAACTCCTCCTTTCGAAGGAGTACGAGGTCTTCGGCCTCGTCCGCCGCCTGAGCTCCCCGAACACGCGGAATATCGAACAGATCATGGATCGGGTACATCTCCTCGACGGGGACATGACGGATCAGTCATCAATCGTGACGGCGCTGAAAGAGTCGCAGCCCGATGAAATCTACAACCTCGCGGCTCAATCGTTCGTCGCGACCTCCTACCGCCAGCCCGTGTTGACCGCCGACGTCGACGGGTTGGGGGTCGTGCGAGTCCTCGAGGCAGCCCGCCAAATCGCGCCCGACGCGCGGATCTACCAAGCCTCGACATCCGAGCTTTTCGGCCAAGTGCAGGAGAGCCCGCAATCGGAATCAACGCCGTTCCATCCCCGCAGCCCGTACGGGGTGGCGAAAGTCTTCGCGTACTGGGCGTGCGTCAACTATCGGGAGTCGTACGGCATGCATGTGTCGAATGGGATTCTCTTCAACCACGAGAGCCCGCGGCGCGGCCTGGAGTTCGTCACCCGCAAGATCACGCACGGCCTTGCCCAGGTCGTCGCTGGGAAGGCGAAGGTCGTCGAGCTCGGCAATCTCGACGCGAAGCGGGACTGGGGCTACGCGCCCGAGTACGTCGAGGCGATGTGGCGGATGTTGCAGCAACAGGCGCCCGACGACTACGTCATCGCAACCGGGGAGACGTGGTCGGTCCGCCAATTCCTGGAGTTGGCGGTGAAGGAAGCGGGTCTCCCGGGGGACCCCCAACGGTTCGCGCGGTCCGACCCTAAGAACCTTCGACCCGCGGAGGTCCACACGTTGTGCGGGAACTCGAGCAAGGCGAAACGAATCCTCGGCTGGTCCGCGAAAGTCCGCGTGCCCGAACTCGTGAAGATCATGATGTCCCATGACCTTGCCGCTGTCGACCATGCCTAGAAGGGGCCCATCCGCGGCGAGGCCCGCCGCTCCGGCCCACGACCGTGAGCATGCCAGGGCGATGATGCCGTACTTTCGGTGCGACGGCCCTCGATGCGTCCCGCACTGATGATGTGGATTCTTGTCCGAACATCGAGGCAGCGCGGTGGGTCTCAGAGCCGAAGGAGGACCCAACGATCATCCTTGAATGATTTGTTCGTTCCGGCGAAGAACGATCTCAATCGTGACCCTTCGACCCAGGGGCCAGTATAGGACGCTCCTTCCGAACCATCGCATCATGTGCCAGTTGAACGGGTACTTCTTTGTCGTGTGCTTGCTGACGAGCGAGAACGGTGGATTCGCCGGACGCTCGCAATCGGATGTCATGTACTCGCTCCTCCGAAGGGGAACCGCGGTCTTGGCGCGCACGTTGTCGCAGAACAAGTCGAAGGTTTCGGAGCTGAACAGCCTCACATGGTATGGACGGTCTAACGCAACGAGCTTGTACGGAACTATGATCGAGACCGTTCCTTTGTTCCGTCTCAGAATCCGCGCCATTTCGAGGAGAGACTGCTCCCAGTTCATCAGGTGTTCCAACAGCGCGTGGGCTCGGATCTCATCGACGCTGTCGGAGGCCCACGGCCACGGCCTTGCGCCGAGATCCAGGATCATGTCGATGCCCGGACCTGGAAATTGGTCCACGTTCACCCATCCAGGCAACGTCGCCTTGCCACATCCGAGATTCAGCCGTATTCCCGCGTCGTCCGCCATGCGCTGCTGACTCCTCTGTGGCCGCGTCCCGGGACGGATGGGCTCGCGCCATAACAAGGCTGCGGTCATGCGGTTTGCCTTGCATCCGCCCCCTACGGTTGAGGCATGCGCAGATTTACCGACGTCTCGTCTGCCGGGATTCGACGGCCGGACTTCGGTCCTCCGACCGCGAGGAGCCGTTCGTAGATGGCCCTCACCCGGGAAAGATTCGCGTCCAGGTCACCGCGTTCGCGGATGAGTTTGATGTTGGTCTTGCTGGCAAGGTTCAGGGCCGCATCATCTGCCATCCGCTCAAGGACGCGATCCGCGAGCGCCTTCGCATCGCCGACGGGGAAGAGAGAGCCGTTCGCACCGTCGGTGATCCATTCCCGGTTCGCGGGAATGTCGGTGACGATGGGGAAGCAGCCCCGGGACATGGCCTCCAGCAAAGAGACCGAGGTCCCATCGGACCGCGACGTCGAGATGTAGATTCGGGCTTGGGCGAGAGCGTCCATCGCACCGTCCGGGCCGACAGGACCCTCGAAGCGGAGCCGCCCCAAGATCCCCTGCTCTCGCGCGAACCGTTCGAGGTCAGCTCGGAGCGAGCCGCCTCCCAGGACGCGACCTTCGATTCGCGGGTCGGCGGCCAGGATATGCTTCGAGGCACGGAGCAGGGTCGGGATGTCGTAGATCGGCTCGAGGCTGCGCGTGCTCACGAAACGGAAGGGCCTTCGATCGCTTTCGGATGCAACCGGCGGGTACCGGCGAAGGTCCACGCCCATCGGAATTGTTTCGAAATCCGAACGCAGCCCGTAACCACGCAACCGGTGCGCGAGATGCTGTGCCACGGGGATGCAGAAGTCCGCCTTGCGCAGGACGTACCGCAGGATCAGATTCTGGGCCATCGATTCGTGGGGCCTCACGAGCACGTCGCTTCCCCACGCGCTCACGACGAATGGATGACGGCCCGAAAGAGCTCCCCAAAGTCCGAACCCCACGGCCTGATGGGCATGGACTAGGTCCGGGTCCAGCTGCCGCACGAGGCGCCGAATCGCGGAGGCTTTTCGTAGGAGCGCGGAGGCGCCCCGATCCGCGTACGGGAGCCTGACGATGCGAACGTCGGGAATCGAGTCGAGTCCGAGGGTCACGAGGACGACGTCGTCGCCTCGGGCAGCGAACCAGCCCGCCCATCGTTTGATGTGGATGCTCTGCGCCTCGCCGAGAAGGCAGATGCGCATGGGTCTGGTGTCCTCGAAGGAGAAGCGCCCTTCTACTTTTAATCAGTGCGTTGTGACGACGGAATCGACAATCCGGGAGAAAGTGAGCTGCTGCCTGTCCCAGGAAAACCGTTCGAGGAACGCCCGCCGGCCATGTTCGCCCCGCGCGACGCGTTCGTCGGACGCCTGCACTTCTGCGAGGACCTCGACGAGTGCGCCCCGCTCGACGGATCCCAGGGACCATCCGCACTCCGACTCGCGCACCACGGATCGCATCGCCGGATAGTCGGGGACGAGGACCGGCACGCCGTGGGCCATGTAGTCGAACAACTTGTTCGGCAACGCCCGTTCGTGGTTCGGTCGGCGGTCGAGCAGGATCACGCCGAGGTCCATGCTGGCGTAGTAGGGACCTAGCTCTGGAAAAGAACGATATCCGTCGACGCGAACTCGGTCTCGAAGTCCAAGGGTCTCTGCCATCGCCTGTAGGCGTCGCCGTTCTTCCTCGGGGCCTCCCACGAGGAGCCCCTTCACCGAAGTCGGCAAGGTCGACAGCGCCTCGAGCAGGATGTCCAGGCCACGCCCGATCCCGAACGCGCCCGCGAATCCGACGACGAAGTCCGTCGGGACGAACCCGAAGTTCGACCGGCTTGCGTCGCGGTCTGCCAACACCACCTCGGAGGCGGATCGAGCGTTGTACAGGACGGTCGTCGGCGTCCCCCGGGCGCGGAACTTGGCGGCGATGGGTTCGCTCACGGTGAGCACATGAGCCACCGCGCGAACGAGTCGCCGTTCCTGGAGCGCCGCGATGCGCGCCTCCAAGCCGGAGTTCTCCGCGATCAGCGCGGGCCAGTCCTCGTGGCTGTCGTAGATGATCGGGACGCTCGCGCGTCGGCCTGCGGACACGGCCGCGGAGAGCACCTCGAAGTCGTGCGCGACGATCAGGTCCGGATCTTCGCCGAGGGCTGCGTCGCGCAGTCGCGACGACGCCCGCATGTAGGCGAGTGCTCGGCGCACGAACGACGTCCCGAGGGGCGGCACCGCGCTCCGCACCCGGCGGATCGGGAACCGCGTTTCGTGCGCGGTCGGCGAGGACGCGTCCTTTATCCACGAGACGAACGATACGTCCCAGCCGGCTCGGGCCAGGGATTCCGCCTCGCGCAACGCCCTCAGCACTGGCTTCGGCACATACGCGTCCGTCTGGAGAAGAAACACCGCCTTGCGAGAACCCACGAGGACCGGACCGGGGCGACCGGACTTGAGGCTATCGGGACGAACCGTTTAAGCGACCGGGAGAAATCACCGAGCGTGCGATCGGCAATCGTCGCGACGGTCCTCAACGAGTCCCTTCACGTCCGGGAATTCCTCGCCTCCGTGGAGGCCCAGAGCCGGCATCCTGACGTCGTCGTGATCACGGATGGCGGCTCGACGGATGGGACGCAAGAGATGTTGCAAGACTTCGCGTCCGCCACGCAACTTCCATTCCGTTGGGAGGTCGTGCCCGGCAACCGCTCTCGCGGCCGGAACGCGGCGATCCGGCTCGCGGACGCCGACGCGATCGCGGTGACCGATGTCAACGTGCTCGAGCCGCAATGGTTCGAGCGGATCGTCGCGCCGCTCGAGCGGGGCGACGTCGACGTCGTGGCCGGTTGGTACGAGCCGATCGGGGACACGCCTCGGGAGCTTGCGATGGGCCACATGACCCTCTACTCGATCGAGCAGATCGAACCGGATTCGTTCGTCCCCGCATCCCGCAGCATCGCGTTCACGCGGGCGGCGTGGGAGCGGGTCGGCGGGTACGAGGAGCGGCTCGATGCCGCGGAGGACACGTACCTCGTCCTCGCGATGCGACGTGCGGGCCTGCGGTTCGTCTTCGAGCCCCGGGCGGTCGTCCGCTGCTGGACGCCCGCGAATGTCCGCGAGGCCTTCCGGACGTCCCGTCAATATGCGACCTCGGACGGTCGCGCGCGCCTCTTGGGGACGCCGCAGACGCACTACGGCCGGCTCTTCGGAACCTACGGGGCGGGCGTCGTCCTTTTGATCCTCGGAATCTGGTGGCCCATCTCCTGGATCGTGCTCTTCGCCGGCGCTTTGGCCTACGTCGTGTACCGAGTCCGGAAGGTCCTCGAAGCCCGCCTTCTTGCCATGGTGCCGTACTCGGTCGTCGTCGCGCTCGCGGTGGACTTGGCTCAGATCCTCGGCTATGCCGAGGGTCGCGCTCATCCGATCGAGGGGGATTCGAGCGCCGCGGCCGCCGGCGACCCGAGCAACGATCCGTAGGCGTCGAGCAGGCGGGCCTCCATCGCCTCCCAGCGGTACCCGGACTCGAACGCGCCGCGGCCCCGGGCGCCCATCCGCTCGCACTCGTCCGGCGAGAGCATGAGCCCCTCGAGCGCCCGCTGCAGCGCTCGCCGGTCGCCGTAGGGCACGACGACCCCGCAACCGACGGAGCGCACCAAGTCCGCAATCGCCGTGCCGTCGGACGTGAGGACGGGCTTCGCGCACATCATCGCCTCGAACACTTTGTTCGGGGCGGCGTAGAGGTTGTTCGGCACTCGCGGATCGTAGAGGGCGGCGATGGCGTGGGCGGATGCCGTTTGACTCAGGACCTCCTCGTACGAGATCGTCCCGAGGAACATGCAAGCGGGCGACGTCTCTAGGTGGGGGAGCAACGCGTTCTCGTCGGGGCCATGGCCTGCGACGATGAACTTAGCCCCGGTCGACTCGCAGGCGGCCAGCAGATCGAGGAGGCCGCGGTCCTTCGCGATCATGCCGCCGTAGAAGACGGTGAAATCCGGCGCGGCCCGGACCCGAGGAGGCCGGTCCTCCGGGACGTTCATGATCTCGACGATCCGCCTCGGACGGGCGCCGCGGAATTGCGCCTGTCGGCGGAGGTCCGGCACGATGACGAGGTCGGCCCGTTCGATCATCCGCCCCTCCGCACTCGCGAGCCGCTCGCGGACCTTGGGCGGCACGTCGGCGGTGATCATGTCGGCGTAGAAGTCGAAGACGTCGTACACGAGCTTCGCGCCCGTGATTCGGGCCGCGGCCCGAGCCGCCCAGGCGGTGTCGAGGTCGATCGCATGGATGACGTCCGGACGGAGACGCGCCGCCTTCCGGAGGGCGAACCACTCCCATCGCGGCAGCCGGCGTGCGAGCCCCACCGTGCCTTCCGGCGCAGCGAGCCGGTACCGGTGGATCCGGATCCCGTCGCGGACCTCGTGCGTCGGGTGCGAACGGGTCCGATCCCAGAGGATCGCGTGGACGTCGTATCCTCCGCGCGCCAGGCTCCCGGCCTCCTTCGCGAGCCTCGGTTCGATGCCCGCCGGGCTCTTCGACCGTAAGAAGACGACGCGCGTCACGGTCCGTCAACCCAGCGTCTCGTCGACGATCGATGCGATGCGTCGGGACGTCGTCCCGTTGCCGTACGGGTTGCGCCACGTCCGCGCGACGGCCATCTGCCGCCGTACGGCGGCTGCGACCCTCGTCGGCTCGGTCCCCGCAAGGACGTTCGCGTGGATCGAGAGGGTCTCCGGCCGCTCCGTGTTCTCCCGCAACGTCACGCACGGCACGCGGAAATAGCAGCCTTCCTCCTGGAGGCCGCCCGAATCCGTGAGGATCAGCGCGGCGTCCTTCTCGAGGCGGAGCATATCGAGGTACCCGGTCGGCTCGATCCGTCGGAGCGACTCGATGGTCCGCGCGCGTTTCTCGAGCCCGAACCGCCGCAGGCTCTTCGCCGTGCGGGGATGGATCGGGAAGACGATCGGAAGGCCGGCGGTCTTCGCGGCCCCTTCGAAGGCGCGCAACGCGCGCGCGAGTCGTTTCGGATCGTCGACGTTCTCCGCGCGGTGGAACGTCAGGAGGAGGTACCCCCGCGGGCGGAGGTCGAGCTTCTCCAAGATGTCGGAGCGCCGCAAGGCGAGCCCGAGGTTCGCCCGCAACGCGTCGATCACGCTGTTCCCGACGATGGACACGCCTCGCCGGACGTTTTCCTGTCGCAGGTTGTCGCGCGCGGTGGGCGTCGGGGCGAAGAGCCGATCGGATAGCTGGTCGGCGATGATCCGGTTGACTTCCTCGGGCATCGTCTTGTCGAACGAGCGGATGCCCGCCTCGACGTGGCCAAGCACCCGCCCGAGCTTGTTCGCGAGGAGGGCGCCGGCCACGGTCGTGTTCGTGTCGCCGTGGACGAGGACGAGGTCCGCCCCCGCGGCGACGCCCGCGACGTGCCGCATCGTCGTCGCGACCTGCAGGTGCGGCGGCTGATCCTTCAGCGCGAACTGGTGATCCGGTTCGCGGAGCCGCATGTCCTCGAAGAAGATGCGGTCCATCAGGATGTCGTAGTGCTGGCCCGAGTGCACGAGGATGTGCTCGTGCGACAGCCGGTCCAGAGCCTTCACGACCGGGGCCATCTTGATGATCTCCGGCCGGGTCCCGATGATCGTGACGATGCGGCCCATGGACAGGACGCGCGAGTATTCGAGGGACGCTATTAAAGGTCGCCTCGAGACGGCACAATCCCGAAACCATCATATCGGGACGGAGGTTACGAGCGACGTTGCTCCTCTCCGTCGTCACGACCGTTCGCAACGAGGCGCGGAACATCGCGGCGCTCCTCGACAGCCTCGTGACGCAGGAGCCGCCGTTCGAGATCCTCGTGATCGACTCGGACAGCACCGACGCGACGCGGGACATCGTCCGCGGATACGAGAAGAAATACGACACGGTGCGGCTGTACGGCCAGGGAGGTACGCGCGGGCGGGGTCGGAACGTCGGGATCGCGAAAGCCCGGGGCGAGGCGGTCGCGTTCGTCGACGGCGACGCAATCGCCAACCCGTTCTGGCTCAAGGAGATCCGTGAGGGCCTCCGACAGTACGACGTCGTCGCGGGACGTACGATCCAGATCGGGTACCGGCCCTTCGAGGAACTCGAGCGGGTCGAGCTGATCGTGGGAGGGACCGACGTCACGTATCCGTCGTCGAACCTCGCGTACCGAAAGCGCGTGCTCATGGAGATCGGCGGGTTCGACGAGTGGTTCGTGACCGCCGAGGACATCGATCTGAACCTCCGCGCGGTCCGTTCGGGCCACCCGATCGGCTTCCGCGCGAACGCGGTCGTCTACCATCGGACGCGCGACTCGATCTTCGACTTCCTCCGGCAGGCGCTGTGGAACGGCGCGGGACGCAAGCAGCTCACGCTGAAGCACGGCGCCCTGTGGCGTCACTACCGCCCGCTCGAGATGGTGCGGCGGGAGGCGACGTTCTGGTCCCTGCTGCGCTTGGGCGCGGCCCTCCTGGGATACGTCGGATACAAGTTCTTCGGCAAGCCCCTGCCCGACTGAGCGCAAACACTTATCCGGAATTCCCAGCATGGCGCGCCGATGCCCGAGGTTTCCGTCATCGTCCCGACGATGAACGAGGAAGCCTCGATCGGCGCAGTCCTGGAGGAGGTCCGGTCCGCCCTGAGGGACTGGGACTTCGAGATCCTGACGGTCGACACGGAGTCGCTGGACCGGACGAACGAGATCGCGCGGTCGAAGGGCGCGAGGGTCGTCGCACAGCCCCTTCGAGGGTACGGCCGCGCGTACAAGACGGGCTTCGCGGAGGCCCGCGGGAGGTTCGTCGCGGCCCTCGACGCGGACCTGACGTACCCGGCGGACCGGTTCCCGGATTTCCTGGCGGTCCTGAAGGAGGGTCGAGCGGACTTCGTCGCCGGCGACCGGATGAGCCACCTCCGCGACGGGGCGATGACGGGCATGCACCGCGTCGGGAATTCGATCCTCAACGCCGCGTTTCGGGTGCTGTACCTCCATCCGATCCACGACTCCCAGTCCGGGATGTGGGCGTTCCGACGCGAGATCCTGCCGCGCCTGCGGCTCGTCCACGACGGCATGGCGTTCTCGGAGGAGTTGAAGGTCGAGGTGATTCGCCGCGGGTTCCGTCTCCTCGAGATTCCGATCGAGTACCGGCCGCGGGTCGGGGAGAAGAAGATCCGGAGCGTGGACGACGCGACTCGCAACCTGGTGTGGCTCGCCCGGAAGCGGTTCGGCTGGACACCCGGGTCGGGATGATCACTCTTCGAGGACCTCGCGGAGCTTCTCCCACTCCTTCAGGAAGCGGCGCGCGTCGAAGCTCCCGTCCACGTAGCGGCTGAGGGCCTTGTGGAACCCCGGGTCCAGCTCGGAGCACAGCAGCTCCGACGCTTCCCAGTGTTCCATCGACTTCCACGGCCACGCGCCCTCCAGGTCGATGTAGTGGGTCCCCCGGTCCTCCCACGCCACCCGGATGCTCCCGAACTCGATCGCGAGCTCGTACACGAGACGTCCGATCAGGATCGACTCCTCGGGCGCCATCGAGAGTTCGTCCCCCTTCCGCAACCGCCGCGGATGCTGGATGCGGATCGCCGTCAGGCCCTCCGCCGCGGCGAGGGAGGCGTTCGTCTTGTCGAGCGTAAGGAAGAAGATCCCCTTCCGGAAGTCGATGCCCCGGAGGAACGCCTTGAACTGATCGCGGATCATCGAGTCCGCGTTGAGGATCGTCAGGCCGTCCGGCGAGAGGTGCAGCTGCTCCGGGTTCGTCGCGCCGACGACGAGGACGTTGAGCCCCTGGAACCCTTCCGTCCGCTTGAGGGTCGTGATTTCCTGCAACGCCCGGTAGCCGCGCCGACCCGCGTGGGAGAGGCGGTTCCCCTTCCGCATGTTCGCGGCGTTCTCGAGCTCCTTCATGACGACGCCGGGGATGACGAGGAGGATCCAGTTCACGCTCTCCCGGTACGGCCGCGGATGGATGCGGGAGAACTCGTCCAGGAGGTGTTCCCCGAGGATGCACGCGTACAGCACGTTCGTGTCGATGCCGACGATGATGTCCTCGTATTCCGCGAGGCGTCGCGCGATCGCGCTGAGCCCGATCGGCTCGACGATGCCCGCGCTCAGCAGGGACGAGTTGAGCCAGTCGAGGTAGTCGGGATTGCTCTCGAGGACCTTGATCCGGTACTCCGTCGGGGACCCGACGATGTCAACGATCGGGTACTCCTCCTTCGAACCCGGACCCAGGGACTTGACGGTCATCCGGTCGATGCGGCCTTTGATGGCCCCGAGGGCGAGCTGCATGGTCGGGAACTCCGCGATCTGTCCTTTCTCGAGGAGCTCGCGGAACGTCAACCTAGGCCTCCGCGAGGAGTCGGTCCACCATCCACTTCACGTCGAACCGCTTGATGTCCGCATACGTCTGCCCGAGGTTCACGAAGACGATCGGCTTGCCGATTGTCCTCGCCATCGATAGCGCCGCGCCGCCCTTCGCGTCCGCGTCGAGCTTCGTCAGCACGACCCCGTCCAGACCGACCGCCTCGTGGAACTGTTTCGCCTGCTCGATCGCATCGTTGCCGGCGAGAGCGTCCCCGATGTACAGGACCAGGTTCGGGCTCGTCACGCGTTTGATCTTCTTCATCTGGTCCATCAGGTTCTGGTTCGTCTGCATGCGGCCCGCGGTGTCGATCAGGACGACGTCCTTCGAGCGCGCGCGGGCATGTTCGACGGCGTCGAATGCGACGGCCGCGGGGTCCGCGCCCGCCTTATGCTTGATCAGTTTGAATCCCACGGACTCCGCGTGCTTCTCGAGTTGCTCGATGGCCCCCGCGCGGAACGTGTCCGCCGCGGCGACGACGCACGTGTAGCCCTTCTTCTGGATGTGGTACGCGAGCTTGGCGATCGTCGTCGTCTTCCCGGTACCGTTGACTCCGACGAACATGACGACGAACGGACGCGGGCCCTTCTCGATGAGGCCGAAGAAGTCGATGGGCGGGACGCTCAGGACGTGCGTGATCGCGTCGCGCAGGGCGGCCGTCACCGCATCGGCGAGGGACGCGTCCCGCACGACCCGTTTGCCCTTCAGGTCGTCGGCGAGGCGGTCCACGATCTCCTTCGCCACGGGGAACGCGACATCCGATTCCAGGAGCGCCATCTCGAGGTCGTACAGGATTTCCTCGAGCTTCTCTTCCTTGATCTTCCGTCCCGATTCGCCGATGGCGGCGGGGGCGACCTCCGCGTCCGCCTTCTCCTTCCAGCCGGCGAGCCGCTCCCGGAGCCCCTTGAACATCTAGCTCCGCTCGCCCGGTGCGGCTTGCCCCTGCAGCCGGTCGTACAGGTCCTGCACCGCCTCGCCCTGGGCCTCCGCGCGCCGCTGGAGGTCCGCGAGGCGCTGGCCGACCGTATTCGCCGCGTCCGTGATCGACCGGATGCGCGCGTCGAGCCGCTCGATCTGCTTTGCGATGTCGTCGTAGACCAGGAGCTCCGAGCCGATCGACACGAACGCCTTCGTGACGTCTCTCGACTCGGCGACCAAGAACGAGTTCGCGCCGACGGGCACGAGGACCTCCGCCCCGTTCCCCGCTTCCTGGTACCGGGCGAGGGTCTCCCGCGCGCGCATGTGCTCCTCGAGCGAGAGCCGGATGATCGACTGCTGCTGACCGAGTCCCTCGATCTGCTCACGGAACTGGTCGAGCACCGCCATGCCCCGGCGGAGGTCGGCTTCCGAGCCGCTCACGGTCGCGCCTCGACCGTATATCGGACGGCGTGGTCCGAGAGGCCCTCGACGGGGACCCCCTCGACCGTCCGGATCTCGATGTACTTCCGCGGCACGCGGTGCTGGCTTCCGAGCACCGACAGGAGCTTCTCGCGGGCCGCCGCCTCGTCCGCGGCGGCGATTTCCTTCGCGAACGGCTGCCACCCGCGGCCCATGCGGAAGCGGCCGCTAATCCGAAACGCCTTCATGGAACGGCGTGGCAAGGAGCCCGGCTACTTAAAAACTTGCGGCGGTCAGCGCGATGCCGTCTCGGCGATCGCGGGTTTGAAGTGCTCGACGAGGTCCTCCGCGATCTTCCGCGTGATGCCGCGTACGGCCATGAGGTCCTTCGCACTCGCCTTCGCGAAGTCGTCCGGTGTCGTGAAGCCCGCGTCGACGAGCGCCTTCGCCCGCGCCTGTCCGACCCCTTTGACCTTGCGGAGTTCGTCAAGGACCTCGGTCGGGGCCGTCTTTGCGGCCTCGAGTTCGAGGATGCGGCGCTGGATCCCCTCGTCGCCCGGGCTGAGCTTGAGCGCCTCCGTATACGCCCGCATGGCGTCGTCGTCCCGGCCCATCTTCCCGAGGACCTCCCCCTGCGCGGCCCAGGCGTCCTCGTCGCCCGGGTAGAGCTGAGTGAGCCGATCGAACGAGTCGAGGGCGCCTTCGAAGTCGCCTTCCTCGAGCAGAATGTTCCCGCGGTTCAGCAGGGCGGACGCATTGTTCGCCTGCACCCCGAGGACCAAGTCGAGGCAGTTCAGTGCCTCCTGCGGCTTGCCGCTGCGCCGATAGGCGACCGCCTTGCCGATCAACGCGTTCACGTTGCTCGGATCGACCTCGAGGATGTCGTCGAACAGGTTCAACGCCGCTGTGTAGTTCCCGTTCGCGCTCGCGATCAGGGCGCGGCTCAGGAGGCTCGGCACGTCCACGCGAGCTTCCTCGATCTTCTGGCGGAGGTTCGCGTTCGCGGGATCGATCGACGCCGCGGCTTCGTAGGCGCCGAGCGCCTCGGATCGACGTCCGAGGTTCGCGAGGGCGTCGCCTCTCATCTCGAGCGCGGGTGCCTCGTTGGGCCGGACGCGGAGCAGGCCGTCGACCGCTTCGAGGCACTCCCGCCATCGGCGGTCGTCCGCCAGCATGCGACTGAGCCCTCGCAGGGCGTCGAGATTCTTCGCATCTTTCGACAGGAGTTGCTTGTACGTCTCGATCGCCTCAGGTCGGCGGTTCAGCCGCGCCAACGTCGTCGCGCGGCCCAGGATTGCGGGCGCGTACGTTGGATCGAGCCGCACGGCCTCGTCGTACACACCGAGGGCCGCATCGTGCGCGTTCGCGATCGCAAGCGCGTCTCCCTTCATCACGAGACTGGCGGGCGTCTCCGGTTGACGGACGGGAGGCCGGGGCACGGGTCGTGGGGCCTCTGGGCGCATCGCCGCCGCGGTGACGGCGACGGGGACGGGGGGCGGAGGAGGCGCGGTGCGCGGAGGCGGGGGCGGTGAGGCCGCAGCGAAGTTGAACGCCATCTCGGGCTGCGGGCCCGGATCCGGACTCGGCATCGCGTTGGGGTCGTACACCCGTTCGCCGGACTCCAGGCCGGGCGCGGCGGAGAGGCTGGACGCCCTCGTGCGCTCGCGGATCGGGCGGAGGCCGACCCACCACCCGAGCTGCGCCGCTCCATACAGGAATAGGAGGAAGGGGACCGTCGAGAAGAGTGTGGACACGAGCCCTTTCTGCAGGACGAAGCGGACGTACGTCAGCGCATTGGCATCGTTCCGGAACACGAGGGACCAGTTCGCGAGGGCGTCCCACATCGTCGGTTCGACGTCGAGGGTGCGGGAATCCGGCGCGGCGAGGGAGGCCGACGAGACCGTGACGCTGTTCTTCAGGACGGTGATCGTCGCCGCCCCGATGGTGACCGTCACGACGGCGTGTGTCACGAACGACACGCCGAGCGCGTCGGGGCTCGTGAACGAGACCGTCTCCGTGCCGTTCATCCGGAGGGAGACGACCTGGGGCGGATCCGAGAAGAGCGTCGAAGCCGCGGACGGCGTCACCGCGAGCAGCAGCACGACCGCGATGCCGAGCGAGAACCCCGCGGTGCGGAACGCGCGGGTCATGGAGTACTTCGCCATCAGATATCGCTGGCTGTCCCGCTGCGCGTTCTTGATCTCGAGGTCCCGGAGGTACAGTCCGACGAACGTCGCGACGAGGCCCATGATCAGGGAGACCTCGATGATCCCGTTGACCGGCAAGAAGAAGGGCTTGAGGCTCGCGCCCTCGCCCCCCAGCCGTGCGGCGATCAGGATCACGGTGAGGACGAGCAGGCCGGCGAACGCGGCCTTCCGGATGCGACGGATTCGAAGGAG
>WNGJ01001201.1_pt1 | contig 25063 bp, 20 predicted proteins | sample 5400611 | NCBI WGS metagenome assembly WNGJ01 (sample SAMN13153375, study PRJNA577476) | soil metagenome | isolation source: 40 cm soil or saprolite under Garry oak tree replicate 1 | place: USA:California | collected 2016-06-15
AGGGAGGTCTCGAACAGGCCCCGGAAGAACTCCCCGATCGGGATCTCCCGGGAACCGCCGGGCCCGCGCGCGACCAGGGTCGCGTCCAGCGCGAGCAGCACGGCGGGCAGGTCCGAGGCGGGGTCCGCGTGCGCGATCGAGCCGCCGATCGTGCCCCGGTGCCGGATCTGCGGGTCACCGACCTGTCCGGCCGCGTGCGCGAGCAGCGGCACCTCGCGGCCAAGGACGTCGGAGTGCTCCACGTCATGGTGCCTGGTCAGGGCGCCGATCGCGACGTAGGACCCCTTGTCGGTGACGTAGGACAGGTCGTGCAAGCCGCCCAGGTCGATGATTACATCGGGGGCGGCCAGACGCAGCTTCATCAGCGGCAGCAGCGAGTGGCCGCCGGCCAGGAACTTCGCGTCGTCGCCGTGTTCGGACGCGAGGCTCAGCGCCTCCTCGACCGAGCCTGCCCGCTGGTAGCTGAACGGGGACGGGATCACGCCGACACCTTCTCTGCGTCCGCGGCCGCCAGCGCGGCCCTCACGATGTTGTGGTAACCGGTGCACCGGCACAGGTTGCCTTCCAGGCCGTTCCGCACCTGCTCCTCGGTGGGGTGCGGGTTCTCCTTGAGCAGCGACACGATGGCCATCACCATGCCCGGCGTGCAGAAACCGCACTGCAGGCCGTGCTCGGTGTGGAACGCGCGCTGCACCGGGTGCATCTGGCCATTCGAGGCCAGGCCCTCGACCGTGGTGACCTCGTGCCCGCTGGCCTGGGCGGCGAGCACCGTGCAGGACTTGACGGACTCGCCGTCGAGCAGCACAGTGCAAGCCCCGCAAGAGGTGGTGTCGCAGCCGACGTTGGTCGCGGTGAGATCGGCCACATCACGCAGGAAGTGTACGAGGAGCATGCGATCCTCGACGTCCGCGGTGATGTTCGTGCCGTTGACGGTCAGGTCGACCTTCACTGGTGACTCGCCTTCTGTGCCTCGTTGATCGCCGTCCATACCCGCTGGGGCGTGGTCGGCATGTCGATGTGCCGGACGCCGAGATGCGCGACGGCGTCGATGACAGCGTTCTGGATCGCGGGGGTCGATCCGATGGTCCCGGCCTCGCCGATGCCCTTGACACCGAGCGGGTTCACCGTGGTCGGCGTCTCACTGGAGATGAGCTCGTAGCTGGGGAGTTCGGCCGCGGTGATGGCGGCGTAGTCGGCGAGCGTGGAGGTCAGCGGGTTGCCGTCCGCGTCGTAGAGCACCTCTTCGAGCAGCGCCTGCGCCGCGCCCTGGGCGATGCCGCCGTGCCGCTGGCCCTCGGCCAGGACCGGGTTGAGCACCGGCCCGGCGTCGTCCACGGTCACGTGGCGCAGCAGCGTCACCTTGCCGGTCTCGGTGTCCACCTCGACCACGGACACGTGCGCGCCGAACGGGAATGTGGGCACGTCCGCGGTGAAGGTCACGTCCGCGATGAGGCTGCCGCCGCTAGTGTGGCCCGCGACCTGGCTCCAGGACAGCGAGGTGTCCGGGTCGCCGCGCACCTGCCACAGGCCGGTCGCGGTGTCCAGGATCACGTCGGCCTCGGCCGCCTCGAGCATGTCCGCGGCCTGGCGCCGGGCCTCATCCTTGACCTCGACCGCCGCCTTGTAGACCGCGGAGCCGCCGAGCTGCAGCGAGCGGGAGCCGTAGGTGCCGGTGCCGACCGGGATCAGGTCGGTGTCGCCGTGGATGACCGTGACCTTGTCCATCGGGATGCCCAGCTCCTCCTGCACGAGCATGGCCCAGGCGGTGTAGTGCCCCTGGCCGTGCGGCGAGCTGCCGGTGTAGACGGTCGCGGTCCCGTCCTCCGAGACCTCCAGCTTGGCCGTCTCGCCGGCCGGGCCGTCGGCCGCGGTGATCTCCACGTAGGTGGACAGGCCGATGCCGAGCTGCCTGACGTCGCCGCTGGCCCGCCTGCGCTCCTGCTCCTTGCGCAGTTCCTCGTAGCCCGCGGCGGCCAGGGCCTTGTCCATCGCCTCTTCGTAGCGGCCGGTGTCGTAGAGGGCCCCGGACTTGGTCTGGAAGGGGAACTTGTCCGGCGCGACGAAGTTACGCCGGCGCACCTCGGCCGGGTCCATGCCGATCTCGGCGGCAAACAGGTCGACCGCACGCTCGATGGCGGCCGCGGCTTCCGGCCGGCCGGCGCCACGGTAGGCGTGGATCGGCGTGGCGTTGGTGACCACCACCCGGTATCCGCTCTGCACCTCGGCGATGTCGTACACGCCGGGCGCCATCAGGCAGGTGAGGAACGGGAGGAACCCGCCGGTGCGCGGATAGGCGCCGGTGTCCTGGATGATGTCGAGCCGGTAGGCCATGATCTGCCCGTCCCGGCTACCGCCGATCTTGACGTGGTGCAGCTGGGCCCGGCCCTGCGTCATGCCGACCAGGTTCTCGCTGCGGGTCTCGGTCCAGCGCAGCGCCCGGCCGGTCTTCCGGGCCGCCCAGGCGACGATGATCGCGTCCCGGTCGATGCCGACCTTCGCGCCGAAGCCGCCGCCCACGTCGGGCACGATCACGCGGATCTGGTCCGGGGCCATGCCCAGGGCGCCGCACAGGATGAGACGGCACAGCTGCGCGTTCTGCGAGCTGTGCCAGACGGTCAGCTTGCCGTTCTCGACGGTGGCCGCGGTGGCGCGCCCCTCCATCGGCATGCAGGCTAGCCGCTGGTTGACGATGTCGTGCTCGACGACCACCTCGCAGGCATCGAACGGGGCGTCGTCAGCGGTCACCGCCCTGGTGACCGCGATATTGCTCCCGGCCGCGGGGAACAGCAGGGACTCGTCCCTGGTGGCGGCGGTGGGCCCGACCACCGCAGGCAGCGGCTCGTAGTCCACGCTGACCAGGTCGGCGGCGTCCTCGCCCTGGTAGCGGCCGTCGGTAATGACGACCGCGACCGGTTCGCCGACGAACCGGACGGTGTCCGCGGCCAGCAGCGGCTCGGCCCACGGGCCGCCGAGGGGCAGCGGAGCGGCTTCAGTGCCGCCCGAGCCGTCGTCCGGCGGGGGCGGCGCCAGGTCGGTCATGTCCTGGACGGTCAGCACCGCGACCACTCCCGGCTCACTGACGGCCACGCTTGTATCGATGCCAGTGATGCGCGCGTGGGCCAGCGGGCTGCGCACGAATGTCAGGCGCGCCGCCCTGGCAAGTTCCGGCGTCCGCAGGTCGTCGACGTAGACCCCGCCGGCGGTCAGCAGCCGCGGATCCTCCGTCCGGATCACCCGGGTGCCCAGGATGCTCATGTATCCCTCCGCAGTTCTGTGCCCTTGAGGGCTCGCCAGCGAACCTACACCCGGGTAGGCCGGCGAACTATGGCTGGCCCCACAAAGGAGGCCTGCAGGTCATTATGACTGAGCTTGCAGGTAGATAGGCAAAAGCCGTCGCGGATGAGATTAGTCAATTTTAGTTTCGGTTAGGTTGGACCTAACCGAACGGTAAGGGCCAGGCCAGGCCTTGGTGAGTTAGCGTCCATATCATGTTCAATGCCGCTAATTGGACCGCCCGCCTCAATGAACTGGCCAGCGAAGCGAACGTCCCCGGGGCTGCGCTGGGCATCTGGTCCGACGGGCAGGAGACCCTGGCCGCGCACGGCGTGCTGAACGCCGCGACACAGGTCCCGGTCACCACCGACTCCGTGTTCCAGGTCGGGTCCATCACCAAGATCTGGACCGCCACGATGATCATGCAGCTCGTCGACGAGGGGCTGCTGTCGCTGGATACGACCGTCTCGGAGGTGCTGCCGGGCGCGCGGCTCGGGACGGCGGACGTCGGCGGCCAGGTGACGGTGCGGCACCTGCTCACCCACACCAGCGGGATCGACGGCGACATATTCACCGACACCGGCCGGGGCGACGACTGCGTGGAGCGCTACGTCGGCCTGCTGGCCGAGGTCCCGTCGGTGTTCACGCCGGGCGCGACGTACTCCTACTGCAACAGCGGCTATGTGCTGCTCGGCCGGATCATCGAGGTCATCGACGGGCAGTCCTGGGACGAATCGCTGCGCGGGCGGCTGACCGGTCCGCTCGCCGCCACCCAGACCGTGACCCTGCCGGAGGAGGCGATCCTGCGCCGGGCGGCCGTGGGCCACCAGCGCTGCGGCACCCCGGTGCACGTCTGGGGCCTGCCGCGCAGCATCGGGCCGGCCGGGCTGATCACCGCCACGGCCGGCGACCTGCTCACGTTCGCCCGCCTCCATCTCGACGGCGGGGTCACTGCCGACGGCAAGCGGCTGCTCAGCGGGTCCGCGGTCACCGCCATGCAGTCGGCGTGCGCCGCGATCCCCGAGTTCTCCGCGCCGGGTTCGGCCGTCGGCCTGGGCTGGCGGCTGAGCCGCTGGGGTAACCGGACCATCGTCGGCCACGACGGGGACACCATCGGCCAGTCGGCCTACCTGCGGATTGACCCCGAGGCCGGGATAGCCGCCTGCCTGCTGACCAACTCCGCCGAGTCCGAGACTTTGTACCGGGAGGTGTTCAGCGAGGTGTTCGGGGACCTGACCGGCGTGACCATGCCCCCGCCGCCGCGTCCTGCGGACGGAGTACCCGGGTCGGGCTCGGGTCCTGAGGCTAGCGAGGTGGCCGGGATGGATGGGGCCCCTGGCGCGACGGATCTCGAACGGTACGCCGGTCACTACGAGCGGACGTCGCGGCGGTTCGACGTGTCGGTGCGCGACGGCCGGCTCGCGATGGAGCTGACCATGACGGGAAACCTGGCGGCCCTGGTCGGCGCCGAACCAGAGGACCTGCTGCTGTACCCGGCTGCACCCGCCGACTCCGCGGGCACCAGGTTCGTGCTGCGGTCCGGCGATGACGAGCCGTGGGCGCCGGTCAGCTTCGGCCAGCTCGCCGACGGCACGCCCTACCTCTACATGAGCGGCCGGGTGGCCCCCCGCACCGGCTGACCCGCGGCCGTGAGCGGGGTGACATGCCGCTGCTCGTACGGTCAGGACCGGTCGGCGGTGACCCGCGGGTGGTTCCGCCAGGCGGGCATGGTGGCCATGTAGTCGAGCGTCTGCTGCTCGATCTCCTGCCGGGTCGCACCGGGATTGCGGCGTGCCTGCCACGCGGTCATCCGCTCGAAGCGCTCGTCGAACGACTGCAGCGCACCGGTCTCATCGGTGCAGTAGCCGCAGTAGCGGCCGGTCTCGATGGGCATCCCGCAGCTCTCGCAGGCGGCTGTCGTGGTCATCGGGTCCTCCTCATGGGTCAATGCGGATTTCTGGTGCGGGAGTGGCCAGGTCGACCAGGGCGCGGAGGCCGACGATGAGGTCCTCGGCCTGGCCGGCAGGCAGCCGGGCCATGGCATCGGCCAGCATCTCGACGCTCAGCACCTCGCGGTCGCGACGAAGCGCCTCGTGTCCCTGCGTGGTCAGCCAGATCAGCGTCCGCCGCCGGTCGGCGGGATCGTCCTCTCGTTCGAGCAGCCCCTGGCGTTCCAGGTGCGTGGTGATCTCGCTGATCACCGACTGCGCCCGGCTCATGTGCGCGGCGGCCTCCCCCACGGTGAGCGGGCCGGCCAGGGCCAGGTGCTCGAGCACCGCCCGCGACGCGCCGGGCAGCTGGCTCCGCGGCCCGTCCCGCCGGTGAAACGTCAGGTACACGGCGCGGAAGAGGCCGGCGAACCGTTCGGCCCTGGCCCGTTCATCGGTCACGGCACTAGGGTGCTGGCCGGGCAATCCATCGTCAATCCCGATGGATCCGCCGTCGGGTCGCGGTTTCGGCTGGCTGGATGCGGCAGGTACGCCAGGTCACTAGTGTGGACAGGTGAAGCCATTCCTGCTGCTGGCCATCCGGGCCGAGGATGCGGCGGCCGACAACGAGTACGACTCGTTCCTGTCCCTGTCCGGGCTCGCCGAAGGTGAGCTGCGCCGCGTCCGGCTGGAGCAGCGCGCGCTCGGCCAGGTCGACCTGGGTGACTGGTCAGGGATCTTGCTCGGCGGCGGGCCATTCAACTACTCCGACCCGGAGGAGCTCAAGACGCCGGTGCAGCGGCGGGTCGAGGCAGACCTGGCCGGCCTGCTCGACCAGGTGGTGAGCGCGGACTTCCCGTTCCTCGGGGCCTGTTACGGCATCGGGGCACTCGGCCGCCACCAGGGCGCGGCGGTCGACCGGCGCTACGCCGAGGCGGTCGGCGCCGTCGAGATCACGCTGACCCCGGCGGGGCGACAGGATCCGCTGCTCAGCGAGCTGCCTGCGGCCTTCCAGGCCTTCACCGGCCACAAGGAGGCGGTCAACGGCCTGCCCGGGCCCGCCGCCGCAGGCGGCAAGGCCAGCCCCGCCGCCGCAGGCGGCAAGGCCAGCAGGGCCGTTCTGCTGGCCAGTTCGGCTGGCTGCCCGGTGCAGGCGTTCCGGGTCGGCGGCAACGTCTACGCGACCCAGTTCCACCCTGAGCTCGACGTGGCCGGGCTGTGCACCCGGATCGAGGTCTACAAGCACGCCGGCTACTTCGACCCCGATCAGGCCGACGAGATCAAGGCGCAGGCGGTCCGCAGCGATGTCATCTGGCCGCCGGCGATCCTGCGCGGGTTCGTCCGGCGCTGCAGTCAGCGCCTGCCCGTCCGGGCTCAGGCCGGATAGCCGGGCGATGGCCCTGGCTGCCACGGCGGCGCGGGCCGCCGCGCCGGCGCCGCTTGCGCGGCTTGCTGACCAGCGGTAAGAAGTGCACGTGGGGAGGTCTGGTCCCGCGGGATCAGTCAGCGGTGCGGCGGCCGTCGAACTGCGTCTTGCGGGCACGTTCAGGGTCGTCCGGGACGGCGCCCAGCTGACCGACGGCGAGATCGGCAGCCGGAAGTCGCGGACGCTGCTCAAGCTGCTCGCGGTCGAGCGGCCCGGCCTGGTCACGATCGACCGGATCGTCGAGATCCTCTGGCCGGACGATCGGCCCGCCGCCCCGGAGCAGAACGTCGCGACCATGGTCAGCAGGCTGCGCGCGGTGCTGGGAGCCGAACTCATCCAGGGCGGCCGGGCCGGCTACCGGCTGGCGGCCGGACCGGGCGTCGTCGTGGACCTGGACGCCGCGGCCGGATTCTGCGAGCAGGCCGAAGGCAAGCTGGGCACCGCGGCCGCGGTGGCCCTGGCCGCGGCCGAGCGCGCGCACGAGCTGCTGTCCGCGGGCACCGCGATCGGCGAGGAGCAATACGCGGACTGGGCGGATCCCGCCCGTGAGCAGGTGCGCGAGCTGCTGCGCCGGGTCCGGCTGGCGGCGGCCGAGGCGTCGCTGGCGACCGGGGACGCGCAGCGGGCGGCAAGCTATGCGGAAGCGGCCGTGGCCGCGGACCCGCTCGACGAGGCGGCGCACCGCTGGTACATGTCGGCCGCGGCCGCGGCCGGCGAGCAGGCCAGGGCGCTCGCCGCCTACGAGGCGCTGCGGCAGCGGCTCGGTCGCGAGCTCGGCGCCGACCCGGCGCCGCAGACACGGGAGCTGCACCTGGCCATCCTGCGCGAGCAGCACGGCGGCCTGGCCCGGAGCGGCCCCGGCCCGGCGGCGCCGCCAGGACCGAAGCCGGGCCCGATCCCGCTGGCCGGGCGGGACCGGGAGAGCAAGGTGCTGCGGGAGGCGTGGGCCGCGGCCGCCGGCGGCCAGCCGGGGCTGGTCACGATCACCGGCGAGGCGGGGATCGGGAAGACGGCACTGGCCGAGGCGCTCGCGGCCGAGGCCGCCGGGGATGGCGGCACCGTGCTGAGGACCCGTTGCTACGAGACCGAACGGTCGCTGTTCCTGCAGCCCATCGTGGAGGCGGTCGCGCCGGTGGCGGCCAGCACCCCAGCGGGCACGCTGCGCCAACTGCTCGGTGAGCACGCGACGGCCGCGGCCGGCCTGCTGCCCGAGGTCGCGGCGCTTCTCGGCCCGCCGCCGCCCGGCCGGGGCAGCATGGAGATGGAGCGGCGGCGCGCCTTCGAGGCGGTCCGGGCCCTCCTGCGCGGCCTGGCCGAACGCAACCCGGTGCTGCTTGTCGTGGATGACCTGCAGTACGCCGGGCAGTCAACGGTGGAGCTCATGCACTTCCTCGGCCGCGAGCCGGCCGGGACCAGGCTGCTGGTACTGGCCACTGTCCGGGCCGAGAACGACGCTCAGGTCGGCGCCGCGCTCGCCCCGGTGGCCCGGCGGGTGGAGGTGGGGCCGCTCGACGCGGACGCGGTGGCGCAGCTCGCGCGCGCGGCCGGGCAGGACGAGCTGGCCGGGCGCATCCTGGAGCAGACCCGCGGTCACACCCTGTTCGTCGTCGAGGTGCTGCGCGCGCTGGCGAGCGGTGAGGACGGAGTGCCCGAGTCGCTGCGGACCGCGGTGCAGGCCCGCGTGCGCCGCGCCGGGCCGCCGGTGGAGGCGCTGCTGCGGGCGGCCGCGGTGCTCGGGAGCACGGTCGACCCGCTCACCCTCGGCGTCATGCTCGACCTGGTGCCCGCGGCCGCGCTCGAGCAGTGCGAGGCGGCGCTCGGCGCCCGGCTTCTGGTGGTCAGCGGCCGCGACTACGAGTTCGCCAACGACCTCATCCGCGACGTGCTGTACGCCAGCACGCCGGAGCCGACCCGGCTGGCCTACCACCGCCGGGCGGCCGACCTGCTGACCGGTCAGCCGGAATCGCTGGCCAGGCACGCCGCGGCCGCGAGCGACTGGCTGCGCGCGGGCCGGGCCTGGCTGCGGGCCGGGGAGGACGCCATGGGCCGGTACGCGGCCAGCGACGCCGCCGCGCTGGCCACCCAGGCGCTGGAGGCGGGCCAGCGGGCGGCCGACGCGGAGGTGTCCGCCCGTGCGCTGGTGCTGCGCGGCCGCGCGCTCGAGGCCACCGGAGCCCACGCCGCCGCGCTCGCCGACCTGACCCGCGGCGCCGAGGGCGCCCGCGCGGCCGGTGACCGCCGGCTGGAGATGCTCGCCCTGCGCGAGCTCGGCGGTGACGTCCCGGTCTCGCGCGGCAAGCCGATCAGCTACTACGCCACCAATCTGGAGAGCGGGCTGCGGATCGCCGAATCGCTCGGCGACCGGGGCAGCGAGGCGATCATGCTCAGCCGCCTGGCCGTCATCGCGGCCAACCGGCTGCGCCTGGACGTGGCGGTCGACTACGGGCAGCGGGCAGTGGCGGCCGGGCGCGCGGCCGCCGACGATCACGCCCTCGCGGCCGGCCTGGACGGACTCAAGATCGCTTACCTCAGCCTCGGCGATACCGGCGCGCTGGCTGATGTTATCGGCGAGCTGAGCCCGCTGCTGCGCCGCCTGGGTGATCTGTTCCTGCTGCCCTGGGCGGAATTCGAGGGCGGATTCCTGGCCATCGCCGCCGCCGGCTGGGATCAGGCCGATACCGCCATCGCGACTGCCATCGACCTCAACCGCCAGGCCGGCTATCCCCACCAGAAGGCCTGGTACCTGGCTCACCAGGGCTGGCTCGCGCGGCTGCGCGGCCGGATGGACGAGGCCCTGAAGCTGGGCCGCCAGGCCGTGGAGCTGACCGAACAGCACGAGCACACCTGGTGGCAGGCCACCGCCTGCACCATGCTGGGCAGCACCCTGCTGCTGGCCGGCGACCGGGCCGCGGCGATCGGGACGTTCGAGCGGGGCCTGGCCGCGGCGTGGCAGGGCGGCGTGGAGGCCTACCTGCTGCGGTCCGCCGCTCCGCTGGCCGCCGCCACCGGCTCACCGGCCCTGCTCGCCGAGGCGGCCGGGTTGCTCGAGCAGGCGAGCATACCGGACGGCGGCGCCTGGGTACTCGGTTACGAGGTGTACCTGTCGCTCGCGGAAGCATGGCTGGGGCACGGCGAGCCGGACCGGGCTCGCGCGGTGCTGGCGCCGTTGCTGGCCGTCGCGGAGCGGGAGCCGTGGATCCCGGCCCTGGCCGCGGCGCTCGCAGCGGACGGCCGCGCCCTGGCCCGGCTGGACCAGCGCGAACAGGCCCGGGAAGAACTCGGGCGAGCCGCCCGGCTCGCCGGTGAGCACGGGCTGCCGCACGTGCTCCGCGAGGCCCGCGAGGCGGCGCAGGCGCTCGGGTAGGCCGGCTCGGGGCTCCGGTAGCGGGCTCGAGGCTCTGGTAGGCCGGCTCAGAGGAGTTCGGCCAGCAGGGCGGCGGCCCGGGCGGCGCCGTCGGCCTCGACCGGGCGGTAGCTGACCGGGCGGCCGATCTCCGCCGCGATGGCCTGCGCCAGTGCCTCGGGGCCGGTCTGGTCGTAGTCCAGGCAGCGGCCCGCGCTGTACTGGTCCAGGCGGTGCCTGACGTGGAAGTTCTGTTCGAAGTGATGACGCAGCGGGACGTAGATGAACGGCCGCCCGCTGGCGGTGAGCTCCATCGTGGTGGTCAGCCCGCCCTGCACCACGGCCAGGTCGCACGCGGCCAGGTGCCGGTACAGGTCGTGCACGTAGCCGCGCACCTCGAGGCCGTCGGCCGCCGGCAGCGAGGTAAACGAGTCCGGGTCGATCCGCGGCCCGGTCACCACGACCATCCGCAATCCGGGCACCAGCGCCTTAGCCGCCGGGAACGCCGCGACCGCGCGGCGGAGCAGGTCCGTGCCGACGCCGGAGCCACCCACGGTGACCAGGCAGACCTGCTCGCCGGGCCGGTAGCCGAGTTCGGCCCGGAGGGCGTCGCGGCCGGCGAAGGTGTCCGGCTCGAAACCGGACACGTAGCCGGAGAACCGGTAGTTCCGCTCCACCCAGTCGCGGATGGCGGGCAGGCCGTCGCCGAACCCGTGCGGGACCACGTCATCCGGGTTGCCGACGAACACGGACCGGTCCCGCAGCGCGGGGAAGCGCGCGATCTGCTCGATCATCTCGGCGTTGTAGTCGGCGGTCAGGGCCTGCTCACGCGGACCGCCGTCCGGCATCGGCAGCCAGCCCACGAAGTCGGTCATCCAGACGTAGGGCGCGCGCTTGAGCTCGGGATTCTCGTGCAGGAAGTAGTCGATGTCCCAGGCCTCGTCGCCGACCCACAGATCGAACGGCTCGTTTTCGGTCAGCTCGGCGAAGACCATGAAGTTGGCGACCAGGATCTCGTCCATGGACCTGACCGCCTGGAAGGCGTGCAGGTCGTGCTCGGCCGCCTCACCCTCGATGTGCCCGGACTCGCTGGCCAGGAAGGCTGAAGCCGGGTGGATCAGCTCCGAGCGCCGCCGCAGCAGCTCGGTGACCGGGTGCTGGGCCAGCCAGTGCACCTCGAGGCCGGGCCTGAGCTTGCGCAGCTCGTCGGCGATGGCCAGGTCGCGGCGGGCGTGGCCGAGGCCGATAGGCGAGGAAACGTAGAGCACTCGCTTGGGCCGGTTCAGCGGCCTGGTCCACGTGCGCCGGACCGGCGCGGCCGGGCCGGACGATCGGAAGCGGCCGGCGAAGTCCCGGATGGCGCGATTGACGACGACGGGCTCCCTGGCTTGCGGCAGGTGTCCCGCGCCGTCGAGGAGCAGCAGCTCACCCCCGGGGACGACGGCGGCGGCCCGCTCGCCCCTTTCCCACGGCTGGCAGCGATCCTCCCGGCCGTGGATGGACAGCACGGGGCAGGTCACCCTGGCCAGGATCGCCTCGGTCTCCTCGCCGCAGGACGACGAGAGCGACGCGTCCCTGAACAGCAGGTTCGCCTCGGCGCTGGTCTCCATGACCCAGCCCACGCAGTCCTCGTACTGCTTGCTGGAGTGCGGCTCGGGTAGCAGCTCGGCGAAGAAGAACTCGGCGAACCCGCGCCAGTCCCGCAGCCAGTTATGCCGGGTGTCCCTGGCCCAGCCTTCGTCGGTCCCGGGATCGGTGTCGAAGTCGTAGACCTCGCGCCCGGGCAGCGGAGGCGTGAGGAAGGGCACCCAGGTCGCGACGTTCACGATGCCAAGCACCCGGTCCGGGTGCAGGGCCGCCGCCAGGAGCGTCGTCCACGCGCTGCTGCAGATCCCGACCAGAACCGCGCGGTCGACGCCGGTCGCGTCCATGACCGCGATGGTGTCGGCCACGAACTCGGTGTCGGCGTAGGCGGCGGACGACTCCGGCCGATCCGACCGGCCGTTCCCGCGCGGGTCGATGGTGACGACCCGAGACGTCCTGGCCAGGTACGGCACCTGCGCCTTCCAGGCCCGGGAGTGGACCAGCGGATCGGTCGGGGCGAACACGAGGGCGGGCTCACCCGAGCCGAACACCTCGTAGGCGACCTTGACGCCGTCCCGCTCGACGAAGCCCTCTGTGTCCGGATATCTCGCCCGCATAGCCCCTCCTCACCCGTTTTTTCTCTGTCTAACGAGCCCCGTTGCAGCGGGGTTGCAACGCCGCTGCAACGCTCCGGCGCAGTCTGGGCCGTGATGGCATACCGAACACCAAGGGGAGTTTTCATCATGGCTATCGACAACGACAAGCTCAACGAGTTCCTGGGCAAGTTCGTCGGGGACCTGGGCGCGACGACGGCGGCGGGCAGCGTGGTCATCGGCCACAACCTCGGCCTGTACAAGGCGCTGGCCGCCGCGCCCGCGAGCGCCGAGGAACTGGCCGCGTCAACCCAGACCAACCCGCGCTACGTCGCCGAATGGCTGCGCGGCCAGGCCGCGAGCGGCTACGTCCAGTACGACCCCGCCGACCAGACCTACTCGATGACCGAGGAGCAGGCCTTCGCGCTGACCAACCCGGACGGCGGCGTCTACATGCCGGGCGCGTTCGTGCTGGCGCTGGGCGCACTGAAGGCCGTACCGCGGATCACCGAGGCGTTCCGGACCGGCGCCGGCATGGGCTGGCACGAGCAGGACGAGGACGTCTTCATCGGCTGCGAGCAGTTCTTCCGGCCCGGCTACATCGCCAACCTCATCCCGTCCTGGATCCCGGCGCTCGACGGGGTCGAGGACAAGCTGCGGGCCGGCGCCCAGGTGGCCGACATCGGCTGCGGGCTCGGCGCGTCCACGATCCTGCTCGCCCAGGAGTACCAGAACTCCCGGTTCACCGGGTCTGACTACCACGACGAGTCGATCGAGATGGCCCGCAAGCACGCCGGTGACCAGGGCGTCGCCGACCGGGTCGGCTTCGAGGTGGCCTCGGCGTCGACGTTCTCTGGGACCGGGTACGACCTGGCCGCCACCTTCGACTGCCTGCACGACATGGGCGACCCGCTGGCCGCGGCCCGGCACGTCCGCCAGGCGCTCAAGCCCGACGGCACCTGGCTCATCGTCGAGCCCGCCGCCGCCGACGACGTGGCCGGCAACATGAACCCGGTGGGGCGGGTCTACTACAGCGCCTCCACGCTGCTGTGCGTGCCGAACGCGCTGTCCCAGTCCGGCGGCTACGCGCTCGGCGCGCAGGCCGGCGAGGCCGCCATCAGGCAGGTCATCACCGACGCCGGCTTCACCAGGTTCCGGCGCGCGGCGCAGACCCCGTTCAACCTCGTCTACGAGGTCCGTCCCTAGCAGGCCCGAGGCGCATCCCCTCTGGTTGGATGGGCAGTCATCCAGCCAGAAGGGGATGTGCTGAACGCTGTCGCCGGCGAGACGGTTTCGCTGATCGCCCTGCTCGCCGTGCTGGCCTGGGCGGTGACCAGATCACGCGGCTGGCCGGAGGCGGTCGCGGCGGTCCCGGCCGCGGTCATCCTGATCGCAGTCGGCGCCATCCCGGCCGCCCGGGCCGCCGACGAGGCCAGGCGGCTCGGCCCGGTCATCGGGTTCCTGGCCGCGATCCTGGTGCTGGCGCACCTGTGCGACGAGGACGGGCTGTTCCGCGCCTGCGGCGACTGGATGGCGCGGGCCAGTGGGGGAAGCCCGCGCAGGCTCCTCGCCCAGGTGTTCCTGATCGCCTCGGTGACCACGGCCGTACTCAGCCTGGACGCCACCGTGGTGCTGCTCACCCCGGTGGTGTTCGCCACCGCGGCCCGGCTGGAGGCGCGGGCCAGGCCGCACGTGTACGCGTGCACGCACCTGGCTAATTCGGCCTCGCTGCTGCTGCCGGTGTCCAACCTGACCAACCTGCTCGCGTTCGCCGCCAGCGGGCTGGCGTGAACCCGGCCTGGGCCGCGTTCGCGGGGGCCGCGGTCCTGGCGGCCCGCGCGCTGGCCCGCCGGAAGGTGGCTCCCGTCGCCCTGGTACAGGCCGCCGACCTGCCCTTCCTGCTGTTCGTGCTGGGCCTGGGCATCGTGGTCGTGGCGGTGACGGACAACGGGCTCGGCCGGGCGCTGGCGCCGCTGCTGCCGGCCGGGACCGGGCTGCCGGCGCTGCTCGCGACCGCGACGCTGGCCGCGGCGCTGGCCAACGTGTGCAACAACCTGCCGGCCACCCTGGTGCTGCTGCCGCTGGCCGCGCCGTCCGGGGCCGGCGCGGTGCTGGCCGTGCTGCTCGGCGTCAACATCGGCCCGAACCTCACCTACACCGGATCGCTGGCCACGCTGCTGTGGCGGCGCATCGCCCATCATCACGGGTCCGCACCCGATCTCGGGGAATTCACCAGGCTGGGGCTGCTCACCGTGCCCGCGGCGCTGGTCCTCGGGGTACTCGCGCTGTGGGCCGGACTGCACATCGGCTGAGGCTGATAGTCGTGACCGGGACAGACACCCAGGCCCGTTCGGTATATATCTGGGTCCGTGAGGGGACCTGGCGGGCCACCGTGGACGCGGCCCTGAACCTGGCGCCGGCCGAGTCCAGGTTCACCCTGCTGCACGTCACGTCGGATGAGGTACCGGACGCGGCCCGCGGCGCCTACGCGGGCCTGTTCGGGCGGGCCGGGCGGGACCCCGGATCCCGGCTGGAGGAGATGGCGGCGAGGTCGGCGGGCGAGCTGCTGGCGGCGGCCGCGGACCGGCTGGGGCAGGCCTGCGAGCGGCTCGACGTTCAGGGCCGGGCCGAACGGGCGGTGGTGGCGGCCTCGGCACGGGCGGATCTGCTCATCGTGGCCCGGGACGGCGACCGGACGCGGCTCGGCCCGAAGAGCCTGGGCAAGACCACCCGGTTCGTCGTCGATCACGCCGCGTGTCCGGTTCTGCTGGTCTGGCCCGGGTCCGCGCCCGACGTCGCCACCATTCCCCCGCCGCCACGTCACCCTCCCCCGCCGCCACATCACCCTCCCCGCCGGGCCACTGAACCCGCGAAACCCGGACACGGCGCGCGACTGCTTGTAGCATCTCCTTCACCAAACGTAGCGAAGGGGGGTTTGCTGACGTGGCGGAAATGACCGATGAGGCGCGCGTAGTCGCGCTTGACATACTCCGGCCGGGCGACATCGCCGACCGGAGCGGCGAGCTGCTGGACGTGGTGTTCGGCTGGACCGACTTCGCCAGGCTACGGCGCCAGGTCGCCGCGCAATGCGCGGACGCCGGGCTGACCGGGACACGGCTCGACGACTTCGTCCTGGCCGTGCACGAGATAGCGGCCAACGCGATCGTCCATGCGGGCGCGGGCGGGCGGCTGATCCTGCGGCGAGCTGCCAGCGGACTGCGCTGCCTGGTCGCCGACACCATCCCGAAGGCCACGGTGAGCTGCCCGGCCCCGCGCAGCGGAGACATGCGCGACATGCGCGACGGGCCGGTGGCGGTGGCCGAGCTCAGCGAGCCGGGCGAACCGATCGGCGCCGACAGCGGCCGCGGGCTCTGGCTGGCGGCCACGCTCGCCGACGAGCTGAGCATCACCTCGGGACCGGACAGCACGATCGTGTCGCTGTACATGCGGCTCGACTAGTTCCGCGCCTGCCGTCAACTATGAGTTGACGTTTGCGGTTCGTCAACCTAGGGTTGACGCATGTCGCAACCACCCGTCAGGCTCGACGAGCTGATCAGCTACATCAAGAACACTGAAGGCACGGCGCTCGACCAGGTGTCGGCGGCCGTGCGGATTTCGGAGCATCTCGGCGAGCTGGCCGACCACGTGATCGGCCACTTCGTCGACCAGGCCCGCAAGACGGGCGCGTCCTGGACCGAGATCGGCCAGTCCATGGGCGTCACCAAGCAGGCGGCCCAGAAACGGTTCGTGCCCAAGGCCTCGAACTGGGGAGATCTGCTCTCTGGTGTCTTCCCCTCGGATCCGGTCAAATTCTCCCGGTTCACCGACCGGGCCAAGCGCGCGGTCATCGCCGCGCGCCAGGAAGCCATCAGGCGGCAAAACGACCGTGTGCTCCCCGAGCACCTGATCCTTGGCATGCTGCACGAGCAGGAAGGCTTCGCGGCGAGGGCCATCGCGGCGCTCGGGGTGTCGCCGGAGGCAGCCCGCGCGGCCATCGGCGCAGTCCTGCCGGCCGCCATGCCGGACGAGGTGACCCCTGGTCACGTCCCGTTCGACTCACGGGCCATGAAGGTGCTCGAGCTCACGCTGCGCGAGGCGCTGGCCCTCGGGCACAACTACATCGGCACCGAGCACATTCTGCTGGGCCTGCTCGAGGAGGAGGAGAGCCTGGGTGGCGGCACGCTAGCCGACCTTGGCATCACGAAGGAGCGGGCCCTGGCCTGGCTCGTCCCCGCGCTCGAGCAGATGGCGGCGGCCAAGGGCCACTGACGCTTTGTCTGCAGTTTCGGGGGTTATCGCACCCGAAACTGCAGACATATCAGCGATCGTAAGCCGCCTAGCCGGCGTCGTCGCCACTGACGTCCTCGCGGACTTCCTCAAGGCCGGCGGCGACCTCTTTGGTGATCGCGTCGTCTGGTCCGAGCGCGCGTTCGCAGGCGGCCAGCGTCTGTTCGTAGAGCGCGATCGATTCATCGCGGTGATCGGCCCACCACAGGAACTTGGCCAGGACGCCCTGACAGGCCAGGGTGTCGGGGCCGAGGTGACCGGAATCGCGGATCCGATCGGATATGCCGGGTTAGCGGACGGCGCGGGCGGCGCGGGCGGCGCGGGCGGCCTGGGGGCGACGGCGGGCGGCCGGGTCGGTGAGCGCGGGCGGCTGCCAGCCCGCGTCGGCCGGGTTGAGGTTCATCCCCGGCGGGACGATCTGGTCGATGCGGTCCAGCACGGCGTCGTCGAGGGTCACGCTGGCGCCCGCCAGCAGGTCGGTGAGCTGCTCCATGGTGCGCGGCCCGATGATCGCCGAGGTCACGCCGGGGTGCGCGGTCGCGAAGGCCAGCGCCAGGTGGGTCAGCGAGCAGCCCGCGTCGGCCGCGACCTTGATGAGCTCCTCGACGGCGGCCAACTTGGCCTGGTTGCCGGGCAATGACGGGTCGAACCGGTGCGGCAGCCGCCGCGCGCGGCCGGTGGTCATGTCGATGTCGGCGTCCTTGCGGTACCGGCCGGTCAGCCAGCCGCCGGCCAGCGGGCTCCAGACGATCACGCCCATGCCGTACTTCTGGCAGGTGGGCAGCACCGCCGCCTCGATGCCGCGGACGAGGATCGAGTAGGGCGGCTGCTCGGAGCGGAACCGCACGTGGCCGCGCCGGTCCGCGACCCACTGCGCCTCGACGATAGATTCGGCCGGGAAGGTGGAGGAGCCGATGGCACGGATTTTGCCGGCGTGGATGAGGTCCGACAGGGCGGACAGGGTCTCGTCGATGTCGGTGTCCGGGTCCGGCCGGTGCATCTGGTACAGGTCGATGTAGTCGGTCTGCAGCCGGCGCAGGCTGTTCTCGACCTCGCGGACGATCCAGCGGCGCGAGTTGCCGCTCATGTTGGCGTCCTTGCCCATCTGGCCGTGCGCCTTGGTGGCCAGCACGACGTCGTCACGGCGGCCGCGCAGGGCCTTGCCGACGATCTCCTCCGACTCCCCCGCCGAGTACACGTCCGCGGTGTCGACGAAGTTGATGCCGCCGTCCAGCGCGGCGTGGATGATCCGGATGCTGTCCTCGTGATCGGGGTTGCCCCAGGCGCCGAACATCATCGCGCCGAGGCAGTAGGGGCTCACCTTGATCCCGGTACCGCCGAGCGTCCGCATCCGCATCCCGTACGCCTCCTGTATCGCTGGTTTCGCTGGTTTCGCTGGTTTCGCCTGTGCCTGGCGCTACGGGTCATCCTATTTGCGGCGCTTCCGGGCCCGGGGCGACCCTCTTCAGCTTGAGTCGGTAATGGGCGGGCCGCGTTGGGGGCTCCGGCCGTGCTCGTGGTGCCGGTGCGCTCCCGGCACGCTCGCGTGACCGCCGATGCCCTCGCCTGCTGCTCTGGCCCTCTCGCCCGTACGACATGGTTGCCCCAGCCATGCAGTTGGGACGCGTAGAGAAATAAAGCGCATGCTGCGAGTTGCCCCATCAGCCCCGACTGCGCGTGGGTCGACGGGTTATTGGGAGACGCGCACTTGGGGCGACATGGCTGGGGCAACCATGCAGTATGACTCCGCTACGGTGGTGCGGCGGTGACCGGAGCGATTCCTGCCTCCCGTGCGCCGCTCCACGGCGCCCGAACATTACGCGGCACCGGAGGCGACGGAATCGTTAGGGCCGACGGAGCAGATGTCGCTCGCCGGAAACGGCTTGTTGTTGACTAAGGCAGGTATATAGTTGACTTAGGCAATCAATCTTGGGGACGCCGTGAGCGAACTGACTGTCGAGGAGTGGGTGAGGACGAACAAGCTAGCCAGTGACAGCACTGCGGGCGCCGCCGAGCCGGCCGACGGTGCCGCGGTGGCCGCGATACGCGGGTTCAACCGCTTCTACACGAACGCGATCGGGCTGCTGCGGGGCAAGTACCTGGACACGCCGTACTCGCTCACCGAGGCGCGGCTGCTGTTCGAGCTGGCGCAGCGGGACGCCAGCGAGGTCACCGACCTGCGCCGGACGGTAGACATCGACCCGGGTTACCTGAGCCGGATCCTGGCCAGGTTCGAGTCGGACGGGGTGATCTGGAGGCAGCGTTCGGCCGCGGACGGGCGCAGACAGGTCATCCAGCTGACCGGCAGCGGCCGCGAGGTCGTCGCGGGACTCGACGCCCGGTCGGCCGAGCAGGTCCGCGACCTGCTGACCGGGCTGTGCGACGACGACCGGCGCCGGCTGCTCGACGCGATGCGCGTGGTCACCGAGACCCTCTCCGGGTCGCCGCCGCCGCGCGGCTACCTGCTCCGGGAACCGCGTCCGGGCGATATGGGCTGGGTGGTACAGCGGAACGGGGCGCTGTACGCCGAGGAGTTCGGCTGGGATGCCTCCTACGAGGCCCTGGTGGCCAGGATCGTGGCGGACTACGTGGAGAAGCGGGATCCGGAGGCCGAGGCGGCCTGGATCGCCGAGGTGGACGGCATGCCGGCCGGGTGCGTGTTCTGCGTGCGCGAGGACGCCACCACCGCGCGGCTCCGGCTGCTGCTGATGGAGCCGTGGGCCAGGGGCCTGGGGATCGGCGGCCGGCTGGTCGACGAGGTGCTGCGGTTCGCGCGCCGGGCCGGCTACACCAGGATCACCTTGTGGACCAACGACGTGCTGGCCGACGCCAGGCGCATCTACCAGCGGGCCGGCTTCACCCTGGACGACGAGAGCCAACATCAGAGCTTCGGGAAGGACCTAACCGGCCAGAACTGGTCTCGCGACCTGTAACGGCCGGGCGGGCTGGCGGGGCACCTCCTCGGTCCGCTCGAACAGCAGGAGCACCGCGCCGGCCAGGAAACACACCGCGCCGACCAAGGTACCGATGTCGGCCACCGGGACGCTCAGCATCTGGGCGGTGCCGGGAATGACGTAGCTGGCCACGCCGGAGAACCCGAACGCGACCGACCCGGCCAGGTTCACCCCGGTGATCCACCAGGCCAGCGATCTCGGCCGCCAGGCCGTCCAGCCGTGGCATACCTCGAACCAGGCGAGGATGCTGGCGACCAGGAAGCAGACCGAGCCGAGGACGTCGGGCCGCCAGACATGGTGCCGTGCCTGCTCGGAGCCGACCGCCGCCCAGATGGCGACGAACGTGCTGACGTTGAACTCGACGGTGCCCACCGACTGCACGGCGGTCGCGAGCCAGTCGATCCGGCCGGGCAGGAACACGAAGACCTTACGGCGGGCGGCGCCGGGCCGCCGGGGCGCGGCATCAACCGCCTCGCGGTATTGCAGGAAGCCGGCCGAGGTAAAGAACAGAGAGCCGATGAAGAACGTCACCGCGTCGGGCCGCGCACCCACGGCGTCCACGTACGCGGGCACCGTGCCCAGCGCGAAGAGGAGCGAGCCGACGGCGAACAGCACCCCCATCCACCAGTCGCGATCGCGCGGCGCCCACCACGTCGGGCCGCGTGACGCGTCTGGATGCAGGTGCTTGCGGTGCGTGCGAGATTCCCAGCGCGCGATCACGCCGTCGGGGCGCTTGCGAACGATGAAGGTGACGAACGGCCCAAATCCGCGTTCCTGTGTCGTTTCTGGCTGCGCCGGCATCAAGGGCTTTCGGCGTCCCGAGGGGCGGCTCACAGCTACCCAGGGTGGACCGGCCGCGGCCGGGCGGCGTCACCCAGCGCGGATGAGGTCACAGGGTCCCAGCCGAGGCCGGCGAGGTGCCTTGGGGCGAGAAGATAATTCTCCGGCAAGGCCGACCGAAACGGGCGTAATGTAGTTAATCTATGACCAATAGTGACCGACAGGGGCACATGCTGACGGCGCTGGCGGGTGCGACATAGACGCGCTGGTATTCACCGCCGAGATGTACGGAGTGCAGCTGGACCAGCTCGCCGCCGTCCTGGGGGTCTCGGTTGAGCAGGCCCGCGGGGTCGCCGTCCGGTGGCGGAGCCTCGGCCTGGCCGAATCGGCCCGGCTGGGCCCCGGTCCGCCCTGGGTCTGGGCCACCCGGCCCGGGATGGCCGCCTGCGGCCTGGGCTACACCGCCGGGCCGCCGCCGCCGTCCCGGCTGGCGCACGTCAGGACGGTGACCGCGGTCCGGCTGGCCCTGCAGACCACCACGGCCTACCAGCGGGCCCGCGCCTTCTGGCGCGGCGAGCGGCGGATCCGGGCGGCCGTCCGGGCCGGGCTGCGCGATCACCTGCCGGACGGCGAACTGCACTGGCCGGCCGGGGCGGCCCTGTCCTGGGCCGGTGAATGCTGGGCCATCCAGGCCGAACTCACCCGCCAGGCGGTCGCTCGCACGACCGAGATCATGCGGGAACTGCTCGCCCGCACCGGCGACTACGGCTGTCCCGGCGCCCAGGCCGCCGAACCAGGCCGGCCGCCCAGGCACGCCCGGGCGCTGTACCTCTGCTCCCCCGCCGCCCTGCCCGCGGTGGCCGAGGCCAGGGACGAGCTGGGCGCGCTCGGCGCCCGGATAGAGATCAGGAACCTGCCCGCCAGCGCCGCGCTTCCGTTAATGGCCTGCCGACCTGCGGCGGCCATTGGACGTGAACCGGCATGAACCGCCGGACGTAATCCAGGCGTGAGCCGCGAACGCGCGCACACTGTGCCACCTGATACGGGGCCGACAGACACAGGGCCGACTAACACGGGGCCGTGGGTGCGGCTGCCGGACGTCAGCGAGCTGTTGGACGAGGCGTTCGGCCCGGCGCCGGCCGCTCGCGGGGCCGCAGCGGGCACCGGCCTGGGCGCTGTCACCGGCCCGCGGTCAGCAGGCCGCGCAGGTACTCTGCGCTCTGCCGGACGTCGGCGACCGGGCCTTCGCCGCGGGGCTCCTCGGTCAGGATGGTGTCCTGTTCCAGGACGTACCAGCCGCCGTAGTGGCGGTCCCGCAGATAGCTGACGATGGCGGCGAAGTCGACGTCACCGTGGCCAAGCGGCCGGTACATGCCCCGCCTGACCCCCTCGGTATAGCTCAGCCGGCCCGACCTGACCCGCGCCGCGATCTGGTCGTCGACGTCCTTGAAGTGGGTGTGCGCGATCCGGTCCGGCGCCTGCCTGGTCAGCTCGGCCGGGTCGGTGCCGCCGATGAGCAGATGCCCGGTGTCCAGGCAGAGGGAGATGGCCGAGCCCTCGAGCACCCGCCGGACCTCTTCGCCGCTCTCGACCATGGTGCCGACGTGCGGGTGCAGGACGGCGCGGACGCTGCGCGCGGCGGCCAGGCTAGTGAGCCGGTCGAGGTTGGCCAGCAATGTCGTCCAGCCCGCCTCGTCCAGGTCGGGCCGCGTGTCGTAGCCGTCCCGGCCGGTGGCGGCCGACAGCACGAGCACCTCGGCGCCCGCGGCGTCGTAGCCGTCGAGCAGGCGCCCGATCTCCGGAGCGGGGTCGTGGCCGGCCTCGTGCAGTACCACGGGGGTGAAGCCGCCGACCGCGGTCAGGTGGCGGGCGGCCAGGAACTCGGCCATGACCGCTGGATCGGCGGGCAAGAAACCGTCCGGGCCGAACTCGGTGGCGGCCAGGCCTACCTGTGCCATCTCGGTCAGGACGCGTGCGGGCGGGAGCTGGTAGCCCCAGCCGCGCACCTCGCACACGCCCCAGGAGATGGGCGCGCCGGCGATCTTGTCAACGGAGCTGGTCATCAGCGGATCTCCTTCGTGGAGTAGGTGAACCTCCGGGTCTGGCGGCGGGCGCTCCAGGTACCGAGTTCGGTCTCCAGTTGCTGCCGTGACCATTGCTCTGACACGGCCCGGCCGAGGATGTCGGCCTGGGTACGCGGCGCGAGCCCGTCGACGGGCTGGTCCAGGTCGAGGTTGGTGGGGAACGGGTAGCCTTCGGCGCACGCCGCGATGACGTTGGCGATCGCCGCCGGCGATGCCCCGTCATCGGCCATTCCCTGCAGCGCCGGGGACACGGCGGCCGACATCGCGGCCCGGTCGACGGCTTCCATGGCCCGGCCGAACGCCGAGGACACCTGCAGTAGGTTGGCCATCCGCCTGACGTCGGCGGTGCGGTTGGCCCCGGCCGCGTGGAACAGGGCGGGGTTGAAGAACACCGCGTCTCCCTTGCCCAACGGCAGCTGCACGTAGTTGGCCTCGAAGTACGCACCGAACTCCGGCATGCGCCAGGCCAGGTAGCCCAGCAGGTATTTCTGCGAGTGCGGCAGGTACATCGTCGGCCCGGTCTCGGCGGGCATGTCCGTATGCGCCACCGCGCCCTGCAAGGTGAGCACTCCAGAGAGCCGGTGCGCGTGCGCGGGGAACCGGGCGGCCTGCTCGCCGGAGGCGAATCCTAGGTGGTAGTCGCGGTGCATATCCTGGGCGGCGCCGCCCGGATTGACCACGTTGACCTGCGAGGTGACCTGATAGCCGGGCCCCAGCCAGGCCCGGCACACGGTTGCGATGAGGTCGTTCGCGTAGTAGTCCGCGAACACCTCGGGCGCCCGCAGAGCCAGCTTTTCCAGCGCGTTCCAGATCCGGTCGTTCTGCCCGGCGGCGGCAAAGTGGTCGCCGGCCGCGCCGCCTGCGGCCCGCTGGGCGGCAATGATCGCCTCGAACTGCCACGTGGCCCGGTCGATGACCCACGGGTCATCGAAGGCGCCCGTCAGCACCACGATGCCGGGACCGTCGAGCAGGGCGCGGGCCAGTTCGTTTTCAACCCGCGGTCGGCACGCCGGGCGGGAAAGCTGCTTCCGCAGCCGCGCGCCGTCGTAGATGAGCACGTTCTGCTCGACCGTACTGGCGTACGGGTAATCGGCCAGGTCCGTCTTCTGGCTCACCAGGTCGATGAGGTCAGCCAGGCGGCAGTCATCGGCTGACAGATAGCCTGGCGCGGCATCGAACGTCATCCGCTTGCTCCTGGTGGGTGGTCATGCGGGATCTCCTCAGGGAGGGAGTGGGTACGCCAGGCGGAGTCGGCGACGGCCTGCGGCTCGCGGCTGCGGAGCACGTCGAGGACGCCGCGGGCGGCGGCGGTGAAGGTCGCCGCGGTGGCCCGCCGGCTCAGCCCCATCAGGTGCGGGGTGAGGACGACGTCGGGATGGCCGTACAGCGGGTGGCATCCGGGCGGCTCGGGGTCGAACACGTCCAGGCCGACCCCGGACAGCCGTCCGCCGGTCAGCGCCCGCCACACGGCGTCGGTGTCGACGAGCCCGCCACGGCCGCAGTTGATAAGGACCGCGCCCGGCCTGACCCGGGCCAGGAAGGCGTCGTCGACCAGGTGCCTGGTCTGCTCGTTCAGCGGGAGGTGCAAGGTGATGACGTCGCTGCGCGCCGCGAGGTCGCCGAGGCTGGCGCAGTGCTCCACGCTGGGCACTTCGGCGGGTGGCTCGCTGACCGGGTCGTAGGCCAGGACCCGCATCCCGAAGGCGGCGGCCAGCGCCGCGGTCCGCCGGCCGATCCGGCCGTAACCGATCACGCCCAGGGTGGCGCCGTCGAGGTCCCCGACGCTGACGCCGACGCGCTCCGCCCAGCGGCCCTCGCGGACCATCGCGGTGAGCGGGCCGAACCGCTTGACCAGGTGCAGCGCCATGCCGATCGCGCCCTCGGCGACCGCGGCGGCGCCGGCTCCCGGGGTGATCACCACGGCGATCCCCCGGGCTGTCGCGGCGGGCACGTCGATCAGGTCGGTGCCGACTCCGGTCCTGGCGATGACCCGGAGCGCGGGCGCCCGGTCCAGCAGCGCCCGGTCGACCCGGGCGTCGGCGCGGGCGATGGCGCCCGCGGCGGTGGCGAGTTCGGCCTCGCCGGGCGCGGCGACGAACCGGCAGTGCCCGTCGAGCACGCCGGACACCAGCGCCGGGTCGACGGAGCCCAGCGCTACCACGACCGGCAGATCGCCGACCTGCTCACCGCTGGGCATCAGGCGTGCCCGAACGTGGCGCCGGGGACCGGCGCCACCTTGTACCAGGCGCCGTCCCGGGCCGAGGCCGCCGTCGCCGCGATGACCTCGGCGTCCGCGAGCGCCTCGGAGATGGTCGAGTTGCGCTGCTCGCCACCGCTGACCGCGACCAGGAACTTCCTGGCCTCGATGACCTTGAGGTCGTCGTAGCTCATGCTGTTGCCCGGGCCCGGCTGGAACCGCCCGTAGTCACCGAGGGCGGCGTTGCCGAGGACGGTGGTGTAGCCGTGATCGGCGTTGGAGGGACCGCCCCGGCCCAGGCAGAGCCGCAGCTCGTTCATCTGCTCGAAGTTCCAGAGGGCCGAGCCGTCGGTGCCGTAGATCTCGAAGCCGAGCGAGCACTGCGGGCCGACGCTGACCCGGGACGCCTCCAGCGTGCCGACGGCGCCGGCCGTGCGCGAACCGGTGCCGCCCGCGAACCGGACCAGCGCCGCGGCGTAGTCGTCGTTCTCGACCTCGCCCATCTCGCCGTTCTCGATCACGGCGAAGTGCGTGCCCGATCCCATCGGCAGGATGGGCCGCTGCGCGTACACCGTGGACAGCAGCGAGCTGACCTCGGTGATCGGCGCCACGAC
>WNGJ01001203.1_pt1 | contig 25060 bp, 16 predicted proteins | sample 5400611 | NCBI WGS metagenome assembly WNGJ01 (sample SAMN13153375, study PRJNA577476) | soil metagenome | isolation source: 40 cm soil or saprolite under Garry oak tree replicate 1 | place: USA:California | collected 2016-06-15
TGGAGCAACAAGCCGCACCGATGCCGTGAGCCGCGGCGTGCGCCGTGGCCTGATTACCCTCTGACTACAACTTTCCTCCACCATCCCTATTCCGTTATCCTTTTCTGCTACCTCCGTAGGAACACACGGTAAAGTTCCATGTCTCTTCAATTTATGTTAAACTTAGAACAACAAACCCTACCGGTGCCGTGGTTTTATCACCCCATTATGGGTACTACAAGCATTTTTTACGTTGTGAAAGGCAGCACGCAATGTCTGACCTCTGGCGGGCACTTGGATACCTGCGTAGGTACTGGCGCACCAGCCTGGGTGCATTCATCAGCCTGCTGATCGTCACGGCTACAAACCTGATCAGCCCGCAGATTTTGCGGATAGTGATTGACATGGGTATCAGCGCCAGGAATCTGGGTGTGATTCTCTATGCCTCGCTGCTCCTGCTGGCCATTGCCGTTATCCGCGACCTCTTCACTTTCACGCAAGCATTTTTGAGCGAGAAAGCCAGCCAGAGCGTAGCCTATGACATGCGCAATGTCATCTTCGCCAGGCTCGAGAACCTCAGCTTCAGCTACCATGACAAGGCACAGACGGGACAACTGTTGACCCGCGTGACGAACGACGTAGAAAACGTGCGCAACTTCGCTGGCAATAATGGCTTGTTGCAACTGCTCAATGCCATCGTCATGCTACTTGGCAGCACCGTTATCCTCCTTCTCACAAACTGGAAATTAGCGTTGATTGCGCTAACCATAGTTCCAATCCTTCTATTCATTTTCTTATCCTTCATACGCCGGGTCAGGCCTCGCTTCCTCACAGTACAGCAAAAACTTGGCAACCTCAACACCATTCTACAGGAGAACCTGGCTGGGGTACGCGTAGTCAAAGCTTTTGTGCGCGAACCTTATGAACTGGCACGCTACCGTGCAGCCAATGATAATCTACTGCAAGAGAACCTGGTTATCGTGCGTAATACTTCATTCACCTTCCCTCAGATCTTCTTCATCGCCAACCTCGGCACACTGGCAATCATCTGGTTTGGTGGTGCCCAGGTGATAGGAGGGCAGCTCAGCATAGGAACATTAGTTGCCTTCAACTCATATCTGACCTTTTTGTTGATGCCGGTCTTCATTCTCGGCAGCACGCTGACCTCGATCACGCAGTCCGCTGCCTCCGCGCACCGTGTGTTCGAGGTAATCGACGCCCCTATCGAGGTGACAGATAAGCCTGGTGCCATAGTGTTGCCTCCAGTCCAGGGGCGCGTTGAATTTGAAAATGTGTCTTTCCGTTACGCAGGCAGTGAGACGCTCACACTTGCGAATGTCTCATTTATTACCAAACCGGGTCAAACAGTGGCAATCCTGGGGAAGACAGGCTCTGGCAAATCTTCTATCATCAACCTGATCCCCCGCTTCTACGATGTCAGCGGTGGCAGGGTCATGATCGACGGGCACGATGTGCGCGACGTCACGCTGGCAAGTCTACGCTCCCAAATTGGCATTGTGCTGCAGGAAACCAACCTCTTTAGCGGCACGATACGTGAGAATATCGCCTATGGCCGCCCGGATGCCAGCAAGGAAGAGATCGAAACCGCTGCACGTGCAGCCCAGGCACACACCTTTATTACCAGCTTTCCCGATGGCTACGAGACGCTTGTGGGTGAACGCGGCGTTGGGCTAAGTGGGGGTCAGCGACAGCGCATCGCCATCGCCCGTGCGCTCCTGGTGAAGCCGGCCATACTGATTCTAGACGACAGTACATCGGCGGTGGACGCGGAGACAGAGTATCAAATCCAGCAGGCGTTGCAACACCTGATAGCAATCTGCACATCGTTCATTATCGCGGAGCGCATCAGCACCGTGCGCAATGCCAGCTTTATTTTACTCGTAGACGATGGACGACTCGTTGCCCAGGGGACACACGACGAGTTGCTGCAAAGCAGCACTCTGTATACCCAACTACTCGAATCGCAATTGCATAGTGATAAAGAAGTAGTCCTGCCCGCGTAGGGGCGGGCGCGGTGTCGAGCGGTGTGGGACGCTTGCGTCGCCCCGGCTGGGGAGTTCTACGGTCGAGGTTCAGGAGAAAATAAATACATGGAGCAGCGACTAGCCGCTGATCGAGCAACCCATATCTACGGCGCGGCAAAGGGGACAGGCGGGACCGGCAAGGAGCGCATTAACAGCGGTGCGCTGCTGCGCCGGCTGCTGCGTTATCTTACGCCTTTCCGCCTACCACTCCTAGGCGCACTGGGCCTGGTTGTAATCACCGCGCTGGTGCAAGCTGCCGGGCCGGTGGTGATCGCACGTGCTATAGACGTGAACATCGCCGGCAAAGACCTCCGTGGCCTGGCACTGAGCATGCTGCTGCTGTTGGGCATTTACATTATTGGACTTTTAGCCCAGGCCGGCCAGGGCTACCTGATCGGCAGGGTCGGCCAGCAGTTTCTCGCGCAACTGCGTGCGCAAATATTCGATAAGGTGCAATCGCTCCCACTAGCCTTCTTTGACCAGAACAAAGCTGGCGACCTGATGTCGCGCCTGGTGAACGATATCCAGACGATCAATCAATTGCTTAGCCAGGGCATCACACAGGTAATCGGCAGCGTCTTTTCACTGGTCGGTATTGTTATAGCCATGCTCGTCTTGAGCCCGCTCCTGGCAGCGGTCAGCTTTATTGTCCTGCCCGTAATGGTCCTGGTAACAATATTATTTGCGCGCCGCTCCCTCCTGGCCTTTCGTCAGACCCGCACTGTACTAGGTATCGTCTCTTCAGAATTAGAGGAAGAGCTTGCAGGCGTGCGCGTAGCCCAGGCTTTTAACCGCACGGAGGCCAATATCCAGCACTTCGCCGAACATAACGCCGCCAACCGTGACGTGAATGTACACGCCGTGTTTATAACCTCGGCCTTTACGCCCACCATCGATGTTCTGAGCACGCTGGCCACAGCTATCGTCGCCGGATTCGGCGGCTGGCTGGCGGTTCAAAATCAGCTCGCCGTTGGCATTGTGGTAGCATTCTTCCTCTATGTGCAGCAGTTCTTCCGCCCTATCCAGATCATCAGCAATATCTATACACAGTTGCAAAACGCATTAGCCGGCACCGAGCGCATCTTCGACCTTCTAGATACGCCTCTGCAACAGCAGGATACACCCGGGGCACAGGAACTACCACCGATAGTAGGGCGCGTGGTCTTCGATCATGTCTATTTTAGCTACAATCCCAAACCAGACCCGTCGAACCTGGTGTTGCGCGATATAAACCTGGTCGCTGAAGCCGGGGAGACGGTTGCGATCGTGGGAGAAACGGGTGCCGGTAAATCTACACTCGTCAACCTGATCCCGCGCTTCTATGACGTTACTGGCGGTAGGGTAACGATTGACGGGTACGATGTACGCGATGTGACGCTGGCGAGTCTAAGGCGACAGTTGGGCTTCGTACAACAGGATACCTTCTTATTCTCCGGCAGCGTGGCCGACAATATTCGCTATGGCAGGCTTGACGCCACCGATGCCGAGGTCGAAGAGGCGGCTAAAACCGTCAGCGTGCACGATTTCATCATGGCCCTACCCCAGGGCTACAAGACCATGCTTGGCGAGCGTGGAACCGGTCTAAGCCAGGGACAACGCCAGTTGATCGCCTTCGCTCGCGCGGTGCTTGCCGGTGCACGCATCCTGATGCTTGATGAAGCAACATCCAACGTAGACACCTATACAGAAGCCTTGATCCAGGAAGCTTTAAAGGGCCTGCTCAAGGGCCGCACATCCTTTGTAATCGCCCACCGCCTCTCGACCGTCCGTGACGCAGACATGATCGTTGTAATCGACAAGGGGCAGATCGTCGAACAGGGCGCGCCCGGCGAACTGCTGGCAAAGGGTGGCCGCTATGCCGAATTATACCAGCGTCAATTACCGTAGTTGGGCCTTACATCTTCACATCTTTCCGTTTCAGGAAGTACGCAATAGCAAGACCCAGAACTAGTATGATCGCAAGCAACGCACCCCATACAATTAAGAGGTGCATAGTAGCACCAGGGACTGCGGCGGCAGGATTAAGCGTAACGAAATGCGTACCTTGATACGAAAAGTTGTCCACACCCAATTTATCCGCGTGCAAACCAATCGACGACCCTAGCCCTGCCATAGCCCAGCGTGCTGCGAATAGGGCACCCAGCGCCTGTAAGACCGGCGTGTGGAGCTTGAAAATGACGCCTGAGAAGATCACCTGTGGTATGAGGACGAGCGGCACAAAGCTCATAGCACGGTCCGTATTGGGTGCAAGCGCGGAAATTGCCAACCCCAGCATCAAGCCCGCCAGGGTCGTGAGAGCCAATGTGATATAGACCTCTACCAGGATAGGCAAGAAGATACCCTGGTGAAATGGTGCTTTCAGGTTCACAAAATAGACCAGGATGGCGCTTTGAACAAGGCAGAAGACACCCAGAACAACGATTTTTGAGAATATATAAGGAGCAATACCCAGGTTTATCATGCGCTCACGCCGGTAAATAGGCAACTCTCTGACGATAGCGCGCACGCCATTTAGGCAGCCAAAAAGCACAGCCGCAAAAGCCAGGATGAATAGCAGCGTTTGTGCATTTATGCCAGAGTTGGGCTCGATGGCATTCTGCAGCGCTTGCTGTGGGGTTTCACCCTGCCGCTGTACGAACTGCCTCCCCCGAGGCGTATTGAGCAGCTCAACAACACGCTGGCAATCAAACGACACAACTGGACCTGAGTTGGCAAACGGATTGGATCTCAAAGGGCACGTGGTTATACTTGTTGAGTTGAACGTACTACTACTCGCAAGATAGAACAGGATCAGGCCTATGACCGGCGCTTGCAGCAACAGTACTAGCAAGTTACCCACGTCATGCGTAAGCAGCCGCACATAGCGCCTCGCAAGGAGCGAGAACTGCTTCCACGCGTGAGTGCGCCTGCGCCGTTTAACCAGCACAGTCGTTTCAAGCGCCGCCGGGTCACGCTCCGCGCTTCCCCAGGCGAGAGGTTCGCTTATGTAGCGCTGGAAATGTGGAGAACGTTTAAAGTTCTCCTGGGCCTGTTGCGGAATATGTTGATTATCAGCCGTTGGTTCCAGGGCATTGTAGACCTCGGCGAAGTCGTTAGTACCGAAATAGGCCTGAGCTTCATCAGGTGTCCCATAAAAGGCAAGACGACCACCTTGTACCATAAAGCATACTAAATCGCAGTAGTAAATGTTGTTAGTAGCATGCGTGACCAGGACAATGGTATGTCCCTTATTTGCCAGTTTACGCAGGAGCTGCATCATTTTGCGATTCAAGCCCGGGTCAAGGCCTGCAGTCGGCTCATCCAGGAAGAAAACACTGGGGTTAGGCAGCAGTTCTAGTGCGATTGCGACGCGCTTGCGTTCCCCGCCGGAGAGCCTCCTGGCCATGTACTTGCGCCGGTGATGCATCCCCACCTCGTCAAGCACCTCGTCGATACGTCGTTTGATCTGCGCTTTTGTGAAGTCTTTGGGCAGGCGCATCCGGGCAGTATAGTAGAGAGCTTGTTGGACGGTCAGATCCTGGTGGATGATGTCATCCTGTGGGACATAGCCGATCTGGGCGCTGTAAGCATCACGATTAATGTAATAATCCTGGCCGTTGTAGAGTACTACGCCTTCCTGTGTGGACTGAATACCACTCAGAACATTCAACAAGCTTGATTTGCCGACGCCAGAACTCCCTACGATGGCCACAAAGGCACGCGGCGGAATGTCAAGGGAGATATCATTTAGCAGGAGGGTATGCCTGCTCCCCATGGTTTTGAGATGTATAGCATCGATGCGGATACTATAACTCTCGTCCTGCTGGATCAGTTGATTGCCTGTGTAAGTAAACTTAAATGGGCCGATACGAATGATATCGCCCGCGTTGAGTTCTCCGGCTCTAATGACACGTTGGGCATTGATATACACGCCATTCGTACTGCCTAGATCAACAATGCGATAGTCACCATTGCACTCACGTTCTAGCCGTGCATGATAACCAGAGACCTGGGGATATTCCAGTACGACTGCATTATTGCGAAAACGCCCAATCGTTATGACAGGTGCATCTAAGTCGATCGGTCGAAGCTCTGGTACATTGTCCTGCTTCATATCCCTAGTACGTAGCACGTGCCTGAACCGGTTATGTAACTTGAAAATCCCAAGTGATTCAAGCTCATCTGCATAATAACCTGATACATGATTACTTGCCTAGAAATCAATCTTGTGATATAAATTCCATTGAACAGCTATATCTCTGAGTGTTGAAACTAAACTTACGGTACAGTCGTGTTAATTAGTGGCGGTAGGATATTCGCAAGCATTACCAACTTATTTTGTACTTCCTGAGCCTCGTGTCAGAAAGAGAAGGAGTAACAAGAAGGCCAGAACCTGGAGCTCGTGATGCTTCGGTAGCAAGCAATGTCGCTGGAATCTGATGGGACCTACTCCTCGTAGGCCAGGCCCGAAAGGGAGGAGACTGATGCACTGGCAGTTCACTCCGTATGTCTTACCTGTGATCGCCTCCGCGCTTATCTCGGCTGCGGTCGCCGGCTTCCTCTGGCGCCGTCGCCCCGCGCCTGGGGCCACCTCGTTCTGTCTGCTCATGCTGGTGGTAGCGCAATGGTCGCTGAGTTACGCCCTCGAACTGGTGAGTCCTAATTTGTCGGTCGCACAATTTTGGGACAACATGGAGTGGGTGGGGGCTGCCTTGGCACCCACCCTGTGGCTGGTCTTTGTGCTGCAATACACCGGGCGCGCAGGCTGGCTCACGAGGCGCACTCTGGCCCTATTGGCCGTTGAGCCCCTCGTCACCCTGCTGGTGGTCTGGATCACTCCTTTGCACAGCCTGGTCGAGTACAACATCCGCTGGAACACCAGCGGCTCGTTCACGACGCTGGCCGAGACATCTGGCGTGTGGTACTGGATCGACATCGTGTATTCCTACCTGCTGCTGCTGCTGGGGGCCATCCTGATTTGTATGCTCATCCAGGCGCTCATGCGTTCAGCCCACCTGTATGTGGGACAAGCCGGGGCCTTGCTGCTGGCTGTGCTCGCACCCTGGCTGGGCAACGCCCTCACCTCCTTTGGCTTGAGCCCTTTCCCTAAGCTCGATCTCACTCCTGTCGCTTTTACCATCAGCGGCCTGGCTGTGGCCTGGAGTCTCTTCCGCTTCCGCCTCTTAGACCTCTTGCCGGTGGCACGCGAGGCCGTCATCGAAAGCATGCACGATGCGGTGATTGTGCTCGACGAGCGCGACCGCGTCGTCGACCTCAACCCGGCTGCCCAGCGGCTTGCGCACCGCAGCGCCTCAGAGGCAGTCGGGCGTCCATGCAGCCAGGTCTTCGCCGCCTGGCCCGCCCTGCTCGACCACGCCCGCGACCGGAGCGACGCCTATGCCGAGATCGTCCTGGAGGACGCCGCGGGCCTGCGCACCTTCGGCCTGCGCATCTCCCCGCTGGCGCGCCGCAATGCGCACCTCGCGGTGGCCGGTCGGCTGCTGGTGGTGACGGATATCACCGCGCACAAGCAGGCCGAACGGGTGCTGCGAGCCAGCGAAGAACGCTTCCGCAACGTGTTTGCCGCAGCCCCCATCGGCATGGCCATCGTGGGTCTGGACGGCTGGTTGCTGCAAGTGAATAAAGCCTTCTGTGAGATGGTGGGCTATGACGAGCATGAACTGACGGGACGCACGCTCGCGCTGATCACCCACCCCGAGGATGTGGGCAAGGACGCCCTGCTGGCCGCCCAGATGCTCAAAGGCGCCATCAGCAGCTATAAAGTCGAGAAACGCTATCTGCGCAAGACCCACGAAACGCTGTGGGCCGATCTCACCGCGACGATGCTGCGCAATCCAGATGGACAGGCCATCTATAGCCTGGTGATGCTGGAGAACATCATCGAGCGCAAGCGTGCCAAACTGCTCGAGGAGGAGCGCCACCACGTGGCCTACGAGCTGCACGACGGGCTGGCGCAGGTGGCAGCCAGCGCGCATCAGCATTTGCAGGCCTTTGCCAGCCATTATCGCCCGCACTCGCCGCAGGCGCGCGCCGAACTGGAGCGGGCGCTGGAGCTAGCGCAGCGCGCGGTCAGGGAGGCGCGCCGGCTGATTGCGGGGCTGCGGCCCACAGCCCTGGACGACTTCGGGTTGGCGACGGCGCTGCGCCTGCACGTCGAGGCGCTGCGCAGCGAGGGCTGGACGATCAGCTATGAGGAGACGCTGGGTCCCGAGCGGCTGCCGCCTACGCTGGAAACGACCCTCTACGGGGTGGCGCAGGAGGCGCTCACCAACGCGCGCAAGCATGCCAGCACGACGCAGGCGCGCCTGGGGCTGGTGCGCCAGGAGGCGATGATCCGCCTGGAGGTAGAGGACGCGGGCTGTGGCTTCGAGCCAGGCGCGGTGCTGCACGAGGTGGGCCTGGGAGAGCATGTGGGGTTGCGCGAAATGCAGGAGCGCGTCGCGCTGGTCGGGGGGCAACTACAGATTTCCAGCCACCCAGGTGCCGGCACCCTGATTGTGGCCGAGGTGCCGCTGCTGCCAGTGGGAGAGCTGCCCTCGGTGGAGAGGAGCGTGTCTCATGAGTCCTGAGCCATTCCCCTGGCGCAAGGCGGACCGGGCGCGGTTGGTGATCGCTGATGACCATGAGCTGGTCAGGGCAGGCCTGCGTATGATGCTCACCGGTCAGCGGGGACTGGAGGTGGTAGGCGAAGCGGCCAATGGCCGCGAGGCGCTGACGCTGTGCCACCGCTTGCAGCCGGATCTGGCCTTGATCGACGTGCGCATGCCCGAGCAGGATGGCCTGGCGACCTGTCGTGCCATCAAGCAGGAGTGCCCGGCAACGAGCGTGATTCTCGTCACTATGCACGAAAATCCCGAGTATCTGCTTGAGGCACTCAAGGCAGGGGCTGCAGGCTACGTGCTCAAAGATATTTCCCAGCGCGAACTGATCGCCGCTGTGCAGGGCGTCCTGCGCGGGGAGTCGATCTTGAACAAGGAGCTCGTGATTCGTTTGCTTGAGCATCTAGTCGGCCAGACGCCCTCGCAGGAGGAACTGCTCCTAGGACGGCTCTCCCCACGCGAGCGCGAAGTGCTGCAACTGCTCACCCAGGGGCAGACCAACCGGGAGATCGCCCAGCAGTTGATTGTGAGTGTGAGCACGGTCAAGATCCACGTCGAGCACATCCTCGCCAAGCTGGGGGTCTCCGACCGGACGCAGGCTGCTGTGCGTGCCATCGAACTGGGTCTCCTGCCGACCATCACCAAGGAGTGAAGCCATCCGCTTTGCTTCCCCAGCCCGTTATAATTGCTTCCTCAGCCCGTTATAAAAAATAGGCCAGGTGGCCTATAGCATACTAGCCACTGGCCTATAGCGAAAACCTCATACATATCCTATACTGCATGTGTGGTTGTCCTGCAATGGGGGTATTTTAGAACAGGGTAATCACCAGGGATCGCTCCTACTGTGTTACGTGATGGATTTGAGCACGTATGGCGTGGTCGGAGTGGTTTCTTATGGTCGTTCGTCCTTGAAGCTCACTGGTAGATGGAGCCGAGCAGTGGAAAGAGCTAGCATATTGGGCGAGGCAGAACAAACAGAGGTAAAACAAACACCTGAAAGGTTAGTCTTCGTGCTTCCTCAGCGAGATGACCTGGAGCAATTGGTGGGCATTGAACGAATGCTTTTTCACGAAGCTCTTCTTGTCCCGCCAGAAGAGCAGCGGAAACAATTGACCTTCAACCCTGAAGCAATTCATGTCATAAAGGATACCAATACAAATACTGTCCTGGGTGGTATCTCGTGCAGCCCCCTAAAACCGGATGTGTTAGAAAAACTTATCCGGCTAGAGATTGAAGAACCTCAGATCAAGCCAGAGGACTTTCTCCCATATACGGCCGGTACGCCGCTGGACTGCTACATTATTGATTTCGCCGTCAGACAGGGTATACTAGCAACATATTATGGCACTAAGCTCTTGCAAGCAACTCTCGATTTTTTCACAGAGCTATTGAATCGTGGGGTGGTTATCCACCGTATTTACGCCGTGGCAGTCACAAAATACGGAGAGCGGCTGGCAAAACGTCTTCACTTCACACTTCTTCAGAGCGATTGGACGGGAGAATCTGCGGATTTTAGGCACTCCTATGTTCTGGATTTGGAGAACACAAAAAGCAAATCCAGGCTCGTTAAGAAATACTTAAAACAGAAACGGGATCTTGAGAGAAGACGAAAGCCGCACAAAAAACAGTGACAAGCATGATTGTAGTGGATCCCGAATCTTGACTCTTCCGCAACTTGACACTCCTTGTTCCAACCCTTGCGCCAGCGTATTCAGCACACCATTGATCAGCGCTTCTATCGGCGCAAATATGATACGGCCAGGACTGTGGCCGCGTTCAGCGCGGCGCTGAACAAGGAAGTGGACCTGGACAAGCTGAGCGAGCACCTACTGGCAGTAGTGCACGAGACGATGCAGCCCGCACATGTTTCCCTGTGGTTGCGCCTGCCTGAACACATCCAGAAATCCCATGAGCATCAGCCTTATCAGGAATGACAAACAAACAGGGGTCAAGGAACGGTACAGGGAACGATTCAGGAACTGTGCATGTACTACACTTCCCCAGGATGAAGAAGTTCTTCATCGCACATCTTTCATCTCAGAGAGGAGTACATGCACATGGACAAGCCTTCCCAGCGTCCTCGCTCTCACCTGTTTACGGTACGTGTGTGGAAAGAAGAGGTGAGGAATGGTCAGATTGAGTGGCGTGGCAAAGTGCAACTGGTGAATAGCGGAGACGTGCGCTACTTTCGCGAATGGGCCGCACTTGTTCCACTCCTCATCGCTATGCTGTCAGAGGCGGACTCCATGTCCGAACCGGATAAATAAGAGCGACCTTCGATCCATTGTAGCCAGGTCAGCCGGTTCAACGCACAGCAAGAAAGGAAAAGAATTTGCAAAGCACATCATCTCGCATCGAAACAACAAAGACTTCGCTGTCGATGTTGCGTACCATCACTGCCATTACCCTCTTACTTCTGGCCATCCAGTTCCTTATCGGGATGGTAGTCAACCTCTTTGTCCAGGTACCCTCTGCCCATCCAGGTGTAGGTGCATCGAACTACTTCCAGGGGGTCGTGCAAGGGGTGGCATGGGCTTTAGTTCATGCTCCGTTGGCGTTACTGTTTCATGTGATACTGGGACTCCTGCTGCTCCTCGCATCGTTGCTGTTGATCGGACTCGCGATTGCTTCCCGGCGGCGGGCCTGGATAGTCACCTCGTTGCTTGGATGGCTAGGGATCATGGCAGCCGGCTTTAACGGTGCAAGCTTTATCAATTATGGTGGGCACAACTTCAGTTCATTAATCATGTCCACCGGCTTTCTCCTGGCTGTGATCTCCTACGCGATCGGCTTCTACCTCACGCGCTGAGGAACAATGAATGTAGTGGCTCCCCAGGCCGTGTATAGTAGGGGCGGGGTTTGCCCCCGCCCTGGATGAGGGCACACGCGAGTATTTCTTTCATTCGCCAGCAAAGTCGTTAGAGGTAGCCCATCTTCTCCGCAAGAGGCACGGCTTGTTGGAGAAGAGCGCGGGCCTCCTGCTGTTGGCCGGCATCCCATGCTTGTAAAGCCGCTTCGAGCAGAGCACCCAACGTTTCAGGAGGAGGTTGCTGCGTGGGGTCGAGCAAGATACGCACGTAGCTCATTGCTTCAGCCATCTTCTCCTGAGCGAGCACAACGCCAATTAAAGGCCATAAACCCACCCAAAGAAACGCATTGACGCGCTGCTGGCGTCGCCTATCCTCTAATGTAGCCCGACCATAGGCCTCAGCCTCGACCATATCGCCATCGCGCCACGCCACCCATGCACGATGACCTGTGATAATACTGATATCCCTCGCCTCTGACACCGTCAGAGCACGTGTAATTACGCTTCGAACCATTTCCACTTGCCCGCGTAGCCTGTATATAAAAGGCAAAAACGTCAAGCAGCGTACGAGCACCGTGACATCACCCACTTGTTCTCCTATACTCAAACCAGCGCGCATATGTTCCTCCGCCCCATCGAGATCGCCTGACCACAAGAGGCAATTGCCTGCTCAAAATCCTGGACATCAAGCGTCCACGGGGCCTCTGAGCGTGATGGCTGCCATTGCAGACTCTGTCTGTCAACGTGCAGGAAATGGTCGGCGTCGGGAAGCACCTGCCGCAAGTGATGGAGCGCCTTGCGCAGATTCACATGCGCCTGGGCCTCGGTCGAATCGGGCCACATGAGAAAGGCCAGGTGAGAGCGAGCCTGGGGAGCAGTCCGGTGCAGCACGAGGTAGGCGAGCAACGATTGCAACCGGGGGACATGGACCGTCGTCACAGGGTTGTCGCCCGAAACCAGGAGGAAATCGCCGAGCAGATGAATACGGAGCGCAGGGATCACCAGGTGCCTCCTTCTCAATAACCCAGCTGGTACAGCGCCGTAGCCAGCACCGATGTTCCACGCACAGCATCCTCTAATGGTGTGTATTCGGCAGCGCTATGCGAGCGGCCCTCCACGCTTGGAACAAACAGCATAGCAGTGGGAACCCGGCGCGCCATCAACTCGCTATCGTGTCCGGCCCCGCTGGGCATAAGCCTCCAGGTGGCGCCGCAGGCCTCCGCCGCTGTTATCAACTTATGCTGGAGCTGGGAATCCATCTGCGCAGGTAAACTATTACCGGTAATCTCGATAGACACCGTGAGCCCACGCTCCTCCGCAATCGTCTCGCACCTGGTACGCATAGCCTCTACCAGCCTTTGCTTCGTGCCTTCCTCCGGGTGACGCAGGTCTATCGAAAAACGCACCTCCCCGGGCACAACGTTAATAGCTCCAGGCCTGACATCCCATTTTCCCATAGTGACTACCGCAGGTCGGCCTTCCTGCTCAACCATACGTGTAATCTCAATGGCCATCTGTGCCGCCCCCTGAAACGCGTCACGCCGCAGATCCATCGGTGTGGTACCCGCGTGGTCGCTTCGGCCGGTCACCGTAACTAACTGCCTATGAATACCGGTGATCGTTTCCACGATTCCTATATCGATCTTCTCATCAAAGAGGATTCGACCTTGCTCAATATGCAACTCGAGAAATGCAGCGAGGTCAGAGCGCTTCGCTTCTCGATAGCGCTCTGGAGATAAGCCTGCTGCTTGCATAGCCTCGGCAATACTTATGCCATCATCATCCTGCAGCGTCCCCGGTTCTCCGCCCCGGATCAGTCCCAGCATGGCGCGTGTCCCCCAATAGTGCGCCTGGAAGCGGCTTCCCTCTTCCTCGCATAACGCCACCATTTCCAGTGATCGTAGCGGTTGTCCTGCCTGCTCGCGCAGGGCCTGCAGCGCCACCAATGCCGACAGGATACCCAGTGCTCCATCGAATCTGCCGCCCAGTTTCACCGTATCAATGTGCGACCCGGTAAGTATTGTGCGCGTGTCGTCCACTGTACCCCGCAGCCGACCAAAGAGATTCCCTACGGCATCCTCGCGCACTTCCAGGCCCGCAGCGCTCATCCACTCAGCCAGTTGTTTACGAGCTTCCACCCATGCCGGGCTATATACCGGTCGCATAATGCCTCCCCCGGCCTGCAACCCGATGCTGCCCAGCGTTTCCACGTACCGCTCAAGGCGTGATGGATCAATACGTACGTTCTTAATTATCTCAGCCAAATACATGCTCCTTTCTTCTAAGGAATCCTGTGTGTTTGATCTACTAGACTGTCAAGGTTGATTTGATAGGCGCAAATGTAGTGGCACTCCTTGCGAGTGCCAGGGACGGGGGGCCAGGCCAATCGCCCCTGGCACCCCACTAGGCCACTATGGGCTCATTCTTGCCGAACAACGCTGGATGTAGAAACTTATACCCGCCAGCTAAAATCTCAACCCGTCCTTAACTCGAACATCAACCTCTTGCTCTTGGCGCTGGCTGCCCACTCGCCTACAATAGCTACGGTTCTTGCTGCCTCTTGTTTCAGCGTGAGCAGGCCCGCTCAATGCTCTGCTCTGTCAGGGCAAGAGACGTGTGTTCAATTGTATAGTATAGCAAAGTGAGGGCTTTATATGCATCGCACTAGACGCTCCAAACGTAATTTCATCCCTTTCTTGCTCAGCCTGGTTGCCCTGGTAGGGGCGGTAACACTCAGCGTCAGCTTGCAACAGCATCCGAGCCAGGCCCATGCAGCTACAGCGAACATCGATGTCAGCCAGCGGCCGGGCAACGAGTCTGAGGAAACGGTGGCGGTCAACCCGACCAACCCGAACAACATCGTGATCGTCACAAACGTAGACCATCCGGCGGCCGGGTTGTTCGAGGGCGTGAGCTTCGACGGCGGCTCGACCTGGACCACGAAGCTGATCGCTGACAACGACAACCTGGGAGACGCGTGTTGCGACCCCAGCCTGTCGTTCGACAGCTACGGCAACCTCTTTCTGACCTACCTCTACAACATCGAGGACGAGGTCCCCATCGCCCTCAGCACCGACGGCGGCCTCCACTTCAACCGCATCGCGAACATCGCGAAGCCGCCGAAGCAGAGCCTGTTGGCGAGCGGGGAGCGACGCGGCCTGTTCCGGTTCGTCGACCAGCCGACGATCACGGCAGGCGAAGGCGAGGTCTGGGTGGTGTTCAACGGCGGAGGTCCGATCGTGGCCACAGGAGCACCCGTAACGGGGCTCGGGCAGGTCGGCGGCTTCATCACACCCGAGGTCGTCCCTGGCACGAACAACTGCACATACGGTGACGTCTCAATCGGCCCGAAGGGTGAAGTCATGCAGGTCTGCACGCTCACCGAGAGCGGGCAAGGTGGCGGCAAGCTTTTCGTGAATGTAGACCCCGACGGGCTGGGGCCGGCCGGCTTCGGCACGCGGGTATTCGTGACCGAAACGCACGTCGGCGGGTTCGACTTCATACCGGCGCAGCCCGATCGTTCGGTCGACGCGGAGCCTGGGCTCGCCTGGGACCGGACTGGGGGCCCTCACAACGGGCGCGTGTACTTGGTGTACACGCTCGAGCAACCTAACGAGAGCAACAACATGGATATTTACGTTCGCTTCTCGGATGATGACGGCGCCACGTGGAGCGGCCCGGTGCGGGTGAATGACGACCACACGAAGAACAGCCAGTTCCTGCCGAAGATCTCGCTCGATCCAACCACTGGGAACCTCGCAGTGGTGTGGTACGACTCCCGGCAAGACCTCGGCACCGGTGGACCCGGCGACACCGACGGCGTGCCGAACGACGACGCTCAGTTCTGGGGGGCATTCAGCACAGACGGTGGGCAAACGTTCACCGCGAATATCCAGATCAGCGCGGGCACGTCGAACTCGCACGATTCTGGGAACGCGATCGACTACGGCGACTACACGGGGCTGTCGTTCTACGGCGGGAGCGCCCATCCGGCGTGGGCCGACAACTCGAACAGCACGGGGAACAACCCGGACGGGACCTTGCATGGGCTGGACATCTACACGGCCTCGGTTGCGGCACCCTAGTGCTCAGTCTACATTGGTCACAATGTCGGGGGTCCATGTGCCTTGAACATATGTTTCCAGGCACGAGAGCACCACGGACGCAGCCGTTCCGCTTTGAGCCAGCGACCGATGGTACTGGCCGAAGGTGCCAGTCCCTGCAAGCTGCTGGCTCGCTAGAGCCGTGCCAGATTAGCACGGTTCATGTAGATTAACACACTAATCCGACCATCGTCGATCATAGCTTTCAACACAAGTTTCCTGCTATCGTCAAACTCGGAATGGCTCTATGGTAGCTGATACTTAGCAAATGATGTGTCAAGCATGATATCATTACTCAGTATGTTTTAAGAACAAAGAGCAATGTTCTCCACATAGCTACTCAGGAGGAACCACTTAATGAAAGCAGTGTTATGTAAAGCCTATGGCCCACCCGAAAGCCTCGTAATCGAAGACATCGAGCCGCTTAAGCCGGGGAGAGGCCAGGTGGTCATCGGCGTGAAAGCCTGCGGCGTGAATTTCCCGGATACGCTGATTATCCAGGGCAAATACCAGTTTAAACCGGCCATGCCTTTCTCACCGGGCGGTGAGGTCGCTGGCATCGTCAAAGAGCTCGGCGAGGGAGTGGAGCGTGTCAAGATCGGAGACCGGGTGATCGCATTCACCGGCTGGGGCGGCTTCGCCGAAGAGGTCGTCGCCGACGCGGCCCGGCTGATCCCCATGCCAGGTGGAATGGACTTTACCACGGCAGCCGCCTTTGTGATGGTCTACGGGACATCCCATTATGCGCTGAAGGACAGGGCACTGCTCAAGCCAGGAGAGACACTTCTCGTGCTTGGAGCGGCAGGTGGAGTAGGCCTCGCAGCAGTGGAGCTTGGCAAGGTAATGGGTGCTCACGTGATCGCTGCCGCCTCGACAGACGAGAAGCTTGAGGTATCCAGGCAGCACGGGGCAGACGAGATCATCAATTACACTACCGGGGATTTAAAAGAGCGTGTAAAGCAACTTACCCAGGGAAACGGTGTTGACGTGGTTTTCGATCCTTTAGGAGGCGATTACTCAGAAGCGGCATTACGCGGTATGGCCTGGGGCGGGCGCTTCCTCGTAGTCGGCTTCGCCGCGGGCGACATTCCCCGTATCCCCCTCAACCTCGCGCTGCTCAAAGGCTGTTCTATTGTCGGCGTATTCTGGGGCGCTTTCACAGAGCGTGATCCCAGGCGTAACCAGGAGCATCTCCAGGAACTAATGACCTGGTTTCACGAAGGCAAAATCAAGCCGCACATCTCAGCCAGCTATTCACTCGAGCAGGCAGCGCAAGCACTGAATGACATGATGGAGCGCAAAGTGCAGGGGAAGGTAGTGCTGGTGACGAGTGCGGAGTCGTGAACAATGGTTTTGACAGTGCTGGCGGGCACGCCTGCCAGCACTGTCAAAACCGTTGTTCATAAGTACTAAGCATCAGCAACGATTACTTTGACCCCATCTGGGTCCTCAAAAGTGCCTGGAGTAAGCCCCGCACGTGACATTTCAAAGAAATCCAGCCCGTACACGTCCGGCTCCAAACGGCTTGCATTGCGGCCTGCCCATACATTTACGCCAAGGTGGTGATGGTAGCCATCCCACGAAAGAAACCGTGCCTGGTCGTACATGCCGACAGTAAGTTCCATGCCAAAGTTCTGATAAAATGCCATGCTGCGATCAAGGTCACCTACATTTAGATGCATATGCCCGAGGCGTGACTGGGCAGCAAAGCCCTCGAAAGGTCCGGCCTGCTTCAGAAGTTCCGGTGCATTTAAGGGCTGTGTGTCCATACTGATCTGGCCATTCTCCCAGGCCCAACTCTCTCGCGGCCGATCAGCGTATACCTCGATGCCATTCCCCTCCGGGTCGCTGAGATAGAGCGCCTGGCTAACAAGGTGATCCGACGCGCCTGCAAGAGGTATACGCTGCTCCAGGCAGTGCTGCAAAAAGGAACCTAACTCAGCCTCGCCAGGCAGTAGCAGGGCAAAGTGGTACAGGCCAGCCGTATGCCTGGGACGCGGGCGACCACCCTCTAGAACACGCAAGCTGAGTACCTCCTGCTTCCCAAAACCGAGACCAGCTTTTCCCTCGTTCCTCTCGTCTCTAACAAGCACAAGACCCAGGCGCGTATAATAGTCCAGGCTGGCAGAAAGATCCCGCACCTTCAAACCCACACGACGCAGCGGCCATTTTTGTGCTAATTCATCTGTAGACATATCTATCACTCACTCTCTTATTTGATTATGCACGTATCACAGTACCTTCCAGACTTGCGCAGTTTTGTCCCAGGAGCCAGAAGCAAGAAGCTTGCCATCAGGGGACCAGGATACCGACCGCACACTGGCGGTATGACCCGTATAGGTATAAACATGACTGCCATCGCTAGCATTCCATACCTGTACGGTTTTATCGCCACTGGCCGAAGCGATATGCTTGCCATCGGGGGACCACGCCACTCCATAGACAAAATCTCTATGACCTGTATAGATAAACAGTTGACCGCCATTCGCCGCATCCCAGACCTGCACCGTCTTATCATTGCTGGCTGAGACGATGCGCTGTCCATCGGGCGACCATGCTATGGACCACATCGAGGTGAAATATAATTGAAACCTGTAGAAAAGTTCTCCTGTTGCCGGATCCCAGACCTGCACCGTTCCATCGCCTCCTGCTGAAGCGATACGGGTGCCATCGGGCGACCACGCCACAGCAAAAACATGATCTGTATGGCCACGATAGATAATCTTGTGACTACCATCAGTAGCATTCCAGATCTGCACGGTCTTATCGCCACCTGCCGAGGCAATACGCCTGCCATCGGGTGACCACGCTACCGACCATACCCAGTTAGTATGGCCGCTATATGTATAGTAGTGATCGCCAAAAGTGGGATTCCAAACCTGCACGGTTTTATCAAAACTTGCTGAAGCGATACGGTTGCCATTGGGCGACCACGCCACAGTATAGACCGAGTCCATATGACCGTTATAGATGTTCAGGTTATCTCCATTTAGCGCATCCCAGACCCGCGCGGTGGCATCACTGCTGGCCGAGACGACACGCCCTTCATGAGGCGACCACGCCACCGACCACACCCAGTTAGTATGGCCGCTATATGTATAGAGCGGGGTTGTCTGGTTTAGCGGAGGAATGGATGGCTTTTGCTGGTGCGCAAACAAGGCAAGGCCACCGCCGAGCGCGCCCACCGCCGCCGCTGCAACCAGGCCCAACACGACGTTGCGCCTGGAAATACCCTGGCGCTGTTCAGGTAGTGCCGGTGGAGTTGTCTCCGACCGCTTTGTTTCGGGAGTCTCTACTTCAAGTTCAGGAGTTTCGTTTAGTAGAGACATGGCGGCAGGCAATGGAGACGACATGCTTGGTACTGTGACAAGGCTTTCAGAGGGTGATTCTGCGTCCGCTAAAACGATTGTGCTTGCTGCCCCTGATGCCTGGTCCTCAGAAGCGGAAGTACCAGTCATGGCAGAAGGAGACTGCAACGCCTGGCCGGCAGCCTGCTTAAGAGCATCAGCAAAGGCCTGGACTGTGTCAAAGCGTTGTTGAGGGTCCTTGGCGAGGGCTTTCATGATTACCTCTTCGACACCCAGGGGAAGCGTCGGCACCCTCTCACTCAATGGTGGGGGAGAAGCCATTGTGTGCTTGACAGCAATCTCAGGAAATGACCCTTGAAAGGGGCGAACGCCGCTAAGCCATTCGTAGACGACAACGGCAAGAGCATACTGATCGCTGTTGGGAACCGCATTTGATTGAATCTGTTCCGGGGCCATGTAGGCGATGGTACCTGCCAGGTCTTGTATACCCTGAGTGCTATTAGAGCGTGAACTTTGCGCTACCAGAGCGATACCAAAATCACTGAGCAAGAGCTCGTTGCGCCGACCCAGCAGCATATTCTCCGGCTTGACATCGCGGTGAATGACTTTTTGCTCGTGAGCGTATTCCAAAGCATCTGCAACCTGCATGACGTAGTTAACGACAGTTGCGAGAGGAAGTGGAACGCCTCTGGGGTGCCGTTTGCGCAGGGTTCCGTTAGGAGCATAGTCTACGACCAGGTAAGGGACTGAATCCTTCACGTCAAATTCAAGCACACGCACGATATGGGGATGCACCAGGCGCGCAATAGTGCGCGCCTCAGCTAGAAAATGATCCACATCTTCGCTGGCTAATCGAGTATGGAGCACTTTGATAGCCGCCAAAGTATCCAGGTAGATATGCTGGCCCAGGTAGACTTCGGCGAAACCGCCCTGTCCTAACAAGCGGATCAGGCGATAATTACCAAGCTGCTGCCCAGCGCGATCTGCCATAATCGTCTCCTTCATCCACAGGTCGACCACCCCATTCGGGATTCCGTCTCTGTCATTGTAGAGAATCTAAATAAAGTACGTCAAGGGGGCGCATTCATTCACACTCGCAATCAGCCTACAACTATTGTTTCACCCCGTTTGCACTGTTAGATATCTTTTAACGCAAATTGATCCATACCGTCTTGTCTTACTTATTATCTTAACGAAAGGACCAGTTCTTTTTATTTAGCATATCACAAAACCACACCAGGAAGCCCCGCGCCTTTACTAAATCAAGTACCTGTTCAGGACTGCTCGACACCTGGATGTCCTGTTCCTTCGTACGTAATGGGTACGGATTTGGCAGCCGACGGCTGCCAAATCCGTACCCATTACGAAAAACCGTTGCGAAGTGCCGCAGGCGCTGAGGAGTCAAGAAGAGAGAAAACCTGAATAGCTACGGCTATGCTTGTTTGCGTGCGGTTTGTTGACCTGGAACGATCTCACATGGTACGATATCTCCACCATGGTCAGTACCATGTGCAACAAACGCCTTTTCTTTTGCGTATTAGATAGATCGCTCGCCTGGCAGCACGACAGTAACGCCTATAGGCAGGCGCTGCTGCGCTTTTGTGAAACTATTCATCACATCTGCTGTCCCATACTAAAGAGGACCAGCCATGGGTTTGTTACGTCTTGCCGTACTCGGCACTCCCGAAGTGTTTCATGACGACCAGCACCTCGCGTTTTCCTTGCGCAAGGCGCAGGCCTTACTGCTCTACCTGGCGGTCGAAGGAGGCATGCATCCGCGCAGCAAGCTTGCCGCCTTCCTATGGCCCAACAGTGATCCTCCCGATGCTCGCAAGGTCTTGCGCAATGTCATTACCTTGCTGCGCAGGCTGCTCGACGACCCCGGCTCCTCTGCTCCCCAGCACACCCATCTACTCAGTCAGGGCGATCTGTTCGGCCTGGATCCGCATACCCCGTTGGAGCTGGATCTCGATGTGGTGCAGCACGCCTATCAACAAGCCCAGGGGCTCTCCACAGTCCTCTCTGAACCGCAGCGCGCCACCCTGGTTGCGAACTTCCAGCAGGCCCTCTCGCTGGTGCGCGGCCCGTTCCTCGACGGCTTCTGGCTGCGCGAGGAAGCGCCCTTTGACGAGTGGATTGAGCAGCAGCAGCAGCAGTGGCAGGTGCGCTTGCAGCTGCTCTGCGATCGGCTCTCCTCCTTGCAGGAGGCTGCCGGGGAGCAGGAGCAAGCTATCGTCACCCTCACGCGCTGGCTGGCGCTCGATCCCCTGCAGGAGGAGGCGTACCGGCGCCTCATGCGCGTGCACCTGGCTCTGGGCGATGCAGCCGCCTCCCTGCAGGTCTACGGCACCTGCCGGGCGCGGCTGGCCGAGGAGTTGCAGGTCGAGCCTTCGGCGGACATCGTGGCCCTGGCGGAGCACATTCGCGCCACCACGACTGGCCGCCGCGGGAGCCCCCCTGCTCGTCCCACCACAGCCACGGCGACCCGCGTGCCGACCAGCGAACTGGTCGCCCCACTCGTCGGACGGGCCGGGGCTTTCAGCCAGCTCGTCACTCATTACCAGCAGGCGCGGCAGGGCCAGCCGCAGGCCGTGTTCGTGATGGGCGAGGCCGGCATCGGCAAAACGCGGCTGGCCGGCGAGTTTGTGGCCTGGGCCCGCGCTCAGGGCGCTGATGTGTCGAGCGGGCAAGTCTTTGAGATGGGGGGACGGCTACCCTACCAGCCGCTGGTGGAGGCCATCAGACCTCGGCTGGAGGAGGAAAACGCGCCGGAGGACCTGCTGGACGATCCGTGGCTGGCCGAACTCTCGCGCATCCTGCCCGAGCTACGGGTGCGCTACCCCGATCTGCCCGCCCCCACCGAAGATGAGCTGGCGGCAAAGCTCCAGCTGTTTGAAGCGGTGGCGCGCCTGCTGGACGCCCTGGCACAGCGCGCGCCGCTGGTGCTGCTGCTGGATGACCTGCACTGGGTGGATGGAGCCTCCCTCGACCTGGTGCGCTACCTGGCACGCTACTGGAAGAGCCATGGCACGCGTGTGCTGCTGCTGGGCACGATACGCCGTGAGGGGCTGGAGCCAAAGTCGCAGCTTGCCGCCCAGCTCTCCGACCTGGGACGCGACCTGCCGCTCACGCAGGTGACCTTGCAAGCGCTGAGTCAGGAGGAGACCCTCCAGCTCCTTGAGGCCATCGCAGGCGAGGGGGACCACAGCACAGCACTGCCCTCCACTGCAGGGACAGTGCCATCACAAGCGTCGGCGACGCCGCTGGTCGCGCTGGGCGACTTCCTGTTTGCGCATACCGGCGGGCAGCCGTTGTACTTGCTGGAGACGCTCAAGCTGTTGCGTGAGCGGGAGTGGCTGGTGCCACGGTTAGGTGCTGATGGCACCTGGAAGCTCGAGCCGACCGGGGATATGGCCGCAGCCATCGCACAGGAGCGGTCCTGGCGCGAGCTGTTACCGCCGTCAGTGCGGATGATGATCCAGGCGCGCCTGGCAAAGCTGTCGCAGCCAGCACGCCAACTCGTGATGGCCGGTGCCGTGCTGGGCACCCAGGCGAGCGCGAAGCTGCTGTGGCAGGTGGCTGATGTGGGAGTGCAGGCCGGTGTCGAGGCCCTGGAGGAGGCCATCAGCAGCGGGATGCTGAGCGAGGGAGAAGCAGGGGGGGGCCGCCCGGGCAGCTATCGCTTCGCGCATGAGCTGGTGCGCGATGTGGTCTACACCGAGCTCGGCGAGGCGCGCCGGCAGGTCCTGCACCAGCGCGCCTTGACGCTCCTCCAGACAGAAGGAGTGCGGGCTTCCGAGCTGGCCTATCACGCGCTGCTGGCCGGACACGTCGAGGCAGCCTCTCGCTACAGCGCGCAGGCCGGGGATGAAGCGGTGGCCGTCTTTGCGGTCGAAGATGCCATCGGGCACTACGAACAGGCGCGCTCCTTGCTCCAGGAGCACCTGCTGCAGAGCGTGCTGGCGACCTCGGAGGTCGAACACCTCTATGCCTATCTGGGGCGGGCCTATAGCTTCCAGAACGCCTGGCAGAAGGCTCAAAAAGCCTATGAAGAGCTGTTAGCCTATGCGCGGCAACAGCGTCTGCTCCGGCTGGTCAGCATGACGCTCAACCGCCTGGCGATCCTGGCGGTCCAACAGTCGCATGGCAAGCCACAGGTGTATGCGCTGCTGAAGGAGGCCTGGCAGATAGCTGAGACCAGTCACGATCAGCAGGCGCTCGCGGAAACGGAGTGGAACTTTGCCCAGGTCACAGCTTTCGTGTGGGGGGATTCTCCAAAGAGCGCCTTGGCTCATGGACAGCATGCCCTGGAACTGGCACGAGGCATATATGACACGGAACTGGAAGCAAGAAGTCTCTCCTCACTTGGATTCATCCATCTGCTGGGAGGAGACTTTGAGGAGGCCATACACTGTGAGGAAGCGTCTCTGGTGCTCTACGCAGCACTGGGCAACGAGCAGTCCGCGTCGCGGGAGCTTTCAGTTGCACACTTTATGAGTGGCGTTCCGCCCACACAACCCTTGACCAATCGCGCATCAGAAGCCATGTGCTGGGAGCTACTGGCTCTCGCGCAAGTGCATACTGGGCAGGTGCACAACAGTATGCGCAGTGGCCGCATAGCGCTCTCGCTCGCGAGCGAGAGCAAGAACGTCTGGACACACGTCAATAGTACGCACAGCCTCGCGTATGGCTTGCTGGAAGCAGGGGCCTATGAAGAGGCGCTCGTGCTCACGCAACAAGCCGTCACGCTTGCGCGGACCTTTCCTCTGAAACTACTACTCTTGCTTATTCTCGTTGCCCTGGGGAGTATCTATCAAGCCTTGCAGCAGTGGGAAGAGGCACAGGCAGCCCTCGAAGAGACTTTAGCCGTGGCAGAGACGATAGGCTTTAGATCAGCTCGCGCGCTCGCCCTTTCGCGGCTGTGCATGAACTGTGCCTTGACAGGAGAGTGGGAACGAGCCTACCGCTACGCCTTGGAGAGGATCACCCTGCGCAAGCAGCGCATGAATGCGGCATTGGCCCCGCTGGATTTCTACCGTCATTATGAAACGGAGGCCTTACTGCGTGCGGGAGATGAGAGCCAGGCGAAAGCAGAAGTGCGCCAACTCGAGGAAGGTCTTGGCCCCTACCAGCGCTTCCGCATCCCCTACCTGTGGTCATTGGCAGTGCTGGCCACCCGGGAGGAGCATACAGAGCAGGCCATCAACCACTTGCGCGAGGCCGCCCGGCTGGCAGCAGACATCGGCTTGCCAGGAGAACGCTGGCAGATCCAGGCGATGCTGGGAAGGTTGTATGAGGCAGTGGGCGAGCCTGTGCAAGCACACACAGCCTTTGCTGAGGCAGCGAGGATCATCCAGGGGCTGGCAGAGAGCATCGGGGATGAGACGCTGCGTTCGCGCTTTCTGGCTGCTCCACAGATCCAACAGGTGTTGCAGCACGCCCAACGCCTCGCCAACCAGGTTCCGCAAGACCATGCGTAGCAGAGCGGGCATTGAGCTTCTCCAGGATGAAGTCGGCAAATTCACGAATGTGCCATTCGGATGGCACGTAGACACCGCCGGCTTTGAATGCCCTGGATGTTACACCTTGCTGGGCCATTTCGCACACTTCCCAGTCCTGCTTGTTCACGATGTCGAAGAGTTCGACGGCGTCCATGAGGTCAAAGTTTGGCCAGCTCATGACTTCCGGGTCGAAGAGCCAGTCGCAGACCACGCGTGAGCGGTCGGGACCTTGCGGCCATACCGTATGGACAACGACGTGATCATCCAGCAGGTTGAGCAGTATATTGGGCAGCAGCACCTCACCATAGTAGCGACGCAGGTCTTCAGAATGCAGTCCCCTGAGAGGTGGGCGGCTGGCCTTGCCACTGATGGTGAATGCTTCGGCATTCTCGGCATATGTAGCTGCATCGCCATTGCCGTAGGTCTTGCCCGAGCGGAATCCAGGAAGTAAATCACACAGCTCAGCGTGCATAGGAGCGCAGTGATAGCACTCCATGAAGTTCTCGATCAGCAACTTCCAGTTGGCCTGTACATCATAGGTAATTGTCTTACCGATTTTCAATTCCCCAACTCCATAGCGAGCGAACGGCTCGTAGCTGCCAAAGCGCTGGATGATCTGATCGTTGAACTGGGCGTCAGCAGGCGCGGGATCGTCAGACAGGTTCAGCCAGATAAAGCCTTCCCAGGTATCCAACGCCACCGGCAGTAGTCCAAAC
>WNGJ01002142.1_pt1 | contig 25042 bp, 24 predicted proteins | sample 5400611 | NCBI WGS metagenome assembly WNGJ01 (sample SAMN13153375, study PRJNA577476) | soil metagenome | isolation source: 40 cm soil or saprolite under Garry oak tree replicate 1 | place: USA:California | collected 2016-06-15
GGGCATTTGGCGGTCAGTCACGCTCTGCTGCCGGCGGTTCCCCGGTCCCGCCGGCATGCGGCCGTCGCCACCACTGTCTCGGCGCAAGCACGGCGTGTGAACTTGCCTACATCGCAGCGACAACTACTAGCTCCGCTGGACAGTGCGCAGATGGCCTGCCAAGCCCGGCCCCGGCCAAAACTTGCTCGAGGGTCAGTTGCCAACGAGCCTACATCATTCGGGCGAAAAGAGGTGTCACGCCTTTCGATCGAGATTTTTTCGGTAGCACGGACAAGTCTGGAAAGGAGGATCCGTCATGGATCTTCTCGCGGAACGTGTGGATGTTTGACACGTTTCGCGGCGCGGTCGACGCAACGCCTGACGGCGAGACTCAGGCGGAGCATTGCCTTCAACAAGTACAGACACGATCCAGGCGCCGGACGAACGCTCTCGTTCGGGTGGAGGAGATACGCGCAATTGTCATTCCTCGATCCCAAGCGGAAAATTTACTGTGACCCGGGAGCGCACCCGGGCATGGTGTTGCGGTGTCCCGGCGTCAACGCACGCAGGTGGGTGATTGCGGATTGGATTCCGTGCGTGCCGACGATCGCTCATGGCGATAAGGGAGGCCGTATGTTCAAATCGATATTGATCCCAACCGACGGATCGAAACTTTCCGATCAAGCGGTGCGCCAGGGCCTGCAGCTCGCAAAGTCCCTGGGCGCCAAAGTTGTTGCGCTGCACGTGACGGCTCCGTTCCACGTGTTGGCGGCGAGTGCCGCCGCCCTGACCGAGACCCGCGAGCAGAGCGAAAAAAGAGCAGCCGAGTTCAGCAAACAGATCTTCGATGTAATTGCTGGCATGGCGCGCGAGGCCGGCGTCGCCTGCACTTGCCACTCGCACAGCGGCGAACATGTCTGGCAGGAAATCATCATGGCCGCCGAGAAGTCTGGGTGCGATGCAATATGCATGGCATCCCACGGCCGCAGAGGCATCGGGGCGGTGCTGATCGGCAGTGAGACCGTCAAGGTGCTTACGCACAGCAACATTCCGGTACTCGTGGTTCGTTGATGACAGTTAATCGGGTGGGACCGCAGCCCGCAGCCGGCCGAGTGCGGCCCGCTTTCGGGCCGTTCGCACAAAAGCAGGTTCGTGACGGCCACTGGCTCTCGCTTGGCTGGTTCTCGCAGCCAGGAATCGTCTCCCTTTGCAGTCGGGGGCCGCTCGTTGTGGCCGAGATAGCGGCCGATCCTTCCAGAAATAAAGCGAGGCAAGCTTCTCCCACCTGCTCCCGATCGCTCGGACCGGCGGCCGTCTCCCAGCGCTGCGGAATACTCAACTTTTCCGCTTTTGCACGGTCAAATTGTTATGGAGCACGCCATGCTAGACGCGACGCATACAACCCGCACGACGGGTTATGTGGCCTCCGAGGAACGGCCGCGGCGGCCACGCAAGATTCGACTCGACCGCGATCTCTATTGCCCGCACTCGGTCCGAGCGAGCGGCGGGGACCCCAACTGCGATCACGACTTCGAAATGGCACCCGCGGTGAGGGAGGCTGACTTCGCCATTTGGAAGTGCACCAGGTGCGGGCGCGCGTTCAAATACGAAACCTGGAAGTCCAATGCCCGCGTTGCGTCAAAGCGATCGGCGCAGCCACCACGCTAACAGTAGGCGTTGTCTCGATCGAACGCACAGCGCTCGCAGTCAGCGGTTCGGCAACGGTCGTTCCCTTGCGCACGCGCCGGAAAATTGCCCCTCTCGCACCCGGCTCGCCGCAAGCCAGGTCGCCAAGCTCGCCACGGTGTTGGTGGACTCGCCCTCCGCGAGCATCTCTGTCAGGGCCTCTTCCGCCACGGCATCCAGCCGGTGCGGGTCGAGCGCCACCTGCGTACCGACCCCATCCGGCCTGATTGACGGGACCACTTTGCAATCGAGCGTAGCGTCGCGGGCTCAAATCCTCTCCGGGACACGAAGAAAATCGCGATCCCGAAACGCAAGCGCTGAGTCGAGTCTCCGAAAGCGGGGGCGGAACGTACCTGACGGACAGAAAGGCCTCCGAGGCGTGGTCGCCTACGACATTAGGAGCGGGCAATTCGAGCGACGCCCTGCTTCTGAACCACTCTGCAGCAAGTCGCAGCGCGAGCGAGGAAGTGACTTCCCTCGCTTCCGTCGCGTAGACGTTGGTCGAATATACATGTCCGAACGGTCCGCGTAGCCTAACCTCGAGGGAGGTCTGCACGGTCGCAAAGGATTGCCGAAAGGCTGACTCGATCGCTGCAAAGATAGCGAGCGGTCCGCCACAGCAGACCGATGTAGTGGACCCCTCCCTGCCAAGGAGGAAGACAACGTGAAGATCCGAATCGCCCTGTTCACACCTGAACGCGCTCTGGCATCAGACGATGGCCCTGCTGCTCCCGGAGCCGGGTCGCGCCGGCGTTTCTTTGGCACTGTCGCGAGCGCGCTGTTCGCCCTGGGCAGTTTCGCAGCCGCTCCGGCCGCCGTTGCCGAGGCCGAGGACGCCTACGCCCCGCATTGGGTCGCCAGTTGGGCCACGTCTCCGGCCGCTTATTACGTGTACACAGCACCGGTCCGGCAGAATCAGGCGCTGGGATTCTCGCCCACGAAGTCGGCCGTGGCGAATATCCAACCCGACCTCTCGTTTCCCTTTCCCGACGCGAAAACTACCGGCGCAAGCGCGGTCGACCAGAGCATCCGCTCTATCGTCAAGCCCGACCTCTGGGGCCGCACGATGCGTGTACGGTTGTCCAATGTCTTCGGCAACGCGCCGGTGACTTTCAGCGCAACCACCCTCGCGCTGCAGGAATACGCCGGCAACGTCGTCGATGGAACCGTCACGCGGGTCACGTTCGGCAGTAGAGCATCGGTGACGATCCCGGCCGGCCAGCAGGCTTGGAGCGACGCCGCGGTATTGACGTGGGTCGATGACATAAACAACCCGCTGCTGCAGGGGCGCAACCTGGCTGTCAGCTATGCGATTCAGGGCGACAGCGGCCATATGACGCATCACAGCGGTGCCAACATGACCTCGTTCATCACCGCGGCCGGAAGCGGCGATCACACGCAGGATGTGGATGGATTCGCGTACGAGTTCACGACGACGTCCTGGTTTTTTCTGACAGCGGTCGACGTCGTGGCTTCCTCCGACACGATCGTCGTCTGCGCCTTCGGTGACTCGATCACGGATGGCACGCACACGACCCTGAATACGAATGACCGGTGGGCGAACGTGCTTTCCCGCAGATTGCACGATGCGTTCGGAAACAAGGTCAGCGTCGTCAACGAGGCGATCGGAGGCAACCGCGTCATCAATCCGGTGGTGGCCAATGCGACTTCGGGTCCGGCTGCGGTCGATCGACTCGATCGCGACGTGCTGGGGCTGTCGGGATTGACCCACGTGATCTGGATGGAGGGCATCAACGACCTCGGGGCCGGGTACGGACAAGGCGCGAGTCCGACGCCCGTCATCGAGAATCCCGTCATTCATACACCGGCCAATATCATCGCGGGATATCAGAATGTGGTCGGCCGCCTCCGCGCCAGGGGCATCAAGGTGATCGGCGCCACCATGACCTCTGCATTGGGCTATAACAATCCTTCAGAGGGGTGGGATCTGAACACGTTTCCCGGCTTCCTAGCCAGCGTGGACAACGGTCCGGTCATCGATAACTATCGCAAGCAGATCAATCAGTACATCCGCACTTCGGGGCTCTATGACGGCGTGGCGGATTTCGATCTGGCGACGCTCGATCCGGCCACGGGGAACATGAAAGCCGAGTATGTGCCCAACAGCCAGTTCACGCAGCTGCCGTGGGACTATCTGCATCCCAATCATGCCGGCTATAACGCCATGGGTATGGCGGTCAACATCGATCTGTTCAGGCTCGGTGATCGTTGATCATCAGAATAGCGTTGTGCCGGCACCGACGGGCGGGCCGGAGCAGCGCCGAGAGTCCTCGCGTGGATCGGATCGCTAAAATATTTCCGCGCCCGCTCTTCTGGGGTGGTGGAGCGCGTCAATATATTTTTGGGCTGACCCCAGTATTGTTATATTTCGGAGGCAGAAACATGAATTCCATGACGGGGATGCTGTCTGCGAAGCGGCACCAAGCCGAAGCCGTCCTATTTTCGAACGGTCAACGAAATTGTCGCGGGCCAAACCTTATAGCCTGGGCGACACTTGGCGCCGCGGTCATCGCGCTTCTCGGCATTGCGCCGCCCGCCGCTGCGGATCCAGCGAGCGGCCAACACTGGGTTGGTACATGGGGTGCGAGTCCGTCGGACGGCGCCACCGCGTTCAGCAATCAAACAATTCGCCTGATCGTTCATACTAGCGTCGGTGGCAATTCAGTACGTGTCCGGCTGTCAAATCTATTCGGGCCGCAATCGCTGGTTGTCGGTTCGGTACATGTGGCTCACAGCAGTGCAGGCGCAAGCATAACGCCCGGCTCGGACCGGCCTGTCACTTTCAGCGGAGCGTCCTCTGTAACGATCCCCGCTGGCGCGCTTGTATTGAGCGATCCGGTCGACTTGGACGTCCCTCCGCTGTCGAATCTGGCGGTGAGCATCTACGTTCCGGGCAACACCGGTCCCGCAACGGAACACAACCTGGGGATGCAAATGAACTATATCTCCACCCCCGGGGATCACACCGGTGCGGCAGATCTGCCGGTGAGCGCGACTGCGCAATCATGGTTCTTTCTCTCCGGAGTCGAAGTGAAAACCACGACGCCGCCACGCGCGATCGTTACGTTCGGGGATTCAATCACTGACGGCTATTGCTCCACCGTCGGCGCCAATCGCCGCTGGCCCAACGTTCTTGCAGAGCGTGTGCTTGCCGACAGGTCTCTTCGGAACCTGGCGGTCATCGATCAAGGCATCAGTGGCAACAGGATTCTGCACAACGGCCTGATCCCGGTTTTTGGCCCGGATGCGTTAGCCCGGTTCGACCGAGACGTCCTGGTTCAGTCCGGGGTCAAGTACGTGATTGTCCTCGAGGGCATCAACGATTTTGGCCACGCTGCGCCGGGTACGCCTGAGGCTGTCAATGCCGATGACATCATAGCCGGCTACCTCCAACTCATAGCTCGCGCGCATGAGCGTGGGCTCAAGATTTTCGGCGGCACGCTGACCCCTTACAAGGGAACTATATTTGCGGGCTACTACAACGACGTCGGGGAGGCCAACCGCGAGGCGGTCAATCATTGGATTCGTACGAGCGGCGCATTCGATGCGGTAATCGATTTTGAGGCTGCGGTGCAGGATCCCGCCAATCCTCTGCAGGTTCTCCCCGCCTACGATTGCGGAGACCACCTGCATCCCAACGATGCCGGGTACAAGGCAATGGCCGACTCTATCGATCTGTCGCTGTTTCGGGATGATGACTAAGAATAGACGGAAGCAAGCCGAGCAAACGCCCCGCGCGATACGGGTCGCGCCGACCGTGAACGGCCGACGAGCAGTCGGATCTGTCCGTTCACGGCGGACCTGAGAAAGCGGTGTACGCGTACCGGCAGAGCACTATAGGGATCCGTTTCGGGCAACCCGACATGTCAAGCGCTTCCACCAGAGCGGCCGTAGCGGGTTCTATCTCGCCGTCGAGCGAGAAGGCGAGGTAGGTGTCGGGGATACTATCGATCTACTCGCGCGCAATGAAAGGCGTCTGACGGTCGCGGACGTGGTCGCGTTGTACGCCATGGATTCCGCGAATCAACCACTGCTCGAGAATGCGAGCGACCATCCATCGCTTCCCGCCGCCTGGCGTGACTACTTCCGAAAGCGGCTATGGGCGCCCGATGCCTGATACGACGAGCGGCCTACGACCGGTTTTGTTAAGGGTTGCCCGACGCCCGCCCTGAAATGAAAACGGCGCAGTGAGTTAGGCTGCGCCGTCGCAACTATGACAGGCTTAACCTGTCATCCCCACTTTCCGCCATTCGGCGGTCGAGAAGTATCTCGCTGGGGATCGTTGCATGATTCACTCTACGCTCGTGCCGTCCCGTGTCAAGCACTGCGCGCTGCTGCCGGTCATTGACGTATGTCACTCGTCATCCACCTCCGATCTCGCTGCCAGAATGCGCAGCCCATCGCAGGCACTCCGAAGCCTTTCAGGCGACTTTTCCTTGTCGCCCAGGGGAGCGTCGCTATGTCCATTTTTTTTTGATGTCCATGCAGTGAGCGAGCCGCTTCGCCGCTCGCCTTGTAGAAAAAAGTGCCCCTCGTAGGGAACTAAATAGTACCATATCGGTACTAAATAGTGTCGTAAGGACGATCCCCATGCTCCGGCTGAGCAAACTGACCGACTATGGCACCGTGGCGATGGCCCATATCGCGCGCGAGCCGGACCGGATTCATGCCGCGGCTGAACTGGCGGCGGCAATCGGCGTGGCGGTGCCGACCGTCAGCAAGATCCTGAAGATGCTGACCTGGGGAGACTTGCTGCAGTCGGTGCGCGGCCCGAAGGGCGGCTACATGCTGTCGCGGCCCGCCGCCGAGATCTCCATCGCCGAGGTCATCGACGCGATGGAAGGCCCGATCGGCGTGACCGAATGCAGTGCGATTGCCGGTCTGTGCGCCCAGGAGGGATCGTGCTCGATCCGCACGAACTGGCAAGCCATCAACCGGGTAATCCGTAACGCCCTGGACGGGGTGACGCTGGCAGATCTGGCACAACCGGGCTTCAAGCCCCCTATCAAGCCCGTTCATCTGGACGCGCGGCTCGCACGTGGGCAGCGCGCGCCCGCCTAAGGAAGCCCAACATGACAGCCTCGGCACTCGAACTCGATGCGCTGATCAGCCGTCAGTACCAGCATGGTTTCTACACGGCGGTGGACGCCGATACCGTGCCGTGCGGCCTGAGCGAGGACGTGATCCGTCTGATTTCGGCCAAGAAAAACGAGCCGCCGTTCATGCTGGCGTGGCGCCTGAACGCGTATCGACACTGGCTCACCATGAAGGAGCCGCTTTGGGCCACGGTCAAGCATCCACCCATCGACTACCAGGGCATCGCCTACTACTCGGCGCCCCGATCACAAAATGGCGCAAAGAAGGGCGGACCGCAGAGCCTGGATGAGGTCGATCCGGAATTGCTGCGCGTGTATGAAAAGCTCGGCGTGCCGCTCAGAGAGCGCGAACTGCTCGCGGGCGTCGCGGTGGATGCGGTATTCGACAGCGTTTCGGTCGCAACCACCTACAAGGAGAAGCTGGCCGAGCTCGGCATCGTCTTCTGTTCGTTCTCGGAGGCCGTACAGCAGCATCCTGATCTGGTCCGCCAATACCTCGGTTCGGTGGTGCCTTACACGGACAACTTCTTCGCGACGCTCAACTCGGCCGTATTCAGCGATGGTTCGTTCTGCTACATCCCGTCCGGCGTGCGCTGCCCGATGGAGCTGTCCACGTACTTTCGCATCAATGCCCGCAACACGGGCCAGTTCGAGCGCACGCTGATCATTGCCGACCAGGGCGCGTATGTGAGCTACCTGGAGGGCTGCACGGCGCCGATGCGCGACGAGAACCAGCTGCATGCTGCGGTCGTCGAGTTGATCGCGCTGGAAGGCGCGCAGATCAAGTACTCGACGGTCCAGAACTGGTATCCCGGCGACAAGAATGGCAAGGGCGGGATCTACAACTTCGTCACCAAGCGCGGCGACTGCCGCGGCGCCAACTCGAAGATTTCCTGGACTCAGGTGGAAACCGGCTCGGCGATCACCTGGAAGTATCCGAGCGTCATCCTGCAAGGCGACAACGCGGTGGGCGAGTTCTATTCGGTGGCGCTGACCAATCACTACCAGCAAGCGGACACCGGCACCAAGATGACCCACCTCGGCAAGAACACACGAAGCACGATTCTCTCCAAGGGCATCTCGGCCGGCCATGGGCACAACGCCTACCGTGGGCAGGTGAAGGTGGCCAAGACTGCCAGTAACGCGCGCAATTACAGCCAGTGCGACTCCTTGTTGCTGGGCGACAAGTGCGCCGCCCACACCTTCCCGTACATCGAGGTGAAAAATGCCACGGCCCGGGTCGAGCACGAAGCCTCCACCTCGCGCATTGGTGAAGACCAGCTCTATTACTGCCAGAGCCGCGGGATCGCGGGCGAGGACGCGGTGTCGATGATTGTGAACGGCTTTTGCAAAGACGTGTTCAAGCAGTTGCCGATGGAGTTCGCCGTGGAGGCGCAGAAGCTGCTGGGGGTAAGTCTCGAAGGGAGCATCGGCTAATGCTGACCATCAAGAACCTGCACGTTCGCGTCGACGACACCCCCATTTTGCATGGCATCGACCTTTCGGTACGTGCCGGTGAGGTGCACGCCATCATGGGGCCGAACGGTTCGGGCAAGAGCACCCTGGCACATGTTCTGGCAGGACGGGAAAACGTGGTCGTCACGGCCGGCGAGGTGCTCTACGCCGGCAAGAACCTGCTCGCCATGCCCCCGGAGGAACGTGCGCGCGAAGGCCTCTTCCTCGCTTTCCAGTACCCCGTGGAGATTCCAGGCGTCGCCAACATCTATCTGCTCAAAGCGGCACTGAATGCTATCCGCAAGCATCGCGGCGAGCAGGAACTGGATGCGATCGACTTCCTCGCATTGGTCAAGGATAAGCTGAGGCTGATGGAAATGGACCAGAGCCTGCTTTACCGCTCGGTGAACGAAGGCTTTTCCGGCGGTGAGAAGAAGCGCAACGAGATTTTGCAGATGGCCGTGCTGGAGCCAAAGCTCGCGATCCTCGACGAGACCGACTCGGGCCTCGATGTCGATGCGCTCAAGGTCGTTGCCCGCGGCGTCGAAGCCATGCGCAGTCCGCAGCGCGCCATCATCCTGGTGACGCACTACCAGCGGCTGCTCAACTACATCGTGCCCGACCAGGTGCACGTGCTGACAAAGGGTCGTATCGCCAAGTCCGGCGGTCCGGCTTTGGCGCGAGAGCTGGAAAACCGCGGCTACGGGTGGGTCGAGGCCCAGGCTCCGGCACCGACACCGGCGCAAAGCGACGGCGACACGGCACGGGGCTGATGAAGGCGTCGGGGAAAATGAGCGCAGCAAACAGGGATCATTACCGCGAGCAATTCGCGCAACTCGCGCTGCGCCAAGTAGGCGCAGAGCCGGTGTGGCTTCAGCGGGCACGCGCCGCCGCATTCGAGCGCTTCGCCGAGCTGGGCTTGCCAAGTCTGCGCGACGAAGACTGGAAGTACACCAGCGTGGCGGCCCTCGAGAAGCACATCTTCAAGCTCGTGCCCGCATCGTCAAATGGTGTGGGCGCGGATCAGCTCGCCAAGCTCGCTCTGGACGGCAGCCGTTTGCTGGTGTTCGTGAACGGACGCTATACACCCGATTTGTCGCGCCCGGGTCGCCTGCCGGGTGGCGCCCAAGTCGGAAGCCTTGCGGTGGCGCTCGCGAGCCGTCCGGATCGGTTCGAATCCTTGCTCGCCCGCGACTCCGAAGTGCTGGTCAACGGCTTCACGGCCCTGAACGCCGCATTCTGGGCGGATGGGGCGAGCATCGATCTTGCCGCAGGGTGCTCGGTCGATGAGCCGATCCATCTGCTGTTCATCGCCACGGATTCCGATCTTGCTGTTCACTTGCGCAACATCGTCCGCGTGGGTGCAGGCTCACGCGCCGAGATCATCGAGCACTATGTCGGGCTGAATGATTCTGCCTACTTCACCAATGCGGTCACGCAGATTCAGGTCGACACAGGCGCGGCCATGACCCATACCAAGCTGCAACAGGAAGGCCTGCGCGGCTACCACATCGCCGACATCCGTGCCGACCAGGGGCTGGACAGCCGCTTCACGTCCCAGTCTTTTGCGCTGGGGGGACTGCTCTCGCGCAACGACATCGCCACGCGACTGAACGCGGAGGGCTGCGAAGCCACGCTGATCGGGCTGTACATGGGCAACGGCAGGCAGCACATGGATCATCACACCCGCGTCGACCATGCGCGGCCGCGCGGCACCAGCCGCGAGTTCTACAAGGGTGTACTGGACGGTGCTGCGCGCGCGGTGTTCAACGGCAAGCTGATCGTGCATGCCGACGCGCAGGGGACCGACGCGCAGCAGTCCAACCGCAACCTGCTGCTGTCTGACCGCGCCGAAGTCGATACCAAGCCGCAGCTGGAAATTTACGCCGACGACGTCAAGTGCAGTCATGGCGCCACCGTCGGCCAACTCGACGCCGAGCAGATCGGCTACCTGCGGTCGCGCGGGCTGGACGAGGCGTCGGCGCGCGCGCTGCTGACGTTTGCCTTCGCCGAAGATGTCGCGTTACGGGTAAGTTGCACGCCGCTGAAAGCGCGACTGGAGCAATTGTTGCGCGGAGCGCTGCCCCCGCAAATGCGCGACCAGGTAAGGGAGCTGCAATGAAACGCGCGGCGGACGACCTGGGCGTATTGCTCTGCGCGGCGCCGATCGGTGCCGCCGCAAGCGCGGCTTTCGACGGGGCACGGCTGCGCGAAGACTTCCCGATCCTGCGCCGCACGGTGCACGGCAAGCAGCTGGTCTACCTGGACAACGCCGCCACCTCTCAGAAGCCGCAATGCGTGATCGATTGCGAGGCGCGCTACTACTGCGAGCTCAACGCGAACATTCACCGTGGGGTGCACAGCCTGAGCCAGCAGGCGACCGACGCCTACGAGGCTGCGCGCGATACGGTGCGCCGCTTCATCAATGCGGCGCGCCGCGAGGAAATCGTGTTCGTTCGCGGCACCACCGAAGCCATCAACCTGGTTGCCGCGAGCTACGGACAGCGCTTGAAGCCCGGCGACGAGATCCTGATCACCGAGATGGAGCACCACTCGAACATCGTGCCGTGGCAGTTGCTGTGCGAACGCAGCGGCGCAGTGCTGCGGGTTGCGCCGATCGACGAGGCCGGCGAGTTGATGCTGGACGGGTTTGAACATCGGCTGAACGCACGCACGAGGCTGGTCGCGGTGACGCACGTGTCGAACGCGCTGGGAACCGTCAATGCGGTGAAACGCATCATCGATCTGGCGCACGCCAAGGGCATTGCGGTGCTGATCGACGGCGCCCAGGCGGCGCCGCATATCAAGATCGACGTGCAGACGCTCGACTGCGATTTCTACGCCTTTTCGAGCCACAAGCTGTACGGCCCCACCGGCGTCGGCGTGCTCTACGGCAAAGCGGCGCTGCTGGAGGCGATGCCTCCGTACCAGGGAGGCGGCGACATGATTCGCCAGGTCACGTTCGCCAAGACCACCTTCAACGACTTGCCCTACAAATTCGAGGCCGGTACTCCCCATATCGCCGGGGTCGTCGGTCTTGGCGCCGCGATCGACTACGTGAGCGCACTCGGACTCGATGCTATTGCCGCCCACGAGCACGAGCTGCTCGCGCACGCCACCGAGCAGGCCCGCGCAGTCTGCGGCCTGCGCCTGATCGGCACCGCCAGCGACAAGTCAAGCATCCTGTCGTTCGTCATCGACGGCGTGCATCCGCACGATGTCGGCACGATTCTCGATGGCGAAGGCATTGCCGTGCGTACCGGCCATCACTGCGCCATGCCGGTGATGGAACACTTCCACATCCCGGCCACGGTGCGCGCTTCGTTCGCCCTCTACAACACGCGCGCGGAAGTGGATGCACTGTTCCGCGCGGTACGCAAAGCGCAAAGGATGTTTGTCGATGGCCGATCTGCGTGATCTTTATCAGGAAGTCATTCTTGATCACACCCGTAGGCCGCGGAACTTCGGGCGCCTGGCGGGCGCCAATCGCTGCGCGGAAGGCTTCAATCCCTTGTGTGGCGACAACGTGACGCTGTATCTGAAGCTGGTCGATTCAGTGATCGAGGACGCGCGCTTCGAGGGGAATGGCTGCGCCATTTCCACCGCCTCGGCCTCGCTGATGACGGAAGCGCTCAAGGGCAAGACGCTGGACGAGGTGCAGGTGCTGTTCGGGGCGGTCCATGCGCTGTTGACCTCGGCCGATGGCGCTGACCCTGCGGCGTCGCTGGGCAAGCTGGAGGTCCTGTCCGGCGTACGTGAATTCCCAGTGCGAGTCAAATGCGCTACGCTGCCCTGGCATACCCTGCAGGCGGCGCTACGCGACGAGGGGCGGCCGGTATCTACGGAGTGATGCGATGAGCCTTATCGACTGGTTGCGCAAACCCGAGCCGCACGATGCGGCATCGGAGCCGGCCCCGGACGGGTTGGAGGGGCGCGTAATCGCCGCGCTGCGCACCGTGTACGACCCGGAGCTGCCGGTCAACATCTTCGACCTGGGTCTGGTCTACGCGCTGGACTTCGATGAGGCCGCGGGCAAGGTTCAGATACGCATGACCCTGACCGCTCCGGGCTGCCCGGTGGCACAGACCTTCCCCGCTATCGTGGAGGCCGCTGTGAAAGCGGTGGAGGGCGTCAACGAAGCGCGGGTGGAGCTGGTCTGGGACCCGCCCTGGTCGAAGGACCGAATGAGCGAAGCGGCACGCCTGGACCTCGGGATGATCTGACATGTCCGAATGGGTCGACGTGGCCCCGGTCAAGGACTTTGCGCCCGGCACCGTTCGCACGGTACAGACCGAAGGCACGCCGATCGCCGTGTTCAACCTGAACGGCCGCTACTACGCGATCGAAGATCTGTGCAGTCACGAGGCCGAGACTCTGTCGGACGGGGAAGTGGCGGGCGAGGAGATCATCTGCCCCCGCCACGGCGCGCACTTTTCGATTCTCACCGGCGAGGCACTCTCGCCGCCCGCCTACGAACCGGTGGCGGCGTTCCCGGTGCAAGTCGAGGGCGGCATGGTCAGGGTAAAGGACGACCGCTGGGGCTGACTCTTACTCGCGACGCAAGCGAGTCTTGCAGCCGCACGGCCTCGTTATGATTGGCCTTCATCGAAGGAGCATTAGCATGAGCCAAAGCGAAGTTGGTGCTCAATGGCAAAAGCTTTGTGAAGAGCGTGAAGCAGCGCGAGATGGACATTTCCGCACAGATGCCGCTGGGCCTTCAAACCAACGATACTCGCGATTCATTGTTGCAACGTGATCAGGATTGACCCCGATAACGCGACGCAACGGGCGACGTTGCCCCGAATTTCGACCCGATTGGAACCGGAGTACGGTGGAAGAACTGCCCCTGGCCGGTTCGCGCACGCGGCGCAAGCGACTCATTGCGGAGATTCGGCTACCGGACACAAGAGCCGAGAGACCGAGGCGCGGGCAAGCACTGGCGCTCGATGGAATTGCACGGGTCGCAGAATTTCCTTGACCCCGGCGATGGTACTGATTGACATCCGTGGTGAGGCGCGCGGTCGCTTTTGCAGCGCGTGGCTCTCTACTATGGGGTTAGTTTCAGCGGACGAACAACCTCAGTCATGCGCCGACGCGCGACCGGCCGAGATAGGTCGGCACGATCACTTCGATCGCTTTCGGCAGGATGTTGAGCTCACGCAGACCCGCCAGGGTCCCGCCCGCCACATTGTTCGCTTTGAGTAGGTCGACCTGGCCGCAGGTTAGCGGCGGGTTCGGCAGGAGTTCGAACAACCGCGCCTGAACGTGGGCCACTGCGAAGGGTACTGGCACGAGCAACCGCCGTTTGCCGAGGATGCGTAGCACGATTACGAAGAGCTCGCGCAGCGTGTACACCGCAGGGCCGGCGAGCTCGTAGGTCCGGCCCGCGGTCGCAGGATCGGCGAGGATGCGCGCAATGGCTTCCGCCACGTCCTCCACACAAGCCGGTTGCAGCCGCGTGTGGCCGCCGCCGATCAGCGGCAGCACTGGGAGTAGTCGGACGAGATGGGCGAGCGTGCCGAACAGCGCGTCGCCGGGCCCGAACATGGCACTCGGGCGAACGATCGTCGCACCCGGAAATACTTGCTGGACCGCGCGTTCGCCCCGTCCGCGCGCGCGGATGTACGGAGAACCGGCGTCGGGATCGGCGCCGATGCCGGAAACGAGGACAAAGCGGGCGACACCGGCAGCAAGAGCCTCCCGTGCGAGCGTCTTGGCGCCTTGCTCGTGCACGGCCTCGAACGTCACGCCCCCCGTCTCGACATAGGCGGATACCGCATCGACAACGGCGTCGGCACCGGCGAGGGCGGTCGCGACCGTGGCCTGATCGCGCACGTCGGCGGCGAAGACCGGAACCACGTCCAAGCCCGCCGCGTGCAGAGAGCTGCGCGCGCGATCGGCATGCCGGACCGCGACGCGTACAGTCGTTCCCTCGGAAGCAAGGCGCCGCACGAGGCATCGACCCAGGAAGCCGGTGCCCCCGAACACGCTGACCGTGGTCATGGCATTCCCTTGAGCATGACGGACAGAATCGGCCCGAGCACCGCATTGCACGTTGCTCTGCATTCGTTGTCCCGATGCAGGATAGTCCTCAAGGTGCCCTTTTGCCGTCCAGCCGCGTCTTGAGATTCGTGAAAGGGGGAGGGGGTCGCGATGCTGCGGTCGCCGCTCGTACTGCTTCCGCCGCCAGAGGACATGCAACTCCAAGTCAACCCGAAGCGATCGATTGCGGTGAGATTCGGCGCACGTTGTCGGGAGCGATTACTGATGAGCAGCTGATCCTGAAGATCAGGGACTCTGCATCGACGGCAGGTGCACCACCCGGGCGGACCAGCTTCGCGACGGTGACCAGCAGGTGGATGGCGAGGATAAGGAGTTCGCGCATGGGGCGAACCGTACCATGGCCAGCGTCCCGCGCAGACTGCATGGCCCCCCAGGTGGATTCCGTCATACTACGATTTCGCCACCCACAGGACCCGCGGTCAGCTCCCCGTGCGCAGCTCGATGATCTTGCCGTCGCGCACGAAGTCTTCGATGAATCGGTGACCGCCGCCGGCTCGCGTGATTAGCTCATCGGCCGCGGTCGCCAGCTCGTACCAGCTCGGATTAGCGGGCAGCCGGGCAACCAAACTGCCGTGATGCAGCTCGAACCCATCGCCGTTGATGGCGATCTCATCCATACAATCAGCCACGGCGGTGATGCACCAGACGGCAGTGGTGAGCGCCTCGCTATTCTTCATACAAGCGCGCTCCAGTGACTTGCTGCTACGCCTGCGCGGGACTATCGAGTGTGATTTCATGGTCGCGCCATCACATTACTCGGACCACGAACGCCGCCAACGATCACTGCAATCTTGCCTCGGCGTGGCCCCCGGTTTGGCGCGGTCTCGGCGTGATAGACTACCATCTGCCTGGATGGTGTATGGATGGTGGGTGGATGGCTAAACTCCGATTGATCGAACCGCGGCGCAAGGAACCTGAGTCGGAAAAAATCACCATCAATCTCGGGTACGTCGATCTTGGACAGGTCGATTTGCTGGTGCAGGAAGGGTTCTATTCGAACCGCACCGACTTCATTCGTACGGCGATCCGCAATCAGCTTGGCACCCACGGCGACGTTCTGAAGCAGACCGTGGCGCGACGTTCCATGGTCCTGGGTTTGCAGCGTTACAGCCGCCAGGACCTCGAATCCGTGCGGGCGGCCGGAGAGCAACTGCACATTCAGGTACTTGGTCTGGCGACGATCGACGACGACGTGCCGGCGCAGCTCGCCGCGCAAACCATCGCCTCCATCGTGATCTTGGGCGCCCTGCGCGCCAGTCCAAAAGTGAAGGCCGCCCTGGCCGACCGTATCCGATAGCTGTCTATCCACTTTTGCGAAGGGACGTCATGGTTACGAACAAAGGAATACCCACCGGCCTCTTCGCAGCGACGCAACTGACGCGCGCGGGCCGTCTGCTTGAAGCCACTGCGCTCATTCAGCACATCCTTCGGCACGGCTCGGCGCCCGCCGAGGGTGCCGACCGCCAAGCGTCGAACCACGACTGCGGCGCGAGTAACGACATTATCGACGTCGAGTACTTCGAGGTCGCGGAGCCCACGGACCGCGGTCCGACTCCACTGCAAAGGGCGGCGAACGACAGCATATCGAAGCGCTTCGGCCTCAAGAGCTTTCCGCGTGAATGGCGCGGACGCGACTCCGCAATAGGGGTGCCGCGTCCTCAGGCGACAGCGGTTGACGGTCAACCGGGCCAGTTCGTGACGGGGTCGTATGCCAATCAAGCCGGAGCACGTCCCTACAAGCTCTATATCCCAACGAGTTACGCCGAACAACGGCTCCCGCTCGTTGTCATGCTGCACGGTTGCACGCAAACACCCGATGACTTTGCAAACGGCACCCGCATGAACGCGCTCGCCGAGGAGCGGCAGTGTTTCGTTCTCTATCCCCAGCAGACGCATGCTGCCAATCGTTCGCGGTGCTGGAACTGGTTCAAGCGCAGCGACCAGCGTCGAGACCAAGGCGAGCCGGCAATCCTCGCCGGCATGACGCGCGAAGTCATGCATCGCTGCCGTATCGACCCAGGTAGGGTCTACGTGGCGGGGCTGTCGGCTGGCGGTGCAATGGCCGCCGTGATGGGCACAGCCTACCCTGAGCTCTACGCGGCCGTCGGCGTCCACTCGGGTCTCGCCTGCGGAAGCGCGCATGATCTTCCGTCCGCGTTTGCCGCCATGCGCGGTACACCCGCATCGATGTCCGGCGACCATGCGGGCTCAATATCTCTAACAACGGCAACGCCGACCATCGTGTTTCACGGCGATCAGGATAAAACGGTGCATCCGCGCAACGGCGACCACATGGTCTCGCGATCGGTGGAGCGAACCGGCGCATCGGGCGCCGATGCCTCGATCGAACGTGCCCAAGTGCCGGGCGGTCACGCGTATACCCGCACCATTCACCGCGATTCGACGGGGCGCATCGTTCTCGAATACTGGCTAGTGCATGGAGGCGGTCACGCGTGGTTTGGCGGGAGCCCACGCGGCTCGTACACGGATCCGAAAGGACCCGATGCGGCGCGTGAGATGATTCGCTTTTTCTATCAGAACGCCTTCAAGCAGCGCTCGTAGCGGTTGGCGGTCAGTGGCGGGGCGCACATCCCTGCCGCAGTTGTGCGCCCGGCGTCAGTATCCCAGCGCCGCCTTGCGCTCCTCCGCGCCGGGCAGGGGCTGCTGTTTGTCGCTGATCACGGGAAGCACTCGACACCGTTGCGCGTTGATGTCGATCCACCGCCGCAGGTCGTCGGGCATATCGAGCGTCTCGTATATCGCATGCACCGGGCAGGCGGGGATGCAGGCGCCGCAGTCGATACACACCTCGGGATCGATGTAGGTGTGCTCCTCGTCGGCGTGAAAGCACTCCACCGGGCACACCGTTACGCAATCGGTGAAGCGACACAGGTGGCAGTTATCAGTCACCACATGGGGCATCGCTGTGTCCTTCCGGGCTCGCGCGACTGCCGGCGGGCAAGCGGGCACCGGCCTGGAGCTGCCGGCTGAACCCAAACAGCGCCGTCCCGGCAGGATTGCCGGGACGATGCGCCAGCACAGAATGTCAATTCACCGCTTCATGCTCTTGCAATGTCGACCCGATTGTCCGACTGACAACCGGCCCCGCCCAAGTTGCAATGCGCCGAGGAGGTCGTCGCATTCACCGCCGAGCCGTTGCGGCTCAAGCCCGGCCAATAGCCCAGATTGGCAACGGCCAATCCCTCCAAGACGTCGTTGCTCAACTCCGCCCTGCCTTCAAACGAGCCCCGATCATTGAACACCCGTATGTAGTCGCCATTGCTGATGTTCCGGGCGGCGGCATCCTTCGGGTGGATGACGACGGTCTGTTCTCCCTGACGCCGTTGCTGAACAGGTTCGTTCGCATATTGCGAGTTCAAAAAGGCGTGAGGCTTGGGCGAGATCAGGCTGATCGGATAACGCTTGGCAAGCGCCCCATCGGCGCCGGAGACTTCGGTCGGCGGAATGTAGTCCGGCACCGGTTCGACCGAAGTACCGGGCTGCATCTCAGTGTAGCCATTGCGCCAGACGGGCACGATGAAGTTTCCCTGTGCAGCCGCGCTGGCCTTGAATTCGCATTTACCCGATGGCGTCTTGAAGTTGCCCTCGGCATGCGGCGCCCGCTTGTCGGGGTCGCCCACATTGAGGCGCATCCACCCCACCTCTTTCAGCTTCTCCAGTGTGATGCCCTTCAAGGCCGGCGAATTCCAGTCATACATCTTCATCAGCAATTGATCATCGGTCATGCTCCAGTAGTCGTCGTCGAAGCCCATGGTCTTGGCAAGACGGCGGAACATTTCGATGTTGGGCACGCAATCCCCGGGCGGAGGGATGGCCGGCTGGTTGAGCATGACGTACAGATGGCCCCACGTCACCGCGAGGTCATATTGCTCAGCCTGCATCGTCGCGGGCAAGAGGATGTCCGCATAGCGTGCCGTGTCCGTGATGAACTGTTCGCTCACGACCGTGAACAGATCCTCGCGGCTCAGGCCTTTGATCAGCCTGTTCGCATTCTGCTGCTGAGACACCGGGTTGGAGTTGTGGATGAACACGGACATCAAAGGAGGATCGAGTCCCAGCCCACCGGTGAGGGCGGCCCCGAGGTCGAGTTCGTTGACCACGCGCGTACCCGGTTTGATCCAATCCGGGCGCTGTATGAAGTCGAAATTGAATGGGAACTCCCAGATCGGCATCTCGACCGCGCCTCCGCCTACGTGACGCCACGCACCCACAAGGGCGGGCAGAGCGGTCACCAGGCGGATGGCGTCGCCACCGCCAGGACTGCGCTCGAGCGCTACCCCTTCGCGGATGGCCGATGGCTGCGTCGTGGCGTACTCGCGAGCCAGCCTGCGGATGTCGTTGGCCGGGACTCCCGTGATCGCCGCGACCCGTTCCGGCGGATATTGCTCGGCGCGCCCCTTCAACTCGTCGTAACCCACGGCGTATTTCTCGACGTAGTCGTGATCGACCAAATCTTCGGCGATGATCACGTTCATCATGCCCAACGCGAGAGCGGCGTCGGTCCCGGGCCTTATCTGTACGTGCCAGTCGGCCTGCTTCGCCGTGCGCGTGCGAATCGGGTCGATCACCACGATCTTGGCGCCCTTCTTCCTTGCCTCCAGGATGAACGGCCAGGCGTGCAGGTTGGTGCTCAACATGTTCATCGCCCATACGATGATGTACTTCGAATAGGCGAGGCTTTCCACGTCGAGCCCGCCGGTCGGCCCGACCGTCATGATCCAGGCGGTCGAGGAGCCCGACTCGCAGTAGCACTTTTCTCCGATCGTCGCGCCAAGCCGGTTGAAAAATGCATCACCGCTGGTCAACCCGTTCAAGGTGCCTTGGTTCCCCAGGTAGCAGTGATTCATGATGGCCTGGGAGCCGTATTTGGCGATGATGTCCGTCCACCGCTTCTTGATTTCCGCGAGAGCCTCGTTATAAGAGATCCGCTGAAACTGCCCGCTGCCCTTCGGCCCCGTGCGCTTCATCGCATACAGCAGGCGGTCGGGATTGTAGTGATGCTCGGCGTAATCCTTGAGCTTCACGCAAAGACCCCCGCGCGTCATCGGATGGTCAGGGTCGCCGGCCACCTCCACAAGCTTGCCATCCTCCACGTGGTACAGAAATGCGCAGGTATCGGGGCAATCCTGGGGGCAAGCTCCCCGGACGATGCGGGTATTGCTGATATGTACAGCCATTGCGGTTCTCCCCGAAGGACGATCGAGGATCTCAACGCGCCGCGTCTCGATCGTTGAGCCGTCGGTGCGAGACGGCGTTGCCGGTACTGAACAAACGACGAATCTATCGCAGAAGAAGTCGCGATTGGCGACGCGATCGCGTCAGCCGAAGGATCTCGATGGTGCTGCCCAGCGAGTTTCCGCGGCGATGCGGCATTGCACGCGCTTTGTGGGCAGCCCGTCGCATTGACACGCTAAGGTGCTTGTCGAACGTCGCCCGTACTCGCGACGACTCGGCACTTTTGCGGTAGTGGACGAATTCGCAGCGGCCCTGACGGCGCAGCGCCTGCCGGCGCTTCGTCGCCAGGACTGACGTGCGAAGAAAACAGCGCTACGGCGCCGAGACGCCGGACTGGGCGCTGGTTGACGACGCGCGCCGGATCGAGCGCACGTTTCGCCTGCGCAACTTCCGGGAGGCACTGAGCTTCGTGCAGAGAGTCGGCGAACTGGCCGAGGTCGAGGGCCACCACCCCGAGATCCGTTTTGGCTGGGGCTATGCGACCGTCTCGTTAAGGACCAAGAAGATCAACGGCCTGCACGAAAACGACTTCATCATGGCAGCCAAGATCGACCGTCTGGGCGAAAACACTACCGGCCCCGGCACCGGGTCTTGAGCCGGCGCAAAGCTTCCAGCCTGTTGCGCTTCAGCACGGGTCGGCAACCAGTCGGTGACTTTCGGCGGGATCGGCGGTCCGCAAGGTCGCAACCGATCGTCGATTTGGAGTCGGTACGATTGCTCCAGTTCAAGTACCAGCGCAGCCTTAAACACCACGCGTGGCCAAGGTCCTGATCGAGCAAGGCGAGGAGCCGGCTCATCTGCCCCATTTCGGCGGGCAATAGCGCCATCGTCCCGTCCGGGGTTCCCGAAACTCAAGGGAATATTTCGTGCGGAAGTGCTTGTGCCATTGAACTGATCCGATTCTCGGCAAAACAAAGCCTTATCGGCACGTAACTCGGCAATTCATGGCACAGATGAAAGCACGTAACGTACTGATTTTAAATTAGTTATCGGAAATCGGGACCTTGGCTACGAACCAAGGGGTCGTGGGTTCGAATCCTGCCGGGCGCGCCAAATTTCGATATAAGTTCAATGGCTTGCGAGTGAGAGCTTGCAGGCCATTTTTTTGCGTTGTGCCATTGGACCTATATTCGGCCGCGAATGGCACGATTTGCGAATGAAGCGCCTTGGGTCAAAGGGATTCGCTTTCCTCTCGGTCACGTAGATTCGCTTCGAAACCGGATCGCATTGAGTGTTGCCAGCACCGCCGCCCAGCTTGATCGTCGCCACACGGGTGCTGGCCTTTACGCCAATGCAGGTCGCCGTCAAAGCGGCGACGCGGCGGACCGCGAAGTTTCGCAGAGTGATTTACTGCGGACATGCAGGCGATGCACACAGAGCGACTACGTTTCGTCCTTCACGACCCAAAGCCGCTGTTCGACGTTCGCGAGAAGCGGACACTGACCGCCGGCGGCAAATGTTCAGCTTTTCGCTTGCGACCATATGCAAACCGAAAACTTTTTCCAGGCGCCAGTTTCGGCCAGTAGTGCGGTGAGTTGGGTCAGATGCTGGGTGAGCAGCGAGCTGCCGAGCAGGCCGTCGAGTGGCTCAACCAATGGCTCGCGGACGGCGCGCTGGCCGGATTTGCGCTTGGACCGGAATAGAGAGAAGGTTCGAAACCCGTCTCCGCACCCGTCCGATAGAAATCAGAAACCCGATTCGCGGGCAACCAGCCCGCAGTCGCGGGCAGCACCCGGGTGCCATTGAATTCGACGGGACCCCGGAGGATACTTGTTCTGCAACAAACCAAGAACAGGAGGGGTCCATGAAACGAAGAACTTTCATCGCCTGCCTCGCGGCCTTCGCCGTGGGCGCATTGACTCCGGCCGCGATGAGCCCATCCGGGTCCATGGCGACGACGGGGTCCGGTTCAGCCGCGGCTCTCTTCACGCCGGCCGTCGGGCAGGCGGTATTTGTGTCAGCCAGCAGCACGCCGCCAACCGAGGCCGAGTGCTACGCGGTCGGCATCCGGTGCTTCACACCCGCGTCGATGGCCAACGCGTACAACTATGCCGTTCTGCACGATCTCGGGAACCAGGGCCAGGGCGTCACGATCGCGATCATCGACTCCTTCGGGAGCGACACGATCCGGCATGATCTGCACGTTTTCAATCAGGCGTTCGGTCTGCAAGAGCTCTGCGGCGAGGAGGGCGTGACCTGCGCTCCCGGTATGCCGACATTCGAGATTCTCAGTCTGCAGGGCTCGCCAGCGAGCAACCCGCCACCACCCAATAATGGCACCGGGCTGGAAAGCAAACTCGGATGGGCCATCGAAACGTCGCTCGACGTCGAGTGGGCGCACGCCACGGCGCCGAAGGCCAACATTCTGCTGGTCACGACCCCGACCGCGGAAACACTCGGAGTTCAAGGCTTTCCGCAGATGATGAACGCACTGCAGTACGTCGTCGACCACGGTCTTGCCAGCGTCATCAGCATGAGCTTTGGAGCGGGCGAGGGATCGTTCCACGGCGGATTGGCAGCGCTTCAGCAAATACGCCAGGCGATGATCGACGCCCAGGCCAATCGCGTCACACTGCTTGCGTCCTCCGGGGACGGCGGCTCGACCAATATTCTGAAAGAACCCGTTAAGAACCCGGCCCCGATTCCCTACCCCAGTGTGATCTGGCCGGCGTCGGACCCGCTGGTCACCAGTGTTGGCGGGACGAGACTCTGCGTCGACGCGGTGACGGGCATAGGAGTTGATGTCACCGATCCGCCGACGGTATGCGCTCCGGCGGTCAATCCGGCATCGCAGAGGGAGACCGCCTGGCCACCCTCGGGCGGCGGCTACAGCATCATCTTCCCGCGCCCGGCTTTCCAAAACACGCTTCCGGCGGGCAGCACTTTCGTCGGCAGCAGCGCAGGGGCACCGGGGCCGAACAGCAACATGCGTGGAGTTCCGGACGTTGCGTATCAGGCGAGTCCCGGTACTGGCGGGCTCATCTACATCACGCTGCCGCCCTTTAATACCACCTCGGATGTGTCGTGCGGTTCGACGCCGTGCAGCACGGGCTGGTACCTGGGAGGCGGCACCAGCTCGAGCGCGCCCCAGTGGGCGGGACTGATTGCCATCGCAGATCAGATGGCGGGTCGCAGGCTCGGTTATATCAATCCGGCCCTGTATCAGATCGCGAACGACCCAGCCAAGTACGCGAACGATTTTTTCGACGTCACGGTGAATTGCAACCAGAGGTCATCCATCGCGGGCTACTGCGCGTCACCGGGATGGGATGCGGTAACGGGGCTTGGCACGCCGAATGCGGCCAACCTGATTCCTGACCTGATCGCTGCGACACCGTAACGAATCCCTGGGTCGTCGGCGGAGCCGGGTGTTGCGCCGCCGACGCTCCAGAAGGAATTCCAGTTTCCGGGCGGCGGGTCCAGCGACCCGGGCACGAAGCGCTTTCAGCTTGGTGCCGCGCAGCGGCTGCAGGCGGTCCTACCACTCTACGCAGTCGCCCGGGCGGTGAGCGGTCCGGGCAGATAGTTGAGGCCGAGACCTGCGCGGTTTCGTCCGCGTGCGCCAAGCCGCTCTGAGTCGAACTGTCGCCGGGCCCGATTCGAAGTGAAGTTGCCGTAACCTGGAAGCGGGGATCGCGAAACCACACTGGCCGTACTCTCGACGACTTGCGATTTCCTCTAACCGTAGGCAGCCCCCTGATCTGACCCGTCACCGCTCGTCGCAATGCGCAGGGACATCTCATCAAGCTGCATGCGCACACGCTGCATACTCCGGGAAATCTTGCACGAAATAATGACCCCGACCCCGTTAGTCCTACTCGATGCCTCGGAACTCCGCGACCCCGTTACTCCTCCACCGTCAGATGATACGTACCGCCGTGCCGGTCCCGCCTGTATTGCCGAAGATCCACGGCGTCGGCGCCGTGAACCTGAACTGCGAGGATGCGAATCGGAAGTGGCGGAGGTTTTCGACCGCCTTGCCGTCGATCGTGCAGAAAAGGGAACTCACGTCGACGTGGTTAGCGTAGAAGTTCACGCAATCGCGTTGCTCTTCTTCCCTCTGTCCGCCAGTGCCCTCTGGGAAGGTCAGTTCGAGGCTAGAACATTCAACGACGGCCAGTCCGACAAACACGGCCGTGTGGGGCGGAATCGTGCAGGTACGCTCGGCCAGGGGGTCTTGAAGAGCCGAAAGGGCCAGGAACCACACGGGGCCGGATTGGCCGTTGTGAGCGCTGTTGCAATCAAAGCCGGGTTCGATGAACGGATGTCCTTCGACGGGCCGCGCCAGCGCCCATTTCCACCATTGCGCACTCCATGTGGCGTAGCTCTTCCCGAACGGCTTGGCAGTCGGCGCATAGATGCGCGAGTCGGCGGATGGATGCGCCCGCGTGGCCGGAGCCAGCGCCAGCGTCAGCACTGCGGCGAGGGCCGCAGGTATGAACGAAGCGGAGCGAAACGATGAGGGTTTGATTTGCGTTTGCATAGTGCGTCTCCTTTCATGGGGAGCCACGTCGTCTGCATCGACAAACACTACCGTGCGGGTTCGCTGCGTAACGAACCTGGTCGGCCGTAAATAGTCCAAGGGTCGATATCGGAATTTCGGGTCGCTAAAGCAGATCTGGGAACGAGCACTCGCGTAGTATTTCGTCGGCGGGAATCTCAAACGTGCCGATTCGGCCCTGAATTGTTCCGGGACCCCAAATTCGAGCGCCTGTAATGCAACAGTTCCGTGCCAAGCGGTGGGGAGCTTACGCTGGAATGAGCGATGTCCGGTGACTACCTGGGCGGTCGCGCCGCCCGCCGATTCGCGGGCACACCTCTGCGGTGCCTCGTCACGGGCTTCCTTGTATCGGCTGCTTCAAACAGCTGCCGCAACCCGTGTGCCAACTGTTCGACGGCCTTCCCCAAAGCGCCGAGTTGCCCAACCCGGACTATCGCGACGGATCGGTGCAGGTCAAACGATGGGGGACGCAATACCTTCACGGGACCGATAGAATGATTCCTGGCAATAAAGCGAGCGGGTAGCAGCCCGACACCATAACCCGACTGAACGAACGCCAGCTGCATATGCATGTTGTGGACTTCAGCCGCAATCATGGGGGTGAAGCCGGCACGCTCCATCCGATCGATGAGGCTCGCCCGAAGAAAGCACCCAGGCGGATTGAGCACCCAGGGTGCTCGGCCCAAACTTTTCCAATTACCGTCAACGTTGCTTGCGGCGCCTTGAACGATCTCCATGCGGTCGCTAGCGATGATATTCGTCAGAAGAGGTGGAGGCGCGGTTTTTCCTTCGGGCAAAAGCACGGCAGCAACGTCGAGTTCACCCGCGAGCAGCCGGTGAATTAATTCACCGGTAAGTTCGCTCGACAGCCGCACTCGGACCTTGGGGTATTTCTCAGTCAGCGCCTGAATAGGTTCGATAAGCGTCCCCTCGGCCAGGGCATGCGCGAGCCCGATGCGCAAGAGGCCGTGAGGTTCGGCGTCGC
>WNGJ01001205.1_pt1 | contig 25027 bp, 18 predicted proteins | sample 5400611 | NCBI WGS metagenome assembly WNGJ01 (sample SAMN13153375, study PRJNA577476) | soil metagenome | isolation source: 40 cm soil or saprolite under Garry oak tree replicate 1 | place: USA:California | collected 2016-06-15
TCAGAACCTCGCTCCTCGTCAGGTCAAAACTCGCCCATTCCAGGGCGACATCATCGGCTAGACGTTCAGCGATTGGTCGCTTGGGGGAGATAAAGGTTCGCGCGATTCGACACCGCCCAGCTGCGATTCATTACAGTCAAATCGCAGGTCTGGGGCTTGCCTATGGGATCGATGGAAGAACCCAGAGTTCCAATCGAGGCGCCCGCGCAACACTCCGTAAAATTTGATCAGCGCCACCCTTTGGCCCTGGGATCGCCTGGAAAGCCCGATCGTTCTCTCTGTGCGTCGCTTAGCATTTTGTGGATGGGCGCTGCCATGAGTGACTACCGAGAGAAAGCAGAGGAGTGCATGCGTGCCGCGGAAAAGATGCGCAATCCAGCGGAGCGCATCGAAATGCTGGGCATTGCTCGCAATTACTTGACTCTTGCCGATCATGCCGGCAAGAGCCAAGTCAACTCGCCACAAACAAAAATGCCCGCCGGGAATTCCGACCGTCAGTGAATTCGTACTGGGCTACGAGGTGAGCCAATAGTATGGCGCTGGTGCCGATCTTACGATAAGAATATCCTCCACATTCAATTACCAATTGAAAATTTATGGACTACCTTGGGTAACATAATATCGGATTACATAGCTCCTTGGAGCTGCAGCAATTCAGATGGTGGTATCTATATAGCTCAACAGTTGAATATAGAGTAGTCAGCTTTATGGAAGCTCAACGGCTTCCGGCTGCACACCTGTGTCTAGCTTGCAACACACTGGCAGCATTCGGTCGAGCGCCACTTTTCCGACAATCTCGTTTATTAGCAAACGTCACATATGGGGAGGCGGCACGTGACCTCAACCTCCGAGAGCACACGGGGAGTGGGACCGCGGTCACGGTTGGTTAGTACCTGCGGTAGCCACCTGTCAAATTGTCGATATGCGCAAGCACAGCAAACCCAAAGAAAATGTCACACGTAAAAGGGACAAAGGCGGACCAGCCATTGCAGCTGATCTGCTCGTGGCGTTGCGCCTGCCAATAGAAACGCGGCAAGCTGTTTTAGTATGGGCAAGGGAGCAACCCGGTCAGCCTCACCTGCCTGAAGCCATCCGGAGGCTGATTGACATAGGGCTAGGCAGTGTTGGCACAACACTTCGAAACACTCCTCAAGAGGCCTCAGGCGAGCCCGACAGCGAGGGAAAAGCCGTAGGGGCTGGGTCCCACTGCCTTAACGCCAACGGCGCCTGAGCGATCGCCTAAAGGCGAAACTGAACGCCTCACGGTCAAGGGTGAGCAAACAACACGTGAGGTTAGGTGGACACCGCGTATTGTTGAAGCTGCACCTTCAGGTGCACCGGGACCACCCACGACAAGGCCTGAAGCACAACCGGCCACCAAGCCCGTCGAGGATGACAACCCGTATCAAATGCCTGAGGACCTCAAAGCGTTCAATGAGTACTGGACGCGGGTTGAACATAGGCTTCGACGGCAACTCGCTTATGAAGAGGTGATAGTGTTGTTCAATCAAGATCGTCAGACATCAAAAACATTTGAGTGACCGCGAGGATCGAAAGAAACACATAGCGGTTGAGTAGGTTGACTTGGTACTCGGTACCATCATTGAGCAAGTGTGTTCAGGCTAAACTGTTTGCAAGCGTCAAATATTGAGAGCGGCGAGGAAGTCATGAGGCCAAGCAGGACGCTCTATGTTTTTGGCGTTGCGGCCTTTTCGTTGGCCGTCGCGGTCAGCGGCGGGTCCGTTCACGCCCGACGCGCGCCATCTCAACCGATATCGGCGGCGGCAATCGGTCAGGTCGCGTGCTCGCAAGCGACCCCGCCACAGATGACAAGAGCGGCGACTTTCAAGGCGGAAGTGCTCCTCGACCGACTTGATATATCGCCGGGTATCATTGACGGGAGAGCCGGTGAGAATGTGAGGAAAGCGATCGCCGCCTTCCAGCGCTCACGGGGTCTCGCAGCGAGCAGCAAGCTCGATCGCACGACCTGGGACAAGCTTTGCGAATCCACGAATGTGCCGGCCCTGATCGCTTACACAATCACAGACGATGATGTTCGCGGGCCATTTGTGCCCGAGATACCCCGCGATCTTGAGGCCATGGCCCGCCTCCGCGAGCTCGGCTACCGGAGCGCGGCGGAGCTTCTAGCGGAAAAATTCCACACCAGCGAGGAGTTGATCAAGCTGCTCAACCCCGGCATGACACTTGACCGCGCCGGGACGGTTATAACCGTTCCCAACGTCGCCGACGGTCGGCCCGCTGGGCAGGTGTTCAGGATTGAGGTGGACAAGCCGGCCAACGGCGTTCGTGCATTCGGGCGCCATGACGAGCTGGTCGCTTTCTATCCGGCATCTGTTGGCAGCAGAGAGAAGCCTGCACCAAGCGGAACTTACCACGTTGGCCGAGTCGTCAAGGACCCCACCTATCACTACGACCCGAAGTTCCAGTTCAAAGGCGTGCGAACCAACAGAGAGCTCACAATCGCGCCCGGTCCCAGCAACCCTGTCGGCCTGGTCTGGATTGATCTTAACAAGCCGACCTACGGAATTCACGGAACGAGCCGCCCGGAAGAGATCGGTAAAACCGCGTCGCATGGCTGCGTCCGCCTTACCAATTGGGATGCCCTTGACCTTGCCAAGCGGGTTCGCAAGGGCACGCCGGTTGCGTTCCTCGATCAGACTCAAACTGTCTCCAGTCAGTAGCCGCCTCATCAGACGGGAGGCGAGACTGTCCGCGCTCCTAGAGAGGGCGTTCCGCCCGTATTGAGCCATTTATTCGGAGTCATGGCCGGGCTTGTCCCGGCCATCCACGTCTTTTTGGCTGAAAACCCCGCAAGAAAGACGTGGATGCTCGCGACAAGCGCGAGTATGACGCGGGAGAGGTGGTGCCATCTGATCGGAACGCGCTCCGAGGGAGCGCGATCTTCAGTGGCGACTATAATGGGCGTAACGATAGGGTCGGTGAAAGCCCAGACCGCGGGAGATACGGGGACCGGCCACATAGCCGATCACCCCGCCCGCAAGGAAGCCAGCCGGACCTGCTACGAGGGCGCCAGAGGCCGCGCCAAGCGCGCCGTCGAAGAGCCGTTCGCCGGCGCTCACCGCTGTCGGTGCCAACAGAGCCGCAACCATGAATGCGATCGCAATCAGTCGTCTCATGATTCCCTCCGTGATGTGGGTCGATGCCCTCCGCCCGCATGTCCGAACCGCCCTTGCATCGGCCCTGACTTTGAATGTTTCTGCCTAGTGTTCGGTTTCCAACTTTGATTCACATTATTGTCATCGCACGCGAAATCGGAGCGCCGACGGGTTGAGAATCCTCAACCTGTCGAGGCTTCGGGAAATCATTCCAAGCCTGACCTTGACTAGTGGCGCCAGACATCGGGCGCGTTCCTGTCAGAAAAATGTCCTCAAATGGGCGATGACGTGCTAGCATAAAGTGCGCGGTTAGGGGTGGGGGCGTCTCCGCGCGCGGCTCCGGCTCTCGCCTAATCCGTCCAGTGCCTCTCGCATTCGCTCAACGTGGGGAGGTTCTATGGGACCGACGAAAGGCGAAGATCGCCTGGTTACGCCAGACGGTGAGCTTGTATTGCTTGTCAACCGCTGGCGGGCGCGAGCCCAAGAAATCCTTGTCCAAGCCGAGACGATGAGCGATGCGGAGGCTCGGCAGACGATGAAAGAAATCGCAGCGGGATACGAGAGGTTGGCGCAACGGGTCGAACGACAGACTCGCCGGGCAGAGAAGACGTAGGGCAGGCTGCCGGCTTGGGGCGGGTAGGCGCCCGCCCGTGCGACATGGACTGCCCGCGCAAACGCGCGCGGCAGCTGACAGCAATTTGGTTATGTCGCGAAACTCGACCTACGTCCCACCAGTTGACTTGCCGTGGCGGCTCATCGGCCACCTCTATGCACTGATTTAATCGAGTTTTTCCTCGAACCCGGAACGCGTGTTTCCTTGTTTTCAAGCACGCTCTAAACACCGCGCGCGCAGCAATGCTTGTCCGAAAACGTTATCCGGCGTGATGACATTTGCGCTCGCAAACACGTGATTGCGGGCCAGGAATCACTCGCGAATGTGTGACGGAAGGCGCGGGAACAAGGAGTTATCCCAAAGACTTATCTGTTAGTCCGGTGGCCGAAAAGACTTATCTGTTAGTCCGGTGGCCGAAAAGACTTATCTGTTAGTCCGGTGGCCGACATGCGATATCGGGCGTCGTCTTTTCTTTGGGGAGGTACCATGTCGAATTCATTATATCGAGCGCAACGTTGTCGTGATTTGGCAGAGGAATGTCGCGCCATCGCTGCACTTTGCACCCCCTCCACCGAAATACGAACCCACTATTCGCGAATGTCAGAGCATTACAGCTCACTGGCTGAGGCCGAGGAGCTGAGCATGCTGGCCTACGGCCGTTAGCCAATTCGACAGTTCCGACCTAGCGGATGGCGTTTTCGCGGACGCCGCGTACGGTTAGGTCGAAGGACCCCAGGGCCGTCGCCACCCGCACCCCCTCAGCGCGCCCGCCCTGGGGTCATCTCCTCAGCATTACGAGAGTGTCCTCGGTCGCCGGCAGTAGAGACCTGCTGACTACTCACGGAGGTGTCCCGTGTCAGATGCATGGAATCGAGCAGAACATTATCGCGACCTCGCGGAGGAGTGTCGCCGCCTCGCCACAGGCACTCTCTCAAGCCGAATGAGAAAGCGCTATTTGGTCATGGCGAAAGATTACATCTTGCTGGCTGACGTCGAGGAGCAAGCCCATGCGCACCGCGCCCGGCCACGGGTGCAAAAAATGCCGGGAAAACGTGAGCCTCTACCATGACCAGCCGCTTTCCAGCACCGTGGCGAATCGTCGAGATTGCGCACGGATTCGCCGTCGATGATGCCACCGGCCAACAACTGGGCGTTTTCTACGGCCGGGATGACTCAAATACAGCAGGACACACCGGCTTCCTCACGATCGATGAGGCGCGACAGATGGCCGTCGATTTCGCAAGGCTGCCGGAATTGCTCAAGCGGATTACCGCTCTCTAGAGAAGGATCCTTCATGCCACAGAGGATCAAGATGATAGCACTCGCGAGTGCCGTATTAAGCGGACTTGCTTTCACTCCGCTCATTGCCGCGGAGCGCGAACAGGTGCGGGCCGTAATCAACCTCATCGCGGCGGTCAAAATGCCATTTCCAGAAGGGTTCGGACGTGATAGCGCGTCTGGCTCGAACGCGGCGGCACGACAACCGGCTGCATCAGGCTTGAGGATCGTCGGTGGTGCTATGAATACATTTCGCCGGAGGGCAACCGGGCAGAAATGCTCCGCGTCCGCAACGAGCCTTCGCGAGGCGTATATATCGGCGCCTTGTACTACTACATGGTTGACTTTGATCTCGACGGTCTGACCGATGTGGGATCGACGACGCGCATCGACGCGCTCGATCGGCCACCTCGTACCCCCATCGCGGATGTGATTCAATTCTACCATCGCAGCACGAAGCGTGGTGAGCAGTCCCAACCCGAATACCAGAAGATGTACGACGATGGCATCCAGATCGCGCTGAAGTATTTCGGACAATAGGTGTCTAACGAGGCGTTGGTTTGGTCCGATCAACGTCCAGCTACGGGCCTTGCGACACCCACCGCGCGGGAGCGGCGGATGAGCCCCCGCTGGACCCCTTCGCGGCGTCAATAGACAGTCGCCTATGCGATTTCGGCTAGCAACGCATAAGTGGCAGCCCCACTCGGCACCCCGCCGTTACCGGCGGTACGTCGCCTCCCGGTGGGAGTTTGAAGGACATCGCCATGGAAGCCTCGCGGGTAGCTAGTCGGCGTTCTCGTGTCCTAGTGCACTCAGCTCCTCAGCGTCCGCTAGCGCGCTGTAGTGCTCTGCCATCTCCAGATAATGCTTTCTGGTTTCAGTTGAGACGTCAACTGTCGTGAGGCGCCAGCATTCCTTCGCCAGGTAACGGTAACGTTGTGCCTGTTTTCAATGCATCGGACATGGTGGACCTCCGAAAGAAAAGGCGGCGACCAATGGTTGGCAGCGCGGGTTGGGGAGATGTGGAATCGCCAAGCCATCGGGTCGCCGCAGTCATCGATTTTCGCCAGGGCTCCCTTTAGTAGGTCCCTCCTGGCGGAAAGGGGCTGATGTAGGCTTCAACCAGTTTCGGCACCCGGCCAGCGCGGCTGCGCGCAACTGAATCGGATCATGCTCACCAGATCTGGCCGCTGAAATAATTCGTCTCGTCGCGCGCGCCACCTCACGCTCGCCGGCATCGCGAAGCAGTTCGCAGGCAGTCTCGAGAGCTTCGCTCATGGCCGCGATTGCCTCAGGTTCGAACGCTCCAGGCGCTATGGATGTACGAACTAGCATAGTTACTAACTCGCGCGGTCAGGGGTTCACGTTACCTTTTCGGCATCGGTTGCAAAGCCCTCGGCAACGCCGAGGGCTGCTGATACGATCGCATAGCCGATTATCTCCCGAGCGGTATCTGACCCGCGAGACACTGCTGCACGAATGTCTTGTACAGAGCCTCCGGATTGCTGGAGTTACCCTGTCCGGGGGCTGCGCCCCTTTCAACGGATAGAGCCGCACAAGAATCGTAGCTTCGCGTTGGCTGACTCACCGTCGGCTGATTCTCCCTTACTGACGCGAAGGTCGGGGTCGGGTGATGGTGCCTCGTGGCGGCGAAGGTCGGGTTCGTGGTAGCGACTATCGTCGTGGCCGCAATGGCAACAAATGTCGGACGCATGGGTTTTCTCCTATGTGCTCGTGTTGATGCGCTGCGGTGTTGCATGTGTACCGAACGCGCAGGTTTGAAAGAGCGCACGACGCGACTCATGTCATGCGCCTCCCGGCTTCTCGGTATATTCAGCGAGCTACACACTGGCCTAGCTCGCCGCGGTGCACCGTCTGGCACTCGGCCCGCCGCGTGGTGGCGCGGCGGAGGAGAGGAATTGAATTCCGCCGGGCGACCTTCGATCCGAGGCCGCCAACGGTCACCGTCGAGGTCGAGCGGATTCTATGTGCTACTGTGCCTAGGGTCGTGGAGTCGTAGGTCGAGACGCCGACCCGGTGGTCGCAGGGGCCATGCGCGCAGGGGACTTGTAATACTGAAAATCGGGCGCTTCCCGGAGCTCTTCTTTCGTCCACGCCACTTTCAGCTTGACGTTGCTCGGGTCGTTCGCGGCAGAAGCGTTGTTGATGTCGTTACTACCGAAGTCGGCTGGCACAACGTTGACTGCGCTCATGTCAATGGCGACGTTCTTCGCGCCAATGCCCAGGAACCCGCCTACGCCTATGACCACACCAATAATCTTTCCGGTGCCGTCAAATAGCAGGTCATTGACGGAGCCTATACTTGCATTGTCTGCGCCGCGCACGTCGCTCCCCCTGAACTTCGAAAACACCCACTGATCTGCCCCTTGCGACGTAATGAATTTCACTTCCGGCGCAGGCGTGGATTCGTTCGCTCTCGATTGCTCTTTCGTAGCCGGTTGCTCTTTCGTAGCCGGTGCGCTCGGCGTTTGTGACTGGGCAATCGCCCCGGAAATGATTACGCCGCTAGCGGCCGTCGTGATCAGGAGTTTCCTAAGCATTTTCGACCTCCTTCATATCATGCGAATATTCAGCTACGCGAAGGCAATCGTGGCCACAGCCACGATGTCGTTGCGTAACGAAGCCAACTCATGAAATGGCCGCGAGTTCCGGTGCGGAGTTCTCCGCGTTGTCTCCAATGGCTACTGTCTCTTTTGGCAGCATCTCCATACCACGTGGAGCCACACGTGAAATCAACTTCGATACCCCCATGCAAATAATACCAAAAATGAAACCATATCCTTTTTGCACTTTTGCTGCGCTGCGCCACCGGCTGCATCGCCGCAAGAGCGCCGCATCGCGCACGCATTTTTCACAATGATGTGGCCGATCGCATCTCCGTCATCGTGCGCATGCGGCGATCAATCGCACATATCCGCGAGCACACGCAATGTTTGATCGCCTTCCAAATCTGCGCCTTGCGACGGCCACAAAAACGTAATGAAACTGATATCGATATTCCACTCGCTCCTTATATGGCGCCTTATATGGTGTGTTTTCTTATATGGTGTGTTTCGTCGCGCCGGCCAAATGCTCGGTATGTCGGTAGGGGCAGCGCCTGCCCGACCTTCACCCGGTGCTCCTTGCGCTGCGTACCGACAAGCCTGCGCGGTGGGTCGAACGAGAGCAGGCATGAGTGAGCTTCACTCATCTAGAAGCACGGCTTCAAGGTGTAGCTTCAAAAGAAAAGACTGGCCGCGGTGAGCATGATCGCGATGCTGTATAACGTGGCGATACTCGCTTTCCGCCCAGCCCTCTGCTGGTTCCGAAGTGTCATCAGAAGAAATGACCTACTTCAACAATGAACCAGCGGGCGGTCGACGCAATCCGCAACACATTAGGCCGATCAAATTTGCTGTGATCTAGACCATATTACCTCAAATGCGATGCCAAAATGGACCTTGATTGCTTCGCAAGGCGGTGCGCAGTCATCTGTGGAGGCGCCGTTGCACCTCTTAAGTATCAGAATTATTGACGGAACTCTTTCTTTTTATGTCCCCAGGGAACCTACCTCGCTTTGTCGGGTTAACGACTTACCGCGGCGGCCCCGATGGCGTCGGCGCCCTCGGCAAAACCACCGGGCGCCATCCTTCTTTGGGGAGGCCACCATGTTGAATGCGTTGAACCGAGCAGAACGTTGCCGCGACGCGGCGCGGGAGTGTTGCCGCCTCGCGGCGACTAGTTCTTCGAGGCAAGTGAGAAGGCGCTATTCGCGGATGGCAGAGCATTACAGCTTGCTCGCTGAGGTCGAGCAATTTGTTCGGTCCGTTATCGTCGCTACTGCGCTTCTTGGCATCGTCACCGCGGAAGTGGCGCTCGCCGAGACCGCCATGCCATCCTCGCCAACGTCGTCCGTTATCGACGATGTCCCCAATTGGGCATCCAAGCAATGGAATTTGGCGAAGGCCGAGTGGGCCAAGGCAAAAGAAAAATGGGCCGACTGTCAGAGGCAGTCGAATGCTCAGAACCTGAGCGGCCCAAAGAGTTGGTCATTCCTCGTAGGTTGCATCACAAGCTGAACGATGGCTGCTTTAACCCGGCCGCACGTGTCGCCGCATCGTGTCAATTTGCGGCTTAGGCGAAATGCAAAACCACCGGATGGCCCATTACAGCACGCCAGCCGAGGCCGACAAGTTCGGCAACTACGCGACAGCTATTTAGCCACCTCGACTGCTCCGACATAACGTTTGTTCGTCAGAAATCTTGAGAGGGACCGGGCAATTCGAAGCCGGCACTGGGATGGAAGCGCTTCTCATCAAAATTCTTGCTACGGCGCTCGCGTTTAGCCAGGTGACCGTAACACCGCGTGCTGTAAGGACGGAGTTCAGTCGCGATCGGGATCAACAGCAGGTCGCGGAACTCCTCCAGGCCGGCTGCACCCATATGATCGAGGCTTTCGAGATCGAGAACATAAACCTCGATGACCTCATTGACACTGCAATGGACGATCCGCGCGCGTTTGGCAGCGAGAACAAGGAGTTCCGTGGCGTCAATTTTGCTGACCTGCAAACGGCGTACCGGCAATTTTGCAAGCGCCAGCCGGTTGAGCGCCCCGTCATAGATCTGGGTGAGGTGATTGATTACTACAATAAAGCGGCCTCCGCCCTTCCAGACCACAACAAACTCAAGGGCCTCAAGCTACCCGGCGAGAGTATCGTGCTCGACATAAAAGGCGAGCCCTTCGCTGAGTTGTTCGAGGAGAACCAACGTCGCGTCTGGATCCCCCTGGCCGAAATCCCTGACCATGTGCGCAGCGCATTCATTGCTGCCGAGGACAGGCGCTTCTATCAACACAAGGGAATCGACGAACGCGGCGTGATTCGCGCCTTCCTGAGTAATCTCGCTCAATCCGGGCGCCCGCAGGGAGGCTCAACGATAACCCAACAGCTCGTAAAAAACCTGCTGGTAGGCGATGATCGCACCTACGAGCGCAAGATTCGCGAGATGATCGTAGCGGCTCGGGTCGAATCAACTCTTACCAAAGACGAGATCCTGGAACTGTACCTCAATTCCATCTATCTCGGACGCGGTGCGTGGGGCATCGAGCTCGCCGCTCGCAATTATTTCGGCAAATCGGCGAGAGAGTTGGCGCTTGAAGAAGGCGGATTGCTCGCCGGGCTGGCTAAAGGGCCCAATTATTTCAGCCCGGATCGGCAGCCAGTCCGGGCGCAGGAGCGGCTCAGCTATGTGCTGGCCCGGATGCAAGAAGATGGGATGTCCAGCGCCCCAGAAAACAACGAGCGAAACAGACAGGGATTACGGACATTCCCGGCGGTGATACCCTATCAGCGGCCGCGGCGCGATATCGGCTTCCATTTCACCGACGAGGTGGCCCGGGAAGCAAAATCGATAGCGGCCATCAATGCAATGACGGCTGGCTCCTACACGATACGGTCCACCATTAACCCGCAACTGCAGCGGGAGGTGGAAGAGTCGTTGCAGGAAGGATTGTTTCGATATGAGCGCGGTGCGGGTCGCTTGGAATTCCGAGGTGCAGAAGCGAACCTTGGCCAAGCCGTCCAACGGATTGAGGCAGAACAGAAATCCGCCAACGGGCGGCCGTCATGGCAGCAGGCCCTCGTAGGCGCGCGCCTGCCGCTGTATGATGTCCACTGGAAGCCGGCCGTGGTGTTGGAGAAACCGAGCGGCAAAAGAGGGCAAGCTTGGCGCGTTGGCCTCGCGGACGGACGCATCGTGCCGCTTTCACTTGAGTCCGCGGCCGCACAGCGCGCACTCAAGATTCACGACGTGGTGTTGGTCCACCTTACCGAAGGAAACGGCAAAGCTTCGGCCCGCGCGGAGCTGCGGGTGCGCCCGGTAGTCCAGGGAGCAGCAATGGTTTTGGAGAACAAGACCGGCCGCATTCTGGCGATGACCGGCGGATTCTCCTATCCCTTGAGCCAGCTCAATCGCGCCACCCAGTCGGCTCGTCAGCCAGGCTCGGCAATCAAGCCGCTCACCTATCTGGCGGCTCTAGGCAAGGGTTTGCAGCCCAACACGCTGGTCAGTGACGGCGTGATCACTTTGCGGCCGATCGGCTTACGAAATGCGCGCGAGCGGGATTATTGGTCACCTCAGAATTACGACGGCCGTGGAGGCGGCACCCTGACCTTGCGGCAAGCGCTCGAAAATTCACGTAATCGTGCGACCGCACATCTTCTTGAGGGGGGATCGAAAACAAGCCCGAAGCCAGTCTCAATCGGATCTGCGATCTTGCGGTGGAAGCGCAAATATATCGCGAGTGTCTGCGGTTCTATCCTGTTGTGCTTGGTGCGCAACCAGTGCGACCCGTGGACCTTGCAGCCTTCTACGCAGCGATCGCGAACGAAGGCCTGCGTCCATCGCCGTATGTCGTGGAATCCATCGCGCGCGACGGCCAAAATGTCTTCCAACGCGAGCCTAAGCTGGTGGCGATCAATTCTGTCGATCGAGCGGCCTTTTATCAATTGAAGTCCCTGTTGCAGGGGGTCCTGGCGCGCGGAACGGCGCGCTCCATTGCGACACTTTCGCCGTACGTGGCGGGCAAAACTGGCACCACGGATGAGGAGAACGATGCCTGGTTTTTGGGCTTTACCAACGATGTCACGGTGGCGGTTTGGCTCGGCTACGACAACGGGGATGGCCAGCGCCGCACACTGGGCAGTGGCTCAACCGGGGACGCCGTGGCGGTGCCGGTTTTCGAGTCGATAATCCAGGCGGCATGGGCGAATGTCGCACCCAAAGGCCAAATCGCTCCGCCCTCCCAGGAGGCAAGGCAGCAACTTTCGTGCAAATCGACCGATATCGAATCCGAGGGAAGGCGCAGGCGAGGCGGTGAGTCGCTCAGCGACTGCTTCCGGCTGGATGAGCACGGCAGAGTGCTTGATACTCGGCGCCGCTTGGTATCCCGCGAGAGTCGCAGAGAGGATCGCGACGAATCGGCAATGCGTCAAAGAGTCGAACCCGCTGAAAAATCCGAACGCGCCAAGGTGTTTGAGAGTACTAGCCCCTGGCAAACCGTGCCACAGCAAGCCGTGCCCCAATGGGGGTCGACATTGGATAACCGACGACGTGGGCAGGCGCCGCGAGATTGGCAAGGTCAGAGGCTTGACAGTCCCAATTATTACTGGCTTCGCGAATGATCAATAAGTCAGAACCTGACGTGTAATATTTCTGCATCTCAGGAACTCCGCGCCATGCTTCCGGACTCGCGATTACCGAGCACTGCAGGCGACGGTCGTTTCAGCGGAAATTGTCGCTGCCGGTGACGTATTGCCGTTTCAACATGGCGCGAAGAAGAGCGATGAAGGGGACAATGATCGGCGGGGCAAAGCTTCTGTTGCTTGTGATCGCAGTGATGACGGCGAGTCGTTCCGCGTTGGCACAATCGCCGCAAGATTCGGCGCAAGACAATGTCCTGACCTACCATGGCACCCCCGATCGTAAAGGCCATTTCGTCGTGCCGGGGCTAACCTGGCAGCGAGCAAAATCTTTGCACATGGATGAAAAATTCCAGGCACGCGTCGCCGGCAATGTTTATGCCCAGCCACTTCATTGGCGCAAAGCGGGGTCGAACTCCGGGATGCTGCTGGTCGCCACGGAGGAGAACAATGTCCATGCTCTTGACGCAACGACCGGCAACGCGATCTGGACCCGGTCGCTCGGCAAGCCAGTCGTCCGGTCGGCACTCCGATGCGGAAACATCAGTCCGCTTGGGATTACCGGCACCCCGGTAATCGACGAGGCCAGCGGCGCGATTTATCTCGACGCCAACATCGCGGATTCGTCGGGTCCACGGCATCGCCTTTTTGCATTGTCACTGAAGGACGGCTCGGTTATGCCGGGATGGCCGATCGATGTCACCGACGCTCTGCGCAGCGTGCAGCAATCCTTCAATTCTCGGGACCAGAATCAGCGTGGTGCACTGACTGTTCTTGGCGGCATGCTGTATGTGCCATTTGGCGGTCACTTTGGCGACTGCGGCGACTACCACGGCTGGGTAGTGGGAGTTTCGCTCCAGGAGCCGCGGAGAGTGGCGGCATGGTCGACGCGCGCACGCGGCGGCGGTATCTGGGCTCCAGGCGGCATCAGTGTCGCCGGCCAGTCCCTCTTCGTGGCCACGGGAAATACTTTCGGCGTTTCCACGTGGAAGGACGGTGAGGCGATGTTTCGTCTTGCTCCGGACCTGCATCGATCGAACGAGAAGCGCGATTTCTTTGCGCCGCCGAACTGGCTTACTTTGGATCAACAGGATGCCGACCTCGGCGGAACCAATCCGATGCCTTTGAACGCCGGGGTGCCTACAAATCGACGGGCTCTGATACTGGCGCTCGGCAAGGACGGGCGAGGCTATCTGCTCGATCAAAACAATCTTGGCGGCATCGGCGGCAGTCTCGCGACCGAAACGGTTTCTCGCCGGCCGATCCGGACCGCACCAGCGGTTTATGAGGTTGGCGCAGACGCGTACGTCGCATTGCAAGGCGCCGGGGCTCATTGTCCGTCTGGGGCATCTAAGAATGGGCTCACCGTCTTGAGGATCCGCGCAGGGGAGCGCCCGGCTTTCAACACGGAGTGGTGCGGCGGCCTCCGCGGTGCAGGATCTCCGATTGTGACAACCAGCGACGGACACGCTGATCCGATTGTCTGGATAGTCGGGGCCGAGGGTGACAATCAGTTGCACGGCTTCCAGGGGGATACTGGCGAGCCAATCCTTGACCGCTCAGGTCTCGCAATGGCTGGGCTTCATCATTTCCAAACGTTGATTGCAACCAAGGATCGTGTCTACGTAGGCGCCGATGGACGAGTATATGCCTTCGCCTTCTAGGGGCTAGTCCCGTCGCTTTCGTGACAATATTTCCTGTTGTCTTCTGGCGCTGCGCCCTTAATCACCACCTCGGGCTGATTCCATAGGTTTGGCGGACCCCGCAATGCCCCTTGCTTTCGCTGGATCCAATTACCGGTTCACGCAAGTCCCTCGAATACGGCTGCAGTATCGGCTCACGCGAAAATCAAAATCGGGGCTGTCGGACTCGCTCAACTCTTTGCGAATCCTTCCTGATTCAAACCTAGCGGAAAATGCTCTAAGATATATCTTCTCCAAAAACGCCAATCCTGGTGCACCATGACCAAAGCGACGATTACGCACTCCAAGAAATCGGCCAAGGCGAATAGGCTGACGGGGAACGGTTCCATGGAGACCCGGTCGAGGCGGATGCTCGCAACCATGGTTGCATTTCGTGATGGTAATTTTTCGGTGCGATTGCCATCTGACTGGGAGGGAATTGATGGGCAAATCGCGGCCGCCTTCAACCAAGCGCTTTCACACGAAGACCAACTCTCGCGCGAAGTGGAGCGGTTGAGCCGAATCGTTGGCCGAGAAGGGCGGCTCGCCCAGCGCATGTCGGTTCCCGGAGCCATTGGCGGGTGGGCTGCGAAAGTCGACTGCTTCAACACTCTGCTCGACGACCTGGTCCGACCGACAACTGAGATTTCGCGGACGATTGGCGCGGTGGCCAAAGGCGACCTTGCGCAATCGATGGAGCTCGAGGTGGAGGGGCATACGCTCAAAGGCGAGTTCCTTCGCTCAGCAAAGCTTGTGAACGGGATGATCGAGCAGCTGGCTGTTTTCACCTCAGAGGTTACCCGCGTGGCCCGCGAGGTCGGCACCGAGGGCAAGCTCGGCGGCCAGGCCCAGGTCAAGGGTGTGTCGGGCGTGTGGAGGGAGCTCACCGAATCCGTCAACCAGATGGCCGGCAATTTGACCGCGCAAGTCCGCAACATCGCAGAGGTCACCATCGCTGTCGCCGACGGCGACCTGTCCAAGAAAATCACCGTCGATGTGCGTGGAGAGATTCTGCAGCTCAAGGAAGCCATCAACACGATGGTGGATCAGCTCCGGTCGTTTGCTTCTGAGGTCACCCGCGTGGCTCGTGAGGTCGGGACCGACGGCCGCCTCGGCGGTCAGGCCATCGTGCCGGGCGTAGCCGGCACCTGGAAGGACCTCACCGATTCCGTGAACGCGATGGCGACCAACCTCACTACCCAGGTCCGCAACATCGCTCAGGTCACGACGGCGGTCGCGCGTGGCGATCTTTCGCGCAAAATCACGGTCGATGTGAAAGGCGAAATCCTCGAGCTGAAGGAAACCATCAACACGATGGTCGACCAGCTCAACGGATTCGCCTCCGAGGTGACCCGCGTGGCGCGCGAGGTCGGCACCGAGGGCAAGCTCGGCGGCCAGGCGTCGGTGCCCGGCATCGCAGGTACCTGGAAGGATCTCACTGACAGCGTGAACTTCATGGCGTCGAACCTGACTGATCAGGTCCGCAATATCGCTGAGGTGACAACCGCTGTCGCCCAGGGAGATCTCTCGCGCAAGATCACCGTCGATGTGAAGGGTGAAATTCTCGCGCTGAAGAACACCATCAACACGATGGTCGATCAGCTCAACGGTTTCGCCTACGAGGTGACCCGCGTAGCGCGCGAGGTCGGCACAGAGGGCCGGCTCGGCGTGCAGGCGATCACTCCGGGCGTGGCGGGGACGTGGAAGGACCTGACCGACTCCGTCAACACCATGGGCAGCAACCTCACCGCGCAAGTCCGTAACATCGCCGAGGTCACGACCGCGGTGGCGCGCGGTGACCTCAACCGCAAGATCACGGTCGACGTCAAAGGCGAGCTCCTGGAGCTGAAGAATACGATCAATACCATGGTCGATCAGCTTAATGCGTTTGCCAGCGAGGTCAGTCGCGTGGCGCACGAGGTCGGCACCGAGGGCAAGCTCGGCGGCCAAGCACAAGTCGCAGGCGTCGGCGGCACCTGGAAAGACCTCACTGACAACGTCAATTTCATGGCTCACAACTTGACCGAGCAGGTCCGCGGGATCGTCAAGGTCGTGACCGCAGTGGCCAATGGTAATCTCAATCAGCGTCTCACCATGCAGGCTAAGGGTGAGGTTGCTGCCCTCGCCGACACGATCAACAATATGACCGACACTCTGGCGACGTTTGCCGATCAGGTGACGAACGTCGCGCGCGAGGTCGGCGTCGAAGGCCGTCTCGGTGGACAAGCAAACGTCCCCGGCGCTGCCGGTACCTGGAGAAACCTCACCGGCAACGTCAACCTTCTTGCTGCGAACCTCACCACCCAGGTTCGTGCCATCGCGGAGGTGGCCACGGCGGTGACATTGGGTGACCTGACGCGCTCCATCGAGGTCGAGGCGAGCGGTGAAGTGGCCGACCTTAAAGACAACATCAATACGATGATTTCCAATCTGCGCGAAACGATTGGGCGCAATCGTGAGCAGGATTGGCTCAAGACGAATCTCGCGAGATTCGCCGGAATGTTCCAGGGGGAGCGGGAGCTGAGCGCCGTTGGCCGGATGCTGCTGAGCGAGCTCAGCCCGCTGGTCGGAGCCCACCAAGGCACGATTTATCATCTCAGCGGGACCGAAGAGAACCGGGAGCTCCGCTTGCTGTCCAGCTACGCTCGTACGGGACAATCGACCGAGACCATCCGCCTGGGAGAGGGGCTGGTCGGGCAATGCGCGGTGGAGAAAAGGCGCATTTTGCTCAATGACGTTTCGCCGAAATTCATCATCTCCTCCAGTCTGGGTGAAGCACCCCGTGTGAGCATCGTTGTGCTCCCAGTTCTGTTCGAGGGCGAGGCGGAAGCGGTCATCGAGCTCGCCACGGTAAACCGCTTCACTGACGCCAACCTTGCCTTCCTCGACCAGCTGACCGTCACTATTGGCGCCGTTTTCCATACGATCGAGGCGACAATGCGTACGGAAAGCCTGCTCGAGCAGTCACAACGGCTGACCGGCCAATTGCAATCGCGCCAGAGCGAGCTTCAGCAGACCAACGAAGAGCTGGCCAGCAAAGCAAAGCTGCTTGCCGAGCAGAATGCCGAGGTCGAGCGAAAAAATGCCCAGGTCGAACAAGCGCGTTTCGCGCTTGAGGAGAAAGCCGCTGAGCTCGCGCTCACGTCGAAATATAAATCCGAATTTCTGGCCAACATGTCTCATGAGCTGCGCACCCCGCTCAATTCCATCATCATTCTTAGTCAGCAACTTGCAGAGAACCCGTCGGGCAGGTTGTCTGAGAAACAGGTCGAATTCTGCCGCAATATCAATTCGTCAGGGTCCGATCTGCTGCATCTGATCAATGACATACTGGATCTGTCGAAGATCGAGTCTGGCACTGTGACACTCGAAATCGAGGAAATACCCTTCAATCGTCTGCGCAATAATATCGACCGCACGTTCAGGCACGTTGCCGAGGCCAAGAACCTCCCGTTCAGGATGGAGTTCGCTGACGGGCTTCCGCATAGCATCGAGAGCGATCCGAAGCGTCTTCAGCAGATCCTGAAGAATCTTCTGTCGAACGCCGTCAAGTTCACGGCTCGAGGCCACGTCGAACTGCGGGTCAATTTGGCGACGGAAGGCTGGAGTGTCGATCATCCCGTGCTCAGCAAGGCCCAACACGTCGTCGCTTTTACCGTCGAGGATACCGGCACCGGGATTGCGGCGGAGAAGCAGAAGCTGATTTTCGAGGCCTTCCAGCAGGCCGATGCCGGGACATCGCGAAAATATGGCGGCACCGGCCTTGGTCTCGCGATCAGTCGCGAACTGGCATTGCTGCTCAGCGGTGAAATCAAGCTCACTAGCGTGCCGGGGCAAGGCAGCATCTTCACACTCTATTTGCCTCTTCACTACTCTGCGGTAGAAGGCGCACGGATTCCGCTACTGGATGCCCCCGCAACCTCGTTGACCAGGCCGCGCAACGTCACCGTCTTGTCGACTGTCCGCGAAGAGCACATTGCGGACGACCGGGACAACATCGCTGCGGGTGAGCCGGTGCTGTTGATCATCGAGAATGATCCTAATTACGCGCGAATCCTGCTTGGCCTTGCGCGCGACAAGGGTCTGAAGGGAATAGTCGCCTCCAACGGCGCGGCGGGTATTGCTCTCGCCCGTAGTTACAATCCCACGGCCATCTCCCTCGATGTCTTATTGCCCGACGTACATGGTTGGGCGGTGCTTGGGCAGCTCAAACAGGACCCAAGCACGCGGCATATACCAATCCAGATCGTCACGGTCGTGGAGGAACGACGGCAGGGCCTCGCGCGCGGCGCCTTGGCCTATTACGTGAAGGAGCCGACGACAGACGGCCTGAAAACGGCGCTTGACCGCCTCAAGGACTTCAGCGCTCCACGCACCAAGCGGTTGCTGATCGTCGAGGACGACGAGCTCGAACGACAATCCATTATCGAACTGCTGGGCTATAAGGATATCGAGATCGTGACCGTCGCCACCGGAGGCGAGGCGATTGATGCGCTAACCCATAGCGCTTTTGATTGCATGGTGCTCGACTTGCGGTTGCCGGACATGACCGGGTTTACTCTGCTCGAGCGGCTGAACGCCGAACCGTTGCTGACGAACCTGCCTGTGGTAGTATTTACCGGCAAGGAGCTCACGGCGGCTGAGCAGACCCAGCTCAGGTCCATGGCGAAGAGTGTTGTGTTGAAGGACGCCCAGTCGCCGGAGCGTCTGCTCGACGAGACGGCACTTTTCCTTCATCGCGTAATCGCAGACCTGCCCCAGGAGAAGCGGGCCATGCTGGAGCGAATCCATGGCTCCAGCGAGGCATTGCGCGGCCGGAAGGTTCTTGTGGCTGACGATGATGCGCGCAACATCTTCGCGCTGGCTTCGCTCCTCGAGAACCAGGAAATGGAGGTTATCACCGCGACCAGCGGCCGGATGGCGATCGAGCTAGTCGCCCGAACGCCCGATCTGAGCATCGTGCTGATGGACATCATGATGCCGGATATGGACGGATACGAGACAATTCGAAAGATCCGCGAGGATCCACGATTCCGCACTCTCCCGATCCTGGCGCTGACGGCGAAGGCAATGAAGGGAGACCGCGAGAAATGCCTCGATGCCGGCGCAAGCGATTACATATCCAAACCGGTGGACACAGATCAGTTGCTGTCGCTGATGCGCGTATGGCTGTTCCCGTGAAAGTGAGATGCATGCGAAGGTCCCTTGCGGTGGGATCTGGATTCGACGTATGCTAGAGGTAATATCGGAGAGGCGCGGCAGTTGATCACATTGCCCGCCTCAGTGGCACCGGGGGTTCAGCGCAAGTCGCAGGCGGGGTGCTTAATGGCCAAGAAAAAAATTACTGCGGCGACAACTCCCATGTCGCCCACCCAGGCGCCAATCAACATCTTGATTGTTGACGACGAGCCGAAAAATCTGACCGTGCTGGAGGCGATCCTTGACGACCCAGGTTACCGCCTGGTCCGCGCCGCCTCTGCTGAACAAGCGTTGCTTGCGCTGCTCGCTGACGAATTCGCTCTCCTCATTCTCGACATCCGCATGCCGGACGTCACGGGATTCGAGCTGGCCCAGATGATCAAGGCACGAAAGAAGAACGCCAACGTGCCGATCATCTTTTTGACCGCCTACTACAATGAGGATCAGCACATTATTGAGGGCTACGACACCGGAGCCGTGGATTACCTTAATAAACCCGTAAACCCAGCCATTCTCCGCTCGAAAGTTGCGATTTTTGCGGAACTCTATCAAAAGCAGCGCAATCTCGAAGACGTAAACCGAGCCTTGCTAGGTGAAGTGAGTTCAAGGCGTCGCGCAGAGGAGCAATTGCGCGAGCTCAACAACACCCTTGAGCAACGCGTGGCCGAGCGGACGGACTCGCTGCAGCAGTCCGAGGCCAGACTCCGTGATAGCGAACGGCAGCTCAAGGATCTGGTCGCGGCCGTGCCGGCCGCGATCTACACGACCGACGCGGACGGCAACGTTACCTATTTCAATCAGGCGGCTGTGGACCTGACTGGCTGTACCCCGGCGATCGGGAGCGACGAATGGTACGTCACGTGGAAGCTTCAGCATCCGGACGGCAGATCGCTTCCGCATGACCAGTCCCCCATGGCGATCGCACTCAAGGAGGGGCGCGCCATCCGCAACGCCGAAGTCGTGGCGCAGCGACCCGATGGGACCCGGGTTCCCTTCATCCCATATCCGACACCGCTTCGCGATGGCGTTGGCAAGATAATCGGTGCGATCAATCTGCTGGTGGATGTCAGTGAGCGTAAACAGGCCGAGACCCAGCAGCGGATCCTGCTCAACGAGTTGAACCATCGTGTCAAAAACAATATGCAGATGTTGCAAATCCTGTTGGAGGCAGGGACGCGACGGGCCAAAAGCCGCGAGGCGAGACAAGTGCTGGAGGAGGCGAGCGGTCGAATCATCGCTATGGCGGCAGCGCAGCGTGTCCTTTACACCACGCATGACGCGACGCGATTCGACGCACGTGATTTTCTCAAAACGGTATGTGAAACTGCAAGGCAGACCTTCCCTCAGGACATGGCCATTGATTGTGAAGCGGATGCCATACAGTTGTCGAACGACGCGGCGATGCCGCTCGCGCTAATTGCGAATGAACTGCTTACAAATGCCGTCAAGTATGGGTTGAATGGACAAGGTGCAGGCACTATCCGCGTTCGGTTGAGAAGGGAGAATGACTCGTTTCTCTTCTATGTCGAGGACGACGGCCCGGGCTTCGATCTGCAATCGGTGCAGCGACGATCATCAGGCTTGGCTCTTGTTCAGGGCTTGGCGCGGCAGCTTGGGGGGGAGTTTGCGGTGACCAGAACGCCCGCGACACGATGCAGTTTGCGGTTTCAATAGGCCGGGGCCTCTCTGCATTCTACGAAGTTGAACGTCCGTACGCATTTGTAATCCTCGGAGTCACAAGTGATTGATTAATTAGGTTCCTATGAATTAATAGCGCATCATTAGTGCGCACTAAATGCATCCCATGTCATTTAATCGTGGCGCGTCGCATCCATGCAATCGAGTCCGACGCGACATGCGCTGATCGGGTGACTGATATGGGACCCTTCGGGCCGGCACCAACTGAGCTGACCGTGTAGCTCAATCGCGAATGCTTGATGGGAGTGTGAAAATCACTCGCAATCGCGTGATAGGAGCGTCAGGACTCGCTCGCGAACGTGTGATGGCGAGCCAGGAACAAGAACTTGTCCGACAGACTTTCCTTTGACCGCTCGGTGGCCGAGATAACGGTTTGGCGACCACCTGCTGATCGCGGGGAGTGTCATCGTTCATTCGCTAACACTTCGCGGCAGCTCATCGCGCGTGCGGGTTGGGCTGCCGCGAGTTCGGACTGTTTTAGCGGCGATCGATGGTTTCGTCGCCCCCGACCCTCAGCAATCCATCGGGCGCCGTCTTTCGTTGGGGAGGTTCCACCATGTTGGATGCATTGAATCGAGCCGAACGTTACCACGACCTTGCGGAGGAGTGTCGCTGCCTCGCAGCGAGTACCTTCTCAACCCAAATGAGAAGCCGCTATCTGCGGATGGCGGATATTTACACCATGCTGGCTGAGGCCGAGGAAACTAGAAGCGCCAGTCTACGACGATTGGCCGCGCCGGTGAGTTCGCAGAAATGCTATCGTGGCAAACTAAGTGCCAACGGATGGCGTTTCGCGCACGCTGCACATGATTAGGGCAGGGACGCCAGGCCGTCGCCCTGATTCCAACTGTGGATGAACCGCATGGCTCACTCGCGAACGCGTGATAGAAGGGCAGCGCATCACGCGCGAGCCTGTGATAAGGAGCGCCAGGAAAACCTTGTCCGACCGACTCGCCTTGTTCGGCGACCGATGACTGGTTTCTCGACGTCACGCAGTGTTTCCCTGACGGAATGATTTTCTTGCGGGGACGCTCTCATGACTGGCAAAGGTCGTCTCGATAAGGTGCTAGCAGTAGCAGTCAATCCTGGGGCCTATGAGGAGGAAGCCGTTGCCGCACTCCATAAAGCTCGGGAATTGGTCAAGCGAGACCCAAATCTCGCTTTCGATCTATCACCGCGGCTCGATCCCGCAGATGAGATGTCCTTTGAAGTTGAGATTAATGGCGTTTCGGAGTTTTGGCTTCCTATCGTGCTAAACACCCTATCAGAACAGGCTTACGTCCTCAGGTTGAAAAGCAGATTCATCTGTGACTTTGCGACTCCAACCACAGTGCGTGTCAAGTGCGATGGCAGGGAGACAGCTTGCGAGGCATTTAAGGAACATCTTGATTCGCTCGTCGAATATATCCACTCCCGACTCGGATAATTTTTAGTTCCCGTTAGGAACTTACCTTGCTCCGTCGGGTTAATGACTTAAGGGTTCCAAGAAGGAATCCGTGTCTTCGTGACTGCGGCGCCCCGGTGACTTGGCCTTGCTCGCGCCCCCCCTGCGACCCCCCTGGGCCAAGCCCGGCGCCGCCTCTCCTTCACGGGAATCCTTTCTCGGAGTGCAAACCGCAAGGCATACAGATGGCTCCATAGTTTCGATGGATCAAGGATCGCATACTACCAACAGGGGAAACACTTGTATTCTGCCAAGACTAATCAATGCTATTATTATCAAAGTGATGATATATTTATCAACCGGCATATAATGGTAGTAGACCAGTGCTCTACATTCGGGATAGGAATGTCTATTCTATGGATGGATAAGCTCCGTATTACTGTGACTAAAGAAATTTAGTCGGTGAAATGAATTTAGGATCTTACAGAGATTTAATCGCCAGCCCCACACCGAGAGGTGCTCGATGCCTCTCGACAAAGCGCGGATTTTTTCAGTCTCGCCGGGGGAGCCTCAGATGTCATTTAGTCGATCCGCGCTTGTCGCTGCCGTTTTTCGAGCGTCTGCTATTGACAATTCGGCGGCTCCCAACCCGAAGTGCCTGCCGGGCGCATGAGCGAGCTACGTATGTGTACGGGACGCGCTTTCTTCGATCGAGTCGCCTTCTTTTAGCCTCTAATATATGCGCAGCCATTTACCCGGCTGGCGGGGAAACCCGGAACTTTGTTGTCGCGATCACATTTCCGTGGGGAAGGGGAGCGCGTAATGCCGAGTCGTGAAATGTCGAATCGTGAAGCCTACCGACAGAAGGCACTGCATTGTCTCCGGGCCGCGGATAGGGTGCACGACTCAGGCGAGCGCGTTGTACTACTCAGCCTTGCCAGCAATTACATGGCGCTGGCCGATTACGTCGGTGGCCACGAAGATTGCCGCGCGTCCCATCGGGGCGACCGAGATCGCGGTATGCAAAGCGACAGCTAAGCGGCGACGGCGTCCCGCCGCCGCAGGGTAGCGAGCGCCAAAGTCCTTCGGCTGCACGCTGCAAAAGTCAATGCTGCCGCTAAATACCGGACACAATTTTTGCAATGGCACTCGGGAACCCACGCAGCTTTGTCGGGTTAATGACTTAGCGCGGGACCCGATCGCTTCCTTACCCCGACCCTCAGAAAACCACCGGATACCACCTTTTCTTTTTGTGGAGGTGCACCAATGTTGGATGCATTGAATCGAGCAGGCCGTTACCGCGAACTGGCGGAGGGATGTCGTCGCCTCGCGGCAATCGCTGTCTCAACCGAAACTCGAAATCACTTTGTGCGGATGGCAGAGCACTACAGGACGCTGGCTGAGGTTGATGAGCCAGGCGCACCGCCTGTTGAGGGGCATCCAGCCGAAGGCGACCACACATAAAGCACAAGTCCTTTGTTTTTCCCCACGGGGGGCATGAAAGCTTCGAATTTTCCGTGATGATGGCGGTGCAATTCACTGACACCGCCCTGTGGATGGCCATGAACGCGTCGAATTTTGCGTCTGTCACGGCAGTAAGCGATGTCAGTCGGTACGCCGACCGTCCGATCGCTTTTACATTAAGATTCGTCCACCAGCGTTGGGCTTCCCACGCCGCAATCCTGGCCGCGGTCCTGGCCGCGGTCGGGTGCTCTGTAGGCACGCAGTATGGCATCAAGCTTCTCGTCGATACTCTGACGCGCCCAGGCGATGGTGCGGACCGCGCATGGCCGGCGTTCGGGTTGCTTGTTGCACTCATCGCGGCGGATAGCGGGCTGTGGCGCTTGGCCGGCCTGGTTGCACACTCTGCGTTCGTCGGCGTTACCGGCGACCTGCGCCGAGACCTATTCCGTCACCTGACCGGTCACGCGCCAGGATACTTTGCGGAGCGCATGCCGGGTACGCTCGCGAGCCGCATCACGGCAACGTCGAACGCCGTGTTCGCAGTTGAGAATATGTTTGTTTGGAACGTCTTGCCTCCGTGCGCTGCAACTGTTGTTGCCATTTCACTGGTCGGGACCGTTAGTGCATCTATGGCTGCTGTTCTGACGCCGGTTGCGGTTCTGATGATCGTCGCGTTGTTTCGCTTGGCAGCCGCAGGCCAATCTCTTCATCACGACTTTGCCAACAAAGCAGCCGCCGTTGACGGCGAGATGGTCGACGTCATCACGAATATGCCCCTTGTCTGGTCTTTCTGCGGCCGCGGACGGGAGCATCGTCGGTTCGACGCGACGGTCGCCCGTGAAATGGAGGCCCGTCAGACGAGCCTGCTCTATCTCGAAAGGCTACGAATCGGTCATGCCGCCGTCACAATTGTTTTCGCCATAGGATTGCTGGCATGGTCTGTCGTGCTGTGGGAACGCGGTGCGGTAACGGCGGGCGACGTCGTCCTCGCATGCACGTTGGGTTTGGCTGTTCTGCATGCGACGCGGGACCTGGCGGTTGCGCTGGTTGACGTCACGCAACACTTCGCGAGGTTGTCGGATGCGCTGGCGACGCTTCTCGTCCCGCACGAACTTCACGACCACCCCGAGGCGGCTTGCCTTGTTCGGCATGGCGCATCGGTTGAGCTGGCCCGTATTTCATTTTCTTATCCGAATGGACAGGTTGTTTTCAAAGGCCTGGACCTGACGTTTGAGCCTGGTCAGCGCGTCGGGCTGGTCGGTCCATCGGGAGGAGGCAAGTCGAGCCTGCTCGCATTAATCCAGCGCTTCTACGACCTTCACGACGGCCGCATTACCATCGATGGACAGGACATCGCGCGCGTCACGCAGGAA
>WNGJ01001457.1_pt1 | contig 25017 bp, 23 predicted proteins | sample 5400611 | NCBI WGS metagenome assembly WNGJ01 (sample SAMN13153375, study PRJNA577476) | soil metagenome | isolation source: 40 cm soil or saprolite under Garry oak tree replicate 1 | place: USA:California | collected 2016-06-15
TGCTGCTTGAACTGGGAGTTAAACGCTACATTGACGCTGATGCAGTGGTACACAAGCTCTACCAAAGTGGTCAACCCATTGCTATACAGCTAGCTAAAGTTTTTGGTTCAAGTGTTATAGCTTCCGATGGCAGTGTTGATCGGAAAGCTTTAGGCTCCATCGTCTTTCAGGACGCTGAAGCCATGCGTCGTTTGGAGGCCATCGTTCACCCAGCGGTCGGCGTTGCACTTATCAGCGAGTTGGCTCAAGTTGGCCCTAGTGGCATTGCTGTGATTGACGCTGTGAAATTGTTGGAGAGCGACTCTGGTAAATTCTGCCAGAGCAAATGGTTGGTCATTTGCTCTGAAGAGCAGGAACTTGCACGCTTGATCACTCGTAATGCCTTGAGTGAAGAAGAGGCGTGGGCGCGTATTCATGCTCAACCTCCTATCGCCCCAAAACTTGCACTGGTGGATGAAGTGATTGATAATAGCGGCTCTTTAGAGGAAACACGGCGACAGGTTCAGGCAGCCTTTGAACGTTTTTGCCAGCGTTTTCCCGCTTAATTCGTCTATTTCTATTGACAGCCTCTAGACTGATAGGTATAATCAGCTTATCAAATTCCCGCGAGAGCAGGAACGAAGGCACGTGAGTGCCTAATAGTTATTTCCGAGCTGAGCAATAAAACATTGGTGAGATTTGCGAAGAATTCGACGTATTACCGTAAGAGGGATGTACAAGTTCGTAGTGAATTGCACTCATCAAGTTGAGTTGGACCCTCGAAAAGATTCATAGTTTTTGTATTTGGTATTACTGAAGGAGGCTAGCTACATATGCGGAGAAGTTTGTCACGTATCTTTTCGCTAACCTTGAGTATCCCGCTCTTGTTAGCAATTCTTGTCGCTTGTGGTTCAGGTACTACTGGTAGCAACCCTGGTACTGCTACTACAGGCTCTACGATTATCAAGATTGCCACTGATTTTCCTACGTCAGGTAAAGACACGAGTAATGGAAAACCGGCTGAGAATGGCGCACACTTGGCCGTTGATGAGGCAAACAAGAATCACACCATTCCTGGCTATACTATCGAGTTTGTCCCTAAAGATGACGTAGGTCCGAGTGGTTCTCATGATCCCAGTGTTGGTGCGCAGAATGTTCGGGCATTAATTGGTGATGCTCTGGTGGCTGGTATCATTGGACCCTTTAATAGTAGTGTAGCAAAGGCTGAAATGCCCATCACAAACAGAGCTCCGATTGTTCAAATTAGCCCTGCTAACACAAACACCTGTCTCACACAGAGAGGAGCTAACGTAGATTGTACTGGTGCAAATGATTTTGTGCCTACCCTGCGTCCTACTGGAAAGGTCACGTACTTTCGTGTTGCAGGTACCGACAGCCATCAGGGGCCGGCTGGTGCTGACTACCTCTTCAAGACCCTCCACTACAAGAGCGTCTACGTCATCGATGATGCTGAAACGTATGGCATCGGTATTGCCGATAGCTTCAGCAACGAATGGAAAGCTCTTGGTGGCACTTACCTGGGACGCAGTAGCGAGCCAAGTACCACTACCTCCTACGTGTCTTTGCTTACCCAGATCGCTTCCAAGCATCCTGAGGTGATCTACTTCGCAGGTGTAGACTCCACCGGTGGAATATTGGTTCGTCAGCAGATGCGGCAGGTGCCTGCTCTGGCAAATCTTCCCTTTGCTGGTGGTGATGGCATCGTTACGCCTGATTTTGCCTCGACCATAGGTCTGTCGGGTGCCGCTGCCTATGACTGTGCCAATATTCTGATCCAGGCAATCAAGACAGCACTTGCCAACGGTGCTCATACACCAAAGGACTCTGGTGATGCTGCTGATGCTAAGAATTTCCGTCAGGCTGTCATCAATGCTGTCCAGGGTATCTCCTATGATGGAGTCACAGGTCACCAATCCTTTGATCAGAATGGTGATACCAAAAACAAAGTCTTCACGATCTACAAGCTTGACACGCTGAATAACAAGCCCGACTGGAAGTTCCTCACGGCAGTGACAGTTTGATCACTGCCTGTAGCATGGTGTTTTTCACACCTACGTTTTGAATTAGATAGTTGTACTATCTAATTCAAAACGTAGGTGGGGGAGTAGTTAGCAGATAGATGACCTGTAAAACCACTCCCTCACTTGCTATTTGATCTTTTTATGTTGTATATACTTTAGTATACTTCCGAGAAAGGAGGCAATGCCGTACGCTATGACACTGCTCTTACAAGAACTGGTCGTCGGACTGACTACAGGGGCAATTTACGCACTCATTGCCTTGGGGTATACCATGGTTTATGGTATCATCGAGCTAATTAATTTTGCCCACGGCGACATCTTCATGATTGGTACACTCGTTTCCATCTCTATTTTAGGACTATTTGGCATTACCAGTACATCATCTCCTACAGGATTGGCCTTAGTTGGCCTCTTGATTATTGCCTGCCTCGGTTCTATGCTTGTCTGTGCTGTGCTAGGCGTGGTGATTGAACGTGTCGCGTATCGTCCGTTAAGAAATTCGCCGCGTCTTGCTCCTCTCATCTCTGCTATTGGGGTCTCGTTGATCCTGGAGGATCTTGGGAAACTCTGGAAGGGTATTACGTACGTCTCGTTCCCACAAATTTTTCCCAGGATTAATTATTCTCTAGGCTCTGTCAATATTAGCAGTGTGAATATACTCGTGATTGTGGTTTCACTGCTATTGATGGTCTCCCTCCAGTGGATGGTCACGAGTACACGCATCGGACGTGCTATGCGGGCTGTGGCCCAGGACCGTGAAGCGGCTGCATTGATGGGCGTCAATGTTGACCGTATCATTGCGATCACTTTCTTCATTGGTGCTGGACTGGCAGGAGCCGCTGGTTTTATCTACGGCTTAGAATTTGGCAGTACCATTTTCTATATCGGCTTTCAGCTTGGCTTGGTTGCCTTTACGGCAGCGGTACTTGGAGGTATTGGTAATCTGGTTGGTGCTATGCTTGGGGGAGTGCTCATCGGTGTGATCGAGGCACTTTCCTCTCTCATCCCAGACTCTAATGTCACTGGTTTTGGTCTCCCCCATGGAGGAGATGCATGGCACGAAGCCATTATCTTTGCCATCCTCATTTTAATCCTCGTTTTTCGTCCTTCGGGCCTTCTGGGACAGCAGACGCCTGAGAAAGTGTAAAGAGCATGAGCATATTACCATATTGTGAACAAACATCTCTATTGGAAACGAGGTGATGCAGCTATGTCGACATCGATAAGCTCCCGTCTATTTCGCCCTGCACTCGATACTCGTAGGTTGCTCATTAAATGGGTTGTGGCCTTACTTGTACCTGTGGTTGTGTTTACTCTTTGGGGAGGTGAGGCTATCATCAACGCGGTGCTTGCCCCTGGTAGCGCGAGCGCTGATGTGCCAACCGATCCCATATCGCTTGTTGAAGCCGCTCTATTTATTATTGTCTTCTATGCTACAGTAACTGTGCTTGCTGGCTATCTTGTAGCTGCCGATAGCGGTCGCCGTAGTATGCTTGGGATATGGGTCGATGTACTCATTTTTGCCCTGGTACCTCTCGTTCTCGTCATCATCTTTGGCCTCATTATTGGCCTTGCGCTATGCGCTATTGTCTGGCCCTCCTACTTCTACATACGCAATCGTATACTTAAGGCACGCCGTGCTGCCTCTGTTCCTCCATTGGAGGATGTGAAGGTTCTCGATGCTGAGCAGAGGGCTACATTAATAAGCCGCGCTACCGCGAGTGGCTTCTGGTTTGCGACTGCGTTTGCGCTTGTTTGGTTGATTACCGATCTGATCTTTTATTTCTCTGGCTCATTGCCTTCACAGCTCTTGATCTGGGTGGCTATCCGTACCCTTATTTTCCCTATCGCTGGCTATTTTTTGGGACGATTGGGGGGAAGAGTTGCTGTACGTCGTAGCCTTGCTCCTAAAAGTAACGGCAATGGTGGAAATGGTAGCAATGGCGACGCTGCTAGTAAGCGTCGTCGGCTATCGCTTCTTTCTACTAGTCGTGCGAGTGAAGAGGCTCGAGATTTGGTGCCTAATGATCTACCTCTACGCAGCACTGGAGCTCAGCGTTTCTACCTGATACTGCTGGTTGCTTTCGTGCTGTTTTACCCTATACTTGATCCGTTCTTGTTTGGCTCTGGTACTGATGGTCGCTTAGCCGGGTATGGTGATGCAGGATATTATGTTATTCTGGCACTTGGCCTCAACATTGTCGTTGGTTTTGCAGGGCTATTGGACCTTGGCTACGTAGCCTTCTTTGCCATAGGATCATATGCATGGGGTATGTTCGGTTCAACGCAATTTTCTTTGTTGACAAATATTCCTGTAAATCCTCAAATTTGGTCCTGGTTCTTCTGGCCGATGTTGCTTGGAGCAGCTCTCATAGCAGCATTTTGGGGAGTAGTACTTGGCGCTCCAACACTGCGCTTACGTGGAGACTACCTGGCAATTGTGACGCTTGGCTTTGGTGAGATCGTCCCAATTGTTTTCTTGGAACTGGATAAATACACCAATGGAACTAATGGGATTGTTGGCGTCTATTCGCCTGCCTTTCCTGGTGCGGATTGGTCTACTTCGATTCCGTACTACTATCTAATCCTGGCACTGATCGTGCTTGTTATCTTTGCAAATGTCCGCTTACGAGACTCGCGTTTAGGCCGTGCCTGGGTCGCTATCCGTGAAGATGAAATTGCTGCGGCGTCTTCAGGTGTTAATCTCGTTAATACCAAATTGTTTGCCTTTGGTGCTGGCGCGTTTTTCTCAGGTGTTGCAGGGGCTTATCATGCGGCCAAGCTTGGATCAGTTTCACCTGATAACTTTAGTTTCGGTGACTCCGTCATTTTCCTCGCTATGGTGGTCATTGGAGGGATTGGTAGTATTCCCGGCGTCATTGTGGGCGCACTTGCCGTTTATGCGATCAATCAGTTTATTCTCGCGCAGCTTGATACTTTAGCTGCCGATCCATCCACTATATTCTTTGCGATTAGAAATGCCATTGTGCATTATGTTCCTGGGTTCACTTTCGGCAACATTCGTAACCTGATCTTTGGTATTATTCTCGTTGTCATCATGATCTTCCGGCCAGAAGGACTTATTCCGAGTGCGCGACGACGTCGTGAGCTGCACCGGGCTGCCGATGAAAACGTTGAAATGGGCTCGTTGGATGTAGTACCTGGATCTCCAGGCTTTGAATCTGAAGTGCGCGTTGAGTAGTCGCGGACAGGAGGTAGCTATGAGCGTTGAACGCACAGATGGGCGTGGCGAGCCTTTACTGATGTTGAACAAAGTGAGTAAACGTTTTGGGGGCCTTGCCGCCGTACAGGATGTTGAGCTCAACATCTGGCCAAGAGAAATCATCAGCGTAATCGGCCCCAACGGCGCCGGTAAAACAACCGTTTTTAATCTTATCACCGGTATCTATCGCCCCACAACAGGCGATGTTCGCCTCGCTGGCCGCTCACTCGTTGGTCTGAATCCGGATCAGGTGCTGGTACGTGGCATCGCACGTACTTTCCAGAATATTCGTCTCTTTAACAATATGACTGTGCTGGAGAATGTACTGGTTGGGATGCATACACAGCTGAAAGCTAACGTCCTTACCTCGCTCTTCCACACCCCAGGAGTAGTGCGTGAAGAGGCAGAGGCACGCGAGCGAGGACTTGAACTTCTCCGCTTTTTTGGTTCTGAGTTAGTAGACCGACAAGAAGAGTACGTTCTTAACCTCTCGTATGCACAACGGCGGCGCGTCGAGATTGCACGTGCATTGGCTGCAAAGCCCAAACTGCTTTTGCTTGATGAGCCGACCGCCGGTATGAACGAAGCCGAGACCCTCGAAGCAGTAAAATATGTGCGCCGTCTGCGTGATGAACTGGGCCTGACCATCCTTTTGATTGAGCATAAACTGGCCGTCACTATGGGTATGTCGGATCGCATCGCGGTACTCGACTATGGACGTAAAATTGCGGAAGGCTTGCCCGATGAGATACGGCGCAATGAGAAAGTTATCGCGGCCTACCTCGGTAAAGGGGCAACCGATGAAACGACTCAATCTGATGAAATGAAACAACCCAGTGAATAGCTTCGCACGAGGTTTGTAATGTTAGAACTAAGTGATGTAGATACATTTTATGGTCCCAGCCAGGTACTGCATAGCGTTTCGCTCGAAGTGAATAAGGGCGAGATTGTATGCCTACTAGGAGCCAATGCAGCCGGCAAAACAACGACTATGAAGACCATCTTTGGTCTGGTGCGTCCCCGCCATGGTTCTATACGCTTTGAAGGGAAATCTATCGAGCATATGCTACCTGGTGATATTGTGCGATTGGGCATGGCTTTGGTACCCGAAGCCCGTCGTATCTTCCCACGTATGACCGTCCTCGAAAACCTTGAGATGGGCGCATTCAGTCGGGACAATCGCAAAGAAATCAATCAAGACATCGAGCATGTCTGTCAGATTTTCCCACGCATTAAGGAGCGGCTCAAACAGGTGGCAGGTACTATGTCCGGTGGTGAACAGCAGATGCTAGCTATGGGACGGGCCCTCATGTCCCGCCCACGTATGGTCTGCATGGACGAACCATCAATGGGACTCTCTCCTATCCTCGTAGAGACTGTCTTTAACACCATAACTCGTATTCGCGGTGAAGGTGTAACCGTCTTCCTCGTTGAGCAAAATGCCTCAATGGCTCTCAGCCTTGCCGACCGGGGCTATGTTCTCCAAACCGGCAAAGTTGTACTCAGCGATACTGCTAAAAATCTCTTGACTAACGATCTTGTCCGTCAGGCCTATCTCGGCGGTGCATAATCTCTATGCTCCATAATGGTCGGCGATATTTCATCGTCGGTCCTTATGGAGTATCTATTTCGCGTCCAGCTTTCGATGCATCTCCTCAATGCGCTGAATAACTTCGGCTAACGTCGTTACGCCCAGGTCTTCCATATCCTCACGTAGTGACTCCAGCCTCTCTAAGAGCTCCAGCTCATCATACTCATCCTCATCAATAGCATCCTCGTCGGACGGAAAATTATGACTATGTGCCAGTTTGCTCATCTTCTTTATCTCCTTTTTCCTAAAACAAAAACGAGGTGTTCGGATCTTCATATGTCCAGCCTGCCTGGATATCGTTACCTGTATCAGCTATAGCAGGCGTCCCTTGCACTTGGCCCGTATTATCAATAGTTATTGTATAAAGTCCGTGGCCAGAACTCAAGCTCTGACCTTGCCAGAGTAGGCGTCCTTTCGTCAGAAACAGGAAATGACGACTATCGCTAGCCCACAAGCTATTGGCTACGGGCTGAAGTAAAGTACTAGCATCAGGCGTAACTGTCTTTTCTGGCGTGGAGTTGTTCGTATCACTCAATAACACTTCCTGCCCTTTACTTGCTCTGTTTATAAGCCTCAAGGTATGCAAGCCGTCTAGCAAGAGAAACTGGCTGTCAGGTGACCAGTAAGGTACGCTTCCATTTTCACCTGTAAACGAAAATGAGTCACTGTTCTGTATGTTCAGAATGCTATAGTTTGTGCCTGTACTGTACAAAATAGCGTTGCCATCAGGTGACCATACAAATTGCGTGCATGTGCATGTGGCAACCGTCATACTCTTACCCTGCATGGTGCGCAGTACAAGCTGTACCTTTGATTGTGCGTTGAATGAATCTGGCTGCGTAGTGGATGGGAGTGCATACAATATGTCCGGCTGTTTATGCGCTGGTTGCCACAATACACGCTCTAGAGAAGCTATAAGAGGATGACCAGCTAAGAGACCCTGAACAAGATAATGGATGTCTGTCCCCGCTATCGAAGTCGTAAACATACCGTTTTGTGAATTTTCTATAGCCATAGAGCTACTTGCATCTATAGAGGGAATAGAAAAGGTGCTGGGCAGCAATTTACGTGCAATACCCCCTGGTTGATCGTTTTGCGAAACCCACCAGAGTGCTGAGCCAGGAGGGGGAACAGAGGTTGAGGCAGTAGGTGTTTCTCGATAGATGAGCCGGTTGCCGGTTGCACTCCACCATGCAGCACTGAAACGTACATCAGGGCTGGAAAAAATGATCGGAATAGGCATCCCGCCGTCAATACTAATGGTATTGAGTGTACCGGGCAGATCGCCAGTTAACTCGCTGACAGGGTCACGTGCAATATGCTTGCCAGCTGCTGTTTTGGCAAAGTCGGGATCGAGCGTGCGGAAGGTCAGCAATTGATGGTTGGGAGACCAGCCATAGCTCACTACCTCTGGTGCATTAGCAACAACCGCAAAAGTATTAGCTCCATCTGGATCAATTGTCCAGAGTTGCCCATTGCGCAAAAACGCTATCTCGTTGCTTCCTAAATGTCCAGGGCTGCATGCAGTTATACTACTCAGGAGAAGCAACCATAGTAGAATGACCCGTTTTCGTTTCATAACAGCAGTATAGCGTTGCTCTCCTCATTACGTCAAACATCGGTCAATTATGCTATTGACAGTACATTCTTCCATCTTCTATGCTAGGGTTAGTTATTTTGTAAGCTAACCCTATTAAAAAGAGCATAGTCATGAGCCAGGTTGAACACTTACCATCATTAGAGATACCAGCAAAGCCGCGCTGGCAGTATTATCTCATTGACACTACACTTGCTACGGTAGGCGCGCTTTTCATTACTGCCCTCATCTACAGTTTTCATCTGTATCCAGGTATTCCTAATATTTCTTTGACCTACCTGCTCATTGTGCTAGCTCTGGCAAGTACACGTGGCCTCTATGCCGCAGTGTTCTCGGCTCTGGTCGCTTTCTTTTCCTTTGACTACTTTATGGTACCTCCCCTCTATAAATTTACTATTAATAGGACAGAAGAATGGTTAGCTTTGTTGGTCTTTCTAGCAACTGCTATTATCACAGGTCAGCTCGCCTCGGCTCTACGCCAGCGGGCTGTGCAGGCTAATCAGCGTGAGCGAGAAACCCGCATCCTTTACGAGCTGGTACGCGCAACCAACAGCGAGGAAGACCTGACTCGCCAACTTAGAGTAGTTGCATATGCTATAGTTGACGTTTTTGCCCCATGGGGAGTGCGCGATTGCTCTATCCTGTTACCCGACATACACGGCAAGTTGTCGATACAGGCAAGCGTACTCCAAAGTGGCAAGTTGCTAAAACTTTCATCCGATGAAGAGGCGACTGCCTCATGGGCAATGAAACAAGCCCAGACTGTAGAGCTACATAATGTTTCATTTGCTTCTCAAGCATCCAATGCGTATACCCCACGTGCGGTGGTACGTAGTACAGCAGCTTTACATCCTGTACGCCGTTACATCCGTATGATCCCATTAAAAATAGGATCAAAAGCCGTCGGAGTTGTACGGCTCTTAATGGAAGATGACGCACGTCGCTTTGCTCCTGAAAGAAGCCTGGGTGTAGATCGCGAAAAATCACATCCTTCAACGGCCTTTTTTTGGACTTTTCTTGATCAGGCTACCTCCATCATTGAACGCGCCCGCCTGCATCGCGAAAGCTTACAAATCGAACTTTTGCAGCGTACCGATGCACTACGTGCTGCATTGCTTTCTTCAGTGTCACATGATTTGCGTACTCCACTTTCATCGATCAAAGCTGCGGCCACTAGCTTGCTTCAAGAAGATGTCCAGTGGGATGAAGAAGCGCAGCGCGGCTTTGCCCAGACGATTGAAAGGGAAGCTGATCGGCTCAATCGCTTGGTTGGCAATTTACTCGATATGTCACGCATTGAAGGAGGGGCACTCAAACCTGAAAAAGAATGGTATCCTGTGGATGAACTCATCCATGATGTTTTAGGTCATATGCAGCCTCTCTTGCAAGAGCGCACGGTGCTTACCAATCTACCAGATAATTTACCGCCGGTAGAACTAGATTACCTTCAAATGGATCAGGTATTGACTAATCTTATTGAAAACGCTGTACGTTATACTCCTCCTTCTTCTCCTATTGAACTCAGCTTGCAGGTTAAGGACGGAAATATGCTTATCAGTATTGCTGATCGTGGTCCAGGTATTCCGCCCGCTGATATTGAGCGTATCTTCGACAAATTCTATCGTGTGTTAAGTACACATACGAAAGCATTACTGGGTGGTTCGGGGCTGGGGCTCGCTGTTTGTAAGGGTCTAGTTGAGGCGCATGGTGGGCGTATCTGGGCAGAAAACCGCGAAGGTGGTGGTACTATTTTCTATTTTACATTACCAATAACGAAGGCAGAGGGTGACCATAATGAGTAAAAGTGGTGCACGTATTCTAGTTGTTGACGATGAAATTGAAATCTTGCGGGCCTTGCAGCGTAGCCTTACGGCCCATGGTTTCGAGGTCTTCACTGCTTCGACCGGCGAAGATGCATTGGATGAGGTGGCGCGTCATCGCCCAGACCTTATGATCCTCGATCTTGGCTTACCGGATATCAGTGGCCTGGAGGTATGCAAACGAGTACGGGAACAGTCCAATTTACCGATCATTGTCCTTTCTATCAAGGATGCTGAGCGTGATAAAGTGCAGGCTCTTGACTTGGGTGCTGATGACTATGTCCCTAAACCCTTTGGTATGGACGAGGTATTGGCTCGCATACGAGTCGCCTTACGTCATACAGCTCAAGTACAGGCAGGGGCCGAACCTACGTTTACAACTGGCCCTCTCAAAGTAGATTTCGCTCAACGGCTTGTCACCGTTCACGAACGAGAGATAAAGCTTACTCCTACCGAATACGATCTGCTCAAAGCCCTGATCAAAAATCGTGGTAAGATTATGACTCGTCAGATGTTGCTTTCTCAGGTATGGGGCACCGGTTATGGGACTGAATCTCACTATCTTCATGTCTATATAGGTCAGCTACGTCGTAAAATTGAACCTGATCCCTCCCATCCACGTTTTATTCTCACCATATCTGGCGTCGGATACCGCTTCAGTAGTGAGGAGTAGTACAACGACCAGAAGATGTGCCTGTTACCACTGTTTAAGCATATGCGCGACCTTACCGCTGGAGGTGAGTTCGTAGCGGATGCGATCTGGGTTAATATCTTCAAATCGAGAAGCATTTTCAGCGGCCACTACGGTGTCATGAGGATGAACCGCTTGCCATACGCGTGCCACAGCCTCCGGCTCCTGTTGCCGATAGACAAAACGACGTGACACCTTGGCTCTTTGAGCTAAACTTTCGGCTTTGCCAAAGTATTCCTTGGCCTGTGAATCGTCGAGATAAGGGTCAACGACCTCGAAGAGATTTGGAGTTCGTTGACGCTGTGGTTTGTAGTCGCTCATATACATGAATACCACAGGATGTCCAGCAGCATGATTAAGAGCAGCACGTATGACTGCATCGTTGTGCCCATTACGTGAAGTAAGCACCGCCAATGTGGAACCGGGCAAACGTCCCTCGACACCTGTAATCATCACAGGCACACGTCCCCTCTGCTTGTGGTACATATAGTTACCATAGGCTACCAGCATGCCCACGGTTGCCACTGAACCGCCAAAGAGTGTCGCCAGCGGCTTTGAGACCAGGTTGGTAGACCACGCCACTGCCACTAAGAAAGTGGTCAAGACGCCGAGCCAGAAATCAATATCAGACCACAGGCTACGTTTTTTGGGCTGAGGAGAGGAGAAGGTTAGTGGCTCATACTCTCCTCTTATGATGCCAGATAACGTATCTCCATTGAGCTTGTTGGGTTCCGTTGCTGATGAGGTGGTTTCTAGCGAAGTATGATTGGTCGGTACGGGGTTATTGCCATTTTCTGGCTGAACCACTGGGGAGATATACCTTTTAGCACGAGCTGCTCTGCGTTCGCGATAACGCACTATATCCAGGCCGAGACATGTCAGGGTAAATGCGCCCAACAGGCCGAAGGCATACATATCGCCGAGAATATTGATGTTGCCTGCAACCATCAGGAGTACGACGATAGGAATACCGGTCGCCAGGGCAATAGAGTAATGTGGGGAGCCACGAAGACGATTACGCTGGAGTACGAAAGCTGGAAAGAATTCCATACGAGAGAGGGCCATAAAGACATGATAGGCACCGATAATCGCGGTGTTGCTGGCAAACACTAATAAGGCACTGGCACTAATCGCCACTTCTGTTTGCAGGAATATACCTCCCCAATGACCTCCAAGCAGGGATATCAACTGAGCATTGAGGGTGGGATCATCAGCCAGTGGCCGCCCAGCGTTGTCATAGAGGAGAAGAGTTGAAAGCATGGTCAACAGAGGACTGGTTATGCCTATGGTGAGGACAACTAACAAAAGAGCAACTCCTGCCACCTTTTTGCGGGGTGTTCTCATGACAGGAGAAAGCTGTGAAATGCTCTCAAGCCCTGAAAATGCGAGAAATGAACCTGCAAAGCCTACGAGAATAGAAATTGGAGTGAGTGATTGATGAGCAAACATTTTGGGGAAAAGTCCCAAAACGTCGGTGAAAGAGAGGTGAGTGAAGACTGTGACCAGGATAGCGAGATCGCTGACAAAAGCGATAATTGCCCCGACCAGACTTACCTTGGCACTTTCGCTAATGCCTATCCAGTTCAGAAAACCAAGGAGGATCAGTACTCCTACAGTAATCCACAAGGCATATGCACCCACGGCAGGGATAACAACACTCAGATACAGCATACCTGAAAGGCAACTGATGGCAGCGGTGAGGAAGTAATCGACTAAAATAAACATGCCACCGAGTGCGCCGACCCACTGATTAATGGCCTGTGCTGCCACCGTGACAACCCCACCACCTTGTGGGAAACGATGCGTTACCTCTGCGTATTTCAACGTAAGCAACACAAATACGGACATGGTCAGGAATACAAAGAAACCTGCGAGTTTCCCAACAGTACCATAGAGGATACCCGGTGTGTAATACACAGAGGTACCAATGTCGGCAAAAACAACTGCCCAACACAGAATGGGACCAAGCAGGCTTCCACCGTGATTATGCTCATCTCCATGGGCCTGACTTGACATTTCATGTGTTGCTGTTTCCTGTGGCATAGGCCTTTGATCCTTTGAGTAGGGAGAAAGTTGTCTACCAAATATGCTTTTCATCCTTTACATTAACCGGGCAATGTACTATCGGATGATTACATAGTGTAGCATAGACCAGATGTACAAGCAAGGTATATGAACTCTTCTGTTAGCCTTATTTTAGGCTTGTCATACTAAAAATTTTCTCAAGAAAACAAAGAAAATGCTCAAGAATGGCTCAAAGAGGAAACCCAACTGGTCGTCATTGAGTCTCCCTATCGTTCCCTGGCTCGTCCACTCCTGGCCTATATCGATACTATGCGTGAACTCCATCCTAAGGATATCTTGACAGTCATTTTCCCCGAATTTGTCGTGGCCCACTGGTGGGAGCATATCTTGCATAACCAGACGGCGTTGCGCCTAAAAGCAGCTCTTTTGACTCGTCCCAGCATTGTCGTGACGAATGTACCACAACACCTCAGGAGTAAATTGGCGTCTTAAGCAGATGTTCCTCGCAAGCAAATGTATCCGTCTAAACTTAACGGTACGTGTACCTATTCAGATGTCTAACTTCTTTCATGCAAAGGATGAACTGATATGTACCGTACAACTCGTTCCTCGAGACAGGAGGGAGCCGCTCAAACGTCAACCGCTAGCAGGACAGCAGGTGGCGAGGATCGACGCGACACGCAGAAACGATATCGTATTCAGGCGGTTCTTTGGACTATCGGCTTGATAATCTTCGTCATATCGTGTTTCACTATTCACTTTCACTCTACACCCTATCCTATCGATCGGTGGGCTATCCATAGTGTTCAGGCCGAACAACCGCATCTACCCTCATGGCTGCAATTCCTCATAGTGCTTCCCAGTATCCTCAATGATCCTGTTCCATCCGCCTTGACACTAACAGCCTGGGTTGTGATGATGATCGTGGTGGGATTGGTACGTCACTTGCGTAAGCTCCCATCTCTTGGATGGTTTCTGGCTGCTGTGGGTTTAGTGGTAACCGTCATGAGTTCTGCCGGTGTCAATGTGTTGCTGGATATCATCATTGGTCGGCCCCGACCCGATCCACATCGCTATCATTTTCAGCTTCATACGCCTCTTGTACCATTCCCTGCTTATCCTTCCGGTCATACTGAGCATGATGTGGCGTACTACGGCTTTCTGTTGTACCTCAGCTTCACCAAGTCTGTGCGCGAGTGGAAATATCATTGGCTCTTGCTGCCGTTGCAAATCTATGCGGTCTTTGATATCCTCGATATTGGCTACTCACGTATCTACGAGGGAGATCACTGGTTTACTGACGTTCTAGGCGGCTACCTTGAAGGTGTCCTGCTGCTGTTCTTCTTCATCTTCCTCTATCGCTTTACTACCAGTTGGTTTGCGAAGCGACGACAAAGGAAAGAAGACGTAAAAACTAGTGGTGCCTACGGAACTCATGCAAGGTAAAAACGCGTGATTGTAAGGAAGCAGCTCAATTGAAACGTAATGGAGAATTTTTGCGTGAATATGGTAATTCGGTTCTCATCATAGAGATGTTAACAAGGAGGTTTTACTCGCTATGGTTATTAATGCGACAACACTCATCATCTGGCTATTGATCTCTGCCCTGGTTGGCTTTGTTGGAGAACTTCTGGCACGGCGACGTGCCCCTGATGGTATTCTTGGTGCTATCATTCTTGGTTTTCTGGCAATTTGGCTGATCGTCGGCGTCTTCCATTTTCGTATCGTAGGTGAGCCGACACTTTATGGCGTACCACTGATTAGCTCTATTATAGCTGCCGCTATTCTGGTATTCATCTGGAGTGCTTTTGCCTATCACCGCGTTCGTCCCTACTACTCGCGGTACTACGCTCGTCGTCCCCGTCGGCGTTTCCGCCTGTTCCGCTAAAGCCGCTCGTCGAGGAGAGGGAGGTAGGATGCATTCCACCTCCCTCTTTTTGTTTGGTCCGTGCTTTATCGAGTTAAGTGCTTCGATAGAAGAAACGCGCTGAAATCAGCGACGCTCGCTACATCTCCCTCATCGAGCATATTCACCATCTTTTTTACTACAAGGCGACGAGGCTGACCAGGGGTAGCTGGCAGGGTAAAGCCGATAGCAGAAGTCATCTGTGGCTCACGCTCGTGGCGAATCTCTTCCGCCACCAGTTCCAATAAATCAGCTATACCTAAGTCCAGTGCTGTAGCTATGCTCTCCAGCACCTTAGCTGAGGGATACTTTTGTCCACGTTCAATCTCGCCTACGTAGATTTCCGAAAGTCCTGCTTTATCACCAAGCTCTTTAATGGTCAGACGACGGTCTTGACGTTCACGACGAATAACTCGTCCCATAATTTCCTGTAAATCGGCCATCGTTGTTTCCTTCCTATGCTTACGGCATACCTTGCTTGTGAGCTATGCTTATAGCATATTTTCTGTCTTTTATTGTACGCTAAAAGCATGGTATATTCAAGTCAGGAAATGTTTGGTTACCAAAGGAGAAAAATACCATGTTATCGTTTCCCAGACGTATGTCTGGACAAAAGGATGAGCGGTCTATGATGGCTATGCCTTTACCGATTGTTTACGAAAATGTTCCTATTACGCCGCCAGTATGGGAATACGAGGTCTTAACCATTGATACACGTGAAGATGCTCTACCTGATGCTGCTCTGCTCAATGAAAAAGGGAGACAGGGATGGCTACTGGTTAGCGTGGTAGAGCAGAGGGTAAGTCAAGCAAGGGTGCCCTACAGCCAGCAGCTAGAGAACCAACTGCTCACGAGCAGGCCAGAGCAGAAGGCAGGTGAGGGAACGCGCTTTGTCCACTACTACTTTGTACGACAAAAAGCCTAATAGCAGAAGGAGTATAATAATCATGACTTCAAGTTTGTTTGTTCCAACCGTCATTGAGAGTACTGGGCGTGGGGAACGGGCCTATGACATTTTCTCTCGTTTATTGCGTGAGCGTATCATTATGGTCAATGGCCCGATTGAAGACACCATGGCGAATCTGGTGGTAGCGCAATTGCTCTTCCTGGCTGCTGAGGATAGTCAGCGTGAGATCAATGTCTATATCAATTCTCCTGGTGGCGCAATTACTGCCGGACTGGCGATTTACGACACCATGCGTATCTTGTCGTGCCCGGTAGCCACCACCTGTGTTGGTTTTGCAGCAAGCTTTGGTACGATCCTGCTTATGGCCGGTGATCATGGTTTACGCCGCTCTCTGCCGCATGCGCGTATTCATATGCACCAGCCGCTTATTCAAGGTGGTATTGGTGGACAGGCTACCGATATTGATATTCAGGCGCGTGAAATTTTACATACCCGCGATGTACTCAATGAAATTATCCAACGCCACACTGGGCAACCACTTGATCGCATTCGCCGGGATACCGAACGCGATTTCTTTATGAGTGCCACGGAAGCGGTCGAGTACGGTATTGTCGATGAGGTATTACCTCTGGCTGAAAAATAGCGGATAGACGTACCTTTGATAAAGGGAGAGCTATGTTAGATATTTCTAACACGGCTCTATTTTTACGGCATCTATCTCAAACCACTCTGGTCCACTCGCAACTGTCCCAAAGCGGAGGGTGCCGCGTGGTGTGACAATGGCATACTGGTTATCGAGCCAGGCGACGAAACCGAGTGGACGCGCAGGTGGACGGAGAGCTTGCAATACGAGGGTATCATCAACCCAGAAACGAGCCTCGCTCTGTCGCCACTCCAGAGCATAAGTATGCCATCTCTCCATTGCTACAGGAAGGAGAACCTCTTGCGTTCCGGTCAATTTTTGCAGCCAGTGCGCCGCCATCTGTGTGTGGCCGGTCAGACGTGCCCATGTAGCGGTCAGGCCCATGGGAACGGTTGCGGCCAGTGCCTCTGGTCGCATGCTATGCACTACCTGAGCTTTCCAACCCCAGCCAGGGATATGAGGTACCAGGGCCATGTTTGAAGGTGGAGAGGCATAGAAAAACCAAATTGCTTCTGGCAGCATCAAAATATCACCCCGCACAGAAAAAGGATAGTTCCAGAAACCAAAACCTGCCGTGCCGCGAAGTATGCTTGTACTCTCAACGCTGCTGGTAGCGCTGGCTGCTGGTAGCGATGAACGCGCCCGCACTTCCATGCGTAGAGGTGGCCGCCAGGGAAAAGCTGAACGCGCCCGTCTACCATAGTCATCGACTTGAGCATCGGTATACGTTCCTATTTGTGCTAATGGAAGCACCATGCGGAGAGCTGAATCGACGATGTGAAGTGAGCCACCACCAATAGTTGTTTGCGTCCAATAGGAGTCGATAGCGGAAGTGAAATCATCAAACATAGAAGTTCTCGAAAGGCATGCAATGATAAGTATGGAGATGTCGTGATGTTACAAGTTTGCCGAGGATAGCAATAGCTCTTCTTCCAGCTCGTGCCATACTATCTCTTCTGCTATGACACTGCTCACAGGATGGCGGTTTCTTGCAGCTTCAATCATCGTGTTAGCGACCCTCTGCCGGAAATTGGCGAAGTGGGTTTTCTGTTCTTCCTGATCAGGCATTACTCGTAGCTCAATCTGATATGGTTCATAAAATTCATGAGGCTCAAATGCTAGAGCTAATAGGTTGGCGTACTGCTCAATCACCATATTGCGTGCTGGTGAAAGGAAATGATTGTATTGTGAACTGGAGACTAACAGGCACCCGGCAATGCGACCAGCATAGAGGATGGGATATGCAGACGCACTCTTCTCAAAACCTACCTTATGAGTCGGAATAAGGCCTTGTTCATCATCAAGGTTCTCGATTGCGGAAGGGCGCGAGATGGTAACTACATAGCCACACAATGATTCTGCTCCCAGGAACATACCTTTTTGTTCCAGGTTGCTGCTCCAGGGATGGGTGCCAACGCCCACACTTTCGCGTAGGCTATGCACCTTGTTATCTACTTGAGAAGGGGTCATGCAGCGTACCACTATGATGCCCATACCTACTCTATCTGGATCAAGTTGGCCAATGGCTTGCTGTAAAATCATGTTGGAGAGTGACCAGAAGCGCATCGATTCAGTAGTACTGGCGCGAGCGGCAAAGAGGCGCACATAGAATGGCGAGGGTATCTCTTTAGATGAATCATCGAGTATGCCGTTAGAAAAATCCTCAAAGCCCGTCTCTTCGCGAATCAACTCAAAGAGTTGCTCACGATATTGGGGTAAAGCATTCAGTAAATTACGCAAGTTTTGTGGACGAGGGTCCGATTCTTTGTTTATCCAGCGAGCTAACGTAATGGCTTTGACCCCCAGTACCTCAAGGAGACGCTGTTTTTCACGTGGATCTTTGATAATTTCCTTCAACAGGTCCCGCCATGTTTCTGATTCAAGCATGCTGTTGACCCTACTGCTAAAAAAAACCTAAAAGCACTTTTTATGCCTAATCATAGCAGTTTGTGCTAACTACGTCAACAAATTTGGCGGAAAAGCGGAAAATCCTTGGGAATTTATCTTTTTCCCAATGCTTCTCTCAAGAGAGTCGCACTTAGCACACCAAGCACTGCTACTACTAATAGCACACCCTCAATAGCGCGTAATGGTGCTAATGCGCTCACATTATTGATCAGAGCGAGGACAAGCACCGTCACCACAACACCGATGAGAATAATCATGTCGCCCACGATAAAGTTGTAGATAGCTTTAATGGCGTTCAATGCAGTACCTCCTGTTCTGAAACCTCTGTTGCGTCTTTAGGCATGGAGACTCCAACAACACGTCTCTGTTTGCTTTGTCTCAGGATCATAACCAGGATGAACGAGGCAAGTAGATAGAGAACTGCCAGCACCAGAATGAAAGCATCAGCATAGGGCCATGCAACGCCGAAGCCCTCACCGGCCCAAAAGGTACCGAAGGTAGTGAGCATAATACCGACGATGAACTTGAGGGTGTTTTCTGGCACTCGAGTTAAGGGGGCACGTATAATGATGCCTGCGAGGATGACCAGGATACCTGCAATAGTTGCCCCAATGGCAGCTGAGGTAATACCACATGTGTTGTTGCAGACATTGGTAGCTGAACTACTACCAAAGGTAATTACAATGAAAGCAACTTCCAGCCCTTCGAGTAGGACAGCTTTATATGAAAGGGCAACTCCAAAGGGTTCAAAACGGGGAGCGACCTCTTCGCCGCGTGCGCGAAGTTCTGCTCGTGTCTCTTCGAAGATCGCTTCCTCATCGTGGAGAGCCTTGAGGCCACTATAGCGTAAAATGGCCTTCTTGATCCATTTGAGGCCAAAGAGTATGAGAATAACCCCGACGACTAAGCGTAGATAGTCGATAGGGACAAACCGTACCAGTGCTACACCGAGCGTAGCAACGATGGCAGCAAGCGTAGCAGTTGCGGCAAAGGCACCAGCTAAGGAACTACGCCAGTTGATGGTGATGCCAACGACCAGCACAATAGTAAATGCCTCAACAAATTCGACGGCTGAGGCAAGAAAAGCCGCTATAAGGACAGCCCATTGCATGACAACATGACTCCTGTGATCTCGTAATGAAGCCCTCTACGGGCATTCGATTTATTGTTTAGCTATACAAGAATCGTTTCTGTTGTCTATTGTAGCACATAATGGCTGTCTGTATGATTTCATGCTTTCGTGGCGACGATTTGTAGCCACGTACGCGGGACGGCAGTGAGACCTGCTTCCTGTCCTACTTGATAGACCGCTTTGCCTAGTGCATCGGCGGCAAAGGCGAGCGGTGCGCCTGGTAACGCTCCTTCGATGAACAGCCAGTATTGTCCCAGATCATGCCAAGCATCCACGGTGATAATGGCGTTCTGTTTGACGGTTTCTACACTCCCAAAGCCAGCTTGATTGAGCAAATCAACGTAGTCTTCTGGTGTAAGCCACTGCATCGCCGTGGCTTTGGCATCGCGTGAGAGGCGTACTTCGGGATGTTCCTTCCGCAATAGGCGCACAGCCCGCATCGTCCATTGCTGGTAGAAGCGTTCTGTACCCTCAACATACGTTCCCTCGTAGAAGGCACTATTGCAGGCAAAGATGCCACCGGAAGCTAAAATGGAAAAAACCTGTTGGAAAGCAGAGAGCTTGTTGGGAACGAGATGAATAGCGTTGCAAAAGAAGGCGGCGTCGGCGTTATGAACAATCTGGGGGAGATCCTCAGCCTCGCCTTGAATGAAAGCAACTTGAGTTCCCATCTTGCTTATATTGCTCATCTCAAGCATACTTTTCTGCGCCCTGCGTAGAGCCTCTGCCGAAGGGTCAACGCCAATGAGGTGAGCCTGCCTGCCCTGCCGGGCTAGCTCTTCGGCGATCAATCGTGTGATGGCTCCTGTGCCACAGGCCATATCGACGATGGTCAGGGGCATATCTAGCGGACGGTTTGCGAAGTGAGTTAATGCTTGTTGCACGAGCGCACGGTTGACCTCAGTATAGAATGGGTGAGCTGCGAAGGCTTCAAAGGTAAATTTATTGGTTTCTTCTGTTTCAATCAATCCCATCGGGTAGACTCCTTTACGTGTATATTCTGCTAACCTTTTAGAGAGAATCTACCGCCCATTTGTTTCATGAAATTGAGATGTTAGATATGTATAGCTATACCGCCATCGACACACAGAATCTGGCCGGTAATATAGCCTGCTTCGGGTGAGCATAGGAAGGCAATGGCGGCTGCTACCTCTTCGGCTGTGCCTTGACGGCCTAGAGGAGTAGAATTTAGGATAGCATCACTCTGCTGTTGTGTTAGCGTTGAGGTCAGTTCTGTGGGGATATAACCAGGGGCAACCGCATTGGCGGTGATATGACGACTCGCCATTTCGCGTGCCGTGCTGATTGTCAGAGCGAGGATAGCGGCCTTCGATGCGCTGTAATTGGCTTGCCCAGCCGATCCCAGTACACCGGCGACGGAGGAGACATTGACGATGCGTCCCCAGCGTGCCTTCATCATACCGCGTAGGGCCGCTTTCGTACAGAGAAAGGCCGAACGCAAATTGGTATCCATTACATGTTCAAAGTCGGCCAGGGACATCTGTAAAATAAGCTTATCGCGGGTGGTACCGGCGTTGTTCACAAGTATAGTAATCGTCCCAAGAGCTTGGGTGGCCTCAGTGAAGAGCCGCGTCACATCTTCTTCCTGGCTGACATCGGCCTGGATGGCTACGCAACGTTGGCCCAATGTCTCAATAGTGGCTTTGGCTTCTGCTGCCGCATTGGCCTTGCTGCGATAATTAATAACAATATCGGCTCCCTGGCGAGCCAGTCGTTCTGCCGTGGCTCGGCCAATACCCTGACTACTCCCTGTAACTAAAGCAATCTTTCCAGCAAGCGGCTTCTGCTGTTCGTCGGTCATGCTATTTCTCTCCTTCACGTTCTTCCTGCTCCGCACTTCCACTCATCCCTTTCGAGTAGTATAGCATATTCCGGTGCTGAATACGCATAAAGATGATTCTCATCTAGTTCGTCCCTCTTGACGTACTGCTCTATAGTAGAGCAAGGAAATGGAATTGTAGGGGCGTGATTGCTATGAATTGGCGAGGTATTAATCGGCGTTACGAAGCTGGCGTATGGGCTGTTCCGCTGGCCCTTTTCCCTTCATTTCTTGTGAGTGCGGCATTTGGACGGCCTTCGTGTATAGAGCCTATCATCTTAAACTGGCAGGAGACCCCTAGCTTGAGCTATGGGGAGGAATGCCAGTCTCCTTTCTGTTGTTCTCTTGACAAATCTTAGATATATATGATATACTTTCTGTATGGATAGAACGATCACGGTACAACTCCATCCGACGCCTGAACAAGCCAAACTCTTGAAAGAGACGCTTGAACAGCATACTGCCTGCTTCAATGCCGTGGCCCACGAGGGCTTTACTAGCCAGTGTAGCAATGGGGTTGAGTTGCACAAACGCACGTACTATCCTCTTCGCGCCCAATATCCCGACCTTCCTGCTCAGTTGGTGTGTGCCGCTCGTGTGAAGGCCACTGAGGCGGTTAAGTCGGCTCTGACGTGGAAAGTAAAGCACGAAAAAGCCTATCCGAAGAAGGTTGAGAAAGCTCTCAAGAAGGGCAAGCCTGCCTCTCCATTCAAACCCGTCCAGTGCCCCCACAGTGAGAGAGCGTGTATTCGCTATGATGTTCGTTCGTACTGGGTGAAGTGGGATACTTTCACCTGTAGCCTGGCTACTGTAGATGGGCGGGTTGAATTGCCCTTTACCGTCCCTGAGCATCTTGTGCAGTATGTCGGACACAAAGTCTGTAGTGCTGACCTGTGCTACCGTAAAGGACGTTTTACCCTCCATATCGTTGTTTCCCTTCCTCAACCGGCTCTTACCCCTTCTGATGAGGTGATCGGCGTTGACTTGGGTCTCAATAGACCAGCCGTGACGTCCAAACGTCAGTTCTTGGGGGAAAGACGCTGGAAGGAACAGGAACGGCGCATCTTCCGTATCCGTCGCAAGCTTCAAAAGAAGGGAAGCAAATCTGCTAAAAGGCACCTGAAAAAGCTTTCGGGTCAACGGTTTCGGCAGAGAAGAGATCACGATCACGTCCTCTCTAAGCGCATTGTTCAGAATGCACAACCAGGATCGACAATTGTTCTTGAGAACCTGACCAACATCAGGGAAACTTCCAAGATGGGGAGAGGCAAGCAAGACAAGAACGTTGACAACAAACGACGTTTACACAGTTGGAGCTTTGCTCAGTTGTACTCCTTTGTCGAGTACAAAGCTGAGGCGCGAGGTCTCGAAGTAGTCAAGGTTGACCCTCGGCATACCTCGCAGACTTGTTCCAAATGTGGGCATCAAGCCCGTAACAATCGTCGCTCTCAATCACTCTTCCTTTGCCGTTCTTGTGGGTACTGCTTGAATGCAGACCTGAACGCATCTAAGAATATTCGGGAGAAGCACCTGGCTTCTCTTGCCAGTGTCGGTATATCCTTCCCTGGCGGGTCGCCGTCAAGCGTCCTATCGTATCCTCCGCAAGGAGAGATACAAGCCCCTAGCTTCAGCTAAGGGGTTCTTGACTGTTGTCTATGGCTAAGGGTCACTTTCTTGCGCAAACGCCACAGGCCGAGAGCGGCTGCCATCCCCAACCCCGCTAACGTCACATCATACGCGAGGAGGTAGTAGGCGCCCCACGTAGGCGAGGTGAGAGAGAGAAAGAAAAAGAAGTACCAGGTGATCGAGATGCAGGCAAAATACCAGATCATGAGTGCCGTCAAGCTCTTCCCACTCACCCCACCCTTGCGCGTCCAGAGAGGGCCAATGGCCAGTGCTAGCCACGGTAAGAGGGCAGTGGTATACCAGGGATAGAGATGTGTTGAAACAGCGAAGACTGTTCCAGTCAAGAGAAGCGCGCCAGCTTCTATACTAATGCGATCAAGCTTGCGTAGCCATAGCACTACCAGCACCACTCCCCCAACGACGAGGAGATCGACGCCATATTCCAGGACCAGTGTCGCTGCTTGACTCAGACCAACGTGGGGTCCTAGCCAGTGTACCGTCAACAGCACACTCCCAGCATTCGGTGATTGTTCGCTTGCATACGTAGTCAAGAAGCCGAAGGCTTGACCGTGCCCCAAAAGTAGATAGGGCATATACGCCAGGATCAAGGTGGCAAAGCAGGTGGCGAGCAGTGCCCAATCCCTCCGGCACATCCCCAAGAACCAGAGGAGAATGTCATAAATCTTCGTAAGCCCCATCCTGGCAAGCGAGAAGTATGACGATACTTCACCAGTATGCAGGGTAGTCGTAGCAGGCAGTGAATCATCGCCGCGACCAAGCAGAAGCACCAGGAAGAGGATCGGATAGATATTCGTGAGCGTTGCCATAGCGATCAGGAAGCCCGTCACGATACGACTTCCGCGCCAGGTGCCAGAAGCACAGATGAATGCCAGTACGGTGAAGGCTATAGTGATCGCCTCGTGATGACCTTGCATGGCAAACTCGAGAATGGGCAGAGGGCACCAAGCATAGATGATGCAACGAGCGGGATCAAGCCCACGTGATCGCAGCAGAAAAGCCAGGGCGCAACAAGTCACCAGATCGAGGCCGACAAAGATACTTTTGAGTACGAGCAGGTTGTCGGGGGCAATGAGATAACTCAGCAGATAGAAAGCCTGAGCACCAGGGGGATAGAGCGTCGGTACATCGCGAAAACGACTGTTGTCAAAGGTGATATTGCGCAAGGGTACGAGAGCCGGGGCGAATGGATAATAGACATAGGGACTGTATCCGTGCAGGGTGATGCGGGCATCCCAGAGATACCGCCAGGCATCGTGCGAGAGATTGGGAGGGATAGGCAGCACGATGAGACGCAAGACGAACGCGCCCAGCAGAATGATGCCCAGTTCCATCCAGTGCTGGGAGCCGCCCGAGGGCTTGGTTGTCAGGACGAGGGCACAGGCCGCGAAATAGGGGAGAAAACTGACAAGCCAGAGCGTGACAAAAGATGTCACCGCGCCGTCGAGCGGCGGGGCAGTGACGCGCAGGAGTACAGTGAAGCCGGTGGAGAGCAAGAGGAGTACACAGAGAAGAGGCAGGCGCCAAGGATAGTTTTTGACGGGTGAAGATTGCTCCTTTGATGAGCGAAGTGATGCTGCTATCGGCATAGCTTGTGGCCTTTTTTGATACGACACCACCTCTCCCCAGCGTCGCGATAGGGAGTTCCAGAATATATTTCTCAAAGGAGTAGCACTCCAATACGGTTCCAATCCTATACCCAAAGGGGGCAAAGCAAAGGGAAACCTCTCTGTATCACGTTGGAGGGGAAGTCTTTTTACCGGCTCGTAGAACGAAGAACCCTTCACGAGAGAAAGTCGAGAAAAAAAGTTACCTTCTCTTTCGTGTATACTATAGGCGAGGAGTGAAATGGCGCGTTACTCACAATGCGGAAACGTTCATACAAGATCGTGACCGTATCAGTTACTGCTTCTTCCCCTCCTTAGTGAAAGCTATTTTCCCTCAGGGAGACCGGCTCATGTCGACTGATATTTTTCGTACCCGGGATGGGCAAGAGATCGCCGTTAGTGCCGTGTGCGATGGTGGAGACCAGGGGTGTGGCGGAGGTCTCCTCCTGCTCATGCTCCAAG
>WNGJ01001207.1_pt1 | contig 25014 bp, 19 predicted proteins | sample 5400611 | NCBI WGS metagenome assembly WNGJ01 (sample SAMN13153375, study PRJNA577476) | soil metagenome | isolation source: 40 cm soil or saprolite under Garry oak tree replicate 1 | place: USA:California | collected 2016-06-15
CTGAACAATTCGCCAGCTCAGTCTTAGCTGGCTTCCGGTTAGCTCCTGACTCAGTCCGTGGATTACAAAGCGCCGCGCTGGTGATGAAGATCTGCGCGCGACTTAAGCCAATCGAGGCCAAAAAGCGATCGAAGTTCTTGCCTGACTGATCGCCTGAAAAAGGTATGCCTGTACGGTCCGCCCCTTTTCGTCCCGGGGCTTCGCCGATAAACATTATGCGAGCATCGATGGGGCCGTTTAGTTCGCTTAAAACAGCGGATCTTTCGCACATGGCTTCGCAGCGCGTACAACAAGCGGCTTCCGCAGCAATGCTTTTGAACTGAACTTCCTTTTCTCTTGGCGACATTCCAGGTAGATTTCAGCACAAAGGAAGCAGGAGACAAAGCGCACTCCCATCCCCAGCGCAACCAAGAGGCGGGGACAAGCCCACCTTCCCAACCCTGAGCTGATAGTAGCTGAGTCTTAATCGTCGATTGAAAGATTTTTAAGCCGGGATTACCAGACCAGACTGAACGGCTCTCAGGTTAGGAAGGTGGGCTTTGCCCCCGCGCTCCTTCATCTGCAGCGGTCTCAAACTCAGGCTAAGGCCGTAGGCTAATCCTGTAGGTCTTGATTTTTGAATTCAGCGTGGTTGCGTTCATCCCCAGCAGGCGCGCGGCGCGTGATTGGTGGCCGCCGGTTTGCTCCAACGCGCGGCGAATGAGATCGATTTCAAAGCGGCGAACCTGATCGTAAAAATTTATGCCGCGTCCCAGGTCGTGGACCGCTCCGACGCTCGCCCCTTCTTCGGAGACAACGGCCACCGATTGCGGATCGCTGATTTCCGGTCGCAAACATTCGCGCGAAACCTCGTCATTCGGCGCAATCACAACCGCGCGTTCAATTGCATTTTCAAGTTCGCGAACGTTACCGGGCCATGAGTAGGCCTCTAACAATGCCAACACCTCCGGCGCGATCTGCTCAGACACTTTGCGGCCATTCTCTTCGTTATACTTCTCGATGAAATGCTGGGCCAGCGGCAGGATGTCCTCGCGCCGATCGCGCAAGGGCGGCAGTTCAATCGGCACAACGGCCAGCCGGTAGTAAAGGTCTTCGCGAAACGTTCCCTGCTTGACGGCTTCCTTCAACTCGATATTAGTGGCCGCAATGATGCGCACGTCGACGCGGCGCGGGGTGGTATCGCCCAGCGGCGTAAACTCGCGCTCCTGGATAACCCGAAGCAGGCGCACCTGCGTTTCGGGTGGTATGTCGCCTATCTCATCAAGAAAAATTGAGCCCCCGTCGGCAACTTCGAAGAGTCCCTTTTTGGCGGCGACTGCGCCGGTAAAGGCACCACGGGTATGACCGAAGAGTTCCGACTCCAGCAGTTCGGATGGAATATTTGAACTGTTAACGGTTACGAACGGTTTGCCGGCGCGCGTGCTGGCCTCATGAATTGCTTTCGCGATCAACTCTTTTCCCGTTCCACTTTCTCCGGTAATCAACACGGTCGAGCGGGCCGGCGCTACCTGTTCGACCAGACGAAAAACTTCCTGCATGACGTCGGAACGCCCGACTATGGCGCCACGATCGACGGCCCGGCTCATGGCGCGTCTCAGCGTTCGTCGCTCTTCTTCGTTGCGACGCCGCTTGATGCCCGCCGCTACCCTGGCCGTGATTTCTTCGTTTTGAAACGGCTTGCGGATGCAGCCAAACGCTCCGTGTTCCCAGGCGGCGATGGCCGTATCAAAAGTTGCATAGGCTGTGATCATGACAATGACGGCGTCAGAGTCCATCTTGAGAAATTCTTCCAGCGCGCGCAGGCCTCCGATACCAGGCATGGAAACGTCGAGCAGAACAACGTCATAAGCACGGCGACCGTAAGACTCGAGCCCCTCTTCACCAGTCTTGGCGAGATCGACACGATAACCCTCCGAAGATAGTAGCGTTTCCAGGACTTCACGCATTATCTCTTCGTCGTCAACGATCAGTACCGAACCTTTTTTAGCCACGCGTCTTTCCGTCTTTACTGCCAATGCTGCTGGTCCTCAGGTTTCCAAAGCGAATCAGTTTAGGTGAGATCAAGGCAAAAAAAAAGGCAAGAGCTAAGCGAAACGCTGTGCTGCTCTTGCACGACCTTTATGCTCTCGGATTTCAATCTCAAACTTTGAGATCTGAGATCTCTTCGATTTAGTCGCCCACTGCCTGGAGCCGGGCGCGTGAATGCGCTGTCGGCAAAGTAATGCGAAATGTTGTGCCCTGCCCGGGAATACTTTCCACGCTTATGTGGCCGGAATGCTCTTGAACGATGCCATATGAAACTGCGAGGCCGAGCCCGGTCCCGCGCCCCACTCCTTTGGTTGTATAGAAGGGATCATAGATCTTGGCGACATTTTCAGGCGCGATTCCAACTCCGCTGTCAGACACTTCAATAGTAAGCGAGTGGTCATCCGCAGGCAGCGTAGAGACCTTAATCGAGCCACCGGCGGGAATCGCGTCGCGGGCATTCAGCAACAGATTAGTAAAGACCTGCTGCAATTTGCCGCTATTACCAAAGACTTGCGGCGAATCATGGTCATAGCCACGCACAATTTCGATCTGGTTGCCGCGCAATTGCGGCTCGAGCAGTTGCAGGGTGTCGTCGAGGACGCGACTGATGTCGAGATCCGTAAACTCGGTGGCGTCTCCCGTGCGCGAAAAGTTAAGCAGGTTGTTAACAATGTTAGTGGCACGTTCGGCCTGGCGGCGGACTTTAAGCAAAAGCGCATGCTTGGGGTCGGTTTCCCTGAGCATGCCGAGCAGCATCTGCGTATACGACGACACGCCGGTAAGAGGAGTGTTCACTTCATGAGCGACGCCGGCGGCCAGCAACCCAATTGAAGAAAGTTTCTCGCGTTGCTGTAGCTGCTCTTCAAGCCGTACGCGCGAGGTTACATCTTCGAGCACCACCAGCGCGCCGGTTTGTTCCTGCGAGTCCTGCAATGGCGCTATGGCGATATTAAGAACCAGTCGATGGCCGGTGAAGGTTGCAGTGTGAATCTTATAGATGTTCCGGATTTCCTTGAGTCGCCAACGATCATTTCCCAACACCTGGCGCAGCGTGTCAGTAAAGTCTTCAGAGAAAAGATCCTCTACTCGTTTACCGACTGCCTGAGCGCGACTAAGATCAAGAATTCCTTCAAGCGCGGAATTCAAACGCGTGACCCGGCCTTCGAGATCAACTGCCAGCAGCCCGACATTAATCGACTCGATGATCGACTCGTTAAACTCCTTCAAGAGCTTCAACTCTGCGGCCCGCTCCTGCTGCTCCTGATAGAGCAAGCTGTTTTCAATGGCGACTGCTACATAACCGGAAACCGTCAGCAGGATCTGTACGTCTTCAGATGAAAGCAAGGCGCCGTCGGCCGACCGCCCCAGGCCGATGACCGCAACCATCCGGCCGCGCACCACGCAAGGCACATAATAGTGAAGCGCGCGCCGCACGAAACCAGTCGTCTCGGGTATCAGATCCAGATCGTCAGTGCGGACGACGCCGGTTTCGGCTGAGCGAATGCGGATCATCTCGCGAAAATCGGGGGGCACAATCATCTCCGCGGAGAGTCCTGCCGCACGAGCCACGCGATAACCTGCAGGCGCTTTTTTGTCCTCGATAAAAATCGCGATGCGGCCAACGTTCATTACCTGCTGGAGGCGGCTGACGAGGGAGTCGAGTAAGGGATCCAGCGCTGTGGTTGCAGAAAGCGTGCGGCCGAAATCAAGCAAGCTGTTACGCATGTCGTAGCGCTCACCATAAAACAAACGATCGATATGCTCCTGCAGAAAGTTTTTCACGGGCGCGGCAATCATGACGATGGCTGCCATGGCCACTATTGCGATCACCACTCGCAGGGTGATCTCGCCGGAAGTGAAACCCTGATCGCCTCCAAGCGCGTACAGGCCGGCGAGGTAGACGACGAGGCCGACCATCAAAGCAATTGCCAGGGTGGTGAGCACGTAGACGAAGACCCGGCGCACCATCAGTTCCACGTCCATCAGCCGGTAGCGAACCACTGAATAACCGAATGCCAATGGTATTAGGATCAGCGGGAGCACTGCAGCATCTGTCAATCCGGGGTCGGCTTGGGCGCCCAAAAGGAATCCGACGGCATAAAGCAGCGTGAAAGGCGCAACAGCCAGAACAGAACCCCAAATAACCCATTTCATCTGTTGTCGAACAACAGCACTTTTGGCCCGAATCCAGGTGCGAATTAGAAAGAAAACACTAGTTAGTAAACCCGCGACGAAGTGAAAGAAACTCAGCTTGTAGAAAACACCAACGAAAGATTCAGAAACGTTGGGAACATGGCTGAGCGCCGGCACGATGGGAGTCAACACGCCACGGAGGAAAACAAAACTTGCAAGCAATAGCAGCAGGACTGCCGGGACGTATAGCAAAGCTGCGCGCCATCGTTTCTCGGCGAAGAGTTGCTGCCGCTGAGGATAAATCAGGCAAAAATGTAAGAACAGCGGAGGAAAGAGAATGAACGCCGCGTTTCTAAGAAACGCGATCGCTAAGTCCAAATCTCGATATGTGCCGATGGGCGTATAGAAGCAAAAAACAAAAGCAGCCAGGCAGAGCGTCGCGAAGTGGAGCGCAAAGGGTGCTCGCCCACCCTGTTTGAAGAGAACAAAGAAGCCGACGAAAAGGAAGACCGCGCCGATGAGATTGATGTAAACATCTCGCGGCGTCCATTTGTGAATCGCATCCAGTCCATCCAGATCTGCGTAGTAGTAGCGGCTCTCTACCGGATATGACGGTCGCTCGATTAGATAATGAAGGTCGCCACCGACGTGGGCCTGATCCAGATAGATCTGAACATCCTTGGAGTGCCCGACTTCTTCGTAATTCTTATTGTCTAAACTGATCGCGATCAGCCGATCGCCCGGCAGAATTTGACCACGTGCTCCGGAAGAAGCCGGTTCAACGACTTCGGCAATAATTCCTTGCCGCGTATCCGCCCACTGCACGCCATCCCAGGGAGGCGTTTCGTGTCTCAATCGTTGAGCAAAGTTAAGTATGCCCGCCGTTACCAGCAAAGCGGTGCCTGCCAGTACCAGCCATGTTCCAGTTGTGAAAACCGATCGCTTCACTTGAGTCGTTCTACCTGTAAACCATCAGTACGTCGATCCAAACATAAAAACGCAAGGGATGTTCCCAAGCAAATCCTCGCCGAGTCGCCCTGGTCCTGGGCCGTCAAATCCTTGTTTGATTCGCCCAGCGAGGGAATCTCAGTTCCGATTTCCCTGCAAGCATGGCGTGTATCTTCCTTTATGCCGTCGCCATAGGGGTTTTTAAAGAACACTTTCGCTAATCATGCTGTCCAAGTTTTTGGACTTTTCCGAGATTTTGGAGGCCCGGTAGTTAGATGGCCGAAGGAAAAAGGTGCACGAGACCTGCGGAACTGGGAAGCTGGTTCCCGATTCTTCCTCTCCTTCTTAGAACCTGAGAGAGATCCCACCGCGAACAGAACGGCGGCCGGTGCTGAGTTGGGTGAGTATCTCTCCGTTGTCAGTGCTCGACTGCACATCGAGCAGATTACGTGCGTCAAGAACAGCTTCTGCGCGGATCGGCAAACCGAAACTCGGCAGTTCTTGTGTAACCTGGACACTTAACGACGGATCATAAACAGCGAGGCGCCCGGCAAACGGATCGATTGCAAAGACAGTGGCGTTTGGGGAAAAGCGCAACACGGTGCGAATGTTTGTGCCCGTAGCAAAGCCGGCGCCCAACTGCAGCGCTGCCGTTTGGAAGAAGCCGCTTTCAAATATTTCCCCGGGTTGGGAAATGTCACCTGAGGCGAGCCGCTGTCCGCGACCAAACGAGTAACCGGCTGATGCCGTCCACATGCGATTTAGCCTGCGCGTGTACACCAGACGCATACCCCTGGACGCGCCCTGTTGATTAGCAACATTGATAAAAGCTTCGCCAGTAGCGCCTGAGAAAGCCGTCATCGGTGTGCTGAGCAGGCCGACGCCACGTCCCAAGGTCGTATCGAAGAAAGCAGTGCCTTCGAAGTTGGATTTATTGTCGATAACTCTTTCGACACCAAACTCGAGTCGATGGCTGCGGTCCATGACCGCGCGGCCATCAACAAAGGCTATCGGCCTCTTGCCGGCTTCCCTGAAAGCAACTTGAGTGTCTTCAAAAACAGCCATGCTCTGAACGCTGTCGTCGTCTCCACCTGGCGCATAAGCAGCTTTGAGTCGAGTGCGCGCATTGGCATCGTATTGAATTCCAATGCGCGGATTAATCGAACGGGCGCCACCGGCGCCGATGAAACGCGAATAGTCGAGACCAAGCACTACTACAATTCCATCGCGAACAATCCACTCATCAATTGCCCGGACTGAAACCTGGCCGAGCCGGGACTGCTTGTCTGTTTCACTATCTTTCAGTGCGGACCATATCGGAGTCCCGAACCGGACGGCGCCAACGCTCATTCCCAGCCGGTGGCGCTCGCCGGCGCGCAGATGGGTGCTGGCTTCGAATCTTTCCGGAGCACTCGCGGCTGCTGATGTTTGGCCAACAAAAACCAGTTCGATTCGATCGCTCGGTGAAGTGGCGACGGCAAAATTAAGACCCGGGTAGCTTGGTCCGTATGAGTTGCCGGAAAAATAAGTTTCGACAACGCCCTGAACTCTGGCATTAGAGCTTTTGTTTGAGACTTCGCTACTCTCAACGTCGCCGTTTGACTGCGTGTTCGCAGCAGTCTCGTTGTCCAGTACTGCCTGGATGTTGGCGTCCTTGCCCTCTTGTGCCTGGAAAATTGAACGGCGAGTCTGCGCCGATCGCAAAGTCCACTTCACGTCGTCGCGATCCTTACGGCGTTCCGGCAAGGTTTTGCCGGAGCCAACGGGCTCGAGATTGAACCGGTAAACTAGTTCCTGCGAGGCGCGGACTTCGACGGAGGAAAAGATGACTTCGTTAAACCCTGCGGCAATGGCTCTAATGCCATACCGGCCCGGGGAGATTCGCGTGGTGAAGCGACCTGCAGCATCGCTGCGCGTTTGCTTGATGACCCTGTTCGCGCCATCCTTTAGCAACGAAATGAGTGCACCCGATACTGGATTGCCTTTGTTATCGAGAACGGCTCCGGTGATCGTCGCCAGATTTCCTCTGCTTGCGCTTGCATTCGGAACCTGGACGAAAAGGCCTGCTGAAAATACCACCAGCAGCAGACTTAATATTCTTCTTCCTAAACTCATTCTCAGAAATGCTTTCCCAGTTATTCTCACGGAAATTCTCATCGCCACGAAACCTCCTTACGTCGCCAACTAGGAAACGTCTGAAGCAATCGACTTTGACTTTGGTTTGCGCAAAATAGGAAGAAGTCTCCTAATAGGCTATTACCTTCGCGGAGAGCTACGAGGCAGCTTCGCCTTAACCCGCAGAAGGCAAACTGGTTCAGGCGAGGAGACTTACCGGAACCAATGAATAATCGCATTTTCCGCCAATAATCGAGGCGCTGTCAAGCAACCGGGCCGCCTGTCAGGCCCTGGTTTGACTCCACTTTGCCCCCGGTTTCCGGCGTGCTAGGATGCGGAGCAGTCCTAATTTTTCTCGGTTTCTGAATCTGTATTTCATGATTGACGAAGTTCGCTCAACCAAACTCTCAAACGGCATCAAGGTCCTGACTGAGCACATGCCCGGTCTGCGGTCAATAACCACCGGCATTTGGGTGCGACGTGGTTCGCGTCACGAAGCTCCCGAACTCAACGGCATCTGCCATTTCATCGAACATGCGGTTTTCAAAGGGACACAACGCCGAACGGCTCGCGATATTGCTGTGGAGTCAGATCGGCTGGGGGGCAATCTCGATGCTTTTACTACGCATGAGATGACTGGTTTCGCCGTAAAGGTTGCGGACAGAAGTCTGCCAGATGCATTTGATCTACTTGCCGATCTGCTCGCCCACCCGCGTTTTGACCAAAATGATTTAGAACGTGAGCAGAAAGTCATCCTCGAAGAGATGAAAATGGTTGAGGACACACCCGACGAATTGCTCGGCGAACTGTTCAACGCCGCTTATTTCCCCGGCCATCCACTCGGTAGACCGATTGAGGGGACCGAGGCCACTATCACTTCGTTTAATCACCATACGATTTCCGCTTTTCATGCACGCGAGTTTTCAGCCCCCAACCTGGTGGTAGCGGCGGCCGGTAACGTAGACCACGAAAGTTTAGTGGAGTTGGTTGAGAGTTCGTTTGCAAACACCGCGGCCAATACTGAAGCGTTGCGATCGGATGCGGCAGAACAATCACCCAGGCCGGCGGCGCCGATTCTTATTGAACAGAAAAAAGAACTCGAACAAGCCCATCTCGTCATTGCCGCTCCCTGGCCCGACGCGAAGAGCGATGACCGTTATGCTGCCAGTCTGTTGGCCTCAGTAGTAGGTGGCGGCACTTCCAGCAGGCTATGGCAAACCATTCGTGAAGAGCGTGGTCTTGCTTACTCTGTTGGCGCAGGCGGCAACACGTTTTCCGACGTTGGTGTGTTCACGATCTATGCCGGCACGTCTCCTGAGCATCTTGATGAAGTACTCGATCTATCGCTGGAGGAGATGCGAAACGTTGTGGCCGAAAGCGTTTCCGAGGAGGAGTTGAAACTGGCGAAGGATCAGGCGATATCGTCGATCCTGCTTGGACTCGAGTCTTCGAGTGCGCGCGTCAGCGCATTGGCCCGTCAGGAGATAATTCATGGACGCCGCATTTCCACTATAGAAACTATTGAGAAGATCGAGGCTGCCACTGTTGACGATTTACAACGCGTAGCCCGCGAATTCTTCCGCAGCGATTCGCTCAGTCTCGGCGCACTGGGAAACCTCAATGGCTTCCGCGTCGACCGCTCACGACTGAAGATTTGAAGTAGCCAGCCGTATAACATCAATTAAGTACGTACTTGTGCCGTCGATCCGCGGCAATAGGTTCCATCGCATAATGAACGCTCAATCACAAACACCACCGCCGAATCGAAATCCGTTTCTCTGTAATGCCATCCGGTAGCCGTTTCCCGCATTAAATGCTAAAGTTTCTTTCGACACCTTTCTTAGTAGCGCGGTTCATAGTTCTAATTTCCTGAGCATGAAACTTACCGTTCTCGGCAGCGGATCAACTGGCAATGCGGTCTTGATCGTTGCGGGCGACACTCGTGTGCTCGTTGACGCCGGACTCAGTGCCAGGGAGATAGCGCGCCGGCTGGCGCTGGTCGGCGAAGACGTGCAGAAACTTGATGCCGTGCTGGTCACGCATGAGCATGGCGACCACGCCGGTGGCCTGCGTGTCCTGCTGCGGACCGTCGATTGTCCGGTCTACATTTCCGCCAAAACCTGCGACGCCTACATCAGCGAGCGCACCAACGTTAACGATGAAGAACCGCGCAAACGCGCCCGCGCGCTCGAGCACCGCGTAGAGCAGATAGAGTCGAGCCGTGACTTTCGCATCGGCGAGATCGATTTCCATCCTTTTACTATCCCCCACGATGCGGTCGACAATTTCGGATTCACGGCGACGCATCAGGGTGTGAAGATTGCCACCTTGATGGACTTCGGACACATCACAACGCTGGTTAGCGAGCGGTTGCGTGGTTGCGCCGCCATTGTGATTGAATCAAACCACAGCCGCGATATGTTAAAGGCTTGTGATGCCTATCCCTGGGAGTTGAAACAGCGAATTCTTTCACGGCTTGGTCACCTTTCCAACGAAGACGTGGCCGACTGGATCCGTGACGCCTTCGATGGTGTCGCGCGATATATTGTGCTGGCGCATCTTTCTCAGCGTGCGAATAATCCTTACCTGGCTAAGATTTCCGCGGAAGTTGCCCTGCAGGAACGTTATCCACTTTTTCACGCCGACACTCAGGTCAGCCTATCGTTTCCCAGGGAGCCTACCCCGTGGATCGAGGTGTAACTAAAGGATGAAGGATTAACGTCCGCCAGATATTAGTGGCCCTTTAATCAAGTATGCAAAGTTGATGATCAGCAGTGAGTGTTCGCCAACCAGCGGGCGCAAGCCCGCCTTCCCAACCCCGAGCTTATCGGAGTTGGGTCTTACTGCTTCATTGAAGGGCCTTCAAAGTGGGATCAACCGAACTACTCAAAGCATCTCAGGGTTGGGAAGGCGGGCTTGCCCCCGCTGGTTTGTGTTTGTCCGACAGTATTCCATCCGGGTTTTTGCTTGCGCGCTATTCCTGCTGATAGCTATTACGAGTTTTGCCTGCGCGTCCAATCACGGAAGTCAAACCATTCCGCCGGAAGTCGAGTCGGCGATTGGCGCCATCGGCGATGAGATTGCGGCGGAGCGCTACGACAAGATCTACAACGAGGCATCAGACCTTTGGCGGCAGGATGCTACGCTCGAACAATCGATTTCCAGTTTCAAGACTTTGCGAACCAAGCTCGGTCCAGTTGAGAACCGAACTCTGCAGTCGGCGACTGAGCAGCAAAACTCCGGCGGGCCACTAAAAGGCCGGGCATACATCGTTACTTATAAAACAAAGTTTCAGAATGCCGAAGGGATGGAAACCTTTACTTTGGTCGAGCGCGATGGCCGCTGGTTGCTGGCGCGATATTTTGTAAATTCAACCGCGCTGAAATGAGTAAGACAGACATTCTTGTCTGTCCTCTGCGTTCCGAGCAGCAAAAGAGCGGACAGGCAGGAATGCCCGTCCTACTAAATTTATGATCGAACGTTACACATTGCCGGAAATGGGCGCGATCTGGAGTGAGCAGAACAAATTCCAGAAGTGGCTCGAGGTGGAGCTGGCTGTCTGCGAAGTGCATGCGGAGATGGGGACGATTCCGCGGGAGGCCCTCGAGCAAATCAAGTCGCGAGCGAAGTTTTCAGTTGAGCGAATAAATGAGATTGAAAAGACCACTAACCACGATGTAATTGCCTTCACTACCAATCTCGCCGAAAACATTGGCGAAGCCGCGCGCTTCGTTCACTACGGTCTGACTTCTTCCGATGTCGTGGACACCGCCAACGCGCTTTTGTTACGCGATGCCTGCGATCTTCTGCTCCAGAAAGTGGAAGCGCTGCTGGACGTACTCAAGCACCGGGCATTTGAGTTTAAGGACACTCCGCAGATTGGCCGCACCCACGGTATCCATGCCGAACCCACGTCTTTCGGATTAACGTTCGCACTTTGGTACGACGAGATGCGTCGTAATCGCGACCGTTTGAAGACTGCGCGCGAAACCATCGTCGTCGGAAAAATCAGCGGCGCCGTAGGAACATTTGCGCTGCTCGATCCGCAGGTTGAGGAGAAGGTTTGCGCGCGGCTGGGGCTGAAGGCCGCTCCCGTTTCCACGCAGATCATTCAACGCGATCGCTATGCCGAATATCTGTGCACCCTGGCCATCATTGCCTCATCGCTCGACAAGTTTGCACTTAACATTCGCCACTGGCAGCGAACCGAGGTTCAGGAAGCTCAGGAGCGCTTCACTGTCGGCCAAAAGGGTTCGAGCGCGATGCCCCACAAACGCAATCCAATTATCTCGGAACGCATTTGCGGCATCGCCCGCATCGTCAGAGCCAACAGTCTGGTGGGACTCGAAAATGTGGCTCTGTGGCATGAACGTGATATCTCCCACTCGTCAGCTGAGCGCGTAGTTTTGCCTGATTCGAGCATTGCGCTGGACTACATACTTCATAAGGCGGCGTCCTTAATTGAAGGGCTGGTAGTTTACCCGAAGCGCATGCTTCAGAACCTGCAGTTCACGAAAGGTCTGGTCTTTAGCGGACAGCTCCTGCTGGCGCTCACCCAAAAAGGCGTCTCACGCGAAACGGCTTACGAGTGGGTACAGCGAAATGCGATGAAGGTCTGGGAAACGGGCGAAAACTTTCGGGACCTCCTCAAGGAGGATGCGGAGATCAACGCGCATCTATCTATCGCGGAAATCGACGGAGTATTTGAGATCGACACCTATTTACGAAATGTCGACCAGATCTTTGACAGGGTTTTTGGCGTGAAATAGTCAGTACCACCCGCTACCGCAAGCGGTACTGACTGGAGTTCTCACCGTGCCGGCGCAAACTGATGCAAACCTATTTGTTAACGATCTTTTCAGCCAGGTTACCGATAACCGGCAACTTGAAATACCTGGCCTGATAAGCTCGCACTAAACACAGAATCCACGCGATTAACAGGGCCCCTAAAACGACAAACCAGAAGAGAGTGGCCAAAAGGCCGATCAGCGATCCAAGCGCGCCTGCCAGTTGTGACGCGATCACGACCAGTATAAAGGTAACAATCCACAGCACGATGCACAGAACACCAACAGCAACATTGAACAGGATCGACTGCATCGCGTGAAAGCGGACGAACTTGCTGTCTTTTTCGATTAGAAAAAAGATTAGGCCGGAGACCCAGCCAAAAATGTACGAAAGTAGCGCGGCGATGTTTTCGTCAAGGCCAGTGCTCGACTTGGCAACTTGCCCAAGGGGCGGGTTTTGCATAGTTACGGTTCTCCTGATTCTTAATTTGTCTGAGATTGACTACTAAATACAAAGGTCGCGGGCCGAGATAGTATGCTATTAGCTACACATGAAGCAATGTTATGTTTTAGTATGAAGAGCAAAATTGGGAGCAGCGCCAAACGATATGAAAGCGAAAGTCTTCGTTAGCCTCAAACCAGGTGTTCTTGATCCGCAGGGCAAAGCCATACAACACTCGGTCGAGTTGCTTGGCTTCACCGGAATCGCGGACGTGCGCCAGGGTAAGTATTTCGAGATTGCGCTGCAGGATTCCGCCAGCGAGGAGCAGGCACGCGAGTCCGTGGCTCGTATGGCGCGCGAGGTTCTTTCCAATCCCATAATCGAAGACTACCGCGTGGAGATTGAAGCGTGAAGTTTGGCATCATAGTTTTTCCCGGCTCAAACTGCGATCACGACGCCTATCACGTGATCTCAAAACAGGTTGGCCAGCCGGTGGATTTCATCTGGCACCGTGACACGGATCTCGATTCTTACGACGCCTTGATTATTCCCGGCGGCTTTTCGTATGGCGATTATCTGCGCGCCGGCGCCCTGGCGCGGTTTTCTCCAGTAATGGAATCGGTAAAGAAGTTTGCCGCCACTGGGCGGTTTGTCCTGGGTATTTGTAATGGCTTTCAAATTCTTTGCGAAGCGGGACTCTTGCCCGGCGCCCTGATTCGCAATCGCGACTTACACTTTATTTGCGAACACGTCTTTGTGCGCGTCGAAACTTCTGACACACCTTATACAAATGAAATGACACCTGGCTCGGTGCTGCGAATTCCGATCGCCCACGCCGAAGGAAACTATGTCTGCGACGATGCCACGTTGGCGGAGTTGCAGCGGGAAGATAGGATTGTCTTTCGTTATTGCGACTCGGAAGGAAAAGTCACTGATGCGGCAAACCCTAACGGCTCGCGCGATAATATTGCTGGTATCTGTAGTCGCACGCGCAATGTGCTGGGATTGATGCCGCATCCAGAACGAGCTTGCGAAGATCTGCTGGGGTCGAGCGATGGGCGGGACATCTTTCGTTCGCTTGCCGCCACCTTGGCCGCAGTGGCGTAACCATCACCCGACGCGGGCTGTCCGCGCAGAAGGATCCGGATTTTTTACCTGCAATTAACCATATGGAGAATCTTGAGATGAAACACCATCCAGCCTGGCTCGCCGCCGGCCTTCTAATCTTCGTCGTTCTCGCCTGCAATCTTGGCAACATGAAGAACGTCAACTCCAACTCGAACTCCAACTCCAATTCCAACTCCAATGCCAGTAGCGAGACTGACGTCGGTTCTGGAGCCGCCATCAAGGAAATCCACATGGCTAAGGACGACGGTAATGGCGCTCCCGGCGACGAGACGTCATCGTTTGCTCCCGGCGACCGCACGGTCCATTGCGTGGCTACGTTGAAAGAAGCAAAGTCGGGAACGCAGATGCGATTTGTTTGGTGGATAGTGGATGCCGATGGTAGTCAGAACCAGAAGATCAAAGAAATTGACTACACCACCAGGGCACTCGAGAACGTGGTACATGGACATTTGACCTTGCCACAGGATTGGCCCACCGGTAAGTACAAAGTGCAGGTCTACGTGAACGGCGATCTCGACCAGACAGCTTTTTATGTCGTCCGGTAGGCCTGTCGGGCTTTCGCTGATCTACTAACTCTGACTAATTTATCGACTGAACTATGAAACGCGTCCTTCCGTTTGTCATTATTGTTCTGGCGCTGGCAGCGGGCTTACTAATGTTCCTGTATTTCCGGCGCTCAACTGCAGAGGCTCCGCATCCAACACCAGTTCCAGGCGCATCGCCCATCCAGAATGGTACGAATACGCCGAACCAGGCTGAACCCGGAGCTGAACCGCCGCAGGCGCTCGGAAGCCAAAACGCGCCGATCACGCTTGAAGAGTTTGGCGATTTTGAGTGTCCACCATGCGGTATGCTTCATCCAATCCTAAAACAGTTGGAAAGCGAATATGGTCCGGTGAAGCTACGATTAATCTTTCGTGAGTTTCCGCTGGTGCCTACTCATGCACACGCGCTTGCTGCCGCGCATGCCGCCGAGGCCGCCGGACTGCAGGGCAAGTTCTGGGAAATGCATGACATGATTTATGAGCACCAGAAAGACTGGCACGACGCTTTTGACGTGCGCCCAATCTTTGAAGAATACGCGACTAAGATTGGCTTGGATCTGAATCAGTTTCGTCGAGATAACTCGAGTGAAATAGTTGAGCAGCGCATTTTTCTGGACGGCAAACGCGGACATTCGCTGGGCGTCAAAGGCACCCCGACAGTCTTTCTCAATGGTCGCGAAGTTCCTTTTGAATCTCTCGCACCCGACAAACTGAAAGCACTAATTAACGGCGAACTCGCTACCCACCCGTAACCAGCTCGGGAGGTCAAACTGGCCGGACCGGGCAGCGAGGCCCGGTCTGGATCTCGTTTACTATTTCCGCATTAGCGTGCCCAACCAAAGCGAAACTAAGCAACAAAACACTGGCCGCCGAGCGGTTCTACTTTATGTCGCCGCGGCCGCTGTCTCGCTGATCGGATTGGCAGACTCGATCTATCTCACGGTGGAGCACCTTTCCGGTCAGAGTGTTCGTTGCACCATAATTTCGGGTTGCTCGGAAGTCCTTTCGAGTTCCTACGCAACTATCCGCGGTATCCCGCTCGCGGCGATCGGCGCCTTCGCTTACTTCACGGTGTTTAGCCTCGCCACACTGGCGGCTTTTGCTTACAGGGGCGCGGAAAAGTTACTGACGCTGATCGTCGGCGCAATGTTTCTGACCACACTCTGGCTCGTTTATCTGCAGGCATTCGTCATTGGCCACTTCTGTCAGTTTTGTCTACTGTCCGCTCTCGTGACTATGACGTTGGCGATTCTTGTGATCTCAGCTCTTCGCTATCAGAACCGGGAGCGGTAGCAACCGGCCAAAGGTTCAACAGTAATGACTGTTTGCATTCCATCGGGAATTGGTAATGCGACCAACGGGCAAGAGGATATCTGAATTGAGTGTTTTGGCCAGTCGTTACCGCTCTCGATTCTGATAAGTATTGTCGGTTTGCAACTCTGACCAGTCAGCGGTGGGTTTCATATCGGCGTTCTTCCGTGTTAATCCGCGGCTGTTTCCAACTCGCTCGCTTGCCACTCCTCATCCCAGACTGCTAATCTTTCGTTTCCGGATCCCCATTGCTTCGTTTCAACTTTTATCGCGTTGTGGAGGAGTAACTGCTCATGAAAAAGCTTTATGTTATCCCGTTGATGATAGCGCTGGCGGCCATCGCCATTGCTGCAAATACACGAGCTATAAACACCGATCTTCCCGCACCACCCGCAATCGGCGCCACAATTGTAGACTTCACATTACCTGACGTTGACGGGAAAGATCACTCGCTCAGTTCGCTCAAAGGCAAGAACGGCAGCGTCTTGATTTTCATTGCGGTCCAATGTCCCGTCTCCAATGCTTACAACGAACGCATGGAGAAACTCGCGCAGGATTACAAAGCCCGCGGCGTCAACGTCATTGGCATTAATGCCAACTCAACCGAATCCGCCGCCGACGTAAAAAGACACGCCGCGGAAAAGGGTCTGACCTTCCCGATTCTCAAGGATAATGGCAACAAGATTGCAGACTCGCTGGGTGCGACCAGAACACCTGAAGCGTATTTCCTCGATGCCGGGAACAAGCTTCTCTACCATGGCCGCATCGACAACAACCGTGATGTTTCGCAGGTCGAGTCCAGCGAATTGCGCGACGCGCTCGAAGCGACACTGGCTGGAAAACCGGTTGTGAAAACTACTGCCAACGCGTTTGGATGTTCCATCAAGCGTGCTGAATAAATGTCTCTCCCTATGATCAGAAAAGCCAGAGTCACGCCGTTTGTGATCGGCCTGGTGGCCTGCGTGAGCAGTTTGTATCTGTCTGCCTCGGCAACCATGCAATCCAAAACTGCTCTTACTGGGCCCACGGGAAGTAAGTCTCATGCCACCAGCGCGGAGAGACCCGGCCCGAGACCGCGGGCCATTAGTGCCGAGGAAATGCAAGGCTTGCTTAAGCGAGACGGCGGCCATCCATTGCTTGTTAACTATTGGGCTACGTGGTGCGATCCGTGTCGCGACGAGTTTCCCGATCTGGTGAAAATTGACAACCAGTATCGAGCGAAAGGGCTCGACTTCATTGCCATTACTCTCGATGATCTGGCTGATCTTAATACCGCAGTTCCGAAGTTTCTTCGCGAGATGAAAGCCACAATGCCCGTTTATCTTCTCAACGTGGCCGACCCGGAGCCTGCCATCAACTTAGTTGATCGCGGCTGGAGCGGAGCTTTGCCGGCCACCTTCCTTTACAACAACAAGGGCGAGGTGGTCTACAAACATTTTGGTCGTGTTCCGGCGGATGAATTGCGCGCCGCCATCGATAAAGTGATGAGGCATGAGTGATGAAATCGAAAAGTTATGAGTTAGGACGACCGAGGACGGACGACAGCCGACCGTAGGACGAATCGGTCGCCGGTCGTTGGTCTCCGGTCTTCCACCCGTCATAACTCATCATCTTCTCATTTTACTCATCACTCATAACTTCTTATGGAATCGATCACTCCCGACGTAATTTCCGCTCACAACCTCACGCCGGAAGAGTTTCAACGTATCCAGTCTCTGATGGGCCGCGAACCTACGTTCGTCGAACTGGGCATCTTCTCGGTGATGTGGTCTGAGCATTGTTCCTACAAATCTTCGCGCATACACTTGCGCCGTCTGCCCACTAAGGGCGAGCGCATTATCGTGCCGCCGGGTGAAAACGCCGGCATCGTCGATGTAGGTGACGGCTGGTGCGCAGCCTTCAAGATCGAGTCGCACAATCATCCTTCATTTATCGAGCCATTTCAGGGTGCAGCCACCGGAGTTGGCGGCATCCTGCGCGACGTTTTCACGATGGGCGCGAGACCGATCGCCTCGATGAACAGCCTGCGTTTTGGTTCGCTTGATCATCCTAAACAAGGACGCCGCAATCGTTCACTGCTGGCCGGGGTAGTAGGCGGCATTGCCCATTACGGCAATGCTTTTGGCGTGGCGACGGTAGGCGGCGAAGTCGCTTTCGACGACGCTTATTCGCTCAACCCACTCGTTAACGCGTTCGCACTCGGGCTGGTGCGCCGGGACCAAATCTTCTTCGGCAAGGCGACCGGCATTGGCAATCCGATCCTTTACGTCGGCGCGAAAACGGGACGCGACGGGATTCACGGCGCAACCATGGCCTCAGCAGAATTTGACGATGAAGCGCTTGCAAAACGCCCGACCGTACAAGTTGGTGATCCGTTTCTTGAGAAGCTGTTGCTTGAGGCCTGCCTCGAGGCAATGCGTAGCGGAGCAGTCGCTGGAATCCAGGATATGGGCGCGGCCGGCCTGACCTCTTCCTCGTGTGAAATGGCGGCCCGGGCGGGCACAGGAGTGGAGATCGATCTATCTTTAGTACCGCAACGCGAGCAAGGCATGACAGCCTATGAGATGTTGCTTTCCGAGTCGCAGGAGCGAATGCTCATCGTGGCCCACTCGGGACGCGAGCGCGAAGTAATTGACATCTTTCGCAAGTGGGATCTTGACGCCGTGGTCATTGGTCGCGTGCGCGAGGGGCACAATATGCGCGTGCTTCATGAAGGAGACGCCGTTGCCGACATTCCCGTGTCTGCGCTTACAGATGAAGCACCGTTGTATGAACGGCCCATGGCAAGTCCACAGTCCAACATCCAACGTCCAATGTTCAATGTCCAGAGTCCACAATCTGGAGCGCAAGGTGGAAAAACCAAAGACCAAGGTTCAAAGACCGAAGATCAAAGTACAAAGACCAACGTTCAGAACTACAACGATGCCCTATTCAAACTGCTGGCTTCCCCAAACATCGCTTCCAAACAATTTGTCTACCGGCAATACGATCATATGGTCAGAACTAATACCGCCGTGTTGCCGGGAGCAGATGCCGCGGTCGTGAGAATCAAAGAAACGCGGCGCGGGTTGGCGATGACGCTGGATGGCAACGGCCGCTACTGCGCAGCAGACCCTCGCGAAGGCGCAAAACTGATCGTCGCTGAAGCGGCTCGCAATGTTGTTTGCGTCGGTGCCCGTCCGCTCGCGATTACAAACTGTCTCAACTTTGCGTCGCCTGAACGACCCGAAGTGATGTGGTCGTTTTCCGAGGTTATCGACGGCATGACTGAAGCCTGCAACGTATTCAATACGCCCGTGGTTTCAGGAAACGTCTCGTTCTACAACGAAACTGAGGGACGCGGCATTCTCCCTACACCAGTCATCGGAATGATCGGCCTGGTGGAAGACGTGCGGCGGGTGTTGCAACCCGGATTCAAACAGGCAGGAGACATCATCGCTCTAATTGGAACCACTGCGGATGATCTCTCGCTCAGCGAATATGCCGCCGTCATCAAGGCTCTTTCGACTGAAGAGTTGATTGCCAATGGCGCCGTTCCCAAAATCGACCTGCAAGTCGAGCGCGCCGTGCAGCATGTTTGCCTGGAAGCAGCAGAAGAGGGCCTGCTGGCCTCCGCTCACGACTGTTCTGATGGCGGGCTTGCGGTTGCGTTGGCTGAATGTTGTTTTTCATCTCTCAATCGGGCGGCGATCGGAGCTGAAATTAACTTACAAAATTCCCCCAGTGATTCGCTACCGGCGGCGAGTGTGCTCTTCAGCGAATCACCGTCGCGAATAATCATTAGTTTCCCTGAGGCTTCGAGTGCGGCGATAGAAGATATTGCCGCGAGAGCGAAATGTCCCTTCACGGTAATTGGTCATGTCGGCGGCAACACGCTGCGAATAAAACTTGGCAATGAAGAATCCATCTCGGCTGAAGTGAGCGCACTGGAAAACGGTTGGCGCAGCTCTCTTGCCAGAAAGCTTGAAGCTGAAGTGATGGCAGCTGGTCGTGAATAGGTCGTTAGTTATACTCAGAAGTCTAGAGTACAAACTTTTAGTTTGCTGTTGTGAGTGAAGACAAGCTAAAGCTTGGACTCTGAACTTCAGCCGAGACTCCGCCTGTGCACCCCGTAATTTATCTCAACAAAGTGATGCTCGAAGCGACCAAGGCGCGCGTCGCGCCTGTGTCGTCGGCAATGTTGTATGGCCGCGGTGTATTTACGACAGTTGCTGTCTATAATGCCAAACCCTTCCTGTGGCCGGAACATTGGCGACGACTCGAGGATCATGCTGAAAGACTGAATGTTGATTATTCCGGAACAAATGAAAGAAGTGTTGGCGAGGCCTTAAGAAAACTCATCGCAGTTAACCAGGTACGAAACGGACGCGCACGCGTTATCCTGTTGGCACGCAGCGGACGTGACGTCTGGAAACCAAAGAAGGAAGGCGCCCGCAAGACTGATCTCCTAATTATGACAAGCGAAGCGCAGAAGGCTTCGCCGGCGGGAATGTCGCTCGCTGTTTCGCCTTACCGCTTCAACACTTTTTCGCCGCTCGTAGGAATCAGAAGCTTGAATTATTTGGAACAGGTGCTTTCCTGGGAGGAAGCTCAAGCAAGAGACTTTGACGAAGCTGTCATGCTCAACGAGCGCGGCGAGATCGTTTCCGCAACGATGGCCAATATTTTTTGGGCCAGGGAAGGCACACTGCACACTCCTGCGCTTAGCACCGGCGCGATTGCCGGGATAACACGGGCCGCAATTATTGAATTAGCCGGCAAACAGTTTATTCCCGTGATTGAAGGGATATTCGAACTTGCTGATCTGGCGGAGGCCGATGAAATTTTTCTTACTTCGGCCAGTTTGGGCGTGGCCTTCGTTAACACTTTCGACTTCAGGCAGTATTCCGTGGCCGCTGGGAACATCTATACTCGACTCTCACGCGCGCTTAAAGAGCTCGGCTCGCAAAGCTGACTTGGTATTGACAGTGCTGCCTGGTGAGATTACGCTGGGCGCGTTTTCTGAGGCATATCCTGATCCTCGCAAATCCAATCAGGACTATTCATTGGCACTATTGCTTTAATATTGGCTACATTCGGCGCCGGACGATCGAAAAGCGCATAACTGAATGGAGAATGCGTTATGAGTAAGGTGATACTGGTAAACCCGGCGAATGCTTCAGTCGGCTATAGTGTGATCACTCCCCGCTGGTTATTTGTTGTTGCAGGCGCAACCCCAATTGAGTTTGCCGGCGATCCCGTTATTGTCGATGAGCCAGTTAAAGCGTTTGATGCTGATCGCGTCGGTCCGGGCGACATAGTCGGTGTTGGAATCCACACCGGGAATTGCCGCCCGGGTTATCGAGTAGTGCGTGAGGCGAAGAAGCGAGGGGCAACCGTTATTGTCGGCGGCATCCACCCCACCATCTTTCCGGAAGAGCCGCTGGAAATGGGAGCCGACGCCGTGGTTAAAGGAAATGCCGACATCATCTGGCGCAAGGTCCTGGAGGACGCTCACCTTGGGAAGCTGGAGCGCGTTTACGACGGCGGGCGAGTGCCCGGAGAGCTGATGGCGAAGGCCCGTTGGGATCTTCTGGATCCAGGGAAGTACTTGATGGGCTGCATACAGACTGTTGCTGGTTGTCCTGAGAATTGCAGTTTTTGCTCTGTCTGGGTCACTGACGGCCGCACACCGCGCTTGCATCTGAATGACCAGATCATTGCAGAGGCAAATGAGCTTTATGCGATGGGTTTCCGTTACGTCTTTTTTTCCGACGACAATTTCACGCCTGCCACGCTGGGTCGAATCGCCCGAGAAACAAACGCGGCAACTCGAGCTAACCTTGAGCGCGTGCGGGAAGATCGCCTGAAGCTGTTTGATGAGTATGATCGCTTAGGACCGCCGGCACTTTACGGTTTCACGCAGATGACAGCGGAATGTATTAGTGACGACGAATATCTCGACGCGATGTACAGTAAGATGCGCCTTCGCGGGGCATTGATCGGAGTGGAGTCGTTCACCGAAGAAGGACTGAAAAACGTAAACAAAACGTGGAACCCGGTGGGACAAAAGATGGCGGAGGCAATTCAAAAAATTCAAAGTCACGGGATCATGGTGCTGGCCTCAATTATCGGCGGACTGGAGAGTGATACGCTGGGCACGCTTCACACCATGCGACAATTCGCCAAGGCCTCGGGCACAGCCTTCGCACAGTTTCCACTTTATAGCGTTTACCCTGGCACTAAGGATTATCATGAGATGATACGCGATTGGAAAAACCGCGATCAGGCCGGCTATGTGCCCAAACATATGGTGCAGATAGTTCGTGACCGGTTCTGGCTCGATTACGACCACACTGATGTCGCGGTCAAACACCCAACCATTCCGACTGAAGATCTGATGAAGGAAGCGCAAGAGAGCTGGACCAACTTCTACAGTTTGAAACAGATTATTGCGCGCACGAGGACTGGCCCAATGAGCTCGCTTCCCCTGGGCAGCAAACTCGTCTACGCCGTGGCTTGTTTGGTATTCGCCTCACTTTATCCCGGTGGTATTGCCGCCGACAACGTACGCAAAACCAGGTTGGGATTAATTGCGAGGCTTTCTGTGCGCGCGGCCATTCGCATTACAAGAAGAACGTATGACTGGGGGATAAGGCCTCAGCGGCGCGAAGCAGCCGAGGAAATAATTGACCTGGCTGCCTGAGCCTTGAAACCACATCTATGAGCACCGGTAGATACCACCCATGCAATTTTCCGGACTCTGCACTTCACGCTTCAACGACATCAGTACTTTCGATGAAGATCGCGCCGAACTTCCAACGACTTGATTTCAATAATGACCGTCCATTCCACCTGCAATCAATTCCAGGACCGCATTCCAATTTAACGTTCTCATAACCAGGGCAAAGGGCTTTTGAACTTCGACAGTTAAACCGGGCTTGATGAGCTCGTAGTGTGTATTTGAGCCGTCTGAGAAGAGCGGATCTCAGGGGTCAGAGACTCAGAAGTCAGAGGTCAAAGGTCAGAAGTTGCCGCGCGTCGGAGTTAACTATCGCCCGCTCGCATGAATTCAGTCGGTTTTCAAAACTAAGGTAGTTTTCTCCAACGCTGACGACCGATACGCACAACTGAAAAGGAGAATGCATTTATGACCAAGGTCATATTAGTAAACCCGTCAAATGCAACCATCGGCTACAGCGTAATCACCCCCCGATGGCTCTACGTAATCGCAGGCGCAACACCCACAGAGTTGGTAGGTGATCCAGTCGTTATCGATGAACCGGTTACGCGTTTTAATCCTGAAGATGTGGCGCCCGGCGATATTGTCGGTGTCGGAATCCATACCGGAAATTGTCGTCCGGGTTATCGAGTGGTGCGTGAGGCGAAGAAGCGAGGGGCAACCGTTATTGTCGGCGGCATCCACCCCACCATCTTTCCGGAAGAGCCGCTGGAAATGGGAGCTGACGCGGTTGTTAAAGGCGGCGGCGATCTCATCTGGAGCAAAATCATAGAAGACGTTTTGTTGGGCAGGCTGCAGCGCATCTACGACGGAGGACGAGTGCCGGGCGAACTGATGGCGAAGGCCCGTTGGGATCTCCTGGATCCAGGCAAGTACTTGATGGGCAGCATTCAGACCGTCGCGGGTTGTCCTGAGAATTGCAGCTTTTGCTCTGTCTGGGTGACTGATGGCCGAACTCCACGTATGCACCTTAACGATCAGATCATCGAGGAGGCAAACGAGCTTCATGCAATGGGTTTTCGTTACATCTTTTTTGCTGATGACAACTTCACGCCCGCTACGCTGGGCCGCATCGCAAGAGAAAAGAATCCGCAGACTCAGGCTTCGCTCGCAAGTGTCCGGGAAGCTAGACTGAAGCTGTTTGAAGAATACGATCGGCGCGTTCCCAAGTCGCTCTACGCGTTTACTCAAATGACGGCGGAATGTATCAGTGACGACGAATACCTGAACGCTATGTACGACAAGATGCGACTCCGCGCGGCTTTAATCGGAGTGGAATCGTTCACCGCGGAAGGTTTGAAGCTCGCGAACAAGACCTGGAACCCAGTGGGCCAACGAATGGTGGAGGCGATTCAGAAGATCCAGCAACACGGCATTCTGGTCCTGGCTTCGATTATTAACGGACTTGAGAGCGATACGGTGTCTACGCTGCGGACCATGCGCGAATTCGCAATGGCTTCAGGCACAGCCTTCGCCCAGTTTCCAATCTTTAGCGTCTATCCGGGGACGAAGGATTACCACGAGATGATACGCGACTGGCAACATCGCGATCAGGCTGACTACGTGCCAAAACACGCGGTGCAAATGGTGCGGGATAAGTTTTGGCTGGACTATGACCACACCGACATCGCCATCAAACATCCAACGATAGCCGTTGCCGATCTGGAAAAGGAAGTGCATGAAAGTTGGCGCAGCTTTTACCACGTGAAAGAGATCATTAAGCGCACGCGCCAGGGCGCCATCGGCACCATGCCCCTGGGGGGCAAGTTGGCTTATGCGGTGGCATGTTTGGCGTTCGTTTCGTTTTTTCCGCAGGGCATCGCCGCCGATAATGTTCGCAAGACCAGGCTGGGATTTTTTTCGAGACTTTTCATTCGGGCGGCCATTGCCATGACGAGAGGAACGCGCGACTGGTTTGGCATACGACCTCAGCGTGAAGTGATCGACGCTGCCTGATCGTTTGCAACGGTCAAAGCCACTAAGTCGCGTCAAAGCCCGGCGCCAGCATCCGTGTCATGGCCATGGGATTCTTGAGTTTTTGCTTGCGCATCCAGGCATTGGCTTCGTCAATCAACTCGCGACCACGCTCGCCGCCCACCGTTTCGCCCAATCGCCGCCTGGTTGCCGCAGCGTAAAGAGCCAGGTCCGCCGAATCAAAACGCTGCAACGCCTCGGTGAGCAAATCCGTAGCTTTGGAAGCTTCACCACGTTGCCAGGCTACGGCGGCCCGGATAACGGTAACAAAGGCTGATGACCAGGCAATATGCTCTTTAGCAATTTTGTGTGCGAGTCGCTCCGCGATTCGCAGCCGTTGCGCCTTGTCATTGCTGCCGGCCGCGCTGGCCAGAGCAGCGCGAGCCAGAAGATGCATGGCATCGATTCTTAGAATCTGAATGCGGAACAGCATCGACTGTTCCAGTGCTTTCCACTGTCCCTGAATGTGCCGGTAAGCAACCTCCGTATCTCCCGTGTACATTTCGATCTGGCCCAACGCCTGCATTGAAAGGTAGTGTTGAAGATGGAAACCTTCATGCGGCCACGACTTCAATGCCTCAATAACTTCGGCGCGAGCGCGGGTAGGATCATCGGGCGCCAGCCAGACAAAATTCATGCGGGTGCGCAAATCGGTTGCCGCGAAGAGGTTTCCCTGTTCGAGCGCAGCGGAGAGAAGGAACGGTACGCGCCGCGACACTTCAGCGATCTCTCCGCGAAACAGGAGTGCACTCAACATAAAACGATTTGCAATTGTTAGTTCCCAGGTCACACCAGTGCATTGATCGCGCAAAACTTCCGCCGCGCGTTCACAAAGATCGCCAGCTTCTTTCCAATGGCCCATAAGATAGGCAGCAACGCCTC
>WNGJ01001211.1_pt1 | contig 25002 bp, 18 predicted proteins | sample 5400611 | NCBI WGS metagenome assembly WNGJ01 (sample SAMN13153375, study PRJNA577476) | soil metagenome | isolation source: 40 cm soil or saprolite under Garry oak tree replicate 1 | place: USA:California | collected 2016-06-15
GCGACGACAACGGGCCAGCGCTCCTGCTGATGAATGGCCTTGGGGCCAACCTTGAGCTGTTTGACCCCTTCCTTGACGCGCTCGACAACGTTGGAGGGCAGAAGATCGGGACGATTTGCTTCGATGTCCCCGGCGTTGGGGGGTCACCGCTCCCCCGCTTCCCGATGCGCTTCCGAGGCCTGGCTCGTCTAGTCGCGCAGATGCTAGATGTGTTGGGGTATCGGGAAGTGGATGTGCTGGGCATCTCGTGGGGTGGCGGGCTGGCACAACAATTCGCCCACCAATACCCGTGGCGATGCCGCCGTTTGATTCTGGCGTCGACTTCGACCGGCGGAATCTCGGTGCCTGGCAGGCTCGATGTCCTTGCCAAATTGCTCAGTCCGCGCCGGTACTTTGAGCCGTCGTACATGGAAAGCATTGCGCCGATCCTTTATGGCGGGAGTTTCCGGGAGAATCCCGACCTGGCGCGTGCGCATGCGCAAATGATCAGAGCGCCACATGGCCTGGGGTACTACGGACAACTGCTGGCAGGCCTGGGCTGGACCAGCATGCCCTGGCTGCACCGGCTACGTCAGCCGACCCTCGTCCTGGCTGGGAAGGACGATGCGATCGTGCCACCCATCAATGCCAGGATCATGACGCGACTGATTCCCAATGCGACCCTCCGGGTCTTTAAGGGGGGACACTTGTTCGCTCTCACCGAGAAAGAGCAAGTGGCTTCGCTCGTGCATGCATTTCTAAGGAAAGGAGATATCATATGTTAAATCTGGCCATCCTCCTCGAAGATAGCGCGCGGGAAGGGCCGGAGCGCACGGCCCTCGTCTTTGAGGAGACCAAACTATCGTATGCGGAAGTGAATGCAGCCGCGAACCAGGTGGCTCATGTTCTGGCCCTGGCGGGCATCCACAAGGGGGACACGGTCGCTCTGAGTTGCCAGAATGTCCCGTACTTCCCGATTGTCTACTATGGTATCCTCAAAGCAGGAGCGGTGGTGATGCCCCTCAATGTCCTGCTCAAGCCGCGTGAAATCGCTTATCATCTGCGAGATGCGGACGCCAGGGCCTATTTTTGCCTGGAAGGCACACCCGAGCTCCCGATAGGCGAGATGGGGTTCACGGCTTTCAAAGAAGTGGACAGTTGCAAGCACTTCTTCCTGATGACCACCAATCCCACCGCCCCCTCCCCTATCGAAGGCGCTCAGACCCTCGGCATGCTGATGCACAATCAGCCGACCACGTTTGAGACAGTCATGACGCACCCTGACGATACGGCCATTATCCTCTATACTAGTGGGACGACGGGTCAGCCTAAGGGGGCTGAACTCAGCCATCTTAACATGCTGCTGAATGCCCGTCTCTCCGAGAGCATGTACCCGAAAATGGACCATGACGTGCATCTCATCACATTGCCGCTGTTCCACTCCTTCGGACAAAGTGTCCAGATGAACGCAGGGTTGTACAACCGGGCCACGCTCGTGTTGCTGCCACGCTTTACCCCGGATGTGACCTTCCGCCTGATGGAGCGGGAGGGCGTCACCATTTTTGCGGGTGTGCCCACCATGTACTGGGCCTTGCTCAATCACCCAGGAGCAGACAGGTACGACCTGGAGAAAATCGCCCGACATCTGCGCTTGTGTATCTCAGGCGGGGCAGCTATGCCGGTGGAGGTCATGAAGGCCTTTGAAGCAAAATTCAACGTCACCATCCTGGAAGGGTATGGCCTGTCAGAAACCAGCCCCGTTGCCACCTTCAATCGCCTGGACCGTCCAACCAAACCCGGCTCGATTGGCTTGCCCGTATGGGGCGTCTCGGTGCGCCTGGTAGATCAGCAGGATAATGATGTGGGAACCAACGAACTGGGTGAAATCATCATTCGCGGGCACAATGTGATGAAGGGCTATTACAAACGCCCCGAAGCGACCGCCGAGGCGTTCAGAAATGGCTGGTTCCACACAGGTGATATCGGGCGGCGGGACGAAGAGGGCTACATCTACATCGTGGACCGCGTGAAAGACATGATTATTCGCGGGGGCTTCAATGTCTATCCGCGTGAAATCGAAGAGGTGCTGATGACACACCCGGCGGTGAGTCTGGCAGCTGTTGTGGGCGTGCCACACGAGCGCCACGGGGAAGAAGTCAAAGCGTTTGTCATTCTCAAGGAAGAGGCCCAACTGACGGAAGTCGAATTGGTCGCCTGGTCGAAGCAGAACATGGCTGACTATAAGTACCCCCGCGTCATCGAGTTCCGCACAACGCTGCCCATGACGGCCACGGGCAAGATTTTGAAGAGTGAACTGCGCTAAGGCCAAGAAAATATTCACGCTACCCAGTAATGGCCGGTGAATAGAATAATGTTTACTGCAAATAATGGAAGGCAGAATGCAATAACTATTCTATCGAAGGTGGTTCGTTTGCCCCATAGCGCAAATATAGCGGTGATCGGGAAGATCACCATCATGTAGCGTGGCTGCGAGGCCAGCGGCTCCAGGTTCTGGGGAAAACTGAGGGTGAAGAGTATTAATCCCAGCGCGAAGAGCGCATAGTGCAGGGGTATGCGTCTCCAACCAAGGGCGAGCGCAGCCATTGGGATAAGAGTAAAGCTCAGATCGAGTAAATTTTGTAAGTGGGTTTGGCTCAAGATCGAAGTTGAGAAGACTATACCGAGTGTGGAGCCTAATCCGACCCAGGGGAAGCTAAGTTGGCGGTGCCAATGGAAGGTTGCCTCCTGCGAGATGAATAGGAAAGGGTTACCTTTTGCATAATACAGATAGATCATGTACGTGACGATACCGGCAGGTATCAGTAGCAGTGGCGCGAATGCATTCAGCTTTTCTCTCCAGGCATGGTGCGGCCGTTCAGATGCGACCCAGAAGCGCTGCACGTAGATGACCAGGTAGGGAATCACTAAGATGATGCCTGATGAACGAGTTAATGCAGCTAAAAAACCAAACAATCCTGCCAGCCACCAATCGAGCGGTTTACCTCGTCTGAGCAATAAAAAAGTGCCAATGCATAGAAGGACGAACAGCGACTCTGTATAACCGGCAAAGAAGAAAATCGCGTAAGGGGAGAACGCAAAATAAAATAATGCTCGCCGGGCCATGTTGGGTTCGAAATCCCCGGCCAACAAGCGGTACAGCAAGACGAGTGCAAAATAAAAACAGATATTCGCGATAAGCAGGCCTGCGAAGTAGAAAGAATTGGGAAAGGAGCCGCCTAGCAGCAGTCCGCCAAAGTGTTCAACCAATGACCAGAATGGGAAGAATGCCGTGTCGGGTATATATGTATAGCCATGATGCGCGATATTTACGTACGCGACAGCATCCCAATGATACCAGGCATCGAGACAAGAATTGAGGGTGGCGGCGCAGTTCACAGGCAGAGTTTGTCTGGACGGGGGGAAGATTGCGATTCCAACATAACTAATCAGCAGTATGATCAGGCGGCTAAGGCCAAAAACCCACGCCGCTTCTTTCCAGGCTATTCTCGATTCTTGCATCATTGTAGACCCTCCTCTGCTTAGCGTATCAAGCCACCCAGAAATTTCCTACGAATAAGATGGTGTTGATGACAAAAAATGCCAGTGAAAGCGCTAGAAAGGTTTGGTTGAACCGTGGACGTTTACCCCAGATGGCGAAGATAACGGTAATTGGGAAGATGACCAGTAAAAAACGCGGTTGGGAAAAGAGAGGCTGGGTCGTGTAACCAGGAAAACTAAGATTGAATATGACGAGCGCAAGTGCGAAGAGCGAGTAATGCAATGGTAAATGCTTCCAACCCAATGCCAGCGCAACGAGAGGAATGATTGTAAAGGTTGTAGTATACAGGTTCCCCAGCAAGTATGTGAAGGAAGGCTGGCAAACATTTGCTTCAATAACCATAGCAAATGTTTGCCATAGTAAAGTAAAGTATCGAGACCAAATTGCCTCCTCTTCAATCTTAAAAATAAAAGGGTCACCCTTGGTATAGTACAGGTAGAGCATATAAGCCAGAGCGCCAGCGGGAAGGAGTGCGATGGGAACCAGCGCGTTCAGCCTTTCTCTCCAAGTGTGTTGCTTGTGTTCAGACGCTGTCCAGAAGCGCTGCACATACGCAACTAGAAAAGGGATCGCAAGGAACATACCCGCCGAGCGAGTAAGTGCCGCGAGAAACCCGCAGAATCCTGCCAGCCACCAATCGAGCGGTTTGCCTCGTCGGAGTAACAAGAAGACGGCAATGCAGAGTAGTACAAATAGCGATTCTGAGTAACCCGCAAAGAAGAAAAGCGCGTAGGGAGCAAAGGTGAGGTAGATCAAACTGCGCCGGGCGGTTGCTCGATCAAAATCCTCAGCTAATAAGCGGTACAGCAGGACAAGTGCGAAGTAGAAGAAGATATTCGCGAGCAAGATACCTGCCAGGTAGAAAGAACCGCGGAAATAGCCTCCAAGTAACAGTCCAACGAAGTGTTGCGCCAGCGGGTACAACGGGAAAAAAGCCACGTCTGGCGTATGTTTGTACCCAAGGTAGGAAATATTGAGGTAAGGCTTTGCATCCCAACGCAGCCATGAGTGGAACAGGGTGCTGAGACTGTAGGAAGTGCGCCTAAAGTAGGAGTCTAACGTCAGGGTATGTCTATAGATGTCTACATACTTTGGTATGATGAAGATACTCACTAAGGTAATGAGTACAAGCATAAGGCGGCTAAGGCCAAAAACCCACGTAGCCTCCCGCAGGGCAGTCTGCCATCTGCGTTTGGCGGAATACTCATCCATGTTCATGCAACCCAAAGCCTCCAATGCTCAAGATGATATATATAACGAGTAACGCTCATAAAAGCGACAGCGCCCCATAATAAAGAGGCGTCTGAGGATGTTAACCCAGTCCGCCTCTTTAGCTTGCGGTTCTCAGTAAAGCGGCTATGGTCTGCCGAGCACCACCTCGACAGTGTAGTTTTCTAGCTTTTTAAGCTCGTGCGGAGAGATTTGCTCTCGATACGCTTCATCAGGCGTGGGTGCCTCTGGTTGATCTACACGAATTGACAAATTATCAGCTAGCGTCTCCGACCGCAACGTCTCTTCATGGCGACGCAATATTGAAGCCAATTCTGCCTCTGTATAAAGCGTCAGGGAGATGTGGTCCTCAATATTGAACCCGGCCTTTTTTCGCATGTCCTGAAAATAGTGTGTCAGATCGCGCACAAGCCCTTCTTCTCTCAGTTCAGGTGTAATCGTGGTCTCCAGGGCCACGACGTACCCTCGCTCTTCGGTGGCCACAAATCCAGGGCGGGCAGTTGCCACCACCTCTATCTCATCAGGAGCAAGCTCGATGTGCTGACCCTCGATGGTAAAATTCAGCCTCCCAGTCTCGTTGAGTAGCTTTGCTGCCTCCCTGGCTCCATGAGCATCGAGAGACTTGAATGCCGCCAGGATTTTCTGGACTAACGGGCCATATTTAGGACCGAGTACCTTCACTTGAGGTTTCAGCGTGTAGGCCAGCATGTCGCTGTCGTCGCTCATCAGATGGAGGTGTTTAATATTCAGCTCTTCGAGCACCTGTGCTGAGAGCCGGAGCAGGGCCTCCGCCTCGTCTCGATTGAGCACACGTACATACAGTGCGTTCAATGGTTGGCGTATCTTGATTTGCACCTTCTCACGAGCAGCGCGGCCCAGGCCAACGACGCGCATCACAAGATGCGTTTCGCTCGTCAGCCTTGCGTCGAGTAGTTCCTCATTCACCCCCGGCCAATCGCAGAGATGGATGCTTAGCGGAGCTTTTGCGTTGACGCTGCGCACCAGGTTCTGGTAGATCTCCTCCATCGTGAAAGGTATGAAAGGAGCTAGTAGTGTAACCAGCGTTGTCAGGCATTCATACAGCGTGAGGTATGCCGCCACTTTGTCGTTGTCCATGCCAGTCTTCCAGAACCGCTCACGGCTGCGTCTCAGGTACCAGTTTGATAGGTCCTCCAGGAACTCCTGGATTGCTGCTGCTGGCTTCGAGGTGTCGTATTGCTCCAGGCCATTGGTAACCTCTTGAATGGTTTGCTGTAACTCGGAGAGAATCCAGCGATCCAGTTCGCCGCGCTGTGCTGCTGGTAAGTGGAACTGTGTCGGATTAAATGCATCGATATTAGCATAGGTCACAAAGAACCCGTATACGTTCCAGAGCTTGTCCAGCGTCCTGCGTACCAGCATCCACTTTTCGCTTAAGCGCACGGGAAGCCCTGTCTGGATCGACTTCTCCACGTCCTCATCAGTGGGGATGCGCGGAAAGTTGAGGTTTTGCTCAGGTATGTGGTTTGCAAAGAGCCAGCGCATGGTATCCGAGCCGACCAGTTCAGCAGCATCGTCAAAGACGACGAGATTGCCTTTCGACTTATGCATAGGCGTGCCGTCTTCACCCATGAGCGTCGCGTAGCCAAAGAGCGTCTTAAACGGCGTTTTGTTCTCCAACACAGTGCTCATGACCAGCATGGAATAGAACCAGTTTTTAAACTGGCCTGGGAATGATTCTGTGACAAAGTCGGCAGGAAACCACTGTTCCCAGTATTTTCGATTCGTGCGATAGTGCAGTGTCGAATACGGTACGATGCCTGCGTCCAGCCAGGGGTTGCCGACGTCCTTGATGCGCGAAACCTCGCTGCCGCACTTTTTACACAGGATTTTAACAGCATCTACCCAGGGGCGGTGCGGTGTATGGCCCTCAAACTCTTCCCAACCTGCTACAGCTCGCTCTTTCAACTCCTGCTCGCTGCCAATGACCTCAAATGTACCGCACTGCGGACAGTCATAGATGGGTAATGCCAATCCATAGTAGCGTTTTTTAGAGATCATCCAATCATCCATGTTGCGCAGCCAATCCAGTTCGCGCTCCAGGCCAAATGCCGGGATCCAGGTGACCTGGTGGACGATATCCATAATTTCGTAGCGCAACTGGTCCATCGAGATGTACCATTCATCTACCAGGCGGAAGATGAGTTCGGTCTTACAACGCCAGCAGACGGGATAGCGGTGCTTGTAGTTCTGTGGGCGGTAGAGCAGGCCCTTTTGGGCAAGGTTCTCAGCGATCTGCTGTCCCACGTCGGCGGCAGTTTGACCGGTCAGCCAATCGTAGCCTTCTATGTAGACCCCAAATTGATCGACAGGTGCAACGACCGCCAGGTTAAATTCTTTCGATAGAGCAAAATCTTCGCGACCACAGCCGGGTGCGATATGCACAATGCCTGTGCCCTCGGTAGCGCTCACCTCTTTCCATGGGATGACCGTGTGAACGATGCCCTGCACTGCAGGAAGTTCGTCGAATGGGCCGTGATACTTCCAACCAACCAGGTCACTACCAATGAGTGTTTCCACCACATGGTAGTCTCCCTTGTCGCGACCCTTGAGAGCTTTCAATATGGGCAAAAGCGCCTCAGCGAGGTAATAGTACTCGCCATCTTGCTCAACTTTTACATAAGGCAGATCTGGATGCACCGCTGTGGCAACGTTGGCCGCCAGCGTCCATGGTGTGGTTGTCCAGACCAGCAGATACTCTCCTGGCCGATCCACTAAGGGGAAGCGCACATATAGGCTCAGGTGGCTGGTTTCGTGATAATTTTCCGATAATGTTTCCATGTTAGAGATGCCGGTGGCGCAGCGCGGGCACCAGGTCATCACGTCATGCCCCTTGTAGACCAGACCTTTTTCATAGCACTTCTTGAGGAATGACCAGATGGTATAGTTGTTCTCATCCGAGAGCGTGTAGTAATCGTTGCCCCAATCCATCCAGTATCCGAGACGGATTGATTGCTCTGTCAGACGCTTTGCAAATTTGAACACACGCTCTTTGCAGAGTTGCACAAATTCAGCAATGCCGAAGACTTCGATATCGAGTTTGGATTTGAAGCCGAGCTCCTTCTCGACCTCGACCTCAACCCACAGGCCCTGGCAGTCGAAGCCGTTCTGATAGCGCTGTTTGTAGCCCAGCATAGTTTTATAGCGCTGGTAGATGTCTTTGTAAGTTCGACCCCAGGCATGATGAACACCCATCGGGTTATTTGCGGTAATGGGACCATCCAGAAACGAAAACTGTCTATCACTCTGATCATTACGGTGAAGGTACTGCTGTAGTACACCCTGTTCGTCCCACCATTGTTGGACGGATCGTTCCAGCGCCGGGTAGTCAACCCGATCTGCGGCTGTAACTGATCGGAATACGCTTGTTTTTACTGACACGAATGGTCTCCTCTTCGTCAGATCGCCGGTTCTTAGGTGCCAGGGCGATCGCGAGGGTCGCCAAGGTAATCGCAAGGGTCGCCAAGGTAATCGCAAGGATTACCAGGGCGACCGCAAGGGTCGCCCCTACTATACTCGGTTGCGCTTCCGCCCCGAAATTTGGAAGAACCTGGATCGCTTGTTTACCTTACTCTACTAGCCGAATCTCGAGTCGCTTGTTAATTTTGCCTTTGTTTTCAGTCTTCGTAATTTTAATCTCGCCGACTTCTTTTGTATGATTTACATGGGTCCCGCCGTCAGCTTGCAGATCGAGACCCACTATTTCGACAATGCGTACTTCTTCAATCTCTGGAGGGAGCAGGTTGATTCTCGTGCGGATCAGGTCGGGTATTGCAAACGCCTTCTCGCGTGGTAGCGTGTAGACGCGGATAGGGTAGTCTGCCTCAACCGCCTCATTAATTTTCTCTTCGATATAGGTGATACGCTCTTTACTCAGATTTTCCATGGCGAAGTCCATTCTGGCCCTGTCTGGGTACATCTGCCCTCCGGTTACTTGCACGCCAAACTCTCTGAAAATGGTGCCGCACAGGATATGCAAGGCAGTGTGAGTGCGCATCATATGGTAACGGAAGTCCCAATCGATGGTTCCGACAACCTCTGTTCCAATTAACGGCGGTAGACAATCAAGCGTATGCCAGACAGCATCGTCCCGCTTGTTAAGGGCAATGACAGTGCCCTCATTGCGGCGATTATTCCATGAGATAGTGCCACGGTCAGGCATTTGACCGCCACCACCGGGGAAGAATACAGTCGCGTCAAGCGCCACTTCGTCACCTTCGACTGCGACAACTTTAGCGGTGCATTCAAACGTGTAACTGTTTTCGTGGTAGAGCAGCTTCATCTTCATCGCTTTTGCATGCTCCTTAGATGCATACTAATGTACTATTCAACAAAAAACCCCTCGTCCAATGTAGGGACGAGAGGAACTCCCGTGGTACCACCCTGATTAGCCATGTATAGTCCTGCTACACAGGCTCACTCATTTGTGCACTTCTTCATGGTAACGGGAAGGATCCGGCCAGGCCTACTATTTCTATCAGTTGTTCGGCTGGCAGCTCAAGAGAGATTTTCAGTCCACGTTTTGTACCCGGTTTCACCATCCCCGGACTCTCTGCGACAAGCGGGCTGATTGCGCCCATACGTGACCTACTCGCTCCGTCATTGCTTTTGCAACGCTATGATACCACAGAAGGCCGGTTTAGTCTACACTTAGTCGAGGGATTTATATGTTCGGACTCACCGCTATCCCGCGTACCTGATAGTCTGTGTCTACGACGGCCGCTTAAACCTCCAACTTGTGCCGTCTGCCCGGTCCTCCAACTTCACACCCAGCTCCTTGAGTCGCTCTCGAATCCGGTCAGCCAGAGCGAACTGACGGGCAGCTTTGAGTTCGCGGCGAATATCTACCAATAGGGCAATGAATGGCTCACTGTCCTGTGAACGGCTCTGGGGTGAGAAGGCTTCCATGCGCAACCCCAGTATACCGCCCAACTCAGCTAAGGTCTCGCGGGCGCTAGCGAGAGCCTTCCCACTGGCATTGGCACTCCGTCCTTTGAAAATCTCAGTGGAGAGCTCAAAGAGGCAAGCCAGCGCCACCGGGGCGTTAAAATCATCATCCATCGCGGCCTCGAAGCTGGTACGCGCAGTGCGCGTTGCCTGTTCCAAGGCGCTCGTCGCTATGGGATTGCCCGCTAACGAAGCTGTGTCAGGCCATGTTTCTTCCGGCGCAAACGCTTTTTTGAGATGTTCCAGGTTGCGCAGGGCCAGTTCAAAACTTTCGCCGGAATAGCTGAGTGTCTTGCGGTAGTGCGATCCCAACACAAACATGCGCAGCATGTCGGGGTCGCCCATCGCCAACAGCTTGTCTACTGAGAGCGTATTGCCTAACGACTTGGACATTTTCTCCGCTCGATAGCTGCCATCTTCCTCACTCCAGCTCTTCGCCTGGAGCATCCCGTTATGCGCCCAGTATTTCACAAAGGGACGCCGACCGGTGAGGGCTTCACTCTGGGCAATTTCGTTTTCGTGATGCGGGAAGATCAGGTCGCTGCCACCGCCATGCAGGTCGATTTGTTCCCCCAGGTGGCGCAACACCATCACTGAGCATTCAATATGCCAGCCTGGGCGTCCATCACCCCACGGACTCGGCCAATGGGGTTCGCCCGGCTTAGCCGCTTTCCACAGCGCAAAATCAAGCGCGTTTTCTTTGTCTTCATCTCTCTCCACCCGTGCCCCCGCTCGCAACTCGTCGATACTTTGATGCTTTAACTCCCCGTATTCAGGTTTGCGCGTAACCCGGTAGTACACGTCACCCTTCAACTCGTACGCGTAGCCTTTGGCGACCAGGTCTGCAATGGCCTCGATGATCGCGCTCATTTCTCCGGTTGCACGGAGATACGCAGTGGCACGCTTGACATTGAGAGCGTCCATCCACTCGAGATACTGCTGTATGTAGCGCTCAATGAGCGCGCGCCAGTCGATCTGCTCGGCCTGGGCGCGTTGAATAATTTTGTCATCGATGTCGGTAAAGTTCAAGACGTGTTTCACCTGGAAGTTCCGATATTCCAGGTATCGGCGAATCATGTCAAAGGTGAGGGCGCTCATGGCATGACCAATGTGGCTACTGGCGTACACGGTCACCCCGCAGACATACATTGTGACCTGGCCAGGCTGCCGGGGAACAAACGCTTCTTTTTGGCGGCTCAAGGTATTATAAATTGTAAGCCCCATGGATGAGAAACCTCCGAGAGATGGCTACGAGAAGTGAACATCGTAATGGCTAGCTATAGGCAAAGTCCATCTTTTCTTCGCCTGCGGTTCATCCACCTCGCACAATGGGAGAGGCTACGAGTAGCATACCGAGTTTCTGTCCCGTTTTCAAGATTTTAGAGGAACGGCTTTTGCACGAAAGCTACATCAAGGTGTCACGTCCAATGCGACATAACACCCTTTGCTGTCTCACCTCTTCACCGGAGGCAAGCAACACTAGCAACAGTGCTCGATGAGGGTCTTCTGCAGATTCGCGGCATTGAAGTAGACTCCCACAGCCCAGACGTTGTTGGCCGAGACGACCGTCACACCGTTCAGGGAGTTCAAGTTCGTTCCGACATTGGGGCTCGGGACAATACTCCACTGCGAGCCATTCCAGTGCTCGACCAGGGTCTGTGGAAGCGTGGAGCTGCCAGAGAATCCTACCGCCCAGATGTCGTTGGGGTATGACAAGGATTCGTGATTTTGAGGGCCATTTACACCCATCGTTTCTCTTTTACCGCCATAACCTCTTTTATACTACCATACAACATTGAAAAAGTAAGGTAGGGAGAAGAGAACCTCGTTATGGGGAGTAAGGAACGTAAGCTGCATATCCCAGGTGCGCTCTTTTTCTCGTTTTAGCGTGACTCCCTGGTGCTAGGAGACCATTCCAGAACAGGAGTAAGCTCAACTATTGAGAAACACAGCAGTTTACCCCCGAAATGGAATGTCCTCCATGAGCTAGACTCATGTTGAATTCGCATACATTTGCTTGCACGGAAATTGCGGAAGAGCCGTCTAAAGTTTGCATTTACAGCTAGTAATGGTCTAGGTCTGAGGACACGATGACAGGCGATTTCCGCGGCAGGGCAACATAAAGCGGGTATCTTTGCAAAGAAGGGTACCCGCTATTCCATCAAGATGCTATTTTCTACTTGACGATGAGCTGTTTCGAGGCTATGTCCACCGACAGCCTCGGCAGTAGCTGTTCCAGTGACTGGTTTGCGTGCTGAGCAGGAACATCAATATCTGCTACACTCTGGCCTGCTTGTGCTCTCATGCCTACCTGTACTGGTGCCTGTGTGTCAACCGGTACTGCCGCCAGGATACGGCCTGTGTCATCGTGTAAGACTCTCAACTTCATATCTGCCCTCCTTCACTAGTGATTGGGGATGCGAATGTAGTTTGAATCAAACTGCACCCAGTAGTTTTGCGCGTTAGCGATTGTCAGTGCCAATACAAAGTTCCCCTCGTGGTTATACGTTTCTCTTCCTACCTCTTGCAGCGAGGTTTCTGGCGAGAATGGCATTATCAGCACGTCAAAGTACTCGTTAGGTTTGCCGTTGCTCCACCAGAAAGTGAAGGTTGTCGTCGGATACTGCGGACTGGGGGGGGCAATCCACTGGGGGAACGCAAAAAAATCGGCCTCAACACTCATGAGCTTTGTTCCTTTCTCCTGTTAGGACCTCAAACCGCGGTGGTCGAAACATGAACACCACTGGAAGTCCCTTGAAACTCCTTCGGTATCGAAACTTGCACCTCTTCTGTGTAAATCACCTCCCTTCATGGCAGCTACTAGCTATAGTACTTAGGATGGTAAGAGTAATCCATAATGAGGATGCTGCTAACCCATTCTTTAATAAATAGGCCCGTATGGACCATCAATGAGATGACAAGAAGCTTCAGAGCCCTCCTCAGAGTTATGCTTCCTGAGGTATCCCCTTCATCCTGACCATCATTGCCCTGCGGCCTGCTGAACCGCTTGTATGGCTGCTGTATAGTCCGGCTCGCTCATCTGATTGGTGATATACTCGACGTAGACGATGCGGTCGGTACGATCAATCACCACGACTGACCTCTGCAGGAGGTGCCACTCCTTGAGCCACACACCGTAGTCCTGACCGAACTGTACACTGTGATGGGCCGACAGTGCCTGATGCAGCACGCCCGTCCGATCCTGCCAGCGTGCTTGCACCTGTGGCGGGTCCATGCTCACCGTGTAGATGCACGCATCCGGTGGCAATGCTGCACAGAGCGCTTCCCACCGTCGCGTCACCACCTGGCAGACAGGCCGTTCCAGGCTGTTTACCACACTGAGCAGGCGCACCATCCCCGCCGAATCGGCCAGACGAACCGTGTGAACGGCCATATCCACCAGGTCCAGGTAATTCAGGCAGAAGTCGGGAGCGGTTCCTCCTGGGTGCAGGCGTCTGCCGATGACTGTGAGGTGCTCAGTGCCTGCGAATGCGTCGCCCATGCGTTCTTCCATGATGGCTTGCTCCCCGCTTTCGTCCGTCTCACCTTCAGCCCTTCTCCTCACAAGTCTAACGTATGGTGGCTGAAAATACGCCGTCAGAACTGAGGGTTTTTCGCGAGCAGGAGAGAACGTGTTGCTGAGGATGCACCGTCAGAATTGAGGGGGAGGTTCTGACGGAGAAAGGGCGCGCAGATGCATGGGCGGTTGCGGTGAGCCGGGCTGAGCCAGGGAACGTGCCTGTATAGGAGGGGAAGGCTCACACCAGGTGGTGTTCCAGAGCGTACCGGGTTGCGGCGCTTCGTGAGGTCACTCCCAGCTTGCTGTAGATCGAGCGCACATGGAAATTGACGGTGACCAAGCCGATGATGAGCTGCTCGGCAATCTGCACACTGGTCAATCCCTGTGCAAGCAGTCGCAGCACCTCCATCTCACGAGGGGTGAGGGATGCAGAAACGAGAGGGGCAGGCTCTGGAGAACGGACAGGCGGTTCCTGCGCCGTGGTTTCTACGGGACGAGGGCTGCCCGGCGTTGATAGTAGCTCTGCAGGCGCATCCAGCACTTGTTCAAGCGTCATCGCTCGTCCTTCGTCCCACAGGGTCTGAAAGAGGTTCTCTCCGAGTCGGGTACGTAGAGCAGCGGCAGTGAAATCCTGCCCGGTTCGTGAAGCAGGCATCAGCACGCCATTGATCGATTCGCACAGAGACTGCGCCACTGCTAACAAACGTATCCCTCTGGCTGGCTCTCCTCGTGCTGCTGCTACAGCCCCTAATCCCACCAGACTATTCGCAAGAAGCCACTTGTTGCCCATCTCCCTGGTGATCTTCAGACTCTTCTCTAGCAAGACCTGTGCCCCTGTGTAGTCCCCTTGCACCAATGATACAACGCTCAAACCGCTTAATCTTAATACGCTTCCAATGTCCTCCCGCATACCCACCTCTTGAAATATCTCCAGACTCTCCTCCAACCGCGAGCGAGCCGTATCTATTTCGCCTGCTTGCAAGGCGACCACCCCCAGTAACCAGAGTGGATAGCCGATCAATGCTTTGTACTTTGCTTCTCTCGCTAGAATAAGACTCTCCTCGATGAGCAATCCTGCTCGTCCAGGCTCTTCTTTTCCAAAGAGAAGCACCATCCCGAGAAGAAAGAGTCCGTGCGTGATGCTCCAGGTATCACCTGCCGCCCTGGAGAGCGCCACACTCTCTTCTAAGAGTGAACAGGAATGCTCATAGTCCCCCTGGAAAAACCTCACCGATCCCAGAATCCAGAGGGAGGAGGCGCTGGCTCCAGGGTCATCCATCGCTCGGGAGAGCGCCAACGCCTCTTCCCCCAAAGCACGGGCTTCCGCATACTTGCTTTGCTCCATGGCGATATACCCGAGAAAGTACAGTGAGGTTATCAAGCCTCGTGGCTCGTCTTGTTCCCGGAAGAGCTGTAGGCTTTGTGTGAGGAGATCCATTGCCTGACCAAATCGGCCCTGAATGGTCGCCAGGCCTCCGGCACAATTCAGGGCCTTTGCTCGCACGGGCGCGGCGATCTCCTCAAAGCCCATCAGGGCTTTCTCCAGCCACTCGCGTCCCTCCTTCACGTTCCCATGCATCCACCAGAACCGAAACAAGGCTCCCCCCAACCGCAAGGCCATCTCGCTCTCGCCTTGATCCATCCACCACTGCATCGCCGCTCGCAGGTTCTCGTGTTCCCGTTCCAACTGCTTGAGCCATGCTCCTTGCTCGGGACCAGTCAACTTCAGCTCCGCCTCCTCTGTCAGTCGCAGGTAGTAGGCAGCGTGTGCACGTTGGAGGACGCGAGCCTCTCCGCTTGACAGCAGACACTCCCTGCCAAACTCGCGAATCGTCTCCAGTATGGTGAGGCGTACTTCCTGGTCTTCCTGCTCCGTTGCATTCAGCAGGCTCGTATCGACGAGCGATGCCACGCCGTCCAGAATGGAAAACCCCGAGAGCGCGGCTAGGTCGTCGCCCATGCCACACACCGCCTCTACCGCCTCCAGGGTGCATCCTCCGACAAAGACCGAAAGTCGCCGGAAGAGCCGTTGCTCCTCGGCATCTAAGAGCTGATAGCTCCACGCGATGGTATTGCGTAAGGTTTGCTGTCGCTCTGGCACATCCCGTGCGCCGCAGGTCAAGACGGTCAAGCGTTGCGAGAGCCGCGTCAAGAGAGCCTGCAACGAAAGCACCTTGACACGCGCTGCTGCCAGTTCGATGGCCAGCGGCAACCCATCGAGTCGGAGACAGATCTCGGCGATGGCCGCAGCATTGTCCGTCGTCAAGTGAAAATCGGACCTGATGGCCTGTGCCCGTTGGAGGAACAGGTTCACCGCTGGAACGTGTGCGAGCGATCGGTCATCGGGAAGACGCTTGAGGTCTGGGAGCGCGAGGGGAGGGACGCTGAACTGGTGCTCAGCACGCAGATGTAAGACTTCTCTGCTGGTGACCAGGACCTTCAGGTCAGGGCAGGCCTCCAACAGGTCCGCAAGCAGTGGCGCTGCGCCAACCACTTGTTCGAAGTTGTCGAGCAGCAACAAGCAGTGCTTGTCTCGCAGGTATGTCTTCAGCAGATCGAGGAAGGACTGGCTCCCTATGGCTCTGAGCCCCAGTGTCTGCGCGACCGTGGAGAGCACGAGTTCCGTGTCGCGAACAGGCGCGAGGGCCACAAAAAAGACGCCATCGGCGAAGCTCTCTACCAGGTCTGTGGCGACCTCTAGTGCCAGGCGTGTCTTGCCTACGCCAGGCGTGCCCACCATGCTCAACAAGCGCACCTCGGGACGTTGTAAGAGCGCCCCCGCTGCTGCCGCTTCCTGCTCGCGTCCCACCAGCGAGGTGAGTTGGAGCGGCAGGTTATTGCGTGGGATAAGCTCAACTTCCGGTTGAAGGAGTATTGAATCGTGAGGGACAAGCATTTGCAGGTCTCGCGTGCCGGTAAGTCCAGCAAGTTCGGCTGCAATCACATCCAGTCGTGTGACCGACAGTTCTGCGGATCTGCCAAGGTAGGCGGTACGAAGCCGCCCGGCCTGGCGCCGGTAGGCATACCAGTACCAGCCCCCTGAACGCTGTTCCTTGCGCGCTGTGAAGGTACTGGATGGATGGTTAAAGTGAAACGAATTGTGGTGTTCTAACCAGGTATACCAGGCAGCCGATCCGACCACAATGGCATCGATGGAGGGTACCTCCTCGATGTGCTCGTGCAATGTGCCGTTGCGAACGGTTGGGATGCGATGCGTCATGGCTCACAGCCCTTCCTGGTGCCCAACCAGTTACACAGATGTTACACAACAAGCATAAAGTCATCTGGGTAACATGTCAATAGTCAGTTTCTATGTTTCAACATTGACTGTTCCAAAGTGAGTAAAGCTGGGGAAAAATGAGGCGCACCGCCTTGATGTAGAAAATGATAAAATACAATCAGTTTATATATCTCGCGGTTCTCTATCCTTTGGGGGGCTGGCGTGCAGAGTCTACTGTCCCCAGTGCATCTGAGAACCCTGCTTTCCATTTACAAGGAATACATATGTATGACCTCGAAGCATTCTACGGACCGAATGCAGGCTATGTTCTTGAATTATACGAACGCTATCGTCAAAACCCGGTATCTGTTGATGCCGCTACTCGTGCCATTTTTGATACCTGGTCTCCCGAAAATCAATTGACTGCGGGGCAAGAAGCCGCCACTGGTATTGCACCTGTTGAAGTTTCCAAAATCGTGGCAGCCTCAGCGCTTGCGCACGCCATACGTTCGCGCGGGCACCTCGGCGCCCATCTTGATCCGCTGGGTAGCGAGCCGCTGGGCGATCCGGCTCTACTGACCGAAACACACGGCATTAGCGATGAGGACCTGGCGCAACTTCCTCCAGGCGTTGTCGGGGGGCATTCAGCCGAAGGCGCTCGGAACGCGCTTGAAGCCATTACTAACCTGCGTGCTATGTATGCTGGTACGATCAGTTATGAGTTTGACCAGGTGAAAAGCCCGCTTGAACGTAGGTGGTTACGAGATGCGGTAGGTTTGCAGCTCTATCGTACATCATCTGATCACACGTACAAACGTGCCTTATTGAAGCGCCTTACGCAGGTAGAGGTGTTTGAACGCTCTCTGCATCAGACGTATCCAGGTCAGAAGCGTTTCTCACTTGAAGGGACAGATGTGTTGGCGCCGATGCTGGATGAGGTTATCAAGGCTGCGATCGATTGTGGCACACGTGAAGTGATCATAGGTATGGCACATCGTGGGCGCCTGAATGTGCTCGCGCACGTGCTTGAGAAACCTTATGCTGCTATTCTCAACGAATTTGGACATATGAAACACGAGGAGGGAGTTCCTCTCACCGACAGTTTCGGTTTTGGCTACACTGGTGATGTGAAGTATCACCTGGGCGCCGAGACTATTCTGGGAGAAGGAGCTACTGTCGACCTCAAGATCACGCTTTCTCCCAATCCAAGCCACCTGGAGTTTGTGAACCCCGTTGTTGAGGGCATGACACGCGCCTCACAGGAAACAAGCGATCATAAGGGCAGTCCCCAACTGGATGTAGATCGTACCCTGCCAATCTTGATTCATGGAGATGCAGCTTTCCCAGGCGAAGGCATAGTCGCGGAGACCTTGAATCTGTGGAATTTACATGGTTACAGGGTAGGCGGCACCATACATATGATCGTGAATAATCAACTCGGCTTTACGACTGAGCCGCAGGATTATCGTTCTACATACTTCGCCAGCGACCTGGCGAAGGGATTTGAAGTACCTATTATTCATGTGAATGCCGATGATCCTGAAGCAGCGGTTATGGCGGTGCGCATAGCTCACGCCTACCGCGACCAGTTTCATAAGGATATACTCATCGACCTGGTTGGCTACCGTCGCTGGGGCCATAACGAGGGCGATGAACCAGCTTTCACTCAGCCGCAGATGTACGAGATCATTCGTACGCACCCAACTGTGCGAGAACTTTATGCGCATTCTTTGCAAGAGCAGGGGGTCGTTTCTCAAGAAGAAGTCGATGAGATGCAGAAACGGGCTTTTCAGGTCCTGGAAGAAGCCAAACGCGAGGCGAATGCCAGTTTGCAACCGTTTGAGCAAGAAGATAACAATGGACTGAATGGGCACTATGATGAGCCCGAGCAACCCCCGGCAGTTCCTGCTCAAACGTTGATCGAGTACAATACTGAAATGCTCTCCTGGCCGGAGAGCTTTTCGCCCAATCCTAAGCTGGCGCGATTATTACAACGCCGCGCAACGACCGTGGGGTCAGAGGGAGGTATCGACTGGGGACAGGCGGAGGCGCTCGCATTTGCGTCGATACTGGCTGACGGCACTCCAATTCGCCTGACCGGTCAAGATACTGAACGTGGCACCTTTAGTCATCGTCACGCAGTGCTCCATGACCAGCACACCGGAGCAATCTATATACCTCTGCAGCATCTTTCTCGGGCGAAAGCATCATTTTCAATCTACAATAGTCCCTTGAGTGAAAGCTCTGTGCTTGGTTTCGAGTACGGCTACAGCGTGCATGCGCCAGGTGCCCTTGTGTTATGGGAGGCGCAGTATGGCGACTTTGCGAACGTCGCGCAGCCCCTGATAGACCAGTTTATTACTGCTGGTCGTTCAAAGTGGAAGCAGCAATCGTCCCTGGTGTTATTGCTGCCTCATGGCTACGAGGGCCAGGGCCCGGAACATTCAAGCGCGCGCCTGGAGCGTTACCTGGAACTCGCTGCCCTGGACAACTGGCGTGTAGCGAATTGCTCTACATCCGCCCAGTACTTCCACCTGTTACGGCTGCAGGCGTTTAACCTGTTAACGTATCCACGACCACTGGTCGTTATGACGCCAAAAAGCCTGCTTCGCCACTCGCTGGCAGCAGCCAGTTTACAGGAACTGGCGCAAGATACCTTCCGGCCCGTCCTTGACGATAGCTCGGCGCTGACCCATGCTGATGCAGTGAGGCGTGTTGTGCTTTGCACAGGGAAAATAGCTATCGATATGCTTGCCCACGAACTTCGCGCGCAGGCGCAAGACGTGGCTATCGTGCGTGTAGAGATGCTCTATCCATTCCCGGCAGCAGCCTTGAGAATGGCGCTTGCCAGCTATCCCGGAGCGCGTGAAGTCGTGTGGGTACAAGAAGAGCCACTGAATATGGGAGCATGGAGTTACATGTCCCCCCAACTTTCATCGCTGCTCGGCCCGGGTATGGAGTTGAATGTGATCGCTCGCCCTGCGCGTCCAAGCCCCGCCACCGGCTTTTCTGATCTCTTCCAGTTCGAGCAGGAACGGATTATCGAGGGGGCATTACGCACAGCAGTAAAACAATATGGAGGCAAACATGCCGGTTGAAATTCGTGTTCCGGTGTTGGGAGAATCAATTGTCGACGCAGTGATCGCAACATGGCTCAAACGTGAGGGCGATGAAGTGAAGCGGGGCGATGCACTCGTAGAGTTGGAAACAGATAAAGTCAATGTCGAGGTAAGCGCCGAGCAGAGCGGAGTGCTGCAAAAGATTCATAAGCACGAGGGGGATGTGGTTACCGTTGGCGATGTGCTGGGCATGATTGGTGAAGGCGCCGGAGTATCCACGGGTGCTCTTCAAGAAACTCCTGTTCAGGCAAAAACGCCCGCACAGCAACCGTCCAATGGACAACAGCAAGCGGCGCTTGTAGGGGCTGATGGACAGGGACAGCAATCGGCCTCGCCATTGGCGCGGCGCATCGCTGATGAATATCACATTGACCTGTCACAAGTCGAGGGCCACAGCCCTCATGGTCGCGTGACTAAGGATGACGTGATCAGTTATATGGAGAAAACATCTGGGCAAGAGGCGCCTGATTTGTCGGAGGTTCCAGCACCATCAGCGCAAACCGACAGTAGCGCTGCTGGGACCCCGACCGTAAAGCCATCCACAAGAGAAGCTCCTGTCCCGGTGATACCCCGGCCCTCCATTCAGTCTGAGCCACGGGGCCATGAAGAGCGTGTGCGGCTTTCGCGGCGGCGGCAGACTATAGCTCAGCGCCTGGTCGAGGCTCAGCATACGGCCGCGATGCTCACAACGTTTAACGAGATTGATATGCACGCGGTCATGGAGGTACGCGCTCGCCGTAAAGAGTCCTTCAGGGAGCGTCACGGCGTTTCGCTCGGCTTCATGTCGTTTTTCACCAGGGCCGTAGTGGGCGCGCTCAAAGCTTTTCCACGCCTGAATGCCGAGATTCAGGGCAATGAGATGGTCTTGAAATATTACTACGATATAGGTATTGCCGTTGGCGCGGAAGAAGGCCTGGTTGTACCTGTGCTGCGTGACGCCGACCGCAAGAGCTTTGCCGAAATCGAGCGCGAGATTGCAGACCTTGCGAAGCGGGCGCGAGAGAATAAGCTCACTCTGGCCGAGTTGCAAGGAGGCACCTTCACTATCACGAATGGCGGCGTATTCGGCTCGCTGCTCTCCACCCCGATCTTGAATGCTCCTCAGGTGGGCATTTTAGGTATGCATAAGATCGAGCAGCGTCCCGTTGTCGTCAATGATCAGATAGTCATTCGCCCTATGATGTATGTCGCACTCTCCTACGATCACCGCATTGTGGATGGTCGGGAAGCCGTGCAGTTTCTGGTGAAGGTGAAGGAACTTGTAGAAGATCCAGAGACGCTACTGTTGGAGGGATAAAAAATCGGCCAGGATTCTCTCTCGACATTGGCCGGTTCAACCTGTATAATCTAGTAGGATGAAATCCCCTGAAAAGAGAGCATGGCGATCCACGAGGGACTGGTTCTCAAAAGGAATGAGCAGTACCTTGTGCTTTATTGCCCAAAAACTATGTATCCTTTTGCCATGGTGCTGGAACTCCTTGAGAGGCGAGGAAAGACCCTACCAGTTGGCAGGAAAAAAGAGAGTCGGCTTGCAATGGGATTGGGAAACAATGACGATTTAAATTCTCTAGTCGGCAAATCACTCGGCCAGTTCCGTATTGTCGAGCAAATTGGTGCGGGCGGCATGGCAATGGTCTTTAAAGCCTATCAGCCAACCCTTGATCGCTATGTTGCCATTAAAGTTTTGCCCGCCTTTCATGCGCGAGATCCAATTTTTTTGAAGCGTTTCACGCAAGAGGCACGTTCTGTTGCGAAATTAGCCCATCCGAATATTGTCCAGATTCATGATTTCGGAGAACAAGAGAATATCACCTTTATCGTGATGGAGTATGTCGAAAGCGGAACGCTCAAAGATCGTTTGAAGGAGCGTCCCTTGATCGTTCCTGAAGCTGTGGATTTTGTGATCCAGGCGGCAGATGGATTGGGATGTGCGCATAGTCATGGCATTATCCATCGTGATGTAAAGCCCGCTAACATGTTGCTGCGCAAAGATGGACATCTCTTACTTTCCGACTTTGGTATCGCAAAAATCCTTGAAGGAACGGTCAATCTAACGCGAGTTGGCACCGGTATTGGTACACCACAGTATATGTCGCCGGAGCAAGGAACGGGGCAACCTGTAGACCGCCGCAGCGATATCTACTCATTGGGTATTGTCCTGTTTCATGCTTTGACTGGCCGTGTTCCCTTTACTGCTGATAGCCCGCTTTCGATAACGGTCAAACATTTGAATGACCCGCTGCCAGTCGAGAACTTGCATGTTGCAGGGGTGCCTCAGCCTATTGAGCAAGTGCTGCTTAAGATGACTGCGAAAGCGCCTGCGGATCGCTATCAAACGACAGATGCGTTGATCGAGGCCTTAACCCGGGCGCTGACAACTGCGCAGCTTACCTTGCCACGATGGCGCACAGGTTTCCAGCAGGTAGGTTCACCTGGGCCAGCAAGGGATCAACAGGGAGCTTCTCCGACACCATCGTCCAATGCTGGTGGAGGATTGAGCCAGGTCTCTCAACCGTTGGTGACCAATGTGAGACCACAGATGGTGACAGTGCCGTGTTTTCGTTGTGGCGCCGCCAACCAAAGCGACCGTTTGTTCTGTACGTCCTGTGGGTATGAATTGTCGGATAAGTGGGCCGCGGCAGATCGCTATCTTGGACCCAATGGCCGCCCGCTGCTAGCCCGGCTTTCCTTACAGAACGGGCAAATGGCTGGTCGCTCGTACCTGTTTCACCAGGTTGTAACGACGATTGGCCGCACGAACGGGAACGATCTAATCATCTCGGGTCGTACTGTTTCCAGGCGTCATGCCCGGCTCTGGTTTGAGGGCGGCCGCTGGTACCTGGCGGATATGCAAAGCGCTAATGGCACGCTGGTCAATAATATGCGGCTTCAGCCAAACCAGGCTGTTCCTTTAAATGACGGCGATGTCATCAATTTAGGTGACGAAATCGTATTGTTTACCCTGGTCTACTAGGTAGCATAGCATTTGCTAAGCGTTGAGGTGGGCGAAGTAAGAAGCGGGTAATCATCTAGTTAGCGTGAGTTCCATATCGAACTGTAGCATGGGCTCGCTTAGGAAGGATCACTCGGATGAGTTCTATTAATCCTGTTATGCAAGTAGTGCAACAGATGCTGCTTGGGAGCGCTGTCAGGCAGAATCATGCGCTTGAGCACGCTACGATTGTTTTGTTGAGTAGGAAATATCCCAATGTGCGTTTTGCGGGCATTTCTTTCGCCGCTGGCTTTTTCGTGCTTGGCGATGTGCCGACCGAAGCGATTCTCCCGGCTGCCCAGGAAGCGCTGACGTTGCTTCGTACAACATCACCCGAGTTGGCGATCCATGAGCGCTGTGGCACGAACCTGGCCGTGACTGCTATACTGACGGGTTTTTCAGCCATGACGGTAGCCAGAATGCGCCGGCCATTCGGCACCGCCAATAACGTGATTCTGGCGACGATGGCCGCCATGATTGTTTCGCGTCCTCTGGGATTAACTGTGCAACGTTACGTCACCACGCAAACGCCTAACGCGTCCATGACTATCACGGAAGTGAGGCCTTTTACAGTCTTTGGAACACCAGCTCACTTTGTCAGCACGGAAAATCCTGATGCTGCGGGTATGTTCTCGTGATGAAGTCAAAAGAGGTAGGTGTGGAGCGTACTCGCTTTTTGGTTGAAACGACCTGGCTTGCCGAGCACTTACAAGATGCGAGCCTGCGCCTTGTGGATGTGCGTGGCTACGTTCGTACGGTTGAGCAGAATGGCGTTCAGGAGGCGCGCTATGTGGGTGCGCGTGACGAATATGAGCAGTCGCATATTCCTGGTGCATTGTTTATTGACTGGACGAGCGACATTGTTGATCTTGATGATGTAGTAAAAGCCCAAATAGCGCCCGCTGAACGCTTTGCGCACGTGATGGGACGCCTGGGTATCGGCGATCAACACCTGGTTGTGGCCTACGACGCGCACCCTGCCTCACAGTTTGCTACGCGCCTGTGGTGGGCGCTCACATACTATGGCCACAACCAGGTCGTCGTGCTGAACGGCGGACTGGCCAAATGGCAACGTGAGAACCTGCCAATGACGGATACGATACCAGTCTACCCTGTGGCAACATTTACACCCGTTGTTCAGCCTGAACTCCGCGCAACAGCCGAAGATGTGCTGATGTTACTAGGCCAGGAAGATGTATCGTTGATCGATGCTCGTGATCGCGGGCAGTATACAGGTGCGATTGTACGAAGACCTGGCCGTCCGGGTCATATCCCAGGTGCCCTCAATATCCCTCGCGAAGAAGTAGTAGATTCCGCGACAGGTACATTCCGCAGCAACGAAGAACTCGCGCGAGTTTTCTCCAACGCGCACGTCTTACCAGAACAACACGTGGTCGCATACTGCAATGGAGGGGTTGCTGCCACGACGATACTCTTCAGCCTGGCGATGCTTGGCTATCCCTCTTTGACAAATTATGATGGTTCCTGGAACGAGTGGGGCGAACGCCAGGATTTACCGGTCGAGATCTAATGCGAAGGACGACTCTTCGCCACATCTGACTCAGATACGAGAGCTACGTTGCATATCAAATTCGGCATCAGGCAAAAACAGTTTATCCTGCTATAATCTCAAATACCGATAGAATCTATTTTTACCGCTTATACATCCTAAACTCACTCGAGAAAAATAGTCCTTTCCAATCATTGCAGTGAGTAATGGTATCGGTTACACTTTTACGGGGTGAAGAGTGAATGTGAAACCAGGAGAGATGCTATGGACAAGGAAAAAGCGTGTGTGGTCATTCATCCAAAGGCAGAAAGATATGTGATCTTCCCCCGGTTTGATGAATCATCCAAAACGGGTCAAGATCACCTGGAGACATAGAAAGCTGACCTATATAACGTTGGCGGGAAAGCTGAAAACGAAATCGGACCGTAAATGGCACTCCAACTTATGTGTTCGAAAGAGGAAAGAGTGTGGTCAACAGTAGCGCAACCCGGGTCATCGAACTGAAAAATGCTGTTAAAACCTATTGGTTAGTCCGCTTAGATTTTGAGAGAAAACAAATAAACCTGCGTGATCTCTTTTCGAGTTCTTGCCCTGCTCGGTGCTGCCCTTTCTTCTGAGATACATCCGGGTTCATGAGAGATGCTCCAATCAGCTCTTCGCTCAACTGTACAGCTAGTCGATGTGCTGATCTCCTTGCAGGACTGGAGCGAACAGGTCGCCCATTCGACTGACCCGCTCGAGCACCACCTGAGGCGAGAGGGAAGCCGGGTGAATGGTGCCAGCATCCAGTTCTTCCCAGGTGAGGGGTGTGGAAACCGTCGGGTGAACTGGGTGAGCACGCAGGGTATAGGGTGCCGCAGTGTTGCGTCCGAGGCTGTTCTGCGCAT
>WNGJ01001214.1_pt1 | contig 24992 bp, 26 predicted proteins | sample 5400611 | NCBI WGS metagenome assembly WNGJ01 (sample SAMN13153375, study PRJNA577476) | soil metagenome | isolation source: 40 cm soil or saprolite under Garry oak tree replicate 1 | place: USA:California | collected 2016-06-15
TGCTGGGTGCGTGTCGGCATGCCGGTCGACGGACCGGCGCGCTGCACGTTCATGATCACGGCCGGAATCTCGGCAAAGTACGAAAGGCCGATGAACTCCTGCATCAGCGAAATGCCGGGGCCGGAAGTGGCGGTGAAGGCGCGCGCGCCGTTCCAGGATGCGCCAATCACGATGCCGATCGAGGCCAGTTCGTCCTCGCCCTGCACGATGGCGTATTTGGCCTTGCCGGTTTCCGGGTCGTGCCGCAGCTTCTTGCAATGGCTGGTGAAGGCGTCGGCGAGCGACGAGGACGGCGTGATCGGATACCAGGCGCACACGGTGGCGCCGCCATAGACCGCACCGAGCGCCGCAGCGCTGTTGCCTTCGATGAAAATGCGGTCGCCGACCTTGTCGGCTTTCCTGACGCGCAGTCCGATCGGGCATTTCAGGTTTTGCAATGCCCAGTCGCGGCCGAGATGCAGCGCGTGGACGTTCGAGGACAACAGCTTTTCCTTGCCCTTGTATTGCTCGCTGATCAGTTGTTCGACGAGCTTCGGGTCCATGTCGAGCAGGGCGCACAGCGAACCGAGATAGATGATGTTCTTGAAAAGCTGACGCTGGCGCGGATCGGTGTAGGTCGAATTGGTGATGGCGGTGAGCGGCACACCGAGGACGGTGATGTCGGTGCGGAATTTCGACGCCGGCATGGGCTTGGTCGAATCGTAGAACAGATAGCCGCCCGGCTCGATCGAGGCGAGGTCTTTGTCCCAGGTCTGCGGGTTCATCGCCACCATCATGTCGACGCCGCCGCGTGCGCCGAGATGGCCGTTCTCGGTCACCCGCACTTCGTACCAGGTCGGAAGACCCTGGATGTTGGAGGGAAAGACGTTGCGCGGCGACACCGGCACGCCGTGGCGCAGGATCGAACGCGCGAACAGTTCGTTGGCGCTCGCCGAGCCCGAGCCGTTGACGTTGGCGAACCGGACGACGAAATCGTTTACGCTGCTGATCGGGCCTTGGACTGGCATGATGTTCCCGCGTGAGTCATGTCGATGAGATATTTCTGCATGTCCCACGCGCCGGTGGGACAGCGTTCGGCGCACAGGCCGCAGTGCAGGCAGACGTCTTCGTCCTTTACCATCACTCGCCCGGTCTTGAGGCCATCGGCGACATAGAGGTCCTGGTCGGGATGTGGCGACGGCGCCTTCAGCCGCTGCCGCAGATCGGATTCCTCGCCGTTCTCCGTGAAGGTGATGCAGTCCATCGGGCAGATATCGACGCAGGCGTCGCACTCGATGCACAAGGGCGCGGTGAACACTGTCTGGATGTCGCAGTTCAGACAGCGTTGCGCCTCACCGAGCGCGAGCTTGAGGTCGTAGCCGAGTTCGACTTCCGCGCGGATGTCCTTTAGCGCGATCACCTTGTCGCGATGCGGCACCTTATAGCGCTTGTCGCTGGAGACGTCGTTGTCGTAGCTCCACTCGTGGATGCCCATCTTCTGCGACGAGATCTGCACCTCGGGAAGCGGGCGTTCGGTGATGTCTTGACCGGAGAGAAGCTTGTGGATCGACAGCGCGGCGTCGTGACCATGTGCGACCGCCCAGATGATGTTCTTCGGGCCGAACGCGGCGTCGCCGCCGAAGAACACTTTCGGGTTGGTCGAACCCATGGTCTTGGTGTCGACCTTGGGCATGTCCCATTTGTCGAATTCGATGCCGCAGTCGCGCTCGATCCACGGAAAAGCATTCTCCTGGCCGACCGCCACCAGCACGTCGTCGCAGGCGATGGTCTGGTCCGGCTCGCCCGAGGGCACCAAATTGCGCTGGCCCTTGGCGTCGTATTCGGCCTTCACTTTCTGGAAGGTAACGCCGGTGAGCTTGCCGTTCTCGTGCGTGAACGCCTTCGGCACCATAAAATTGAGGATCGGAATGTCCTCGTGCAGGGCATCCTCTTTTTCCCAAGGCGACGCCTTCATCTCCTCGAAGCCGGAACGCACGATCACCCTGACGTCCTCGCCGCCAAGACGGCGCGCGGTGCGGCAGCAATCCATCGCGGTATTGCCGCCGCCGAGCACGATCACGCGCTTGCCAATCTTCTCGACATGGCCGAACGACACGCTGGAGAGCCAGTCGATGCCGATGTGGATATTGGCCGCGGCCTCCTTGCGGCCGGGAATGTCGAGTTCGCGGCCGCGCGGCGCGCCGGAGCCGACAAAGATCGCATCGTAGTTCTCGCCGAGCAGCTTCTTCAGGCTGTCGATGCGGTGGCCGCCCTTGAAGTCGATACCGAGATTGAGGATGTAATCGGTTTCCTCGTCGATCACCGAATCCGGCAGCCGGAATTTCGGAATCTGCGTCCGCATCATGCCGCCCGCCTTCGGGTCGGAATCGAACACGGTGCAGTGATAGCCGAGCGGCGCCAGGTCGCGGGCAACCGTGAGCGAGGCGGGACCGCCGCCGACGATCGCGATGTGCTTGTCGTTCTTTGCTGACGGCCTGGGCATGCGGCCTTTGACGTCATCCTTGAAGTCGGCGGCGACGCGCTTCAGCCGGCAGATCGCGACCGGAGTCTCCTCGACGCGGCCACGACGGCACGCGGGCTCGCACGGACGATCGCAGGTGCGCCCCAAAATTCCGGGAAACACGTTCGACCTCCAATTGATCATGTAGGCGTCGCCGTAGCGCCCTTCAGCAATCAACCGGATGTATTCGGGAACTGGAGTGTGAGCGGGACAGGCCCACTGGCAGTCAACAACTTTGTGAAAGTAGTCGGGTGCCGAGATATCAGTCGGTTTCATTCCTACCATGTCCGCGCCAGGATGAAGGACGACGCGGCCTTACCTTTGCCTGCGAACGCTCAGCTGGCGTTCTTATGGTTTTTGAATGGGGATCATACGCTTATCTTATTAGAGCCATTCAAGATGATGCACAAAGGCATTTTTTAGTTGATCGCCAGCTTTCATAGGTCGCATGCCATAACGTTAATGTCATCAACGCCATGGTGTCTTATGCGGCAGTGCAGCATGCCCTTGGCGCGCGTGAGAGACCGGGCTCAAACGGCCGCAAGATCGCTCTTGGCCAAGTCCCACATCAGATTGTAGACGCCGGTTGAAATCACGGCGGATTTGAACGCGGCATTATTGGCAATGTGGACGGCAAGGACAGCCGATACCGCGTTCACATCGGTCCCGTCGATCAGGACAAACCAGTCGGCGGCGCCAGGATCGGAAACCGGGGGATCGTCGGTGATCGGCCTGGAAAGCACCGGATCACTCTCGATCAGGTGCATCGAGATGATGCCGTCGCGCGGGCCCGGATCCAATGCATTCTGCAGTGCGGAACGTAATTTGTCCTGGCCGCCGGCGAGAGGCCGCAGCCGGGCAATGCCAAGGGCTGCGCCGCGGCCCTGTCCGCGGCTGAGCGTGATGCGCGCGACCGCGCGTATCATGTTCTTGAAACGCGCGATATTGGCCTTCGACCAATCGGTCTGATTGGCAAGTGCTGTGCGATAGGCCGCGCTGTCGAGAACGTCGAATGTTTCGGTGGAGTAGAGGCTAAGATATTTCGGGGAGCCTTCGTGCGCGACGTAGCGCCGGGCTTCGAGGAAGCCCGCAATCGCGACGCGTTCTTCGAGATGTTCGCGGTCGTACCATCGGTTGAATTCGGCCTCGTCTTTGGGGGCGATGTCCATCGATGTCAGCAGCATCCCTTTTCCGGCCAGCGGCATGTGTGACAGTCCCTTATCCGGTTATTTCCGAGGCCAGATCCGCGATCGCCTTCATCACCGCGTCCCTGACGCCGGGATCGTACAGCGAATGCCCGGCACCCTCGACAAACCGAACTTCCGATCCGGGCCACACCGCGCTCAGCGCATGCGAGGTTGCCGGCGGACAGAGCAGATCATAGCGGCCTTGCACGATGATGCCGGGGATTTTTTCGAGGCGGCGGGCTTCCGCCAGAAGCTGATCTGGTCTCATGAAGCACTCGTTGTGGAAGTAATGCGCCTCCATTGCTGGCGTCGAGGGCAGGGCGCGCGACGAATTCAATGCATGCAGGTCGAGCCGGGTACGTCCTGCCGTGTGTTCCGACAATATCCGCTCGGTATCATGCCAGGCGCGCGCGGCCGGGCCGTGCACGGCCGGATCGGGATCGAGGATGCGGCGCCAGTAGGCATCGAGCGGCTGCGCGCGTTCTGCATGTGGCAACACTTGAAGGAAATCTTCGCTGAGGCTGGGATAGAAGCGCGGAAGAGCCTCGAGAAATGCGCCTTGCAGCTCGGCGCGGGTGCCGAGAAACGTCGCGCGCAGCACGATGCCGCTGACTCGATCCGGATGCGCCTGCGCATAGGCCAAAGCCAGCGTCGCGCCCCAGGATCCGCCGACAATCATCCAGCGTGAGATGCCGAATGTCTCGCGGATCATCTCCATGTCCGCGATCAAATGAGGCAGCGTGTTGTCTTCGCGGCGGCCCTTCGGGCGACTTCTGCCGGCACCGCGCTGATCGAACAAAACAGTGTGAAAGCGTTCCGGATCGAACAGCCGGCGGTGATCGGATTGGCAGCCGCTGCCAGGCCCGCCATGCAGATAGACGGCGGGGATGCCGTCTACCCGGCCGACGGTTTCGACGTAAATCTCGTGGCCGTCGCCGACGGCGAGCAATTGCGATGTCAGTGGTGCGAACGGGTCGGCGCGTTGGCCGGTGGATTTACCCGCGTCGGCGTCAGGCGGCATCGTCGCCGCCCGTCTCCAGCGTGCCACCGGCGAAGTTGCGATAGATGAAACCGTTGTTGTCGGCCGCGGCCTCGGTCTCCGCCAGCTTGAAGATCTGCTCATGCATCGGCGACAGCGTGCAGGCCGGGTCGGTATTGCCGGCATCGCCGGTCAGCGCGAAGGCCTGGCAGCGGCAGCCGCCGAAATCGATCTCCTTGAACTCGCAGCTTCGGCACGGCTCGGGCATCCAGCCGGTGCCGCGATAGCGATTGAAAGCTTCGGAATTCTGCCAGATCCAGGCGATCGAATGATTCGATCGCACCGACAGGAATTCGAGCCCGGTGATGGTCTCGGCGGCATGGCAGGGCAGAATCTTGCCGGCCGGCGAAATGTTAAAGAACTGCCGGCCCCAGCCACCCATGCATTTTTTCGGCCGCAGCGCGTAATAATCCGGCACCACATAGTCGATGGCGAGCGTACCTTTCAGCCGCGCTTGCGCTTCCTCGACGATGCGGCTGGTCTCCTCGATCTGCTCAATGGTCGGCATTAACGCCGCGCGGTTTTTCAGCGCCCAGCCGTAATATTGCACATTGGCGACCTCCAGCCGGTCGGCGTCGAGATCGACCGCCATCTGGATGATGTCCGAAAGCTGATGCAGGTTTTGACGATGCATGACCGCGTTGACCGTCAGCGGCAAATCCAGTTCGCGCGTCCATTTCGCGACTTCGATTTTCTTTTCATGCGAATTTTTCAGCCCGGCGACGCGATCGGCGATGCCGGGCTCGTTGCCCTGAAAACTGATCTGCACATGACACAGGCCGGCATCGGCCAGCGCCGAGAGCTTCTCGCGGGTCAGCAGCACGGCCGAGGTGATGAGATTGGAGTATAGTCCGACATCGCTGGCGTGCCGGACGAGTTCGACCAGGTCCTTGCGCGCGGTGGGCTCTCCGCCGGAGAAGTGGATCTGCAGCACGCCGATTTCGGCCAACTCAGAGAGGACCTTCTTCCATTCCTCGGTCGTCAGCTCGCTGCCGCCCCGCTCCAACTCAACCGGGTTTGAGCAATAAGGGCATTGCAGCGGACAGCGATGCGTCAGCTCGGCGAGCACCGCAAGCGGGATGCCGAACGTTTCCGCGGTCGAGCCGCGGCGCTCCAGTACGGCGATCCCGTCGGAGGGATCGCTGGCGGCGACGCCCGCATCTGTCAGTGTTGGGCTCATGATGTCTTCTCGCGTGCTTCGGTGAGGAAGCCCTTGTCGGCAAGATCCTGCAGCATGGCGATGACGTCGGTTGAGATCGCGTCCCGATCGGCGGCGTATTTCGCGGCAAGCTGATCGATCATCTGCGCGACGTTGCGGGCGCCGTCGCAGAGCTGCAGCACTTCCACCGCGATCTCGTCCGGCGCCAACACGCGCTCCGGCGCCAAGATGACCCAGACCTGCCGCGTCTCATCGAATTTCAGCTTGGCATGCCGCGGCAGTACCGGCCGGCTCGCTTCGCTGACGCTGATATTACGGCCGCGTGAGCCTGTCATCGCTTGCCTCTCAACCGGCTTTGGGAACAAACGCTCCCGGCGGCACATGGCCCTCGACATAGGCATGATACAGCGCGTCGAGCTGAACCCAAAGCACATTGGTCTTGAAGAGCAGCGCATTGCAAACCGCTTCGCGTTCCGCGGGCGTCTTGGCGTGTTCCCTCACGAACTTGAGCGCGAAGTTGGCATCGCGGGGCGCCTGCTTCAGGCGCCGGCTGAAATAGCTCATGATGTCGGGATTGACAAAATCGTAATGCGCCAGCATTCCCGAAATGCGCTCTTCATGCAGGTTCGGCGCAAACAATTCCGTCAGCGAGGAAGCGATGGCCTCAAGCGGTGTCTTGTCGCGGCAGAAATGGACGTAGGCTTCGACCGCAAAGCGCGTCGCGGGAAGAATGCCCTCGGTCGATTCGACATAAGCGCTGTCGAGGCCAAGCCCTTCGGTCAGCTTCAGCCAGCGCTCGATGCCGCCTTCGGTGCCGAGGTCGCCGTCATGATCCTCGATCCGGTGCCGCCATTCGAGCCGGATACCGCGATCGCGAAAACGCGAGATCACCACCGCGTCCTTGATCGGTATCGTGCTCTGGTAATAATAGCGGTTCAGCGCCCAGGCCTGCACCTGACCCTTGTTGAGCTTGCCGCCGTGCAGCAGCCGGTGAAACGGATGCAAATTGTGATAGCGGGTCGCGCCGATGTGGCGCAGCGCTGCTTCCAGTTCCTCGGCATTGTTGAGGGGTACGCCCTGACCGAGCGAAAAGGCCGTCATTGCGTTCGGTGTTATGGCGTTCACAGCGTCATCTCCGTTCCATCGGCGGGAATTTGCCAGCCGGCGCCCTCGACCGTCTTGCGCTCGGGGGAGGAGTGCAGCAGCGCTGGATTGGAATTGTTGATATGCAGAAATACCTTCCTGTCGATATCAAGACCGGCAAGGCTCTCGATCGCGCCGCTGTCACCTGACATTGCAATATGTCCCATGCCTTGCCCTGTCTTGTTGCCGAGGCCGGCTACGATCAACTCGTCGTCGCGCCACACCGTGCCGTCGAAGAAGACCAGCGAGGCGCCGGCAAGCCGGTCCTTGAGATCATCGGTGACGCCGGCGCAGGCGGCGAGAAAATAGAAATATTTTCCGGTCGCCTTGTCGCGGATGCGAAGTCCCAGCGTATCGCCGGCGTCGTCGCCTCCGCCGGGGTGAACCTTGCCTTCCAGATACCACGCGCCTTTGCCGGGAACGGCAAATGGCAGGATCTCTATTCCGGACTTCCCGCCGTCCGGCAAGGTCGGCTCGAACGCCTCATTGAGCTCAATTGGCCGGCGCTGCACATTCTTCTCGTTCAACACGTTGAAGATGCTGTTATCGCTGAGGATCGAGAGCACCCTCGCGTGCGCATAGATCGTAAATGGCCAGCCTTCGCGCATCGACAAGAGGCCTGCGACCGCATCGACTTCGCCGTTGGTCAGGATGACGCCCGATATCGGACTGTGACGAAGCTCGCCCGCCTTGGGATGAAGCTGTGGCGTCGCGATCAATTGCTGGCGCAGATCGGGAGACGCGTTGATCAGGAACCAGTGATCGCCGTCGGCGCTGACCGCAATCGAAGCCTGGGTGCTCCGGAGTTCGGGATGCTCCGTACGCGCTTTCCGGCAAACCGGACATCCGCAATTCCACTGCGGAACACCACCACCTGCCGCGGCGCCCAGGACGACGACGCGAAGCATGATCCGTCTCCTGGAGATTCAAAGGCCTTGATACTGAAAGCCGTGATACTCAAAGCTTCATATTCAAAGCCGCAATCATATTAAAGGCCGCAAGGTGGACACCAGCAATGACACGGTCCCGCGTGCGGAAACGCGTCACATCTGAAGGTCCACCTGCGTTACGACGTTAGGCTATCGCGATCGCTTATTTGCGTGCCGCGCACGCATACATATTGATTTCCATGCCGACCGGCACTTCGACGATCTTTGGGGTCTTCCAGGCCATTTTGGCTCTCCTTGCAAACCGGACGAACTCCGCCCTCCAGCCAAAGTAATGCCGCCAGCAAAGTTCGCCAGTTAAATCTTTGCCTAGGTTTTTATGCTGCAGCGCAAGAGGAATTCAACTATTTGTGCGGCCTGTGGCCAAAACAAAGACGGATCAATGGGTTCCGAGTTAACCGCAAAACCGGGATGCATATCTCGGCTCGACGCGGCATGGTGAATTCCGGATAAAGACCAGATGAGACGTCGTCCCGGTTCCAACTCGGCCCCCAATGGAAGTGATTTCGACCCATGCCACGATATTTTTTCAACACGCATGTCGGCGACGAACTGATCTCCGATCCCGAAGGCGAGGAGCTGCGCGATCTCGATCGCGCCTGGGAAGTGGCGCGGGCGATGATCCGCGAGCTTCTGAAAACCGAAGGCGCCGAGCGCGGACTCTTGAGCGCGGTTCTCGAAGTGACGGACGATGAGGGCGAGGTGGTGCTGGAGTTTCCGTTCGCCGAGGCAATCCTCGATATGTCGGACGTGCCGGACACCCGGCACTGACGGCAGACGGTTCTGACACGGTTTCCGATTGCATCGGCGCGGAAATATTGGAGACTGTCCCTTTAGGAAGCCACCGGCGCGGCGCTTGTTCGCGCAACATAAGGCTTCCACATTGGGGAGGAAGTCATGATGATCTGCTCGTCCGCGCCGCGCAGTCTTTTGCTCGCCGGCGCTTTTATCGGTGTATGCACGTTCAATGCTGCCGCGCAGCAGCCGGCCACTCCGCCGGCAGCGGCGGCTGCGCCGGCGCTGCCGGCGGGTTCTCCCTTGCTCGGACGGCCGGACAACGAAGCCGCGGCCAAGCTGGCGCCGGTGGCGCCGCCTCCGATTCCGGCGGCATTGGACAAATTGCCGATCGCCAAGCTCAAGGTACCGGCCGGCTTCAATATCGAAGTCTACGCCGGCGGCATGGCGAACGCGCGTTCATTGGCCGAAGGCGACAAGGGCACGGTGTTTGTCGGCAGCCGCCTGGTCGACAAGGTCTATGCCGTCGCCAACAAGGACGGCAAGCGAGCGGTCAAGATTCTTGCGTCAGGTCTCTATCGCCCCAACGGCGTCGCGTTCAAGAACGGCACGCTTTACATCGCCGAACTCTCGAAAGTCTCGAAGATCGAAAAGGTCGAAGATGTCATCGACAGTCCGCCGAAGCCGACGGTGATCTACGACAACCTGCCCAAGGACGAAGCCCATGGCTGGAAGTTCATCGGCATCGGACCCGATAACAAGCTTTACGTTCCAGTCGGCCAGCCCGGTAATAACGTGTTGCACGACGATGCGCATGGCCAGATCAGGCGGATCAATCTCGATGGCACCGGTGCCGAAGTGGTCGCGCTCGGCGTTCGCAACACCGTCGGCTTCGACTGGAATCCGGAAACCAAACAGCTCTATTTCACCGACAATGGGCGTGACTGGATGTCGGAAGACGTTCCCCAGGACGAACTCAATCGCGTCACCAAGATCGGCGAAGATTTCGGCGCGCCCTATTGCTACCAGGGCAATATTTCGGATCCCGAATTCGGCTGGGGCCATTCCTGCAGCGATTTCACACCGCCGGTCGGCTTGATGGGTCCGCACTCGGCCTCGCTCGGCATGCGGTTCTACGCCGGAAGCATGTTCCCGAAGAGCTACAGGAACGCCATCTTCGTGGCCCGGCACGGTTCGTGGAACAGGTCGAAGAAAGTGGGCGGCGATGTCGTCGTGGTCAAACTGGACAAGAACGGCAAGGTCAAATCGATGGAGCCGTTCATCACGGGCTTCCTGGAAGACAATAAATACATCGGCCGGCCGGTCGATGTGCTCCCGATGAAGGATGGTTCGCTCTTGGTGTCCGACGATTGGAACGGCGCGGTCTATCGCATCACCTACGGCAAGCCAAAGGTGGCATCGAAGTAGAGTCAGGCTCGTCATTGCGAGCCAACGGGTCGGCGCAAGCGCCGCCCGACGACAAGCTCCGCGAAGCAATCCATAACCGTCAAAAGGTGGATTGCTTCGTCGCTTCCGCCTTCGCTCGTTGAGCTACGGCGGACAAGTCGCTGCTCGCAATGACGAAAGTTACGTCTAGTTCTATTGGCCTCAATTCCATCTTGAACAGTCGCCAGAGTCAGTAAATGCGTAGAACAATTGCGGCCTTGGCGTTTGCCTGTATCGCAGCGTCGGTAAATGCCGAGACCACCCAGGAGCGTGCCGCTCCCTGCCTCGCCTGTCATGGCGGAAAGGGGCAATCGGAAACCGACAATACCCCATCGCTCGGCGCGCAGCAGGCGCCGTATGCGCTGATCCAGCTCTTCATGTTTCGCGAGAAGCTGCGTGTGTTCGAGCCGATGAACGAGATGGTGAAGGCGCTCAGCGACGACGACCTTCGGGTGTTTTCCGATTTCCTGGCAAATTTGCCCAAACCTGCACCGCCGGCCGATGCCGGTGATCCGGCGCGGATGCAGCGCGCCCAGGCACTGGCGCAGCAGTACCACTGCAATTCCTGCCACAAGGCCGACTTCTCCGGCGGCGACAATGTCCCGCGCATTGCCAATCAGCGCGAGGACTATCTCGCCAAGACCTTGAGGGAATACAAGGACAACAGCCGTCATGGCTATGACGGGACCATGGCGGAAGCGCTGCAGCCGGTGACCCCGGAGCAGATCGCCGATCTCGCCTATTTTCTGGCCCGTGTTCGCTGAGCTTTGATGCACCAATGCCGCCGTTTCCCGGTGGCGCTGCGGTATGAGCAGCGCTACAAGCGGGCGGTCAAACGGAGTTGGCAATGGAAGATTTCTGGCGTCTGTCGGCCGCTGATATCGCGGCGCTCATCCGATCGAAAAAGGTTTCGGCGAAAGAGGCCGCAGCGGCGGCGCTGGCGCGGCTTGATGCGGTCAATCCTTCGATCAACGCCGTGGTCGACCACCGGCCGGAAGATGTGCTGGCGCAGGCCGCGGCCGTCGATGCTGCGATCGCGCGGGGCGAAGACTTAGGTCCGCTCGGAGGCGTACCGGTCACCGTCAAGGTCAATATCGATCAGGAAGGGTTCGCCACCACCAACGGGCTGAAGCTGCAGCGCGACGTGATCGCACGCTCCAACAGTCCCGTGATCGACAATCTGCGCAAGGCCGGGGCGGTGATCCTCGGGCGCACCAACTGTCCGGCGTTCTCCTACCGCTGGTTCACCACCAATCTCATTCACGGCGACACCAAGAATCCGCGCGATCCCGGCATTACGCCTGGAGGATCATCCGGCGGCGCGGGGGCGGCGGTCGCCGCGGGGATTGGACACATCGCCCATGGCACCGATATCGCTGGCTCGATCCGCTATCCCGCTTATGCCTGTGGCGTTCATGGTCTGCGGCCGACCGTCGGCCGGATCGCGGCCTTCAATGCGTCGCTGCCGGAACGCCCGATCGGACCGCAAATCAGCGCGGTATCCGGTCCACTCGCCCGTACCATCGGCGATCTCAGGATCGCGCTGGCTGCGATGTCCGGCTACGATTTGCGCGATCCCTGGTGGGTGCCGGCGCCGCTGGAGGGATCCGCGCGGCCGAAGCGCGCGGCATTGTGCTTTCAGCCGGACGGTCTGGAGACCGTCACCGAGGTGAAAGCGGCTGTCGCGGATGCGGCCGAGCGTCTGGAAAGGGCGGGATGGACGGTCGAGGAGATCAAGAATACGCCGCCGATGGTTGAGGCCGCCGACCTGCAAACAAAACTCTGGCTCGGCGACGGCTATGAAGCGCAATTGGAGGCCGCCGAGCGCGAAGGCGATCCTGGCGCGCTGGCATGTCTGCGCGGCAACAAGGCGAAGGTCTTTCCATTTGACGGGGCTGCGCTCTCGAAGGCGCTGACCCGGCGTGCGACATTGACGCGCGAATGGCTGCAGTTCTTCGAGACCTATTCGGTGCTGCTGACGCCGGTCTCATCGGAGCTGCCGTTTCCAGACGGGCTCGACCTACGCGATGACGCCTCGTTCGCGCGGGTATGGCGGGCGCAATTGCCGCAGATAGCTATTCCCTTCATGGGGCTGCCTGCGCTAACCGTCTCCACGGGATTGGTGGGCCGGGTTCCCGTCGGTGTTCAAATCGTCTCCGGACGCTACCGCGAGGATCTGTGCCTGCAGGCGGGCGAGGCCATCGAAGCCGGGGGAACGCCATCGGCGCCGATCGATCCCGTCCGCTAGCGAAGGTCGAGGTAAACGCAATACGATGGCTGGCATCCATGATTTCACGGCAAAGTCGCTGGCCGGCGAGGACGTCTCCCTGAAGCGGTTCGAGGGGCAGGTTCTCCTGATCGTCAACACCGCCAGCGCCTGCGGATTCACACCGCAATACAAGGGCCTCGAGGCGCTGCATCGCTCGCTCAACCCGCGCGGCTTTTCGGTTCTCGGATTTCCCTGCAACCAGTTCGGCGGCCAGGAGCCGGGCGATGCTGCGCAGATCGAGCAGTTCTGCAGCAGCAATTATGCCGTCACCTTTCCGATGTTCGCCAAGATCGACGTCAACGGCAGCAACGCGCACCCGTTGTTTAATTATCTGAAGAGTGCAAAGTCGGGGCTGTTGGGTCCGTCGATCAAATGGAATTTCACCAAATTCCTGGTCGATCGCTCGGGTAACGTGGTGGCGCGGCATGCGCCGACCGCGAAACCGGAAGGACTCACCAAAGAAATCGAGACCCTGCTGTGAACGAGAAAAGCGAAGCCATGACCGATCAATTGACCGACCAACTGCCGGATCGGCTGTCGACCGATCCGAAAAGCCCTTACTACAATGCGGAGATACTCGCGCGCGATGTCGGCATTCGGTTCAAGGGCGTGGAGAAAACCAATGTCGAGGAATATTGCGTCAGCGAGGGCTGGGTGCGCGTGACCGCCGGCGCCGCCAAGGATCGCTACGGCAATCCCTTGACCATCAAGGTGCATGGCCCGGTCGAACCGTATTTCCGCGACAAGGCGTCGTCCTGACTGAGTTCTCCGTCGTTGCGAGGAGCGCTTGCAACGAAGGAATCCGCTCTTTGGCTTTGCGATGCATCGCTGGATTGCTTCGCAGAGCCTGTCATCAGGCGGCGCTTCGCGCCGACCGGTCGGCTCGCCATGACGACGTAATTGTTCAAGCCCTCTCCTGAAAGCCATCACCATGTCGGTCCGCATCGTCGACGTCCGCGAGGTCACAAAACCGATCGCCTCGCCCATCCGCAACGCCTATATCGACTTTACGAAGATGACGACCAGCCTCGTCGCCGTCGTTACCGACGTCGTGCGCGACGGCAAGACCGTGGTCGGTTACGGCTTCAATTCGAACGGCCGCTACGGGCAGGGCGGTCTGATCCGCGAACGCTTCGCGCCGCGGCTGATGGAAGCCGATCCCAAGACCCTGCTCGATCGGACCGGCGACAACCTCGATCCGGACAAGGCATGGGCGACGCTGATGTCGAACGAAAAGCCCGGCGGCCATGGTGAACGGTCGGTCGCGGTCGGCACCATCGACATGGCGATGTGGGATGCGGTGGCGAAGATCGCCGGCAAGCCGCTGTTTCGGTTGCTGGCCGAGCGTCACGGTCGCAGCGCCAATCCGCGCGTCTTCGTCTATGCCGCCGGCGGCTATTATTATCCGGGCAAGGATCTGTCGGCACTGCGCGCGGAGATGCGCGGCTATCTCGATCGCGGCTACAATGTCGTCAAGATGAAGATCGGCGGCGCGCCGTTGGAGGAAGACCGCCAGCGCATCGAGGCGGTGCTGAAGGAAATCGGCAATGCGGCGCAACTCGCCGTCGATGCGAACGGCCGGTTCGATCTGGAGACGGCGATCGCCTACGCCAAGATGCTGCGCGACTATCCGCTGTTCTGGTACGAGGAGGCGGGCGATCCCCTCGATTACCGGCTCCAGGCGGCGCTGGCGGAATTCTATCCCGGGCCGATGGCGACCGGCGAGAATCTCTTCAGCCACCAGGACGCCCGCAACCTTCTTCGCTATGGTGGGATGCGGCCCGACCGCGACTGGCTGCAATTCGATTGCGCGCTGTCCTATGGGCTGTGTGAATATCAGCGCACGCTTGCCGTGCTGCAAACCCAGGGCTGGTCGCCAAGCCGCTGCATCCCGCATGGCGGGCACCAGATGTCGCTCAATATCGCAGCCGGTCTCGGTCTTGGCGGTAATGAGAGCTATCCGGATCTGTTCCAGCCCTATGGCGGGTTTCCCGACGGCGTGCGCGTCGAGAACGGCCACATCACCATGCCGGATCTGCCGGGCATCGGCTTTGAGGGGAAGTCCGATCTCTATAGGGAGATGGAGGCGCTGGCGGCGTGACGTGTGTTCGGCAGCCCGCGATCAGGTTTCGGACAGGTAGCCTCTCGCCAGCGCGGACTCGCGATTCCTGAAGATCGCCATCGCTGTTCTCATCCGCAGAAATCCGAACTTCGCATAAAGCGGCTCTCGCCCCGGGACTGAATAGAGGATGATCTTGGCGTGCGATTTCGACTGCGCGACGAGCTTCGCGATGATCTCCTTTCCCAAACCTAGTCCCTGATGACTCGGAAGAACGGCTACATCGCAGAGATAGGCGCAGTCGCGACCGTCGGCGAGAACCCGACCGGCGCCAACAAGTCGGTCACCGTCATAGGCAAAGCAGCAGAACATGCTGTTGCCAAAGACAACCTCAAGATCGGCTGCATTTTTGTCTCCGAGCGGCGCCGCTCGATAGAGCGCCTCAAGTTCTTGCCAGTCCACATCTGCCGGGTTGTCAGTCCAGACGACCGTCATCGCGTGACCCCAAATCGCCCGATCACGACAATCGCATATCGAGCAGCCGCCGGCCCTCGGTCTTCAGCAATTTTTTCACAGCACTCGACGCAATGACCTCGCCCTGGTTGGCGTAGGCCTCGTGGTTCTTCTCGATATCCTCGAGGCGGTAGAGGTAGTTGACCATGATGCCCGCGGACTCGCGCAAACCCTTCGGCGAGAGATCGCCGAGCCAGTCGATCCGCTCCAGCCGGGCGCCGTTGCCGAGATGGAATCGTGCCACCGAATCGATCATCCGGCCCTTCGTCGTGCGGGCTTTGAGGAAATAATGCGCCGCCAGCGGCTCGACCACGGCGCGCAATTGCGCGGCCTGTTCCGCATTGTTGAACCAGTCGGGTTCGTCGAGATGGGCGAGCAGCGCCCGCTCCTCATCGTGCACCGGAACGTCGTCCGCCTGCTTCAGCCATTTCATGAAACCGGGCACCGGTGACAGCGTTACGAAATTCTCCAGCCTCGGCAATTCGCGCCGCAATTCTTCGACCACTTGCTTGATCAGGAAGTTGCCGAACGAAATTCCGCCGAGCCCGCGCTGCGTGTTCGAGATCGAGTAGAACACCGCGGTTCGGGCGCGCTCGACCGGCACCGGCTGCCGGTCTTCGGCAAGCAGCGGCGCGATCGCGCCCGGAATCGATTCGGTCAGCGCCACCTCGACGAAGATCAAGGGCTCATCGACCAAAGCGGGATGGAAAAACGCATAGCAGCGCCGGTCGGCCGGATCGATGCGGCGGCGCAGATCATCCCAGTCGCGGATCTCGTGCACCGCCTCATAACGAATGATCTGTTCCAGGATGTTGGCGGGCGTCGACCAGTCGATCCTGCGCAGCACGAGAAATCCCCTGTTGAACCAAGAAGACAGCAAATGCACGACGTCGCGGTCGAGCGCGGCAAGATCCTTGTGACCGTTCATGGCGGAAAGCAGATCGGCGCGCATCGCCACCAGCGCGCTGGTGCCGCCTGGCGCGCGGTTCAACCGGCGAATCAATTCCTGCCGTCGGGGCTCGGAGGCAAAATGCAGATCGCTGGCATCTTCGTCGGTCGGCTGTGCCCGCCAAGTCTCGATCGCCTGTGCCAGCTTTTCCCGGTCCGGTCCATAAGCCTTGGCGAGCATCGCGAAGAACGACAGCCGGCCGGGCTCATCGAGGTTACGATAGCGATCAAGTACCTCGCGGGCCATCGCGGTTCCGGAGGCCTCGCCCCGGCCTGACAACAGCGCCTCGCACAATTCGATCAGGTCGGAGGCGTTTTGTTTGGTGTCGGATTGGCCGTTGCGGCGAAGCAAGGTCCGGCCACGTTCGGAAATCGAAGCGAGAAGATCGGAGAAGAAGGCGTTGCTGGTCATATCGGGCTGGTCGAATCCTAAGCGGGAGGATTGTTACATGAAATCTAAGGCCGGTCGCATCACAATCAAGCGTTTACTGGAAAACTCCGCCTCGATTATGGAGCGTTCGTCATGCCCCGCGAAAGCGGGGCATCCAGTATTCGCCGGCGTCTACTATCATTACCCGCTTTCGCGGGTAATGACAGCCTTGCCTAGAATGGCGGCACCATTTGTCCCGATCGGATCCGTTCACTTCGTCTCCGAAAACTCGGTCGGGGTCTTGCCCGTGACCTGCCGGAATGCGTGTGAAAACGCCGGCACACTCGCATAGCCGAGATCGGAGGCGAGCTGCTTGACCGATACGTTGGCGTCCATGGACAATCTCTCGATGGCAGCGGCAATGCGCGCGCGCTGGCACCAGCTCTTGAAGCTCAGCTGGGTCTCCGATGCAAACAACCGCGACAATGTGCGCGCCGATGTTCCGACCTCGCGCGCCAGCATCTCGATCTTATGCGAGCCGGTGGGATCCCCGAGCACGATGTCCGCCGCGCGCCGGCAGCGCGGCTCGTGCGGCAATGGGATGAATGTCGCGGAGTCTTCGGCCTGATGCAATTCGAGCATGGCCAGTCGCACCAGAAGCCCGGTTCGGTCGGGGTTGTTGCGGCCGTCGAACAACGCCAGGATCGCCTGATGCAGCAGCTGCGAGACCCGCACCACGAATTCCGCATCTAGGCTGGCGCTGCGCTGTTCGCGCGCCAGCCACGCCAGATCGAAATACAGCGTCCGCATCTCGATGTCGGCGAGCACGTCGATGGAGTGCTCAAGGCGCGCCGGTACCCACACCGCGCGATCCGGCGGCACCAGCCAGCGCCCCTTCGGCGTGGTTACCTGCATGGTGCCCTTGGCCGCATACACCAGCTGCGCCTCGCGGTGCATATGGGTGCCGAGCCGGACGCCCTTTCTGTAACGCCGCGCCACCAGATGGACGCCGTCCCCGGTCGCGCGGTGGCTTCCTCCCTTGATGGCAGCGATTGGCGTTTCGGCGATATTCATTGGCCACATCCCGTCAGGACAACGACCTATAACCTAGTTCGAACGATTTGAGGATTCGTCCATGAACAGCCCGGTCCGGGTGATCGGTTTCGTTAACGCCGCCCATTTTATCGACCATTATTCGATGTTGATCTTCGCGGCCGCCGTCATCGTGATGGGGCCGGCGCTGGGCATGGCCTATTCCGAACTCTTGCCCTACGCGACGCCGGGTTTCATCGCCTTCGGCGCGGGGTCGCTGCTGACCGGCTGGCTCGGCGACCGCTGGAGCCGCCGCCATATGATGGTGATCTTCTTTGCCGGCATCGGCGCCTCGATGATCGCGGTCGGCCTCGTGCGGACGCCGCTGCAGCTCGGCGCCGCGCTGTTATCGATCGGCCTGTTCGCCTCGATCTATCATCCGGTCGGCACCGCCATGATCGTGTCCTACGCCGACAGGCTCGGCCGTGAGATGGGCCTCAATGGCGTCTGGGGCAATCTCGGCGTCGCGTCGTCGGCGCTGGTCACGGGCGTGGTCGGCCAATATCTCGGCTGGCGCTGGGCCTTTATCGTGCCCGGCATCGTCACGGTGCTGATCGGCACAGCATTCACCTGGACCGTGGTTCACGAGGATCGCTCCGGTTTCAAGCAGGCGACGGCGCAGGCGCGCGTGGCCAAGCAGGACATGTGGCGGGTAATCGTGGCGCTGTTAATCGTGGTGATCGCGGTATCAACCACGTTCAACGCGGTCACCGTGGCGCTGCCGAAATTGTTCGCGGAGCGGCTGGCGGATCTGACAAGAAGCCCGGCGCTGTTAGGGGTGATCGCGGCCTGTGTCTATGTGTTCGGCGCGATGACGCAATACACCATCGGCAAGCTGATCGACCGCTATTCGCTCAAAGCCGTCTCCTTGCCGCTGTCGTTCATGCTGGCGCCGTTCCTGTATCTCGCGGCGACCTTGTCGAACCTGCCGCTGATCCTGGCTTCGATCGGCATCGTGATGGGCGCGTTCGGCCAGGTCACCGTCAACGACGCCATGGTCGGCAAATACACCAGCGAGGAGTGGCGCTCGCGCGCCTATTCGATCCGCTATTTCATCGGCTTCACGGCGGCCGGCGCGTCGGTCGGCCTGGTGGCGTGGCTATACGAGCGGGGCGGCTTTGTCACGATGCTGCATGCCTTCGGCGTGCTGTGCCTCCTGGTGATCGCGGCGGCGATCATCCTGCCGACCGAGATCAAGGTGCCGGCGGCGGCGAACTGATCGCGGCGATTTTTGCAGGTTCGGCCAAGAATCCGGGTTTCAACCCTTGCGGCAATCGACCACAATGGCCGCCAAAGGCTCGACCATAACGAGCCGATGTGTGGGAGCAATCCGATGACCAATCAATCTTTGCCGCGCCTGGCCGGCCTCATTCTGGGTGTCTCGATGATTGCAGCCGTTCCCGCAAGCGCCGATCCGCTCAAGGACGAAATCGCGCCGACCGGCAAGCTCCGGGTGGCGATCGCGATCAGCCCGGCTGGCGGCGCGTTCTGGTCGACCAAGAACGAGGCTGGAGGCTATGCCGGGGTGCCGGTCGATCTCGGCAAGGAGATGGCGGCGCAGCTCGGCGTGCCGGTCGAATTTGTCGTGCACCAGAATTCCGGACAGATCGTTGACGCCGTCTCGAAAGGCACCTGGGACGTCACCTTCCTGCCAAAGGACCCGGAGCGCGAAGGCAAGATGTCGTTCGGGCCGATTTATGAGGTCGCGGATGCGACCTACATCGTGAAGGCGGGTTCATCGGCGACCAATTTTCAGACGCTCGATCAACCCGGCGTCAAGGTCGCGGCGGTCAATAACACCACCACCATGCGCGGCGCGATCGCCCATCTGAAGAACGCCAAGGTCACGGGCTATCAGACCTATGACGAGATTTTCGGCCTTCTCAAGAGCGGCGAGATCGATGCATTCGCGCTGTCGCGCGAGCAGCTCAACGCCATGGCCAAGAAGATCCCGGGCACCAAGGTGCTGGACGAAACCTTCAAGCAGACCGTCACCGCGGTGGCTGTGCCGCCTGATCATCCGCTAGCGCTCGCGTTCGCAACCAAATTCATGACGGAGGCCACGATGAACGGCACGCTGCGGGAGGCTTACGACAACAACGGGCTGAAGGATAATCCGATCCGGGTGAAATAGCTCCTGGTCAAGCTAGTGCGTCGCGCCTGATGGTATCGGCTCCATGCCGCTCTTGGCGATTGTGGCGCTGGCCGCGGGCGAGGCGAGAAATTTTATAAGCGCTTTGCCGGCCTCGGGCTCCTTGGACACCGTGGCGATGCCGGCCGAGAACACCGTGATCTTCTGCAACTCGGCCGGCAATTGTCCGACGATATCGATGCCGGGAACGGGAAGCATTTCGCTGATCTGCTGGAAGCCGATCTCGGCGTCGCCATGGGCTACGATTTCGCCGACCGGGGTGGCAGGAATTTTTCTGGCCTTGTCCTTCATCTCATCCGATATGCCGAGGCGCTGGAACATTTCGGTCGAGACATAGACGCCGCTGGCACTGTCGGAATAGGCGATCGATTTCGCGGCCAGTAGTGTGCGCTTCACCGCGTCGGCGGAACTGATATCCGGCTTCGGCGCGCCCGACTTCACCGCGATCCCGATCGGCGATTTCACGAGATCGACGCGGCTGTCGGCGATCACCTTGCCCTTGGTGACGAGGTCGCCCAGCGCATAGCCCACCATGATCAGGACATCGGCAGGCTCGCCGCGTTCCAGCCGCATCGGAATGGCATTGACCGTGGTGCCCATCGAAGGGCCGTAGGCCGTCAGTACCTTGTGGCCGGTCAAGCGCTCGAACTCCGGCACGAGCTCCTTATAGGCTGCCGTCAGCCCGCCCGAGATCATGACGCGGACCTCGGCGGCACTTGCCGAGCCTGCGAACAGGAGGGCGAAGCCGAATACGAGCGCGCGGAAATGTGTCGATGTTTTCATGGTCATTTCTCCCCGGGACGACTCTTGAGCGGTCGTCCTTGACTATGATGATATCGTGCAAAGCATTGTCAGCCTAGGTCAAAGGACGAAGACCGGCCCGTCATTGCGAGGAGCGAAGTGACGAAGCAATCCACTCTGTGTTGGAGCTCTATGGATTGCTTCGCGGAGCCTGTCATCGGGCCGCGCTTGCGCCGGCTTGTTGGCTCGCAATGACGGAAAGACGAGGTGAACCAGCGTCAACTCACGAATTGATGTGCACGAAATCCCGCAGCAGCGGATAGATTTCGTTGTTCCAGCGCTTGCCGCTGAACACGCCGTAATGGCCGACGCCGGCCTGCATGTGATGCACCTTGCGGTAGGCGCGCACGCCGGTGCAGAGGTCCTGCGCCGCCAAGGTCTGGCCGATCGAGCAGATATCGTCCTTCTCGCCTTCGACCGTCATCAGGCCCATCCGCTTGATCGCCGCGGGGTTCACCGGCCGGCCGCGATAGGTCAGCTTGCCCTGCGGCAACAGATGTTCCTGGAACACGTCGCGAATGGTCTCGATATAAAAATCTGCCGGCAGATCCATCACGGCGAAATATTCGTCGTAGAAGGTCTTGATGGTTTCGGCTTTCTCCTTCTCGCCCTTCGCCAAGTGATCGGCGAGATCGATGTGCTGCTTGATGTGACGCTCAAGGTTCATCGAGACGAAGGCGGTGAGTTGCACGAAGCCGGGATAGACCTGCCTGAACGCGCCCTTGCATTGAAACGGCACGTAATTGATCAGGTTCTCCTCGAACCATTTCAGCGGCTTGCTCTTGGCGAAATCGTTGACCTTGGTCGGCTGGATCCGGGTGTCGATCGGCCCGGCCATCAAGGTCAGCGTCGCCGGCCGCGCCGGGTGATTGTCTTCCGACATGATCGCGGCAGCGGCGAGCGCGGACACTGATGGCTGGCAGATCGCCACCATATGCGCGCGCGGGCCCAGCTGGTCGAGAAACGTGATCACGTGCTCGGTATATTCGTCGAGGCCGAACTTGCCTTGGTCGAGCGGAATGTCGCGGGGATTATGCCAATCCGTGATGTAGACGTCATGATCCTGCAGCAGGGTTTTGACGGTGCCGCGCAGCAGCGTCGCGAAATGGCCGGACATCGGCGCCACCAGCAACAGGCGCGGCTGCTCCGGCGAATTTTCCTTCTTGAAATGCAGCAGCGAACCGAATGGCGTCGCGTAGGTGACCTCCTCGGTCACCTCGAGTTCCTGATTGCCCACCATCACCTTGTCGATGCCGTAGGCCGGGCGGGTATAGGTGAGGGAGGTGCGCGAGATCAGCTCCAGCGCCGCGGCGAGCCGTCCGAATAGCCGGTCGGAGACGCCTTGCGGGATCAGATTGAGATATTTCAACGCCGATGCGGCTCCGCTCCGCCATGGCTCTGTCAGATCCATATGGTTCTGATAGGCTTGATACATCATCGACTTCATTCCGGCCCGGCCTCCCCATGGGGCCATGCAATATCGAAGCCAGAACCTGACCGAAGGGGACCGCGAATTGGCACGTCGCTTGCTGCTCAAAACCGCGAAGCGCAATCGATGAGCACTTTGCAAGCGGCAGGCTTTGGCCGGGGAGCGGCGGCGGCATGGCTCCGGGGCGCGCTCAGGCGTAAGGGAAAGGCAATATGGCGAAAGCGACACTGACCATCAGCAGCAAGAATTATTCGTCCTGGTCGCTGCGCGGCTGGCTGCTGAGCCGGTTCTCGGGGCTTGAGTTCGAGGAAATCGTCACCGCGCCCGATGATGCTTCGGCGCGGGCCGAAATCCTCTTGCTGTCGTCATCGATCCTGGTGCCGTGCCTGCGGCACGAGGGCGCCACCGTGTGGGACACGCTGGCGATCGCGGAATACCTTAACGAGATCATGCCCGATGCCGGTCTGCTGCCGGCAGATCGTGTATTGCGGGCGCATTGCCGTTCGATCTGCGGCGAAATCCATTCAGGATTTGCCACCCTGCGCGCGTCGCTGCCGGTCAATCTGAAAGGCCACTTTCCCAACTTCAAGATCTGGTCGCGCGCGCAGGCTGATATCGACCGTGTCTGTACGATCTGGCGCGAATGCCTGGCCAAATCGGGCGGCCCGTTCCTGTTCGGCGAGCGCACCATGGCGGACGCCATGTATGCGCCGGTCGTCACCCGTTTCATGACTTATGATGTGAAGCTGGAGCCGAAGCTCAAGGCCTATGCCAGCACGATCATGGCGATGCCCGAGATGCAGGAATGGATCGAGGCCGCCAAAGCCGAGCCCGCCGATATCGAGGAGCTGGAGGTCGAATATTAGGCAGTGTCCGCGGTCCGTTGCCTGTTTGAAGGGCTCAAGCGTCGGGCATGCTTTGCTCAACTTGATGCCATCCGCAGCCTGGAGACGACGGCCCGCGCTGGACCTGCGATCACACCTCAACATCAGCGCAACTCAAATTTCAGCATGGGTCCAAGAGCTTCGGCGGCTTTGCGACGGCGAACGCCGAATTCGCCGCGGTGCAGCGCCGCTGGCGTGATTTTCGCATAGCACAATGGAGCTGTGAAAGCGGCGATCCTGCGCTGCCGAAAAATTGGACGCTCGGGCGTTGTCGCGATCGCGTGAACCAGAACAGTGGAGGCCCTGATGAATCAGCACGCTGTCGTCAACAAATTCTCCCACGTCAAACCCGGCGATACCGAGTTCACGGGAGGAGGCCTGCGCGACTTCTTCCTGTACCGCGACCTCGGCATCGCGGCTGCGACCGGCGGGCAAGTGATCTGCCATCTGGTCAAGGCCAATCCCGACATGCCGCCGGAAGAGGGCACCGGCTGGCACAAACACGAATGCGATTTCCAGATCGTCATCATGACCAAGGGCTGGGCCCGCTTCATGTATGAGGACAAGCCGACCTTGGTGCAGGCCGGCGATGTCGTGCATCAGCGGCCGGGGATCGTGCACTATCTCTACGATTATTCGCCGGACATGGAGTATCTCGAAATCGTCAGCCCGGCGAATTTCAAGACCGTCGACGTGCCACCGGCCACCGACGATGTGCCGCCGGTGACACCCTGGAAGTAGGCGTAAGTGTCGTCGCCTGAAGAATTAACCTTTGTTCTCGGCCGTGTGGTCCGATCGGTAGCGGTGGTGCTGGATCTGGTGCGTCGGATCGCATCGAGGCCGACATCTAGCCGTGAACATCCGAGTACGGAGCCTGGCCGTTGATTCGGGCGCGGTTCGTTCCGTCGGCGTTCTGAATCTTAAGACGCCGACGGCTTTCGTTGCATTTTGGCACACTCGCTGCGTTTAACACGCGCGTCGCGTTTAAAGCGCGCGACTGCTCGTTCGCGGCAACCGCCAGCCGACCACGGTCGCCTCAACTGCGCCGCCGGACTCGTGATTGCGCCATTCGCCGCCGACAAAGCGGCAAGCGAATGGAAGCTGATACGTGCCGCTATGGTCTTCGCAAAGCACCTGAACCGGCTGATCCGGCGGCGGTGCGCCGTTGCCGTTGAACTCAGCCAAACGTCGTTCGCGCGTTGCCATTTCCACTAATCTCCCCTAAGAACGACGCGAAATCGCCGCGTTTGCGTTTCGCGCCCCTGGCCGCACCCCTTGCCCCAACTTCGGTCTTGACCTGAAACCTCACCGCGCGAATGAGGTTTCAGTGTGGTATCTTTAACGCAGCGCAGGGGTTCCGCGCAAATTGATGTGATGAGCAATATTGATAGGGATTTCGATGATCGGCCGGCTTGCTCGTTTCGCCCCGGTGCTGTTCGCGTCCTGTGTGCTGATCTTATCCGATAGCCGAGCGCAGGACGTTCCTGGCATCGAGATCTGCACTGTCGAAAAGACCATGGAGCGGCGGACCAGCTGCCTGCAGAGTAATGTCGATTTCCTGCAAAAGACCGTCGCAAAACTTGGCGCCGATCATCAGCAGAAGCTCGATGCCGCCACCCGCCAGATCGAGGGCCTGAAAGCCGCCGTCGCCTCCTTGCAGAAGCTCGTGGACGAGTTGCAGGCGACGCAGAAGAAGACGATCGAGGATCAGAAAAACAAAGCCGACGCACCGCCAGCGAAGGATGCGCCGCCGGCGAAAGAGGATGGGAAAAAATAAGGATCTGCTTTCTTAGCCCTTCCCCTCGTGGGGCCCACAAGGGGGGAGGGATGAGCTCAGTCAGCTCAGCTCTTTTCGCCTGACATGACCGGTCCGAACAATTCCCAGCTCTCGCCTTTGAAGCGCATCATCTGCAGCTGTTCGAGCGGCGCAAAATCGCTCGGGCTGGTCTTGATCCTAGTGCCCGGCAGGTAGATTCCGATCTCGAAGTTCAAGTTGGCCGCCTGCTTCATGACGTTCTCGCGCGTAAGGTCGTCCTTGCACTGTTGCAGCACCTGCTCGAGGCCCTTGGCAACGCCGTAGGCGAACACTGTCGCAGCGTCTTCCTGGTCGCCTTCCGGGTACCATTTGGTCATGAACGCCCGCCATTCGTTCATGCCGGCATCGTCCTTCCATTGCGGATCCTTGGGGTCCTTCAGGTAGGCGGTCGAGAGAATGCCCTGGTCGTTTTCATAACCGGCCGGCTTCAGCACGCCGCCGATCGAACCCGACACGTTGGTCAGGAAGTGAACTGGATTCCATTTCAACTCGCCGATCTTCTT
>WNGJ01001215.1_pt1 | contig 24990 bp, 23 predicted proteins | sample 5400611 | NCBI WGS metagenome assembly WNGJ01 (sample SAMN13153375, study PRJNA577476) | soil metagenome | isolation source: 40 cm soil or saprolite under Garry oak tree replicate 1 | place: USA:California | collected 2016-06-15
ACGGACACCGTGCCTGGTCCGCATCGTGCGGACCGGCCGAACTCCCAACGGGCCGTGAAGCTGCGGCATTATCTGCGGCTCGTTCAAACGGTGTCAAACAGATTCCGCGCGGGCTGATCTCCCGATCGCACCTCCTTGAGTTGCCGTCACCGGGCGCGGCGCGCCAGGGTGTCGGCGATGGTCGGTGTCACGTTGCTGGAGGCCGGAGCTTCTCCGACCCGCTCCAGGCGTTCCCACCAGGACAATCTCCGGGTGTGAGCCTGGGATGGACTGGATATGCTCAGGGACTGACGCACGAGTGCCAGGTTGCGCTGGCCCGACGACGTGCCCGGCCCACGTTCCGGCAGGTAGGCCAGCCGGTCGGCCACGCCCTGTGGTGTCTCCACGATCGAGGCGGCCGTCCGAAATGATGCCGGGCCGACAAACATGGCCACCAGCGCGGCGCCCATGAGGGCGCTTGCGGGCGACGACCATCCTCGCCGCTGGCTGCGGCCTCGGGTCACGCGACCGCGAAGACGCGGCCACGCATCGTTGGGAGGCTCCGCCCGACGCGCCTCGGCGAAGGAACGGCGCAGGACGCTGATCGTCAGGGCGACCTGCTCGAGCTCGGACTCGCAATCGGAACAGCGATCCAGGTGAGCCAGGGCACGGTCCGTCGCCGGACCGCGCTCTCGGCGATCGACGAAGTCCACGAGGACCGCCTGGTGGCCGCGGCAGGCCGGCGAAACGAATCTCTTCATGTCAGGTCCGCCTCGGCCTCGACCGGCAACGGTTCGGCACCATAGGCGCCCCCGAAGCGGCGGTCGGCCTCCAGTTGCTGGCGAAGGCTGCGCAGCGCGTAGTGGATGCGCGATTTCACGGTTCCCACCCGGAGATCGAGCATCGACGCCGTCTCCTGCAGCGACATGCCGTGCAGGTAATAAAGCACGATGACGCCCTGCTGCTTGGCGGGAAGGGCTGCGACGCCCTCACGCACGATCTGGCGGAGCTCGCGCCGTTCGGCTCGTTCGGGTGGCTCGACGGCGCCATCTCGAACCTGCCCCACGACGCTCTCTTCCATGGGGTCGGCGGGCAGGCGCCGGCGCCCGAGCCTCGTGTAGCACAGGTTGATGGCCACCCGGTGGAGCCAGGGCATCGGCGACACGTCCGTGCGCAGGATCGCCCGACGCTGGTAGGCGCGCGCGAACGTGTCCTGGAGGACTTCCTCGGCCACGTGGGGATCCCCCGTGAGGCCGTAGGCGGTGCGATAGATCGAGGTCCGGTATCGGATGAAGAACGCCTCGAACGCATCGAGATCGTCGGCCTGCATCCGGCGCAGAAGGTCTGCCTCGGTCTCCTGGGCCTGCTCGGCCGAGGCGCTCTTCGCGTTAGTCGTGGTCAGACCTCCAGGCTCCTCGGGTCCAACCCTCGCTCCCTGTACCACCATACGCCCCGGGCGGGGCGGAGGTTCAATCCGCGAGTTCGCATCCGCCGCTCGCCGCCTCGCGTCACTCAATCGGGGCAGGGCATCTGGCGACCCGTCATCGGCCGCCAGCGCAGGTCAGGATTGCGCGCGGCGGTTGCCTCGTCCAGGCGCCGGACGGGAGCGGTGTGCGGCGCCGTGGTCACGACCTCGGGCGTCGCCCGGGCTTCGGCGGCGATGGCTGCCATGGCATCAGCGAAGGCGTCCAGCGTCTCCAGCGACTCGGTTTCGGTCGGCTCGATCAGCATGGCTTCGTCCACCGTGTGTGGGAAGTAGATCGTCGGCGGGTGGAGGCCGAAGTCGATCAGGCGTTTCGCGACGTCGAGGGTCCGGACGCCGGTCGCCTTCTTGAGCGTGCTGGACGAGGCCACGAACTCATGCTTGCAGGCCCGCTCGAAGGGGATATCGTACGACCCCTCCTCCCCCAGCCGGTGCTTCAGATAATTCGCGGCAAGGACGGCGTCGTCGGTCACCTCGCCGAGGGCGGTGCCGTGGGCGCGGATGTAGGCGAACGCGCGGACCAGGACCCCCGTATTGCCTACGAAGCTGCGCAGTCGGCCGATCGAGGTGGGCCGCTCGCCGGGGCGCTCGCGGCGGTAGGTTCCGTCAGCCTCGTGGAGGATCCTCGGGCTCGGCAGGAACGGGAGCAGCGCCTCCCCGACCCCGACCGGACCCGCCCCCGGCCCCCCGCCGCCGTGCGGTGTGCTGAACGTCTTGTGCACGTTGATGTGCATCACGTCGAAGCCGGCCTCGCCCGGCTTGAAGCGGCCCAGGATGGCATTCAGGTTGGCACCATCCATGTAGGCCAGCGCTCCAGCCTCGTGAACGGCCGCCAGAAGCTCGCCGATCCGGGATTCGAACAGGCCGAGGGTGGACGGATTGGTGATCATGACCGCGGCCGTGCGCGGTCCGAGGGCCTTCCGGAACTCCTCCAGGTCCACGCCGCCGTCCGCGGCGGACGGCACGTTGATCGTGCGAAAGCCGGCCATCGACGCGGTCGCGGGATTTGTGCCGTGCGCCGAATCAGGCACGAGGACCTCGCTGCGCTGGGAGTCGCCCCGGGCCTCGTGATAGGCGCGGATCATGAGGATGCCCGTCAGCTCGCCCTGCGCTCCGGCGGCCGGCTGGAGCGTCACGGCTCGCATGCCACTGATCTCGGCGAGCATCGCCTCCAGCTCGAACAGCAGTTGCAGCGTTCCCTGGGCGACTTCATCGGGCGATTCCGGGTGCAGAGCCGCGAAGCCCGGCAGTCGGGCGGCCCACTCGTTCAGCTTGGGATTGAACTTCATCGTGCACGAGCCGAGCGGGTAGAAACCGGTGTCGACGGCGTGGTTCAGCTGTGACAGGTTCACGTAGTGGCGGACCACCTCGGGCTCATTGAGCTCGGGCAAGGCCGGTGGAGTCGCGCGAAGGTGGGCAGCCGGAACGCGGGCCATTGCGTCCTTCGGCGGATGCGGGATCTTGCCGCCGCCGCGACCCGGACTGGTGCGCTCCACGAGCAGCGGCTGGAGCCGAGGCCCGGTCGCGCTCATGAGGCAGCTCGACCGGCAGCGCCGGCCACGAGTTGCTCGGCCGTCGGGAGCTCTTCGCGCAGGGCTCGCCCGAATCGGGCGATCTCCTCGGATGTGGTCACCTCCGTGGCGCACACCAGGAGCCCATCGCTGAGCGCGGCGTCGGCCGGTTCGGCCTCGGCAAGCACGAGGCCCGCCAGCACGCCCCGGTCGAGGAGGCGCCGGTGTACGCGGGGCGCGTCGGGGACGCGGACGGCGAACTCGTTGAGGTACGCGCCGGGATGCAACCTGGGCGCCCCGGCTTCGGCCAGCGTCGCCTCGAGCTCGGCGGCGCGCGCGGCCCCCAACGCGGCAACGTCGCGCAAGCCGTGCGGCCCCACGGCGGCCAGGTAGATGCTCGCCGCCAGGGCCAGCAGAGCCTGGTTGGTACAAATGTTGCTGGCGGCTCGCTCGCGCCGGATGTCCTGCTCGCGGGCGCGCATCGTCATCACGAATGCGCGACGGCCGTCGAGGTCCCTGGTGAGCCCCACCAGGCGGCCTGGGATCTGACGGACGAGCGCATCGGTGGAGGCCAGCAGCCCGAGGTATGGGCCACCGTACTGGAGCGGGATGCCGAGCGGCTGGCCCTCACCCGCTGCGATGTCGGCCGCGTATGCGCCGGGCGGCGCCAGCACGGCCAGCGAGACCGGCTCGACGACGGCCACGAACAGCGCTCCGGCCGCGTGCGCCAGCCGGCCGAGCTCGGCCATCGGCTCGAGGAGGCCGAGGAAATTTGGCTGTCCGGCGATGACTCCGGCCACCGGCCGGTCTCGATCCCCGAGGAGCCGCTCCAGCTCCGCCAGGTCCGTCGTCCCGGCTTCCGGCCCATCGGAAACCAGCGGAACCTCTTCGACCGCCAGTCGACCGGCGCTCAGGTAGGTACGGATGGTGGCCCGGTAGTCGGGGTGAACGCCACGGCTGACGAGGACCCTGGTGCGGCCCGCTGCTCGGCACGTCATCAGCGCCGCCTCGGCGGTGGCCGCGGCGCCGTCGTAGTGGGAGGCGGATACCACGTCCAGGCCCGTCAGCTCGGCGATCAGCGACTCGTATTCGTAGATGGACTGGAGCGTTCCCTGGCTGACTTCGGGCTGGTAGGGAGTGTAGGCGGTGTACCACTCACCCCGCAGGAGCAGTTGGTCTACCACGGCAGGGGTGTAGTGACGGTAGGCGCCGGCGCCCAGGAAGCTGGCCAGGTCGATCCGATTGCGGGCCGCAAGCCCGGTCAACCGCGAGGACAGCTCCAGCTCGGGCTCGGGCGGCGGCAGGTGCAACGGGCTTGCGCGCAGCTCGCGCGGGATGTCGGCGAACAGCTCATCGACACTGGAGATCCCGAGGGCCGCGAGCATCCGCGCGCGGTCGTCGGCGGTGTGCGGTCCGTAGGGCATCGGGCGATCAGCTCGTCGCGGTCAGCTCGTCGCGGTCAGCTCGTCGTACGCGTCGGGCTGGAGGAGCTCGCCCAGTTGTCCGGCGTCGCCCACCCGGATGCGGAGCATCCAACCCGCGCCGTATGGGTCGCTGTTGACGAGCTCGGGCTTGGAGGAGAGCTCCGTGTTGGCCTCGATGACCTCACCGCCGAGCGGGGCATAGAGATCGCTCACGGCCTTCACCGACTCGACCACCCCGAATGTCGCGAACTGTTCGACCGACGAGCCCTGGGATGGCAGCTCGACGAACACAATGTCGCCCAGCTGGTCCGCCGCGTAGGAGGTGATGCCCACGGTCGCAACGTCGTCCTCGACGCGCACCCATTCATGATCTTTGGTGTAGCGCAGATCCGTGGGGACCATTTCGCGCGGCATCCTCCTCCGCCGGCTCGCCTCGACGTTCCTCGGGCGGGCGACGGCTTGGCCTGGGCATCCTGGCTCCAGGGTCTTTCGCTGCCGGCATTTCCCGTGCCTGGCGGATCAGGACTCTCGAGGCCGCCGGTAGAAGGGCAGGGGTACAACCTCAGCGGCCACCTTCTGCCCCCGGATCTCGACGGCCAGTATCGTACCCGGCTCGGCGTCCTCCGGAGCGACATAGGCCATGGCGATCGGCACGCCGAGCGTCGGCGACTGGGTTCCGCTGGTCACGTGTCCGGTCTGGCGATCGCCGTTGGACACTGCATAGCCGCTGCGTGCGATCCCGCGCTCCCGAACGATCAGGCCGACCAGGCGCTTTGCAGGACCTTCGCGAGCAACCTTCTCGAGCGCCGCCCGGCCCACAAAATCGAGGCCCTTGTCCAGCTTGACGACCCTCCCGAGGCCGGCTTCGAACGGATTGGTTCCCGGGTCGAGCTCGTTGCCGTAAAGGGGCATGCCAGCCTCGAGGCGCAACGTGTCCCGGGCGCCCAGGCCGCACGGGAGCATGCCCTGTCCCTGGCCAGACTCTATCAAGGCGGCCCACAGCTCATCTGAACGTCCACTCTCGACGAAGATCTCGAAGCCGTCTTCACCGGTGTAGCCGGTCCTGGCGACGAGTGCCGGAATGCCTGCGACCTTACCCTCCGCTATGGCGTAGTACTTGAGCCCAGCGAGGTCCACGTCCGTGAGCGGACCAAGGATGCTCACCGACCGCCGACCCTGAACCGCGATCAGCGCCATCGCCAGGGAGCGGTCGTCGAGAACCGCCCGTGAGCCCGCCAGCCGCTCGGCCAACGCGTCGCTCACGATCCGACTGTTGGCCGCGTTCGCAACGACGAGGAACCGCTCCTCGGCGAGCCGGTACACGATCAGGTCGTCGAGGATTCCACCGTCGGGGGCACCCAGCATCGAGTAGTGGGCACGGCCGACCGCCAGCGCCCGGGGGTCGGTCACCAGGGCCGCGGCCAGAGCTCGGCCCGCCTCCGGGCCCTCGACGAAGAGCTCGCCCATGTGGGACAGATCGAAGAGGCCGGCCCGCTCCCGGACTGCCCGGTGCTCGTCGAGGATCCCGCTGTACTGGAGCGGCATGAGCCACCCGCCGAACTCGATCAGCTTGGCGCCCAGCGCACGGTGTCGCTCTACGAGCGGCGTTTCGTGCAGCTCGTGGTCGATGAGGCCGGTCACTTCAGCGTTGGGCGTCTGCCGGTTGGCCGGCGCTGAGCGCGGCAGTCCGCTCGTCCTCAACGCCTTGCCCCTGTTTTGCGAGCCGCTCGCGCGCTCGCTCCACGAGCGCCCGCTCGGTCTCGAACGTGAGCGTTCCGGGCGCCTCGTCGAACGAGATCCAGCGCACCCGCTCGAACTCGTGGTCGTGCTGGGCCAGGTCGCCACCCGTGGGCTCCATCAGGAAGTAGTGAACGGTCTTGTGGATGCGCGTGCCGTGCTGCACGAAGGTGTACGAGATCGAGTCCAGCGAGCCGGTGATGCGTACCGTCAGCCCGGTTTCCTCGCCGACCTCCCGAAGCGCGGTCTCCTCGACCGACTCGCCCGTGTGGGGCGTTCCCTTGGGAAGGGTCCAGGTGACAGAATCGCGCTCTCGGCGGCGCATGCCCACGACGAGCTGCGGGATACCCGACTTCCAGTCGATAACGATGCCGCCGGCAGAAGTGGCGGTAGCGTTCCTCAGCCGAGCCACGGCGCCGACGTGGCGCTGGTGCGCCGGGACGTCGAGCCCCCGCTCGAATGTGCCCAGCGAATCCGGGGCGGGAGTCGGAGCGATCCGGCGGTGGAGCGCACCGGTCGTGCAGCGTGCAGGGCGCGCCACCCGGCGTGCAGCTGGTCGAGGGGCGCCAGATCGGCTCGCCTCAATACCGTCAGCCGGGCTGCCGCGGGACGGAACGTGCCGGTCGTCCGCAGGCCCAGCCGCCGCTCACGGGCCCGCGTCGAGGGCCGGACGAATCGCGCGGCCGGACGGGCCGCGAACTTCGCGGCAATGCTGTGCTGCATGGCGGCAATCCTAGCGTGTCAGGCCCGCTTTGCAAGCAGATCGCGCAGGGCGGCGGCAGCCTCCGGTGTCAGACTGCCCCGCTCTTCTGCGAGGGCAAGCTCCCGCCGCGCCGCCGCGACATACAGGTCACGCACGCCGGGCGCCCTCGCGTCCAACTCGGCGAGGTGGGCTCGCAAGGTGCCCACGTCGCCGCGTGTCATCGGGCCGGTCAATGCACCGGCGATCCCGATGGCTCGCGCGTTGCCCAGGGTCTGCTCGATCAGCCGACCGTAGACCGCCAGGGCGCCAGCTTCATCGAGGCCGGCAACCGCCGCCAGCCTGGCAATTGCGTCGAGGAGAGCGACGAAGCCGCCCGCTGCCAGCACGGCCCCGGCGTGGTACGCCGCCTTCGTGCCCGGCGCGAGTCGCACCGCCGTTGCGCCCAGGATGGCGGCCATGCGCGCCAGCAGGTCGAGCAGCTGCTCGTCCCCTTCGACCGCGACCGTCGCGCCGCGGAGCGCGGCAATGGCCAGCTCGGTGTCGGCGAACGAGACCAGGGGATGGAACGACCCGATCTGGGTCCCGGCTGCCATGGCCGGGGCCAGGACCTCGGCGCCCAGGAGGCCGCTGGTGTGGATCATTGCCTGCCCGCTGTACATCCGCAGGCCGCCGGCAACCTGGGCAATCGCGTCGTCCGGCACGGCTACGATGATCAGCTCCACCTCGTCGAGCAGCGCATTCGGTTCGGCGAATGCCCGGGTGCCGCCGACCAGCTGCGAAAAGCGGCTTCGCCGCTGCGCGTCACGGCTTGCGACCGCGGCGACGGGCCAGCCGGCACGTGTCAGCGCCACCCCGAGCGTCGTGCCGACCGCCCCCGCCCCGACGATGCCGATGACGGGCGGGTCGCCGGCCGCGGATCTAACGTGGGGATGCGTGTGCGGGTCGGCGTTCCGGTGCGCCCGGTCGTCGAGGGTGGGCCGGACGTCGTGGGCGCGTCGGGCGTCGGGATCGAGATCGATGCCCGCGGCCTCGACCTCTGCCACCGTTTGCGGATCGAGCGCGGGCAGGTCTTCCCCGGCGGCGTCCGGAGGAGGGTCATCCCAGGCCCTCACGGCGTCATCGGAGCCTCCGCTGAACGCTCTATCAGGCGGCTCGAAGGGGCGTCGCGGTACTCTTGCATCGTTCGAGTGTATCGACCGTCCACGCGGAGGATGCGTGCCCAGCCACGATCCATTCGGTGCCCGGGCCAGCCTCGGGCCCGGCCTGCCAGATCTCGTCAGATTGTCGGTTCTGGGCGACCGCATCGATCTCGCCCGGGCTCCCGTGACCGTCAAGATCCTGCTCGAGAACGTCCTCCGTCACGCCGGCCGCGGCGTCATCACCGGCGAGGACGCCGAGCGACTCGCATCCTGGCGGCCAGGCCAGCCCGCGGAGGCCGAGATCCCTTTCATGCCGGCGCGCGTGGTGCTCCAGGACTTCACCGGGGTCCCGGCCATCGTCGACCTGGCCGCGATGCGCGACGCGATGGCCGACCTGGGAGGCGATCCGGCCAGGGTGAACCCGCTCGTGCCCGCCGACCTGGTGATCGACCACTCGGTGCAGGTGGACATGTACGGATCAGCGGGGGCGTTCCTGTACAACGTGGCTCGCGAGTACGAACGGAACACTGAGCGCTATCAGCTCCTGCGCTGGGCGCAGACCGCCTTCGACGGGCTGCGCGTCGTCCCTCCGGGCACGGGCATCGTCCACCAGGTGAACCTGGAGTACCTGGCCACGGTCGTGACCAGTCGCGCGGACGATCTCGGCGACCTGGCGTTTCCCGACACGCTCGTCGGCACCGACTCACACACGACGATGATCAACGGGTTGGGCGTCCTGGGCTACGGCGTCGGCGGTATCGAGGCGGAGGCGGTGCTCCTCGGGCAGCCGCTCTACCAGCCGATGCCCCATGTGGTCGGCGTTCGGTTGAGCGGCGAGCTGCCGTCGGGCTCGACCGCCACCGACCTGGTGCTCGTCGTGACCGAGATGCTGCGCTCGTTCGGGGTCGTGGGGGCGTTCGTGGAGTTTGCCGGCGACGGACTGGCCGGCCTCGCCCTGGCCGACCGGGCCACCATCGCCAACATGAGCCCGGAATTCGGGGCGACCGCGACGCTCTTCCCGATCGACACCGAGACACTGTCCTACCTGCGCCTGACGGCCCGACCGCCAGCGCTGCTCGACCTCGTCGAGCGCTATGCCAAGGAGCAGGGCCTTTGGCGCGAGCCGGGACCCGGGCCGGACTTCGACGCTGCCCTCGAGCTTGACCTGGCCACCGTCGAGCCGTCGGTGGCCGGGCCGAGACGTCCCCAGGATCGTGTCCCGCTGCGCGAGCTGCAACACAACTTCCGGAGCATCTACCCGGACGGCCTGGAGGCGATCGGCGCTTCGCGTCTGCGCGAGGAGCCGCAACCGCCCCAAGGCAGGGTCGACGAGGCGTCGGCAGAATCGTTCCCGGCCAGCGACCCGCCATCGTTTGCCCTGTCCGAGCCGCACGCCGCCGCCCCGCCCTCCCAGCCGAAGCCGGCACCAGAGGCGCACGAGATCGATGCCCGGCGCTATCGGCCTGTCCGGCTCGAGGTCGACGGCCAGGAGGCGCTGATCCAGTCCGGTTCGGTGGCGATTGCGGCTATCACCTCATGCACGAACACGTCCAACCCGACCGTCATGGTTGGAGCCGGCCTGCTGGCCCGCAACGCCGTGGCCAGGGGCCTGCGCGTCCCGCCGACGGTCAAGACGTCGCTCGCACCGGGGTCGAAGGCAGTGACCAGCTATCTCGAGGCGGCCGGGCTGATGGACCCACTCGAGACGCTCGGTTTCGCCCTGGCCGGCTACGGCTGCACGACCTGCATCGGGAACTCCGGGCCACTCGACGAGCCGGTCGCCCAGGCCATCGAAGAGAACGACCTGATCGTCGCCGCGGTCCTGTCAGGCAATCGCAACTTCGAGGGCCGGATCCACCCGTTGGCCCGCGCCTCCTATCTGGCGTCGCCGCCGCTCGTGGTCGCCTTCGCCCTGGCCGGACGCGTCGATCTCGACCTCACCTCCGAGCCGCTCGGGCAGGATGGCGACGGCCGGCCGGTCTATCTCGTCGACCTGTGGCCGTCCGCCGCCGAGATCCGCCAGGTGATCGCCGATTCCATCGATCCGGCGCTCTTCGAGCGAACGTATTCGTCGGTCTTCGAGGGCGACGACCGCTGGCGAGCCCTGCCGATCCCCCCGGGGGACCGCTACGTCTGGGATGTCGACTCCACGTATATCGCCCGACCGCCGTTCCTGACGGGCGTGAGTCGCGAACCGGCCGACCTGCGCGACATCGAGGGTGCGCGCGTCCTGGCCATGCTCGGCGACTCTGTGACGACCGACCACATCTCGCCGGCCGGATCGATCGCAGCGTGGTCGCCTGCCGGCACCTGGCTGCAGGCGCACGGCGTCGGGCCGCTCGAGTTCAACTCGTACGGCGCTCGGCGCGGCCACCACGAGGTCATGATGCGCGGCACGTTCGGCAACATCCGATTGCGCAACGCGCTCGTGGAGGGCAAGGAAGGCCCCTACACGCTGCACCTGCCCGACGGCGAGGAGCAGTTCCTGTATGACGCGGCGATGCGCTATGCGACCGAGGGCGTTCCGCTCCTGGTCATCGCCGGCAAGGAGTACGGCTCCGGATCGTCGCGCGACTGGGCGGCCAAAGGCCCCGCACTCCTCGGAATCCGCGCCGTTCTGGCGGAGTCGTTCGAACGGATCCATCGCTCCAACCTGGTGGGGATGGGCGTGCTGCCGCTGCAGTTCGAGCCCGGCGAGAACGCGGCGTCGCTGGGTCTTTCGGGACGCGAGTCATACACCATTCACGGGCTGTCGGAGGGCCTCACGCCACGGCAGACGCTGAGCATCGACGCACGATCTGACGAAGGCCGCGGCGGGCGGACGTTCCGGGCAGTGGCTCGTCTCGATGGCTGGATCGACGTGGACTACTACCGCCAGGGCGGGATCCTTCCGGCGGTCCTGCGGCGGCTCGCAGCGCCCACCTAGTCACCAATGCCGAGCACCTGGCGGAGGCGAGGGAGCCGACCCCATGAGCGACTGGACCACCGGAGCTCGCGCGTATCGGCCGCGTGGGCGTCGTGAGCGTCGAGGGCTGACGCATGCGAGCAAGCAAGCCATACAGAAACAGGGCCCGAGGGCCCTGCGTCTGTGAGGTCACTCTGGTGGGCGATACTGGATTCGAACCAGTGATCTCGCGGATGTGAACCGCGCGCTCTAACCGACTGAGCCAATCGCCCCCGCGGCCGGCGGGACGCCGGAACGCCAGCAGTATAGCCCGCTTGGGATAGCCCTCCCGGGCTCAGACCCGAAGGCCGGGCCAGCGCAACATCAGGCGATCCGGCTCGATTCCCTCGACCACGATGAGCTTGCGCCGCCCGGCCGCGCCGGCCACCAGGCGGACCGCGCTGCGCGAGATCTCAAGTTCCTCCGCAATCAGCCGGACGAGGGCCTGGTTCGCGGCGCCGCCGACCGACGGCGCGGACACGCGGGCCTTGAGGTCTCCCTCGATCACTCCCTCGACACGGTCGGACCCGCCCCGAGGCGTGAGACGAACGGTGAAGCGTGAATCGCCCGTTACCTAACCGCCTGCAGAACGATCGACAGGACGAGAAACAGGACGACCGGCGAGAAGTCGACAGCGCCAGTGGGCGGTAGGAGCCGGCGGATGGGAGCGAGCATCGGCTCCGTGATTCGGTGGACCCAGCGCGATGCCTCGTATCGGGCGTACGGGTCGACCCAGGTGATCAGGGCGCGCGCCAGGATCAGCGACAGGAGAGCGGCTACCAGGAGATAGAACAAGCTCCTGCCGACGACCTCCACCCGGAGAGTCTAGCAGCGATGTCGGCAGGCGCCGGGCGGTCTCGTGACGCGCCCCTCCGATCCCTCAGGGAGCAGCATCGGGGCGCTCACCGAACAGGGCACGGCCGACACGGACCACCGTCGCACCTTCCTCGACCGCGATCTCGAAATCGTCGCTCATGCCCATCGACAGTCCATCGCCCAATGCTGGGTGAGAAGCCGTCAGCGCCCCCGACAGCTCGCGCAACGCGCGGAAGGTCGGTCGCGCTCCTTCGGGATCGGGGACGACCCGCCCGACAGTCATCAGCCCCGCCAGCCGGATCCCCGGCAGGCCCTCGATCGCGGTCAGCGCCGGCTCTACCGCCTCTGGCTCGAAGCCGGCCTTGGTCGGATCACGGTCAACGTTGACCTGTAGGTAGACCGTCAGAGCCGAGGCCGGCCTCAGCTCGCGCACGAGCCGGTCAAGGCGGTCGGCGAGCGGGATGGAATCGACGCTCTCGATCGCCTCGAACAGCTCAACCGCGAGGCGAGCCTTGTTCGACTGGAGGGGGCCGACCAGGTGCCAGCGCGCACCCGCCACAGCGTCATGCTTGGTCGCGGCCTCCTGGACGCGATTCTCCCCGAGAAGCGTCAGGCCTGCGGCCACCGCCGCTCGCAGTCGCTCCGCGGGAACCAGCTTGGACACCGCGACCAGCGTGACGTCGTCGGGGTTCCGGCCCGCGCGGCCAGCGGCTTGGGCTATGCGCTCCCGGACGCGATCGCGCGCCTCGCGCAGCGCGGGAACCTCACGATCGCCGGCCACGCCCGAAGTGCGCCGGCAGCAAGCGCTCCGACGCGTCTACTTGCGGCGCAGGAAGCTCGGGATCTCGAGGTCGTCGGCGTCGAACGTCCTGCGAACCGGCTCGGCTGCCGTGCCCACCGACCGCGGGACACGGACCGCCATCGGGGCACCGGCGCTCGCACTGGCCGCGGCTTCGTCGCCCCGCTCGTCGTCGTCCTCTCTGATCGATGGTGCCCCGTCATCCGTCGCTGCGCGCTGGCGCTCCAGCTCGTCGAGGAAGTTCCGTTCCCGCGGTGCGCGGATGGAGCCGCCGACCTCGTACGGCTGCGCCGCCGATTCCCGGCGGATGCTTTCGTGCTTTCGGTTGGCATCGAAGCCGGTCGCGATGACCGTGATCGCGACCTCTTCGCCAAGTCGCTCGTTGAAGCTCGTTCCGAAGATGATGTTTGCCTCCGGATCGGCCGCGGCCTTGATCTCTTCCGCCGCCTCCTGGACCTCGTACAGGCTCAGGCTGGTCGAGCCGGTGATGTTGAACAGGATCCCTTGCGCACCGGTGATGTTGATCTCGAGCAGGGGGCTCGCAATGGCCTGCCGGGCAGCCTCCAGGGCGCGATTCTCGCCCGATGCCCGACCGATGCCCATCATCGAGGAGCCGGCGTCCTTCATGATCGCGCGCACGTCGGCGAAGTCCAGGTTGATCAGGCCGGGCACCGTGATGATGTCGCTGATGCCCTGGACACCCTGGCGCAGGACGTCGTCGACGACCCGGAATGCATCCAGGATCGACGTGTTCTTCTGCACGACGTCGCGCAGTCGGTCGTTCGGGATGGTGATCAGGGTGTCGACCTTGGACTTGAGCGACTCGCTCGACTTCTCGGCGACAATCTTGCGCTTGGCGCCCTCGAAGCTGAACGGCTTGGTGACCACGCCGATCGTCAGCGCACCGAGCTCCTTGGCAATCTCGGCGACGACCGGCGCCGCGCCCGATCCTGTGCCGCCGCCCATGCCCGCGGTCAGGAAGACCATGTCCGAGTCGCGCAGGGCTTCGGCGATCTTCTCGGAATCCTCCTCGGCCGCCCGCTCACCGATCGATGCATCGCCACCGGCGCCGAGCCCGCGCGTGATCTTGTCGCCGATGCGGATCTTGTGGGCCGCGTCCGACTGGAGGAGCGCCTGCGCGTCCGTGTTGCAGGCGATGAACTCCACGCCCATCATCTCGGCCCGGATCATGCGGTTCACGGCGTTGCTGCCGCCGCCTCCGATGCCGATCACGCGGATGAGGGCGAAGTTCTCAGAATCGGACCGAAGCGGCATCGCCTCTCCTCCGGTGGCATCCGGGTTGCGTATTGGTCAGTTCCCTCTGCCGTGCCGGACGTGACGGTCCGGGGAGACGGCATACGCGGGGGTGCGAGGTCTGGGCGAGTATAGCGCCGCACCGTCGGCCGGGAACCTCCAAGTTCCGTAATCCAGGCCCGCTCCGACTGCCCGCCCGGGATCCAGGCGGTGACTGCTGGCACCGCGCGTCTCGTGGCTGGATCGCCAGTCCGCCGGGCATGGCCGCTGTCCCAGACGCAAGTCTGGCTCGCGTTAGACACCGTTCCAGCCTCGCCCGATCGCTCGATCCCCGCATGTCCAGACCGCGACTTGCGGCTTGGGCGTGGCCCAGGGGAGTATTTGGCGTCGGGGGTCACGGCGACCCTTGGGCGCTGCACCTAACGCGAATCTCAGTTGCAAATGACTCAGATTTGGTTTGCCATCATTGCTCCCGGAACTAGCCGGGCACGAAGCTGAGGCGGACCGTACGGACGGGGTTGTCCGGGTTTGGGTCGAGAAGCACGATCGACTGCCACGCACCGAGAGCGAGCTCTCCGCCGACGACCGGGACCGTCAGCGACGGCGGCGCGAAGAGGGGCAGGATGTGGTCGGCGCCATGGCCCCGTGAGCCATGACGGTGGCGCCAGCGATCGTCGCGCGGCAGGAGTCCATCCAGGACGTCGAACAAGTCCTCTTCGGAGCCGGCGCCCAGCTCCATGACCAGCAGACCGGCCGTGGCATGTGGCAGGAAGACGACGAGCAGGCCGTCGTCGCCGCCGTGGACGAACCGCCGGCATTCATCGGTGAGGTCGAACAGCCCGCGCTTCGCGCCGGTTCGAACGGTCAGCGCACGAGATTGCACCGGGCCGACGCGAACCGTCAGGGAAAGATGCTGCGCAGCGCGTCCCGAATTCGGCCGAGCCCGCCCATCGCGGGCGCCGATTCGTAGCGTCCCGGTTCCGCGGCGGTGAGCGACTTGGCACCCCACAACAGCAAGCCGACGGCGTCGCTGTAGGCTGGTGAAAGCAGGTTGTCGACGAGTCCTCCGATGTTGGAGGGAGCCGCGATGCGCACGGGCATCTGCAGCACGTCGCGCCCGAGCTCGGCGGTCCCGGCGAGCTGCGAGGCACCACCCGTCAGGATCACGCCGGCCGGCATGACACCGTGGCCGGCAGCCTGCATCTCGGAGCGCAGGATCTCGAATGTCTCGCGCATGCGGGCCTCGATGATCTCGCAGACCTGACGCCGGCTGACGGTCCGGCCGGCGGGCTCGCCGAGGACGCTGACCGCGATCGTCTCGTCCTCGTCGACGCTCGCGAGGTCGGCGGTTCCGTGGCTGACTTTGAGCTCCTCGGCCGCCTGCAGGCTGGTCTTGAGGCCGATCGCCAGGTCGTTGGTAACGTGATTGCCGCCGACGGGCAGGACGGCGGTGTGGAATGGCGATCCGTCGGCGAAGACCGCGAGGTCGATCGTCCCCGCGCCGATGTCGGCGACCGCCGCTCCCAGCTCGCGCTCCGTCTCGGAGACGACCGCCTCCGCCGAGGCCAGCGCGCCGGCCACCAGCTCGTCGATCTTCACGCCGGCAGCGACGACGCACTTCGTCAGGTTCTGGATGGCCGTGGCGGACGCCGTGACGATGTGTACCTCGACGCCAAGACGGATGGCACTCATCCCGAGCGGGTCCTTCACGCCCTCCTGCTCGTCGACGGAGAAATCCCGCGGCAGCGCGTGCAGGACTTCGCGGTTCGAGGGGATCTGGATTGCCCGGGCAACTTCCGTCGCGCGGTTGATGTCCTCGTGCGTGACCTCGCGTCGATGCCCGCTGACGGCGACGGTGCCCGGCGAGTTCTGGCTCTTGACGTGCTCACCTGCGACAGAGATGAAGGCCGCGTCGACCTTGTAGCCAGACGATCGCTCGGCCTGCTCGACCGACTGGGCGATCGACTGCACCGTCTGGTCGATGTTCACAACGACGCCCTTGCGCAGCCCTGTCGTCGGAACGATGCCCTTGCCGATGATCGTGAGCGAGCCGTCGCGGCCGATCTCGCCGATCAGCGTGCACACCTTCGACGTGCCGACGTCGATACCCACCATGACCGCTTCGCGTTCCACGTGCCGTTCCGTTCCTCGCTGCAAGGGGTTCAGTGCCCGGGGCGGTCTACAGGAAGTGCCGTCGGATGAGTGCCACGTTCTGGAAGATCCGTGGGCCGAAGGTGATCAGGGCCACGAGATAGAGATCGACTCCGAGCCGATCACCGATGAACGCCAGGAGAACAGCGACGATGGCATTGACAACGAACCCGCTGATGAAGATCCGATTGTCGTAGACGCCGTCGAGCTCCGCGCGCACCGCGCCAAAGACGGAGTCCAACGCGGCCACGATGGCCACGGCGGAATACCGGGCGAACTCGAAGCTGACGTTGACCTTGAGGAAGAGACCCAGTACCACGCCCACCAGGAGACCTGCCAGGGGGAGCAGCACCGGATGTCGGTCCTCGTAGGTGGGATATGGCCAAGGCTACCCGAGAGCGGTGCGCCGCGGCAACTGGTGGCGCGGCTGACCACATCCGCCCCGGAATGAGCCGCCGAATGAGCCCGCCGTTCACGGCCCGGGGCTCGGGCTGCCTCGAGATGTCGTGCGAGCACTTGCTCGCGGGACATACGTTCCGTCCAGATCCGTGGCCAGGAGGACGCTGCTCACGGTGGTTTCGCCGGCCTTCGCGAGGAGGCTGGCGAGTAGCCGCACCTGGCCGGCGATGAGGTCGGTTCGGCGGAGGGTCGGCGTGTAGAAGCCGAAGATCGCCTGCCAGCCGATGGGCTTGCCCGATACCACGTAGCCGTTTGTATCGTCGACTGCGAACGCCAGTCCCGTCGCACGGCTGCCGAGATCCCTGGCGGGCTGCAGCGCCCCAAGGCGCGTGGCCGCATCGAGGTCGATCGTGGCGAGGTGCTGGCCGATCCCGAGTCCAATCGACTGGGCTCGCTGATCGTCCACGACCGGGAGGCCGGCGCTCTCCTCAGCAGGCGGATCGGTCGCTTCGGCGAACAGCATGCCCTCACGATCGACCAGGTAGCGGCTGGTTCCGACGGCCCAGACCAGGATCGGCACGCGCTCGTGCAGGCGGACCTCCAGCGTATCGGGCAGCCGTACCGACACATCGACCCCGGCGACCGACGGCAGCTGGACGAGCCGCTGACCGATCGGCCCGGTTGCCAGCTGGAACAGGTTGACGCCCTCCCCCACCCCGAGCCGGGAGGCCAGATCGGCGCCGTCCGTGAACGTCGCGTTTTGGACCACGAGATGCCGGTAGGCAAAGACGGGCGAGGCTGTTAGGCCGTAGATGGCCATGCCCACCACCACCATGACGAGGGCGGCCCCGGCTCTTGCTCGCGAAAGCCCAGCCGATCGACGCCGGATCGTGCGTGGCGCCCGGGAATGGTCGACGCTCCGCCGAACGGTGACGCGATTCTTCATCGGGGAAGGTCGCCGGGGGTGAGGACCGGCCGGAGCATCGTCCGCCGGCGTTCTTCGGCGAGCTCCACGATCCGCCGGCAGATGCCCGCGAAGTCGTAGCCGCCGTCTGCGCACATGACCGGGAAGAGGCTGATCGGGGTGAACCCGGGAATGGTGTTGATCTCGCTCAGGTAAACCTCGTCGCCGCGCAGGAGGAAGTCGATGCGCGCGAAACCCTCGGCCCCGATCCCGCGATAGGCGTCCCGGGCGATCTTGTGGATCATGGCTCGGGTCCGCTCCGGCACCTCGGCGCGCGGGCTTGTCTCGGACAAGCCGGGCGTGTACTTGGCCTCGTAGTCGTAGAACTCGTGGCCGGCGATGATCTCGCCCGGCCCGTACAGCTCGAGCCGCGCAGGATCGTTGCCCACGACCGAGACCTCGAGGTCACGCGCGTCGCTCACGTAGCGCTCGGCCAACGCCAGCGTGTCGAACCTGAACGCCGTATCGAGCGCGGGTCCGTACTCGTCGGGCGAATGCCCGAGCGTCATGCCGACGGACGACCCGAGTCGCGCCGGTTTGATCATGAGGCGCGGATCGCCCGTGCCCTCGGCGAACGCGGTCAGATCGGCCAGCACGGCATCCTGGCCGGCGTCCCAGCGGCTCTGGCTGATCTCCCGCCAATCGACGACAGGCAGGCCCAGGCCTCGCGCGAGGCGCTTGAAGACGGCCTTGTCCATGCCGATGGCCGAAGCCGTCACGCCCGCGCCCGTGTATGCCAATCCCGCGGCCTGGAGCATCCCCTGGATGGTGCCGTCCTCGCCGAACGGCCCGTGAAGAGCGACGAAGACGATCGGTTGAGGCTGCGGCGCACGAAGCAGGTCGGTCGCCACTCCGGCGCTGATCGGGCCCTGGGCCCCAAGCGCGGCGGGATCGTCGTAGACGGCCGGTGCGCGGCCATCGCGCCGGTGCCCCGCGGGCAGCCACCACCAACCACCGGCCAGGTCGATGAGGATCCGCTGGACGGGCTGGTCGGCGGTTTCGAGAGCGTCGGCGATGGCATTGCCGGAGACGATCGAGACGTCGTGCTCGGCCGATGGTCCGCCGAACAGGACGGCGATCGGGGCACGGCGTGCGTCATCGGCCGCGCTCACTCGTAGCCCTCGCCGGGGCGCCACCCGGTCCAGTCGCCGACGAACACGATCTCGAACTCCAGCTCCACGCCCAGTCTCTCGCGGACCTCGCGCTGGACGCGCTCGCCAAGCAGGCGGACGTCCGCCGCCGTGCCCCGCCGGTCGTTGACGATGAAGTTGGCGTGCTTCTCGCTGACCGTGGCGCCGCCGACCGTCCTTCCCTTGAGGCCGAGCTGGTCGACCAGCGCGCCGGCCGAGCGATCGTCGGACGGATTGCGGAAGACGCTGCCGGCCGAGGGTAGGCCGAGCGGCTGGTGCGCCTGGCGCCAGCGCCGAATGTCGTCGAGTCGCGCCTTGATCTCCTCCGCGGAGGCCGGCACGAGGTGAAATGTCGCGGCGATCACGAGCTCGCCGACGCCCGAGTCGGCCTTCAAACGGCTGGAGCGGTAGACGAGCCCAAGATCCGCCCGTGCCACGGTCGCCTCCGAGCCGTCGGCCGCCAGCACGCGCGCCGATTCGATAACGCCTGCGACATCGGAGTCGTGGGCTCCCGCGTTGGCCCACACGGCGCCGCCCACCGTGCCCGGGATCGCGAGGCCGAACTCGAGGCCGGACAGGCCCGCAACCTGCGTCACGGTCGCGGCCCGGGCCATCGGCAGGCCCGCCTCGGCGACGAGCCGGTCGCCCTCGATCTCGGCGCCTTCCGCGCGATCCTGGATCACCAGGCCGCGCACGCCCCGGTCGCTGATGACGACGTTGCTCCCCCGGCCGAGGACGAGGTGGGGCAGCTTGCGGCTCCGCGCGAACTTCACGAGCGCTCGGAGCTCGAAGGCGTTGTGCGCCACCGCAAAGAGGTCCGCCGGCCCGCCGACGCGCATCGTCGAGAAGCGCGCCAGCGGTTCCTCGCGCGAGGTCTTGACGCCAACGCGCCGCTGGATCTCGGAGCCGACCGCGATAGGATCGATGGCCGGCTGGGGAAGTTCACCGCCGGTCGCAGCCAGCCCTGCGCCGCTGGAGCGCGTCAAGCGGCGATGCCTCGGCCGAGCTGATCGAGGGCAGCCCGCTCCGGCAGCGGGCCGTGCCCCGCCACGGCCAGGACGATCTCGGCGACCGCGGCTGCCGCGCCCGGTCGGCCGAGCTCGCGCGAGGCGGCCGCCATCCGGGCATGGGTCGCAGGATCGCGAAGGATCGCCGCCGCGTCGAGCAGCGCCGCCGCGTCGAACGCTTCGTCGTCCACCAGCCGGGCTGCGCCGGCGTCGACGAGCACTCGCGCATTCGCCCGCTGGTGCCCGGCCGCGTGCGGGTAGGGCACGACGACCATGGGCAGGCCGAGCGCAGTGACCTCGGCCAGCGTGGACGAGCCCGCTCGTCCGACGACGAGGTCGGAGGCCGCAAGAGCCGGCAGCATCTCGTCGCGCAGGAACGGATATGGCCGGTACCGCTCGCGCATGTCGGGCGGGAGTGCCTCGCGACCGGACAGGGCGTCGGCGTACCCCGCGTCGCCCGTCAGGTGCAGGACGTGCACCTGCTCGATCAAGCGGGGCAGGGCCTCCGCGACCGCGGCGTTGAACCGGCGGACCGCCTGCGACCCTCCGAAGATCAGCAGCACTCGCGCGGCCGGCCCGATGCCAAGTCGCTCGCGTGCCGCGACGCGGTCGATGGTGCTCATGTCGCGGATGGGGGTGCCCGTGACGAAGCAGGGCCGCCCCGAGGCCTCACCCCGACCGAGACTGAAGCAGGTCTTCGCGAAGGACACCGCGAGGACGTTCGCGAGGCGGGCAGTCGCCCGGACGCTCCGGCCCGGCACCACGTTTCCTTCCCACATCACGACCGGCACGCGCTGCGATGCGGCCGCGATTAGCACGGGAATAGCGACGTAACCGCCGGTCGTGAAGATCGCGGACGGTCGCTCACGCGCCAGCATCGCCATGGCCTGCGGGACGGACGCGGCGAGTCGAATGGGGTCGAGGACGGCGTGGACCGAGAAGTCGACGGAGCGGAGAGAGCGCAGGGCCAACAGGCGCAGGGGGAAACCGGCCGCCCGGACGATCGCCGCCTCGAGCCCACGATGGCCGCCGAGCCAGCTGAGCTCAGGCCCGTCCGGACGAGCGCTGAGAGACCGGGCGACGGCCAGGGCCGGGTAGATGTGCCCGCCCGTGCCCCCGCCCGCGATCAGCAGACGCATCGTTCCAGGTCCCTCGTTCTACGGTCTCGCGCGAGATGGACAGCAGGATTCCCGCCGCGGCCAGGCTGATCGAAAGGCTCGACCCGCCCGCCGACACGAACGGCAGTGTGATGCCCGTTATCGGCACGAGCGCCACCACCACGGCGATGTTGATGAACGCCTGGATGCACAACCAGGCCGTGATGCCCGCCGCGAGCAGCGAGCCAAAGGTGTCGGGCGCCGACAGCGCCGTCCGCACGCCCTGGTAGCCGATCACCACGAACAGGAGGATCACCAGGCCGGCTCCCAGCAGGCCGAACTCCTCGCCGATGATCGCGAAGATGAAATCGTTGGACGCATTGGGCAGGAAGAGGCCGCCGGCCAGCCGGCTCTCGCCCAGCCCCGCCCCGAACATCCCGCCCAGGGCCAGCGCCAGGAGTCCCTGGATCGTCTGGTGGCCGATCCCCAGCGGATCCTTCCAGGGATCGAGAAACGCCCGGATACGATCGAGCTGGTATGGGTGCGACGCGATGACGGTGACCACGCCCATGAGCCCAATGCCGCCCAGCCCGACGAGGTGACTCAGGCTGGCGCCTGCGACAAAGAACATGGTCAGGGCAGTCAGGGTGATCACCGCAGTGGTCCCGAGGTCCGGTTCGGCTACGACGAGCATCACGATCGGGGCGACGATCACCAGGAACGCCAGGGTGCCCCTCCAGAAGCTCCCCACGCGCGTGCCGGTCTTGGCAAACCAGTGCGCGAGGTAGATCACCAGCGCAATCTTGCCGATCTCGGCCGGATGGACGGCCGGCAGGGGCCCGACCTGCAGGAAGCGAGCCGAGCCGCCCACGACGTAGTTGAGGCTGGGCACGAAGACGAGCACCAGGAGGACGAGCGCGACGACATAGGCCGGTACGGAGATCAGGCGGAGGTAGCGGTAATCGACGCGTGTCATGACGCCCATCGCCACGAAGCCCAGCACGGCCCAGACGACCTGCGGCCCAACCACGGCGAAGCTGTCGTTGGTCTTGCCGAGATAGGCCTTGATGGCCGACGACGAGTAGACCATCAGGACGCCGATCGCCGTGAGGGCCACCACCGCGATCAGAATTGCGTAGTCGGGTTGGTGCCGCTCGCGCTGGAGCGAGCCCGTCGCCCTCGAGTGCCGGCGGACGACGGTCGCCCCGCTGATGCGGGCCACCACGGCCGTCATCGGCCGTTGGCCTCCGCAAGCTCGGCGAGCTCGGCCACGGCCTTCTTGAAGGCGCGGCCGCGAGCCTCGTAGTCGACGAACATGTCAAAGCTGGCCGCGGCGGGGCTGAGCAGGACCGTAGCCGTCGGCTTCAGTTGATGACCGGCCGCCGCCGCCACGCGCAGGTCGTGCGCGATCGCGGCGGCCCGTCGGACCGCCTCCTCGAGGCTCGCCGCACGCTCGACGTGCTCCAGCCCGCTCGAGCGGAACAGCCTCGCGAGATGCGGCCCGCTCTCCCCGATCAGGACCGCCGCCGCAACCCGATCCGCCACGACCGGCCCGAGCGGCGACAGGTCGATCCCCTTGTCGCGCCCGCCCGCTATCAGGACGATCGGCGGCTCGAAGGCGCGCAGGGCGGCGATGACGGCATCCGGCTGGGTTCCCTGGGAGTCGTTCACGAAGCGGGTGCCGTCGATCTCGGCAACGCGCTCGAGGCGGTGCTCCACGCCCGTGAAGCCCCGCGCCGCGGCGCGGATCGTCTCGGGCGGCAGGTCGAAGTACAGCCCGACCGCGACCGCTGCCATGGCGTTCGAGACGTTGTGCCGGCCGGGGATCTGGAGCTCCGCCGTCGGCATGATCTTGCCGAGGGGGTCGGCCACGATCCACTGGCCATCGTCGAGGTCGGCGATGCCCAGTCCGCCGACCTCTGGAGCGCCGAGTCGATAGGTGACGACGCGGGCGCGGGCGCCCTCGCCATAGCCGGCAACAAGCGGGTCGTCACCGTTCAGGACCAGCAGCCCGTCCGGGTCGACCAACTGCGACAGGCGGCGCTTCGCCGATCGATAGTCCTCCAGGGATCTGTGGCGGTCGAGATGATCCGCGGTCACGTTGGTATAGACCGCCAGCGTGGTGCCCCGCGACAGGGTCGGGAGCTGCAGCTCCGAGAGCTCGATGACGACGCGGTGGGCCGGCGTCAACTCCGGCAGCCGCTCGATGAGCGGCACCCCGATGTTCCCACCCAGCACGGCTGGATGGGTCTCGTCGGCGGCCAGGAGCGTTGCCGTCAGGGCGGACGTGGTCGTCTTGCCCTTCGTCCCGGTGATCCCGACCGTCGGCGATGGGCACAGGCGCAGGAACAGATCCGGCTCGCTGACGAGGGCGGGCGTTCCGGGAGCGCCGGCGCGGGCGGCGGCCAGGCGTCGGAGAGCATCACGCAGGCGAGGTTCCGTCGTCGGGAAGTCGGCGTTGATCGAGGGCGACGTCGTGACGAGGTCGGCCTCCCGCCAGGTGCGTGCCGGGTCAACCGCCGGCCCCGCCACGACGTTCAGGCCCTGCTCGGCCAGGTCCGCCACGGCCGGCGAAAGGGTCTCGAGGGGCCGGCCGTCATAGCCGGTCACGACCGCGCCCGCACCAAGCAGGAAGCGGGCCAGCGAAATGCCGCTGCGGGCGAGGCCCAGCACGGTTACGTGACGGCCTTCCAGGGCGCCGGCTCGGACGTCGGCCATCGTCAGCCGGTCCAGATCGATGGGCTCCCTGCGAGGGGCGGCCGATCCCGGGCTGCTCATGCTGACTGCCATCCCGTCAGTGGAGTGCCTTGATCGAGGCCAGGAAGAAGGTGACACCCAGAAGGCCGGCGAGGATCGCGAGGATCCAGAAGCGCAGCGTGATCTTCTCTTCGTCCCAGCCCTTGAGCTCGAAGTGGTGGTGGATTGGTGACATCAGGAAGATCCGCCTGCCGCCCGTCCACTTGAAGTAGGCCACCTGGATGATCACCGAGGCGGTCTCGATCACGAAGATGATCCCGATCAGGGGCAGGACCAGGATCTGGAACGTGACCAGGGCCGTCACGGCCAGGGTGGCGCCCAGGGCAAGGGATCCCGAGTCACCCATGATGATCTGCGCCGGGTGGACGTTGAACCACAGGAAGCCAAGGATGGCTCCGATTATCAGCGCGCATACGAGCGCCACGCGCGGCTGATGGGGCTCGTTCAGCTCGGCGATGATCAGGTAGCTGATGAACGCGAAGATCAGGGTCCCGCCCGCCAGTCCGTCGAGGCCGTCCGTGATGTTGACGCCGTTGCTCGCCGCGATGATCGCGAACGCCGCGAACACGATGTAGGGCCCTGGCCCGATCGTGACCTCGCCGGCGAACGGCACCCGGATGCCGTCCAGGTTGAAGTGGCGCTGGATGTAGATGGCCGCCAGGACTGCCACGACCAGCTGCCAGATCAGCTTCTGGCGAACGCTGATACCCAGTCCCTTCCGGGCGTTCAGGAAATCGTCGGCGGCGCCAAGCAGTCCGACGCCGAGCAGCGCGGCGACCGGCGAGTAGGTCGACGCATCCAGACCGTCGAGCACGTACGCCAGCACGGCGACGACGATGATGATCAGCAGGCCGCCCATCGTCGGCGTGCCCTGCTTCACGAGGTGGGTGCTGGGTCCCTCTTCGCGGATCTTCTTGCCGATGCCCACGAACGAGAGCATCCGGATGTAGGACGGCATGAGGATGACGACCACCGCGAAGGCGAGCAGCAGGCCCTGGATGAGCTCGATCGCTCCGACCATCAGGCGCCCCCACGCCCGAGGCGCTCGAGCAGGACGTCCACCAGCCGGTCGAGCTCCACCCCGCGCGAGGCCTTGACGAGCACCGCATCACCCGGGCGGAGGCGCTCCAGCAGGGCGTCCAGCGCGGCATCCCGATCGGCAACGGCGACGATCCGATGCCTGGGGAATCCCGCGGCGCGAGCGCCCTCCGCGATACCCGCGGCCTCGGCGCCAACCACGACGAGCAGGTCTGCGGTCCCCGCCGCAAGCCCGCCGACCTCCCGATGGCCGGGCTCCGCCAGGTCGCCCAGCTCGCGCATCTCGCCGAGGACCGCAACATGCCGACCAGGCAGCGCCGCGAGCAGCTCCAGCGCGGCGCGCATCGAGACCGGCGAAGCGTTGTAGGAATCGTCGAGAACGGTCATCCCGCCTGCGTGTGACAGCTCGCCCCGATGCGGCGCGGACCAGCCCGTGGCCAGCCCTTCGGCGACCTCGTCGAGGCGCAGGCCGGCGGCGATCCCGACGGCGGCACCCGCGAGCGCGTTGTGGACGCCGTGCCTGCCCAGTGCCGGTGTCGCGACTTCTGTCCGCTCACCGGCCGCCCGGAGGATGAAGCGCATCCCCTCGGTACCCAGGGAGGCGACGCTCTCGGCCCCGACGTCGGCATCCTCGCTGAAGCCGTACGTCAAGCTGGGG
>WNGJ01013330.1_pt1 | contig 24979 bp, 20 predicted proteins | sample 5400611 | NCBI WGS metagenome assembly WNGJ01 (sample SAMN13153375, study PRJNA577476) | soil metagenome | isolation source: 40 cm soil or saprolite under Garry oak tree replicate 1 | place: USA:California | collected 2016-06-15
CGTTGTTGGTTCCATGATTGGCTCCGGCATCTTTATCACCTCGGCAGAGTCGTCGCGATTGATAGGATCACCCGGTTGGTTACTGGTCGCGTGGGCGCTCGCCGGCGTCCTTACTATTACAGGCGCATTGTGTTGCGCCGAGTTGGCAGCCATGATGCCGCGGGCCGGAGGGCAATACGTCTTCCTGCGCGAAGCTTATGGACCAGCGGCCGGATTTCTGTTCGGCTGGTCATTACTGCTGGTCATACAAACTGGCACCATCGCCGCCGTCGCTGTTGCCTTTGCCCGGTTCATGGGCGTGCTCGCGCCCCAGGTCTCGGAGTCGAATTACATTATCGCGCCTCGACATGTCTTCGGCAGTTACGCGATAAGCCTTTCCACTGCCCAACTGGTGGCAATCATCCTGATCCTCCTGCTGACCGCAACCAACACGCGCGGTCTTAAGACCGGCAAACTTATCCAAAACACTTTTACCCTGACGAAGACTGCCGCGCTCATCGGTCTTATCCTGGTGGGATTGTTATTGGGTTGGAACAACCATAGTGCTGCATATACCTCATCCTGGTGGAACCCGTGGGCCAACGGCTGGAATCCGCAGTTAGTTCAGCCGGGTCTGACAACGACCGGTACAAACGCATTATTGATGTTGCTTGGTCTGGCCATGGTTGGACCGCTATTCGCTCAGTCGGCCTGGAACAATGTCACGTTCACCGGTAGCGAAATTCGCGATCCCGGACGCAACTTGCCCCGTGCCTTACTTATGGGCTGCCTCGCGGTGGTGGCTCTATATCTTCTGGCCAATGTCGCTTACGTCGTGACCCTTCCGCTCGCCACCATTCAGAAGCCACAGAACAGTGTTGCCACCGCCACAATGCAGGCCGTCTTTAACCGGCCTGGCACGATACTGATGGCTGTCGCGATCATGATCTCGACCTTCGGTTGCAACAACGGTTTAATACTCGCCGGCGCGCGCGTTTATTACGCGATGGCGCGCGACCGGTTATTCTTTTCCCGCATCGCTATTCTCAACTCCAAACATGTTCCGGCAGTCGCGCTCATCACCCAGGGAATCTGGGCGTCGCTCCTGACGCTGCCGCGCACCATCAAGGTGAGTCCGGCGCCAGGCGAAGATCCTTACGGCAATGTCTACACCCAGCTGCTTGAATATATTGTTTCCGCTGATTTGGTTTTTTATGCGCTGATGGTGGGGGCGGTCATAGTCATGCGTCGCAAAGCTCCCGCGCTCGATCGTCCCTATCGCACGTTTGGTTACCCGGTTGTGCCTTTGATATATATCCTGCTCGCCTTACTACTGGTCATTGATCTTGCTCTGCTTAAGGCACAGACATCCGGCATCGGTTACCTCTTGGTATTAACTGGAATTCCGATTTACTTCGTGTGGCGTCGCAAAGCGAGCACCGTCCGCGATTAGGCTTTGGTCGAGTATGTTAGACTAGATTTTCGGTTCCACTTTTCTTCCGAGCTGGTTTGGCATTGCCTTCTCGACGCTATACTGCCTCAACGGTTTCTCACTGGAGCCAAAGGAGACGTTCATGGCTCAATCCTTACCTGCCAACCATATCGAAGCGCACATCGGAGACGTCAGTGGCGGCAGCCAGGTAGCTGTTGGCAGCTACATCGTGCAGATCGGTCGCGTCGAAGGCGGTGTCGTCAATATTCTCAACGGTCAGCCCACGCCGCCGCGCTCACGAGCCCAACCCGTTCTGCTCCGTCCTCGCGCATTTCCGGGCATGCTGGATCGTGAGACTGAAACTTCCAATGCCATCCAGGCGCTTCAGTCGAAAGAGTCAGTGGAGTGCAGCGGCGAGCCCGGTTCGGGCAAGACTAGCCTGCTTCGCCACCTCGCCTATCAGCCGCAGGTTTCGAATTTCACGGCCGGCGTAATCTATTTTCAAGTTAACCAACAATCCAACGACGATCTGCTGAAATCATTCTTCGACGCCTTTTATGAATACGATTCTCCAGTTAAACCGGCCGAGACAGAGATTCGCCATTATTTGCAGGCCCTAAACGCACTGATTCTGCTGGACGACGTGGAGATTACTCCGGAGCAGATCGAGTCGTTGATGAATGTGGCGCCAAACTGCACTTTCATTACTGCCACATCAAAGCGGGGTCTCTTTGGCGAAACTCGTGAAGTCACGCTGAAGGGCTTACCTACAAGCGAGGCTGTCACTTTGTTTCAGCGAGAGTTTGGTCGCGACCTGTCGGCTGAAGAACAGAAGGGCGCGCAAACTCTCTGTGAATCAGTTGACTGCATTCCGCAGCGCGTCCTGCGTGCAGCCCACGAGGCGCGCGAAGAAAAACGTTCGCTGCTGGAAATCGTACCGCAAGCTAAGGCAGCCTCACTGGACCAGACGCTCGCAGCGGCAGAGGTCAGGCCTCGCTCGGAAGACGAAAAGAAGGTCCTGGCTGCGCTTGCCGTTTTCTATGGCGCCCCTGTTATTGCGGAGCACGTCGCCGCAGTTTCCGGAGTTTCCGGCGTTACGGAAATGCTCGATGGTTTCGAAAAGCGCGGTCTGGTCCAGTCTCATGAGAAACGTTATGTGCTGGCAAGCGATGTGAACAATGCCTTGCTGGGAGATTTGCAGCCGTGGCTGACTCGCGCCCTCGACCACTTTGTCGACTGGACTGAGGCGCACCGTAGTGAGCCTCAACTCATTGCCGAATCAGCGCAACCCATTCTCCTCATTCTGAAGTGGGCAGTCGCCGCCAAACACTGGGCGGAAGTGAAACGCGTGGGCCATGCAACTGAAGAGGCGTTGACGCTGAGTGGTAAGTGGGACATGTGGGCCACTACGCTGCAAAGCATTCTGAAGGCCGCTCAGGAGTTGCATGATCGTGCCAACGAAGCCTGGGCCCTGCATCAACTCGGCACCCGCGCTCTCTGCCTGGGTGCGCGCTCAACAGCTCAGGCTTCGCTCAATGGGGCCCTGGTGATAAGAGAGTCGCTACATGACCAAAGCGGTGCGGCAGTAACTCGTCACAACCTGAACATTCTTTTGAACCCGCCGCCGCCGAATTCTGAATCAGGTAAGCCGTCCGGTGGCGATAGCGGCGCCGGACCTGCGCCCTTACCGCTGCTGTTCAAACTCGGCGTACCGATTCTCCTGGGGTTGGGATTGATAGCCGGTCTTCTCTGGTGGCGCCTTCATCCAACTCCGCCGGTTACTCCGCCTGGCATCCGCAGCTTCACCGTCGATCCGACAACTGTTCCCGCCAATGGTCAGGCCCAACTCTGTTACGAAGTGGATAATGCTGTGAGTATTCGCATCGAACCTGGTATCGGCGAAAAGAGACCGGCAACAAAAGAATGCCTGACAGTGGGCCCGGCAGAAACGACTACTTATACGCTCACAGCATTCGGTTCCGACGGAAAGAATATCAGCCGGCAAGTTACTGTCACTGTTGACGCCGCACCGCCACTGGCCGAAATACGTCGCTTTGAGGTTATGCGGGAGAACGGTCCCGGCGGCGAGGGCGACGTGCAATTCAGGCTTTGCTACGAAGTGAGAAACGCGGCCCATGCGGAGATAGACAATAACGGCGGACCGGTGGCCCTCAACCAAAACCGCTGTCAGCAAATCCGGCCTGAAGGGATCGTCACTTACACGCTGTCTGTTACCGGATCTGACGGGCGCACAATCACGCGCCAGGCTACAGCCGATGCCACCAAACCACCAGCGCCACTGCCACAGATTCTGAGTTTCGATGCCTTGCCACCAAGAATAGTGGCAGGCGAGAAAGCGCAGTTGTGCTATCAATTGAAAGATGCCGGCAGCGCACAAATTGACTCCGGCGTTCCCCATATAGAAGCTGGACCCGCCAGGCAGTGTGTTAATGTCGCGCCGATCAAAACTACGACTTACACGCTGACTGCTTTAAACTCCGAAGGCAAGACCGACAAGAAGCAAACGACCATCAAAGTGAGCAAGCCCGCTCCGCAAATTATCAACTTCACCTCACAACCAAATTCACTCCGCGCTCCGGGGAATATTCAACTTTGCTACGAGGTAATTAATGCCGTTAGCTTACAAATAGATCATGGCCTCGGCGAGGTAAGACCGGTGGACAAGAGTTGTCTGAATGCCCAAGTTACTGACACAACGACCTTCACTTTGACAGCGACCGGCGACGGGGGTGTAACCAGGAGTCAAACGACAATTCGAGTCGAGCATCAGCCGCTCGAAGTAAGTTTCACAGCCGTCGGCCGTGTGAGGCTTGCGAACCCAGCAGAGACGGCCTGCGTTCAAGTCCATCCCAAAGAAACGACGACTTATACTTTAACCGTAGCCGCGTCTTTCAATCGCACGGAACACAGGCAGGCAACAATTACAGTCAATCAGGTTCCGCAACAGAAGAAGCACGCTCGCATAATTTTTTTCGAGGCCAACCCGACACAAATTAGAGCCGGAGAATCCGTGAGCCTATGCTATGGAGTTGCCGACGCAGTTCGAGCCGGCATTGCGCCTATCAGGACAAACATAGCTCTGGTTGAAAAGGAATGCCTTACCGATTCTCCAGAAAAATCGAAGCGCTATTTGTTACGGGCCATCGGGGAAGATAAACAGGTCGAGAGCCGGGAGGTCAGCGTGGAAGTTATTGAGCGTGTTACGCCTCAAGTCAGGATCACGCGGTTTGACATTAATCCTACGGTGGTACATGGCATGCAGCTCTGTTATGCAGTTGAGAATGCTCGCAGCGCCCGTATCGATCCCGAGATTGGTGAGTTGAATAAGTTGCCTGCTGACTGTCCGCGAATCAAGGCCGTGAAACCCACAACCTATACTCTGACCGCCACCGGGGAGGATGGCAGGAGCGTTCAGCGAAGCGTTTCTTATCAACCTCCCAAGCCGACTGCGATCAAAATCATATCGTTTACGCCGCAGACCCAAACGATCAACTCCGGCGCGCAAGCCAAAATCTGTTACAGCACTATCGGGGAAGGTACTGCGGAGATTTCGCCGCAGCCAGGAAGTGTGCCGCCTTCGTTACTCAAAAAATGCATCATGGTTTCTCCCAGAGAAACCACCGTCTACAAACTAACTGTGACCGGACCAGAGGGCCAACGGGACAGCCGCAACGTCACCGTCAAAGTCACACGACCAGGAATTCTGATCCGCTAACATCTCAAAGAACAGATTTAATCGCCGCTGCGACCAGTAATGGGAAGTTCAGATTTAAACACTTCGCGACCTATTGAGGAGACAAGCATGAACGACGAAAAGCGGTCAGGGGATTCCATCAACGCCACCATCGGCGACGTAAGCGATGGAAGTCAGGTGGCGGTTGGCAAGGGCATCACCCAAACGCAGACCAGGCCAGTCGTGACAGCGCAGGACAGGGCCCAGTTGCAACAACTGTTTGACGAGTTGCGCACCAGGATCGAGCAGGAAGTAGTAGGGGGTGATAAGGAAAAGGCCCTCGAGCGCGTCGATGAGTTGAACCAGGCAGTAACCGCAAAAGAGCCCGACTTAACCACCATGGAATACGTACAGAATTGGTTCGGGAAAAACGTCCCGTCCGTGGCCAGCTCGATCCTCGAGTTCTTCTCTCAACCGGTAGTGACTAAATTTGTGGCAGCCGGCGGCAAAGCTCTGGCGGCTACGTTTCGAGAACGGTTTGGCGTATGAAGAGTAATGAGTGATGAGTGATGAGTACTGAGTAAAGAATAAGTGCCCCAGTACTCAGTACTCATCACTCATCACTTCTTAAGTCCTTACTTGACCCATTCATCTGCGATCTCCGTTTCCACTTTCACCGGCACGGTCTTCACATATTCTTCGCCCGCCGCGCACATCGCGCGCTCAACCTTTTGCGCGACTTCTTCAGCTTCGTCCGCATCTACTTCAACCACAATTTCGTCGTGAATTATATTTACGATTTGCGCGTTGCTGCCGCGCAACTCATCCTTCAGCAGCCGTAAAGCGCGTTTTAGTATGTCCGCACTGGTTCCCTGGATCGGCGTGTTCTTACCGTTTCGCTTGGTCATCGAGATCTGTTGACGATCTTGTTCGTCATAGCGGAAACGAACGAGGCGGCCCGAGCCCGTTCTTGCCTGGCGCTCATTGACAGCACGGTTTGCCGCTTCATGAAGATAAGTATCGAGCTGGCGATAGGTTGAAAAATACTTGCGCAACACGTTTTCTGCATCCGACACGCTGAGGCCAGTCATGATCGAAAAGCGTTGCGCGCCGATGCCATAGACCACGCCGAAGTTCAACCGTTTAGCAAAATCTCTTTGCTCGCGCGTTACCTGATCCGAAGCTACATTGAAGACTTCCGCCGCCGTAACGCGATGAAGGTCGGCGCCGGAATTGAAGGCGTTGATGAACGCGCGATCGCCTGAAAATTCAGCGAGAATACGCAACTCGATTTGCGAATAATCGGCAATCACAAGTTTTCGGCCTTCAGGATGCCCGGAGAAGCAGCGACGATATTCCACCGCGTGAGGCACCTGCTGAATGTTGGGATTTGTGCAGGAGAATCTGCCGGTCGGCGCGCCTATCTGCCGAAAGTCGGCGTGCAAACGGCCGGTGGTGGGATTGATCAATTCAATCATGTTCTGACCGTAACTAGTCAGCGCCTTTTGCACCGTGCGGGTGGCAATAATCGGATACTCCGCCGCGAGTGGCTGAAGTTTCCAGTTGCGCGTTGAATCGGGCACCGGAATACCCAGCCGTTCCAGAGCTTGCGTCAACTGCTGAGACGAGTCGAGGTTGATCTCGTCACGCTGTGGTCCACCAAAAAGCGTTCCCTGCGAAGATTCTTCCGCCAACACATCCTGCAATTCGTCAGCGAGCCGGCTTCTTCGCTTCTCGACTATTGCCAACTGTTCGAGCCAGCGATCCTTGTGCATATAAAAGCCGGCCAGTTCTATATCTGCGACTGTCATGACGCACTCAAACTCAAGCCGCGCACAATCAATGAGCGAGTCTGACTTCAAACGTTCGATTAATTTTTCACGTAACGGCAGCAACACTGCCGCGTCACGGGCCGCGTATTCGAGTTGCGCATCGGACAGCTCGAGGTTCCAGTTGCTTAGTCTTTCAGTTTTGTCGACCGCCTCATTCAGATAGCGTGACGCCACTGCTTCGAGGCCGTGGCGCTCTTCAATATCCCCGGCGCCCAACAACTGGCTGGCCAGCAGCGTATCGAACAGGCCGCCGAGATCGGCGCCGAGTGTATGCTTGATGAATTTCGCGTCAAACTTCGCATTGTGTGCGATCTTGATGGGACGATGCGCGGAAAGTAGATCGCGCAAAGGGGCGAGCGCAGTAGTTTGCGAGAGATCACCGTTGCCCCCATTGCGAAAAGAGTCGAGGTCAATAATGTGCACGCCACCGGGGGTTGCCAGCTGAATCAAACGCAGTCGGCCAAAATAAGGATCGAGTTCGGTGGTTTCAGTATCGAGTCCGATTGCCTGGTGAGTCGACAACGACTCCATCACTTTACGAAGCTCTTCTTCGTTCTTTATTAACTGGTAGTTCGTGTTCATTGCTCGACAGGTTCGTGGAGTTGTTCTCTGACTTCTTCCATTCCGTCCAGATGGAAACCAATCCCATTTGAGAAACCCGAAATTGAGTTCAGTATTTTGCGTGGCCTGTTCGAAACGTTGCGACGTTTAGCCTTCCAGCGTTTGACCATAACCGCGAGGCTTGACTAGCAGTAGTAATAAGACGGCTGCTGTCGCACCGAGCGCTGCACTGACCAGAAAGGCAGTTCGCGGTCCGCGCCAATCCCACAAGCCGCCCATTAACAGCGACGCGGGAAGCACAGTTATTCCGAAAGCAAGATTATACAACCCATAGGCTGTACCGCGTTGTTCTGCTCTCACCAGATCCGCCACTAAAGCCTTTTCAGCTCCTTCTGCTAATCCAAAATAGATGCCGTAAATCAGAAAAAGAATCCACACGGAAATTTGATTCGAGACAAAGGCAAAGCCCGCATAAACTGCGGCGTAAAGGATCCAACCGGAAACTATTAGCTTGCGGCGGCCGAGCGTGTCTGAGAGGTGGCCACCGAAAAGCGAGCTGAACACCTTACTGACGTGGAGCATTGCCCACAAGAGTGGAATCGCAACCACAGTGACACCCGCAGTTTGCGCGCGCAGCAACAGAAATGCGTCAGAAGAATTCGACAGCGTAAAGAGTGCGACGATCACCAGGAACCTTTTGAAGTTGCCATCAAAGCCGTGCAGCGAGAAACGCAACGGCTTAGCTTTTGTATCCGCAGCAATGCCCAGGGCTGCGTCAAGGGCCGCATCCGGCCCAGTGTTTGGCTGATACGACTCGCGCACGAAGAGCGCAACGACCACTACCGCTGCGAGTGCGGGTATGGAAGCGAGCAGAAAAATTTTGTTGAAGTCGCCGGCGGTTGGCGCATTGCGATTAGCCGCAAAGACTAACACCAGCAGATAACCGAGCAACGGACCGACGACTGCTCCGGTGTGATCCATCGCTCGATGCAATCCAAACGCCAACCCACGTTCTTCGACAGCGACCGTATCCGCGATCATCGCGTCGCGCGGCGCGCTGCGGACGCCTTTTCCCACGCGGTCAGCCACCCTAATCGCCAACACCTGATACCAATTAGCGGCAAACGCCAGCAGCGGTCGCGCAGAGCTCGAGAGCGCATATCCCAAGACCACGAAGATTTTCCGCTTGCCTAAACGGTCGCTGAAATGACCGGCAAGAAGTTTCAGTAAGCTCGAGATCGACTCCGCTGCTCCCTCGATCAAGCCAACAATTCCGGGTGAAGCACCCAAGGTCAGCGAAAGGAAGATCGGCAGCAGCGGATAGATAATTTCGCTCGAGGCGTCGTTTAGCAGGCTAACAAGACTAATGGCGAAGACATTGCGGGGCAGCCGCCGGTAGCGATGCCACAAGCCCCACATTCCACCAGGAAACGGGGTAACTATTCCAGGCAGATCTGCGGGTATAGCGGGAGCTAAGGAAGGATCGAGTGGATCGGCGGCATCATCAGTATCAGCTTTCCCCATGTTCTTCGCGCTCAGTGAAGAGAGGCCCGCCGTGTTGGCGCGGAGGATTGACGGCTCGGCTTAGGCCTCGAAGTGAGCCGGTTACTCCACCACCAAAAGCCAACGGCGCCGAGCAATGCAATCACAATCACGCCGATGATCGTCAATCTGATTAACCAGCGGATTGCCAATTTTGCAATCAGGAAGAAGATGGCCAGTAGAACTACGCCCGCGATTATGAAGATGGTGGTGAAGGTCATGAATTGGTTAGTGAGCAGTAAGCAGTGAGCGGTGAGCAGTAAAAGAGCGAAGGATATTTGTACCCGTCCATCATATTCTTTCTTTCTGCCTACTGCTCACTGCTCACTGCTCACTGCTTTTTGTAGCTGGCTCGCACGATTGTCTTTATGTTTCCGCGAACATGAAAGTCGCCCTCGATCTCTACGCTCAACGGATCACAGGCGTTTACGAAGTCTTCAAGAATAACGTTGATGACGTGCTCGTGAAATATCTTCACGTTTCTAAATGAATTGATGTATAGCTTCAAACTCTTCAGTTCTACACAACGTTCGTTGGGAACATATTCGAGACGAATGGTGGCAAAGTCCGGAAAATCGGAAAAGGGGCAGATGGCGGTGAACTCGGTGATTTCGAAATCGATTTTTATCTCACGTCCGGGAAACTCGTAAGCGAAAGTATCGAGCGGAAATAGATTCATCTCCTCTCTGGGCGTTGACTGAATATCAAGACACTGCTGATTGACCGGCCCCAGCGGGCGCTCCTCAACTGCCATTGTTTGCTCCTCGAAAATGTGATGTCGATCTTAACCGAGATTGAAAGCAGCGGCAATTTGAGGACATTGAATGTTGGATCGATGGATGGGAGAAGCTCAAGCAGTTCAGAGTACAACCTTTAGGTTGCTGGTGCGGCGCCACGCAAGCTAAAGCTTGTACTCTGAACCACTATGGCATAGCGTTCGAAAATATAACTTTGAGACTTAGGCGTAAGACTGACTACGCCCAATCGTAAATACCTTAACGAGTACAACGCCTGCAAAGAAACCACCGACGTGGGCCGCATAGGCCACGCCACCGAGTTGCGAACCGCCTCCCAAAACTCCCAGACCGCTAATCAATTGGAAGGCAAACCAAATTCCGATCGCCACGTAGGCGGGAACCTCGGTAATAAAACGAAACACGATTGCCGTCACGCGACGACGTGGATATAGCACGAGGTAACCACCGAGAACGCCGGAGATCGCTCCCGAAGCTCCGAGGCTGGGTATCAAGAGACTGGCTGGCTCGGTAGCAAACATGGCGGTCGCCAGCACGTGAGCCACCGATGCCAGGATGCCGCAAACAAGATAAAAGACCAGATAGCGCAAGTGGCCCATTCGGTCCTCGACGTTATCGCCAAAGATCCAGAGGAAAAGCATGTTGCCGGCGATGTGTGCGATGCCCCCATGCATGAACATCGAAATGAGCAGGGTCAGATAGACAGAAAATGGCGTCGGTTGAAGACCCGGAACTAAAACCTCCTGTCCAGTGCCTGGAACTTCCACCACACGATCAGCGGTCCTGATGTCGCGCCCGCTGATGATCTCAGCCGGCACGGTCGAAAATGCATAAGTGAATCTTTCGTTAGTGCCCAGTTGTTGGAGGAAGACAAAGACGAGGACATTGATCGCGATGAGAGCGTAGTTAACGATCGGCGTGGTTGTGCGATCGCTATTGTCGTCGTAAAGCGGGAAGATCATCTTGCGCCCCTTGTGTTCTAAAATTTTTCCGCCGAAAAATTGCGGCTCAGGTGGACGTAACTCAGTCGCCCACCCGCACCGCCTCTGCAAAAGCCACTTCGCCTTCTTTCAAATCGAGTTGTGCTTCCTCGGGCGTGCCAAACACGTGCGCGCGTTTATCATCAAACTCGCCTTCCCAACGTGCTATGACTACCGTAGCCAGACAATTTCCCAAAACGTTTACAGAAGTACGGCCCATATCCATTAATTCGTCCACCCCGAAAATTACGGCAACCCCTATTGGTCCGAGGCCATTCGGAATAAAACTGTTGAGAGTTGCCAGCAAAATCACCAGGGCGGCTCGCGGTACCCCGGCGACGCCCTTCGAAGTAATCATCAGCGTCAACATCATCACGATCTGCCTGCCGAAACTCATGTGTTGTCCGGTGGTCGCTTCTGCCGCCTGGGCCACGAAGACGGACGCCATGGCGAGGTAAAGCGTTGTTCCATCCAGATTGAAGCTGTACCCGGTCGGCATTACAAAACCCACGATGCGCTTCGGTACGCCCAGACGCACCATGTTTTCCATCGCCTTCGGTAATGCAGACTCGCTTGAAGTTGTGGCAAAAGCGATTGTGAATGGTTCTCGTATGGCCTTGATAAATTGTCTGATCGGCACGCGGGCAATAATCATCACCGGGACAAGGACGCAGACGATGAGAATCACGAGTGCCAAATAAAGTGATCCGATGAGCTTGCCAAGATTAAGCAAGACACCGAGACCGTTGGTCGCAATCGTGTGCGCCATGGCGGCGCCGACACCTATCGGCGCAAACTTCATAACGTATTCCGTAAATCTAAACATCACCTGCGATAGCGCTTCGCAACCGCGGATGATCGGTCCGCCCTTCGTACCAAGCGCCGCCACGGCAACAGCAAATAAAGCCGAGAAGGCGACGATCTGCAAAACATCGCCGCGCACCATGGCATCGATAATGCTCGAGGGAAATATGTGGACGAGCATATCCCGAAAACCCTGCGCGTGAGTTTGTTGCAGCTGACTAATGTCTTGAGTGGCGGTCAATGCAACTCCGTAACCTGGCTTCGTAAGATTCACGATGCCGAGACCAATGAAGAGCGCAATTGTGGTGATGATTTCGAAGTAGAGTAGTGCTTTCAGTCCCATGCGGCCGACTTTTTTCAGGTCGCCGCCGCCGGCAATGCCAACCACCAGAGTGGCAAAGATTAGTGGCGCGATGATCGATTTGATGAGGTTGAGGAAAATATCCCGGAGGAAGTAAATGTTGTTGCCCCAAACGGGCTTGACGTAACCAAGCAGCCCGCCCAGGACCAAACCAATTAGAATTTGCGTGGTCAGCGAAGGTAGATACCAGGGGCGTCGCGGCTGCGGGCCAGTTGTGTGTTGTGGGTTTGCGGTCCTGCGTTTCATATTTACGGGCTGGCCTTGCGTCGCCTGAAGCGCGCACCTCAGTGGCATCCAGTGGAGCCCAGGCTGTGATTCGGTCTTCTTAATTCGAACTTCGAAACTGAGAACTGAATTATCTTCCCCACTTGAGTTTGTCGCGCAGGACATCGAAATAGTTCCGGTTCATCGGTTGCACAAGATTGAATGTAGTCTCGCTTTTTCTGATAACAATGCGGTCTTCAACTTTCAAGGGAAAGCCAACCTGGCCATCGAGCGTTAAGGCCACATCTTCCTGCTCAGTTTTCAAACAGAGTTCAATGACAGCGTCATCGGGCACGACGATCGGGCGATTGGAAAGCGTGAAAGGACAAATCGGAGTGATGACTACTGCATTCATCGAGGGAAAAATCACTGGACCGCCTGCCGATAGATTGTACGCAGTGGATCCAGTGGGGGTGGAAACAATCAGGCCGTCAGCCCGGAACGAATTTACGTACTGCTGGTTGAGATAAGCCTCAATTTCAATAATGCGCGCCAGTGCCGACTTGTTGATCACGACGTCGTTAAGCACCCGGTTGTGCGTCACCTGTGCGTCACCGCGAAGCAGCTCGACTTCGAGCATTACGCGCCTGTCCAGACGATAGTTTCCGGCCAGAATGGATTCGAGCGCGGTGTACAATTCTTCAATGCGAAACTCAGCCAGGTAACCCAATCCGCCATAGTTGACGCCCAGAACTGGTATTTCGGTAGCACGCATCAAACGGGCGGTGGCGATCATTGTCCCATCGCCGCCAAGCACCAGAATCAGATCAACGCCTGCTGCGAGGTTTTCGGGCGCCGCCTCCTCGACCGGGCAGCCGGTCTGCCGTGCAATCCGCTCTCGTTCAATTTCGGGTCCACCAACCAGCGTAATTCCGCGCTCGCCCAGCCACGCAGTCAAATCACACATCGTCTTCAACGCGTCGGGCTGATGTTGTTTTAGAACTACGCCAATACGCTTTATGGACGAAATCGTCATCGCGCTTTGCAATAGACTGGTCAGTTACGTCTTGGGATTGAAGAAAACGCTGGCAATGGTAACTGCAAGCGCGACTGAGGAGCAATATGCGACAGGAGCTGGGCAAGCCACTTTAACGCGGGAGGCTTTCCAGCTTGTCGATCACGACTGAAGGTCTTTCAAACAAGGATTAGAACTCGACTGTGATCAGCTCGAGGTCAGGAAGGTGGGCTCGCCCCCGCTCTTTGCGTTAATGCTTTTTGTAAAGCGCAAGGAATTCTACATTCCCTTCCGCACCATGAATGGGAGACTCAACGATCTTTCTTGGAAGAAATCCTAACTCCTCGGCCGCGCGGTTCACCGCTTCGATCACGCGCGCATGTTTCTCCTTGTCGCGAACTATTCCTCCCTTTCCTACTTCACCGCGACCAACTTCAAACTGAGGCTTGATCAGAGTTATCAGGCAGCCGGCGTCCTTTAGTAGTGGCGCAATCGCGGGCATGACTTTGGTCGCAGAAATGAAGGAGACATCCATTACCGCCAGATCAAATTTTTCGGAGAAGTCATCCGGCCTGAGATAGCGCGCATTGATTCCTTCTCTAACTTCCACCCTCGCATCAGTGCGCAATCGCCAGTCGATTTGGTTGTGCCCAACATCGATGGCAGTCACCTTCTTCGCCCCGTTTTGCAGCAAACAATCGGTGAAGCCGCCGGTTGAAGCTCCGATATCAAGGCAAATAAACCCCACTACTTTAATTTCAAACTCACGCAGGGCAGCCTCCAGTTTGAGCCCACCGCGACCCACGTAGCGGGAGATTGGATCGTCTCCACCTTTGATACGGATCTCGGCAGCGACGTCCACAGTGTCTGAGGGTTTATTGATGCGTTGTTCGTCGACGAGTACGACGCCGGCCATCACCAGCGCCTGTGCTTTTGTGCGCGATTCGGCTAGACCGCGCTCAACCAGGAGCCTGTCAATGCGCAAAGATCGCTCAGGTCGCTCGTGCTTCATCTGCATCTACTTTATCGCAGAATGCAACCTGGAGCGGCGGCTAAATTGTGCGAAAAAGTTGTAGCAGCTCAGGCTTGGCGGCGTACCGCCTGCGTGATTGCGCGTGGCGTGTCCCCTAAATTGAGATCAGCCGCACAAGCACAACATAACCATACTAGAATATGAGGTGCGTCAGCCCAGAAGAAGGAGCCAACTTTGCCGGCCACTTCCATTGCCCTGTCAATGGGCAGTTGCTGGAGCGCCTGCACGTAGAATGCTCCATTATAGAATTCGCCTTCCGCGCCTTCTTCTCTATGAACACACTCACGCTCGCGAAACACTTGTCTCATAGAACTACCTACTTTCTCGCGCCGCATCGCGAAAAAATTATTATTCAACTAGTAACGTCGGGTTTCGCTTGTGTGAGAGAGCAGTTGTCGGGGCAAGCAATCTATTGATCGTTAAACTCTTCGCTTGAGCCAGATGATGCCATTCGTTTACTAAACAGTCAACAGTGTTCAACTAGTGACAACCTGATTCCTGAGAAGTCGGGGGGATGGATTGGGATTCAAGAATGAGAAAACGCAATTGCTCATCATTTACTTCGAACCTAGTGCCTCGGCGGACCTTCAAATATCTCCCTGATTCTTAACAAGTCATCCAACGGGTTCCTATGGCCGCGCGACTCGATCCGGACTTCACGTTCTGCATTTCGCTTGCTACGATGCGTCTCAATTCGATTCGGCCGCCGTAGCTCGCCTTGATTTCTCTGATCTCGAGCCGCAGGCAGCCAGTCTCCATTTGCCTGTCCGGACTTTGAACCTTGGGAAGAAACAACAGTTGCCTTTCGAGCGTCGGTTACGACATTGCTATTTTCCGGGTCGTCTGTAACAGCAGCTACGCTTCCGGACGTCGTCAACCCTGCGTCGGTCTCCGTGTTTTCATCGGCGCCTGACAAGGGTTGTTTGGCTGGCAAATCTGGCTCCAAAACAGAAGCACTCCTCGCTACCGCAGGAGCAGTCTGTTTCTGGTCATGTTGCCTGAAAATAAGCATGCCGCCGAGACTTCCGACGATGGCGGCAAACACTATCGTAAATCCAAGAGCGAGCCAGCTACCTGAGCGCGACGCTACCCTGATATTACCCAAGGGCACGACGCGACGCGCCGAAAGCAGAGTTGCTTCATCATCGAAGTGGGGCTGCGAAAGTTGAATGTCAACGCGAATGTGTTTTTGTTTAGTACTGTTCGATTCCATATAAATCACATGAGCGGCAGAGATTATAAATCACATGAGCGGCAGAGATGCGTACCTCGCCGATGGGTTTATTTGCAAGCTGGAGGCCACGCGAAGCGGCCAAGTCTGTTTACCTAGGATGCAATGAAGAAAGGCGTAGGCGACCTAAGCTGCGTGAAATGAGCTAACCATATGGTGCACCCAAACAACGCAGTCGTCTGTCCAGACTAAGAGTGCGGAATCTCGATTCAATTCTGAGAGGTGCTAGCGTCCCACCTTTTGCGGCTTTGCGCGGCGGTCATCCAGTACATCAATACTGTCCTTCACCCGAGTATAGATACCATCGGCATCGAGGCCATACTTAGCCAACAGGAGCTTGGGATCGCCGTGCGTGACCAACCGATCCGGAATTCCCATTCTAACAACACGCACTTTGTCCTGTAGGCCGTTTTCTTCAAGCAGCTCCAAAACTGCTGACCCAAAACCGCCCGCCAGGTAGGCTTCTTCAACAGTTACGATCAGCCGCTTAGTCTGCGCCAGGGCAAGTAGCAGTGGGGCATCGAGTGGTTTTACGAACCTGGCGTTTACTACTGTAGTTTCGATTTTATCTTTCGCCAGATTCTCAGCAGCCTGCAGTGCCGGGTGAACCATCGAACCATACGCGACGATCGCCACTTCGCCGCCGTCACGCAGTATCTCGCCTTTTCCGATCTCGAGGACTTGCGGATAGCTACTGATATTTACGCCAACACCATTACCACGCGGGTAGCGCATCGCCGCCGGACCAACATGCTCGATCATAGTCAGCAACATGTCGCGCATTTCGCCTTCGTCTTTGGGGGCCATGAGCACGATATTAGGAACGGCGCGAAGATACGCAATGTCGAGCAATCCGTGGTGAGTTGGGCCATCGCCACCTGCGACTCCGCCGCGATCCAGGCAAAACTTGACATTTAAATTCTGAATACAGACGTCATGTATTAACTGATCGAATCCTCGTTGTAGAAATGTAGAGTAGATTGCGCAAACCGGCTTCAGCCCCTCGCAGGACATTCCGGCGGCGAAGGTGACGCAATGCTGTTCGGCGATGCCCACATCAAAGGAACGCTCAGGAAACTTCTCGAGCGCTGTGCAAACACCGGTGCCATCGGGCATGGCTGCGGTTAAAGCGATGACCTTCTCGTCTTTCTCCATCAATTCCGCCAGGGTGTTCCCGAACACAGCTGTATACGTAGGAGCACCCGCTTTCGACTTGATGGCTTTGCCACTTTGCAAATCAAAGGGGCCAGTCGCATGCCAACGATAATAGTCTTTCTCAGCCTGGGGATAGCCCTTGCCCTTCGTGGTTAAAGCATGGACTATCACCGGACCATCTTTGATTTGCTGAGCTTCGCGTAGCGCCGCGACCAGCGCGCGCGGATTGTGGCCATCGATGTAGCCGATGTACTTGAAACCAAGCTCACTAACGAGCGCGCCGGGCAGTACTGCCGCGGCAATCGCGTCCTTCATCGTCTTGGCGGCGTGATGCAGGCGTTCGCCCACTGAAGGAATCGCCAGCAGCGTCTCTTCAACCTCATCTTTGAAGCGATGGTAATTGTGAGCGCTGCGTATACGATTGAGATAGCCTGTTAAAGCACCCACTGCCGGCGCAATCGACATCTCGTTATCATTAAGAACTACGATCAGCCGGCTCTTGAGATGACCAGCCTGGTTGATCGCTTCCATTGCCATTCCACCAGCCAGCGACGCGTCACCGATTAAAGCCACCACATGATAGTCCTCGCCTTTCTTGTCGCGGGCAATGGCCATGCCGAGCGCTGCTGAAAGCGAGGTAGAAGCGTGTCCGGCGCCAAAGGTGTCATACTCCGATTCGTCTCGGCGCAGGAAACCGCTCAGCCCGCCATACTGCTTAATCGTTGGCAATAATTCGCGCCGGCCCGTCAAGATCTTGTGTGCATAAGCTTGATGGCCCACGTCCCAGACCAGCCGGTCTCGCGGGGTATCGAAGGCGTAGTGAAGCGCAACCGCCAGTTCGATCGCTCCAAGTGAAGCGCCGGTGTGGCCGCCAACTCGAGACATTGTCTCCAGAATGTACTGCCGAATCTCATCGGCGACGGATTGCAATTGCTCCGGAGGCAGGCGTCGCAAGTCTGCAGGTGAGCTGATGTTTTCAAGAAGATGCATGGCGCGATATTGTAACTTGGCGGTTCAGATTTTTACTACTCGCAAATCTTTGGCGTTTTGCCAGTTTAGAGTACAAGCTTTAGCTTGCGGCCGCGAATCAAAGCAGCCTGAAGGCTGAACTCGAAAGTCCGTTCTTTGCGCTATAAAGTACTCTGCCTCGTTATAAAAAGTCAATACCTAATTCTTTCCAAACTTATCCAGGCAATACGGCGTCTAAACTCCGGAACGAGGAAAAGCCCATCGCAATCTGCATTTGTAACTCAGGGAAATCCACCAAAGGAGTTAGCGAGAAATGCTTTTACGAAAGAGTCTGTTTGGAATCTTAGGAACCATTTTGGCCTGTGGCGTCGTCGCTTTCACTCAGGAACCTCAACAACAAACGCCTTCTACGCCAGACAATGCCTTCCGAAAGGAAAGAATCGACCGGATGGAACGACGCCTTGAGCGAACGGGACGTCAGGGGATACGACAAGATGGCAGGGGCCGGCGCGGCCGTGGCATGGGTCACTTGATACGCGAACTAAATCTCACCGAAGAACAGCGGCAACAAAGTCGCGCGATCATGCAGCGCCGTCTCGAGAGTGTGAAAACTCAGCGCGAAGAATTATTCAAGTTGCGCGAGAAACGGATTGCCGGGACCTTCACTGCTGATGACGAAGCCCGAGCGAAAACTCTGCGTCAGGAAATGCGAACGGCAATGGAGGGTGTACGGACCGAAATGGCCGCGGTCTTGACTGAAGAGCAGCGAACCAAACTCGAAGAATTGAAGAAAGAGCGCAAGGAAAAGTTTCAACAGCGGATGAAGGAACGTCAGGAGCGCTTGAATCAGAACCCGCAGTAGTTTCCTAATACTTTGCGTAAAGGCCTGGCTGCTCTGCGGCCAGGCCCTTCCATATAAGCAGCACTTCCTAAAGAGGTGTACCGCGCACCCTGCCAACCAGAGCGCGCAATCTCATTTCGCGTTAACGGAGCCGGCGCCGTGATTTGTTCAAGTGAGCTGCGTCTGGCGTCCAATGGCGATCGGCTGTGGTGCTTCAGTGGCACAGCACACGTCGCTGGTCGTCAAATTATCTTCCAGGACAACGAACGCCTCCCACTCGTTTCCATCCGGGTCCTGGATCCACGTCTTGTCCTGAATAGCATAACAACAGTTTGTCTGCATTTCGTCGCGCGTCGCTAGTCCAGCGTCTGTCCATTTCTGGCGCATAGCCAGCACATCTTCGGTTGAGCCAAGTTGAATTCCCAGGTGCGACAACGCCCCGCGCTCACCAAATGTGTTCTGGTTTAGCGTTAAATTCAGCGGCGGGTTTTGGACGTCGAATTTAGCGTAGCCCAGGCGAACTTTGCTGGGCTCAATTCCCAGCATCTTTCGATAAAACATGACACTCTTCTCTACGTCGCGGACGTTAAGCGCCAGATGCGCTTTGAGTGCCCGTACGGAAATTTCTGCCTTGCGTTCCATATGTTCCTCCTCTATATTCATATTCGTTTACGCGAATGTATGGACAATAGCGCGGGAAAATCATATTTGTCAAGCCATATGTGAGGATGTGGATGCAGAGTGGCTAAAGCTGCCCTTCAAATCAGAACTCTGGCGGTGAAAGATTGGGACTTTGTCTGCTCCATCTACCGCGCCGGCATCACCACCGGCCACGCGACTTTCGAAACCGAGGCGCCTGACTGGACGCGATGGAATAATAGTCACTTGCCCACGCCGCGGTTAGTCGCTATTTCGAGTCAAAGTGTTGTCGGCTGGGCAGCCTTAAGTGCCGTCTCGACCCGCGCCGTGTATGCAGGCGTTGCCGAAGTCAGTGTCTATGTGGCCCAAAAAAGCCGGGGCCAGGGAATAGGCCATGCGTTGCTGACAACCCTTATTCATGAATCAGAGATGAATGGTATCTGGACGCTGCAAGCCAGCATCTTTCCTGAGAATGTTGCCAGTATTTGCTTGCACAAGGCATGCGGATTTCGTGAAGTTGGCAGGCGGGAGCACATCGGGAAAATAGAGGGCGTGTGGCGAGACACAATTCTTCTGGAGCGACGAAGCAAACTCGTTGGCTGCGATTGATGCCGCAGCGGCAGTTTGATTTGGCAAGATCCGGATAGATAGTATGGCCGTTTTAACTGTAAATAAATTGGCGCGGAAGGAACTCTGTAACCATCAAGATCGTAATAATTAAACTGTCAAACAGGTGAGCGAATACAGCATGGCAAGTAAAGAATATAGCGTCGCCCTTCTCTTCAAGGCCCTCGCGGACAGCACGCGCTTACGCTTAATCAATCTGATTGGCGACGACGAGGTTTGCGTATGTTTCTTCGTTGAAGTGTTAAAGATAAATCAGCCAAAAATCTCGCGGCATCTAGCGTACCTGAGGCGTGCCGGAGTGGTCTCTGCTCGCCGGGAAGGCAAATGGATTCACTATCGAATTGTTGAACCGCCGAACCTTCATGCAGCAAATATCTTCCGGGAGGTGCGAACCTGGCTGGCCAACGAAGCGGCGATGAAAAGCGATCGCGCGCGATTCGAAAAGATCTGCTGCGCGCAAAGGCTTCCAGTTCAACTTCAAAGAGCGCCACTTCCTGCCAGCCTGACGGCCTAACAAACGTTTTACGAACAAGGAAGGACCGGAAACAATGGTTACCGCTATCGAACCACTCCTGCGTGAGCAGTTAATTGATCGTCGTCACAAACTCGAAGATGCTGCCACTGCTTTTCACCGGCCTGCCGAGCTGACGCGACTGCTGGATGAAGTTGATGCCGCCTTGCATCGCATGGACATAGGCGTTTATGGCCTGTGTGAGATTTGCCACGAGCCGGTGGAGACCGAGCGATTGATTGCCGATCCGTTGACTCGTTTCTGCCTGGGTGACCTGACACCCGGCGAGCAGCGAGCCCTCGAGGAAGATCTGGAACTGGCGTCACAGATTCAAACCGGACTATTGCCTGCAGCGACGCAGAAAATTGATGGCTGGGATGTTTCCTATCATTACCAGCCAGCCGGAGCGGTGAGTGGCGATTATTGCGACTTGATCAAGGGTGACGATGAGTCTCTGCACTTCGTGCTGGGAGACGTGTCTGGAAAAGGTGTGGCTGCCTCCATGTTGATGGCCCACCTCAATGCGCTCTTTCGCACGCTCACGACCATCAACCTGCCGCTCGAACAAATGGTCGAACGGGCGAGCCGCGTTTTTTGCGAAAGCACCTTGCCCACTCAATACGCCACTCTGGTTTGCGGGCGCGCCGGCACCACCGGTGAGGTCGAACTCTGTAACGCCGGGCATTTGCCGCCGCTCCTGATTCAGGAAGGCAAAGTAAGCAGCATTGCAGCTACCGGTCTGCCCGTCGGCATGTTTTGCAGTGAAAGTTTTTCTGTAAACCGAATTCAGATGAGCCAGGGTGACACCTTGTTTCTCTACACCGATGGACTGTCGGAATCTTTGGATGGCGCAGGCAACGAATATGGAGAGAATCGACTGAGCCAACTTCTGAACGATAACCACGAGCTTTCTCCAGAATCGATCATCTCCAAATGCCGGCAGGAGCTACATAGCTTCGCCGAGGGAAAATTGCCGGGAGATGATTTGACACTCATGGCGATCAGACGCACAAAGTAATTCTGGTTGCGAATGATAGGCAGCGGAAGTAAAACAAATCCCGTCGCATACACCTTACCTTGACAATACGTAACTCCAGATTAGAATGATTTTTCGCCCTGGTGGCTTCGCGGAGATGTGGCCGAGTGGCTGAAGGCGGCGGTTTGCTAAACCGTTAAGGGTCAAAAGCCCTTCACAGGTTCGAATCCTGTCATCTCCGCCAGAAAAACAGAGGTCAGAAGTCAGGGGTCAGAGGTCAGTAAGAAACGTTCTAGTCTTTTCACTGACTTCTGATCTCCGACCTCTGACCTCTAGTAGTTTGACCTTTTATTCTTATGACTGTTCGCGTTCGTTTCGCTCCATCTCCAACCGGTTACCTGCACATCGGCGCAGCGCGTTCGGCTCTCTTCAACTGGCTCTACGCTAAAAAGACAGGCGGAAAATTTCTGCTCCGCATTGAAGACACCGACCTGCAGCGTTCAACTGAGGAGTCAACACGATCGATTATTGACGGCATGGCCTGGCTGGGGTTGGCTCACGACGAAGAGATCGTTTTTCAATCCGCCAATGCAGATAAACATCGGGCTGCGGCTTACAAGTTAGTTGCGGAAGGAAAGGCTTATCGTGATTTCACGCCCAAAGCCGATCAAGATGATGCGACGGTAAAGCAAGGCATCGCTGATCGCGCGCGCGCGCACTCTGCTGAAGGCGTGGATCCTCGTAGCAATCCTTACCGGGATTTGTCTGCGGCGGAGTCGGACCAGCGGGCGGCGGCGGGCGAGCCCTTTGCTGTACGCTTAAAGATACCGCGCACGGGTAAAACGCATTTTACAGATATTGTTTTTGGGCCGCAGGAGCGCGACTATTCCGAGATTGAAGATCTGGTGCTGTTACGCTCAGATGGCCACCCACTGTATAACCTCTCCGTGGTCATCGATGACCTCGAGATGGGAATCAGCCACGTGATTCGCGGTCAGGATCATCTGACGAATACACACAAACAGGTTTTGCTTTACGAAGCGCTTGGGGCAATCGTTCCTCAGTTTGCTCATCTGCCATTAATCCTCGCGCCCAACAAAGGAAAACTGTCCAAGCGAAAGCACGGCGAAGTGGTTTCGTTAACAACTTATCGCGATCGGGGATTCGTTCCCGCGGCTTTTCGCAATTTTCTGGCGTTGCTTGGCTGGGCGCCGGCTGACGGAAAAGAAATTCTATCGATTGAAGACCTGGTTCAGCAGTTTTCTTTGGAACATATCCACCGTTCACCGGCAGTTTTCAATTTTCAGGAGAACGACCCGCGTCACTGGACTGATGAAAAAGCGCTTTGGATGAACGCTGAGTACATTCGCACGTTGCCGCTTGAAGAATTGTTGCCAATGGCGAAGGCTGAGCTTAGGGCCAACAAGCTCTGGCGCGAGGAATACGAAGATGACGACCGCGAGTGGTTGTTGAAGGTTGTGGATCTGATTCGCCAACGCTTCTTCACGCTTAAAGATTTCTCCGGACAGGGTCGCGCTTATTTTTCCGATGATTTCGATTTCGATGAAGGCGCCATCAACAAAAACCTGCGAAAGGAACCCCGGCTAAAGGAACTCTTGCCCGCCCTCGCCGACAAGCTCGAACAGACAGAACCGTTCACGGCTGCCGGCGCTGAAGCGACGCTCCGCACTTTCGCCGATGAAGCGGGTGTTAAGGCCGGCCTGCTGATCAATGGATCGCGGACGATGCTTACCGGCCAGGCTGTCGGTCCTTCGATGTTTGAAGTCTTCGAAATTCTCGGGCAAAAACGTTCTGTTGAAAGATTGCGTAGTGGAGTACCATGGTTCGACGCCATGAATGCTCTGGGCGATATATGAGAACTACGAATTCCTCTCAAACCATACGCCCGCGCACTGCTGCGACGTCGTCAAATACAAATAAGTCGACTACTTCGCAGAAGAGTGCTGACTCGCACAAGAGCACAGACGTGCAACAGCCGACCACTACGCCACCAAGGGTGCGACATACTGAAGTCAAGCCCAGAGTTGCGGAAACTCCTGCATCGCAGAGCGTGGTTGCAGCCTTCAATGAGCTGATCAACGGCATTCGTCATGCGGACGCGAAAGCTGTAACGAATGTGTATTTAAACTCGCCTCGCCTGATACTTTTTAACAGCAACGGCACGGTTACCAGGGGCTGGGACCAACTCCGCAAGAACCGCGAAAGTTCTTATCGCGATATAAAAGACGTTAAGCTTGACGTCCGCGATCTTTCGATCACCATGCTCGGCCGCGATGGCGCGGTTGTGAGTTGTCTTTGGACACAATCACAGACTTACAAGGGTGCGCCTGAGACGGCTACCGGCCGCATGACTTTAGTCTTCAAGCGCGTAGGGAGAGACTGGAAGGCGATTCATTTACACACTTCACCGGATCGGCCTGATCCATCTCGCGTGCTACCGTCGGAACAGGCGCCTGCCGCTACGTCATCGCCGACTCCGTGATTGACTGCTAGTTTCAAAACGAATTTGCCAATTCTTTCAATGCTCATACTGTCTTCCGGGCCTCACGACGTTTTGGTTTAGAGCGGCGACAAACCGGGTGTATCCTTGTCATCGCTAATTACGTCCGTGTTCATCCACCCACATATTCCCATACATGATCTCTGGTGGCTGGCGGCCGGCGGAGGCGCGAGCTATGGCGCGCGTTATGTAAGGCACAAGGTTCGGCTCGTGCGCAGCAGTGTGGGACGGCATTTCAGGGAGATAGATCCGACAGCAGACTTGCTGCGGCTGCAATCAACTTACGGCTATAACCCGCATTCGTTAGTAAGCATTACTCCAGGTGCGTTGACGTGGACCATGCCCGGAATAGACGGGGCAATTATTTACGGTGTGTTTGGCAGGGTCTGGCTGGCAGCAGGTGATCCATTGGCTAAACCTGAAGACATCAAGACGCTTGTCAAAGGCTTTATGGCTTCAGCCTCCAAAGCAAAACGCATTGCCGCTTTCGTACCGGTTACAGAGCGTTTTGCACGAGAGGGTGTGAAACTTGGTTTGAGCGCAATCAAGATCGGAGCCGCTCCTTACTTTGAATTGGAAGTCTGGCAACCTCGAGGCAATCCAGCCAAGAAGATGCGCGCCGGCGTCAATCAGGCAATTAGAGCGGGAATCCGAATCGAGAACGTAATTAGTTTCACTGACGAACTAAAGAAAGAAACTGCGGAGCTGTGTCTCCAGTGGCTGCAAACGCGCCGCGCGGCGACAACCTTTGGCTGGCTTTTGGCGCTTGACCCGTTTCTCAGGGCTGAACAAAAGAAAGTATTTGTCGCGCGTGATGCCAACAATCGCTTAATAGGTTTGCTGGCGGCAAGTCCGATTCCAGCTCGCGATGGCTGGTATCTGGAAGATGTTTTGCGTTCCGCGCAGGCGCCGCAAGGCACAGCGGACCTTTTGGTTTTTGAGGCTTTGCAGCGACTGAAAGCGGAAGGGGCAACTATGGCAACTCTGGGGACAGCGCCGCTGGCCAGGGAAGGCGTCGACAACATTTCAACGCACAACCATCCGGTAATTGAACGGGCCTTGCGATTGGCGTCGAAGCGCTTGAGTGCGTTTTACAATTTTGAAGGCTTGCGCCGATTCAAGGCGAAGTTTGTAGCCAGCCGCTGGGAGAACGAATATGCGCTGGTCCAGCGTGGGGTGTTGGTGCCGAGCCGCGTCGCTCATGCACTACTGCGCGCGATTGTGCCTGGCGGCCTGAAACAATTCCTTGCCAGACGGGCGCTTCGGTCAATTCGGCGTTGACAAAGTGTTTCGGGTTCAGAGTTTGGAGTTTTCAGT
>WNGJ01005686.1_pt1 | contig 24974 bp, 23 predicted proteins | sample 5400611 | NCBI WGS metagenome assembly WNGJ01 (sample SAMN13153375, study PRJNA577476) | soil metagenome | isolation source: 40 cm soil or saprolite under Garry oak tree replicate 1 | place: USA:California | collected 2016-06-15
CGTGACGCGCCCTGCGGCGATGAGCTCCTCGCTGCCACGCCGGGAGGCAATTCCGGCGGCGGCGAGGACCTTCTGGAGCCGCTCCGGGGGCATGGGTCAGGGGTGGGCTGTGGCGTCGGCCTCGAGCACCTGGGCGCCTTCGGCCTCGTCCGCGACTTGGGCCTCGTTCGCGACACGGGCCTCGTCCGCGAGTTCGGCCGCCAGACGCCCGGCGACCTCGGCATCCAGCGCCGGCAGGTCGTCGAGGCTTGTCAGGCCAAAGCGTTCGAGAAAATCGAAGCCGGTCCCGTACAGGATGGGACGCCCGGGGCCCTCCGCGCGTCCGAGCTCCAGCGCAAGCCTGCGGTGGACGAGCGCGCGGACCGTGTAGTCGGAGTCGACGCCCCGGATGCGCTCGATGACCGCCTTGGTGACCGGCTGGCGATACGCGATGATGGCGAGTGTTTCCAGCGAGGCCTGTGACAACCGAATCGCGTCGGAGCCTACGTAGCGAGCGATCAGCGAGCCGGCTTCGGGGGCAGTCACCAGCTCGACCTGGTCGCCGCTGGAAATCAGCCGAATTCCCCGGTTTCGAAGGCTGATTTCCAGATCGCCCAGTCGGGCATCCACGGTCGCCCGATCGACGCCTGCGGAGGCCGCGATCTCACGGCGGGAGAGCGGACGCTCGGCGACGAACAGGAGCGCCTCCAGCTGCGGCTCGGTCAGCTCGGCCGCCGGCGGTGGCGCGGTGAAGCCATCCTCCGGATAGAGGGCACCTTCCGGCCCGACGCCATTCGAGTCTCCTTCGCGACCGTCGCCGAACACCGGGACGCCGTTCACCGGCTCGTCATTCACCCAGCCGGCTCCAATTCCGCCGTCCGCGCGACGATCGGTCCCCATGGCTCCGCCTGTTCGACGACGATCTCGCGGCGCTTCATGAGCTCCAGCAGGGCGAGGAAGGTGACCGCAACGAGCACTCGGTCGCTCACCCCTCGAAGGATGTCCTGGAGGACCACGACACCCGCTCCACGCAGCGCCATGCGGATGATCGCCGCCCGCTCTTCGACCGTGACGCTCCGCGCCAGGACCTCCGGGGGCGGCTCGGGTGGCGGCACGATTCTGATCAGCAAACCCAGACCATCGACGAGCAAGCCCACGTCGAGGGGAGCTCTTTGCGGCGCACGCGCGCCGGCGATGGCTGCCGCCTGGGCGGCCGCCGGCTCGCGCCGGAACAGGCCGCTGGCGCCCGTCACGCGCTCCTGGAGAGCGGATCCCGCATCGCGATAGGCCCGGTACAGCAGAAGGCGGGCCCGCAGCTCTGCTTCGGGATCTGGCGCGTCGTCGAGTGCTTCCCCGCCGGTGACCGTGCTATCGCCTCGCGGCGGCAGCAGGGCGCGGCTCTTGATCAGGATCAGCTGGCTGGCGACCGTGACGAAGGACGAGATGTTGCCGAGTCGATCGCCGGGCAACATCGCGAGCGCTTCCAGGTAGGCAACCGTGAGGCCGGCCAGGGGCACCGTCAGGATGTCGAGGCGACGTGCCTCGATGAGGGACAGGAGAAGGGCCAGCGGACCCTCGAATTCCTCGAAACGAACGTGAGTCGACGACTCCGGCCCGTGGCCTTCGCCGAAGAGGACCGTCGGCGTTGAGCCTTCCATTCGGTCGCTCGCCGGGACCATCAGGCAGCCGCGTCCGACCTCAACCGAACACCGGGTATCCGACGAGGAAGTTCACGATCGGATAGATCAGGATTTGAAAGAGCTCCGAGAGGAGGGTTCCGCCCCGGCCAATCGGTACGAACGCGGCGATCAGGATGATGAAGATCCCGTACTGCTCGAGGACGGGTCGCCACTGATACGCAGTCCGGGGAGGCAGGAAGGCAAACAGGATCTTCGAGCCGTCGAGCGGCGGAATCGGGATCAGGTTGAAGACGAACAGAATCACGTTGATCACGACCAGGAACTGCAGGACGCTGCTGAGCACGTCGGGCACGACCATGGCGGTGGTGTAGATGTAGCGCAGCGGCAGTGCGAAGGCGACGGCGAGGACAAGGTTGGAGGCAGGACCGGCGAAGGCGACGATCGCCTCACCGTATCGGCCGTAGGCCAGGTTGTACGGATTGATCGGCGTCGGTTTCGCCCGGCCGAAGCCGATGAGCAAGAGCATCAGGGCCCCGACCGGGTCGAAGTGCGCGATGGGGTTCAGCGTCAATCGGCCCATCATCTTCGCGGTGCCGTCGCCTAGCCGGTAGGCCGCAAGCGCGTGGCTGAATTCGTGAACCGGCAATGGCACGAGCAGGATGATCGCGACTGCGATCACGTAGGACGGTGTGAAGCCGAAGAGCACCAGCGATCCTCCAGAGGGTCAGCGGTCCAATGCTAGCGGGGCGGGCAGTTTGACCGAGCGGCTCCAGCGAGCGTCTACCTGCTTAGCAGCTTCAGAGTCGCCCGAGCAACTCCGTCTTCTTCGCCTCGTATTCTTCCGGGCTGATGGCGCCCCGATCGCGCAGGTCCGCCAGGCTGGCCAGCGTCGCCGTGACCTGGTCGGGGCTCATCGTCGCGGCCCGAGGAGGAAGCTCGGGAGCCGGCTCGGATCGCGAGGCGAGCGCGGGCTCCGCGGGTGCGGGCACGGACGTCGCTCGGATGGGCGGCGACGGCATCCGCACCATGTCCGACTCGAGAGCGTGCTTCTGGTTGAGCATCTCCTTCTTGAACGTCGGTGCCTGGTTGAGCATTCGGTAGTGGTCGACCTCCTGCTCGGCGGCCGTCAGGATGTCGAGATCGCCGTACCCAAGCATGCGGCCGAGGATGTTCTGATCGAGCACCGCATCGTTGATCTTCTCGAGGGAGCTGTCCGCGGAGTGCTTGTTGATGATGCCGTCGACTTTCAGCACGCGGCGGTTGGTGACGATGTAGTCCTCGGCGTACCAGTTCCAGTAGACCTTGACGAGCCACAACAGGCCCACGAGCACGAGGATGAGGCCGACTGTCCCCAATACGGTGCGCACGGGGTGGCCGGGATCGAAGTTCGAGCTCAGCAGCGTCAGAACAACGCCGGCGACGACCATCAGCCACGGATAGCGCCCGTCGATGATCGTCGCCAGCCAGTGCTGGCGGGTGCGCAGGGCGATTCGTTCCCCATCCGCCAGGAGGCTGTCCGCGTAGCGCGCCATCGTCCCTCCTCAGGCCCGCGGATGCGCGCGGGCGTACACCTCACGTACGCGTTCGCCGGTCAGGTGCGTGTAGAGCTGCGTGGTGCTGATACTCGCATGTCCGAGCAACTCCTGGACGATGCGCAGGTCGGCTCCGCCCTCCAGGAGATGGGTCGCGAACGAGTGACGCAGAGTGTGCGGCGTCACCCGAGCATCGAGGCCGGCCATGCGCGCGGCGCGCTTGACGGTCGTCCAGGCCTGCTGTCGCGCCAGGCGGCGGCCGCGGGGCGTCACGAAGAACGGATCGCCGCGAGGGGTGGCGGTGCTTCGCGCCAGCGAGGCTGGCCTCACTTCGCTGTCGTAGCGGCCGAGCCATTCGAGCGCAACCTCGCCCACCGGCACCATCCGCTCCTTGTCGCCCTTCCCGATGACCCGCACGAAACCACCCTCGAGGGAGAGATCCTCGCGGTCCAGGCCGAGTGCCTCGCTGATCCGCAGGCCGGACGCGTACAGCAGCTCGAGGAGCGCACGGTCTCTGAGGCCTGCGGCAGAGGCAGCCGCCCGGGCGTCGAGACGAGGGTTGCCGGCGCCCTGCCCCAAAGTGAGCTCGGTCGGACCGATCGACTCGAGCATGCGCTCGACCTCCCCAACGGACAGGACCTCAGGGAGGTGGCGACCCTGGCGCGGAAGATCGATGTGTGACGCGACGTCGATGTCGATGAGGCCCTCTCCGAACGCGAAACGGTAGAACCCCCGTAGCGAGGCGGTTCGCCGCCGCCGCGTCGTCGTTCGCAGCACGCTTCCGCTCGGGGCCCGCCGGGTGGCGAGATCCGCCAGGTAGCGCACCGCAGGGTCGGACGAGCGGCTCCAGAGCCGATCCACCCCCTTCGATCGAGCAAAGGTCGATAGGTCGCCCCGATACGCGGCGATCGAGCGCTCGGCGAGGCCGCGCTCAACCCGAAGATAGGTGAGGTAGTCGTCGATCGCCCGGCCGAGCGAACCGACACCGGCAGCAGCCCGACCGCTCGCGGCCAGCTCGTGCATCAGCTCGCCGCGGCCAGCGCGCCTCGCCACGCCTCGGCACGATCGAGCAGGTCTCCGGCCCCCGCCAGAGCCGCTGCCCCGCCGTTCGCCCCGCCCAGCATGTGCGCGAGCTCGACGATCCGTCCTTCTCGATCCAGCGGGCGAATCTCGGTGATGGTGCGGCCGTCGCGCTCCCGTTTCGAGATCTGGAAGTGGGCGTCCGCGTGCGCTGCGATCTGGGGCAGATGGGTGACGCACAGCACCTGGTGGTCTCGCGCGAGGGTCCACAGGCTGCGCCCCACGGGATCGGCGCTTCGGCCGCCGATGCCCGCGTCGATCTCGTCGAACACGAGGACTGGCGTCGCATCGGCCGCCGCCAGGACCTGCTTGATCGCGAGGGCCACGCGCGACAGCTCGCCACCCGACGCGATCTTTGCCAGCGGCCTGGCCGGCTCGCCGGGATTCGGTGCCAGCTGGAACGCCACTTCGTCGATCCCGGTCGCATCGAAGGCCACCGCGTCGCCGTCGACCTCGACCGCGGGTTCGTCGGCCAGGGCAGGCCGCCGGCCGACCGCGATCTGGAAGACATCGGGCCCGAAGCCAAGTCCTTCGAGCGCCTGACCGACAGAGGCGCTCAGTCCCGCCGCGGCCACCGAGCGAAGATCGGAAAGTCTCCCGGCGGTCCGGCCGACGTCCGAGAGGAGCACCGCGCCCTCCGCGACCCGACCCTCACGTTCGTCGTCCAGGCCGAGTAGTCGTTCGGCCTCCTCCCGCGCCCGCGCCCCATACGCGAGGATCGCCTCCTCGTCATCGCCGTAGCGGCCCTGCAGCGAGTAGATCAGAGAGAGGCGCTCGTGCATCGCCGCGAGTGCGGCAGGGTCATGGTCGAGGTCCTCGATCAGTCCACGGATGTCGCCCGCGACGTCGGCGAGCTCGGCCTCCAGCCCGGCCAGACGCTCCGCGACCGCAGCGAAGCGGGGATCCAGCTGGGCGATGTTGCGTGCCTCCCGAGCGGCGATGCCCGTCGCCTCGCGTGCACCCCCGCCTTCCCGCCCGGCCCGGCCCCCTCGCTCCCTCGCGATCTCCCCCGCCAGCGCCTCGCGGATCGCGGCGCTGCCGCGCGCGATGGCCTCGGCATGTTGTGCGGCCGAAAGTCTCGCACGCAGGTCGGCCGCCTCCCCCGGGTGCAGTCGCGCAGCGGCGATCTCTGCCGCCTCATGCTCCAGGATCGCCAGCCGGCGCGCCAGCTCCCGAGGGTCGATGGCCAGCTCCGCGAGCGCCGATCGGTTGGCCCGCCAGCGGTCGACGGCAGTGGCGATGTCTGAGCGGGCCGCATCATGGCCGCCGAAGGCGTCCAGCAGATCGCGCTGCCGGCGGTCGTCGAGCAACCGCTGCTGGTCGTGCTGGCCGTGGACCTCGACGAGCGGCCCGATCTGCTCGGCCAGAGCCGCAGCGGTGACGGCATCGTCATCGAGACGGGCGGTGGACCTTCCGCCCGTCGAGAGCTCGCGCACGGCGATTAGCGGCTCGGGGACGCGGTCGAAGAGTGCCTCGACGCGAGCGGTCGATGCCCCGTGCCGCACCAGCCCAGGATCCGCGCGCACGCCGAGTACGAGCCCGAGCGCATCGATCAGCAGGCTCTTGCCGGCGCCGGTCTCGCCGGTGATCACGGTGAAACCCTCGCCCAGCCCGAGCTGCACGCGGTCCATCAAGGCAAGGTCCGTGACGGTCATTGAGAGCAGGTGACCGGCGCTCACGAGGGCAGCAGCTCGACCTTGTGACGCAACAGGTCCCAGAACGGTTGAGCGCCCTTGGGCTCCACGAACCGAACGGGCCGCTCGAGTGCCCGGACCTCGACGACATCGCCCACAGCGATGGGGATGTCGTCCCGGCCGTCGATGCTGACAAGGGCCTCGTGCGCGTCGACCACCGTGCAGCGGACGGTCTGCCGGGGACTGACCACGACCGAGCGGATCGCCGACAGGTAGCCGGCGATCGGAGTCACGATGAGGTTCCGGCTGAGCGGATCGACGATCGGGCCTCCCGCGGAAAAGGAGTAGCCCGTCGAACCGGTCGGGCTGGCGACGACGAGTCCGTCGGCGATGAAGGTGGCCAGATGTGACGGCCCGATCGCAACATCCAGGCGGCAGACCCGCGCCAGCGCCCCGCGCGCGACAACGATGTCGTTGAGCGCCAGCTCGGTGCGGGCGGGGGCCATGCGTCCGGCCGGCAGGATGTCCGCCCTGAGCGCCATCCGCTCGTCGATCCGGAAGTCGCCGCCCGCGATCTGGGCGAGCGTGGGCTCGAGCTCGTGCGCCTCAACCTTCGACAGGAAGCCGATCTTCCCGAGGTTCACGCCGAGAATGGGGACGTCCACCTCGGCGACGGCTCGGGCCGCACGCAGGAATGTCCCGTCTCCGCCCAGGACGGCGAGAACGTCGCTCGTCTTCAGCTCCGCTAGCAATGTCTCGTAGTCGCCGGCCGCGGCGGACCAATGATCCAGGCCGCGCAGGCGGCACCAGCCGGACGCGCGCTCGCGGAGCTCGAGGGCCGCGTCGCTCGTGGGGTTGTAGGCGAAGCCGATCCGCTTGAGCGTCACCGTCCGAAGACCTCGTCGAGGAGTCCGCCGATGTCCGCGTTCCGGGCATTCGGGGCCTTCACGCCACGGCCGACGTTCTCGCCAGCCCCGCCAACGCTCAGGTGCAGGAAGAACTCGCGATTGCCCCGCGGACCGAGCAGGGGCGAGACGGTCAGGCCCACGACCCTGATCCCGATCTCGACCGCGTGCCTCGCCACCGCTTCGACCACCTGGCGATGGACGGCCGGATCGCGGACGACACCCCCGTCGGTCGCTCCCCTGCCCGCCTCGAACTGCGGCTTGACGAGCGCAACGATCGCACCGCCCGCGCTCCCGAAACAGGAAGCCGCCGGCCCGAGGATCAGGCGGAGGGAGATGAACGAGACGTCGACGACGGCCAGCTCAATGGGCTCCGGCACTACGCCCGGAGCGAGCTCGCGCGCGTTCGTGCGCTCCATCGAGACCACCCGTGGGTCCTGCCGCAGGCGCTCGGCGAGCTGGCCCCGCCCCACGTCGACGGCATACACCTTCGAGGCACCGCGCTGAAGCAGAACGTCCGTGAAGCCGCCGGTGGAAGCTCCGACATCCAGGCACACAGCTCGCGACGGGTTCACGGCGAAGGCGTCCAGCGCGCTGGCGAGCTTGTGGCCGCCACGGCTGACGTACGCATCCGGTTGGTCGACGCGAACGGCGGTACCGGCGTCGACGAGATCGCCCGCCCTTCGGTCCGTTCGGGCGGCGTCGCCTTCCCCGACTCGGACCTGTCCGGCCAGGAGCAGCGCCTGGGCTCGGCTCCTGCTGGAAACGAGGCCCCGCTCCACGAGCAGCTGATCCAGTCGCTGGCGTGACGGTCGCTCCCGGCTCACCCGCCTATCGTGGCACAGGCCGATGCTCCGCGGCTCATCCTCGCGGAGCGCCTCTCGCGCGCGGCTGGACGATCAGCCGACGATAGAAGCTTTCGAAGGCACCGATCCAATGGCGGCCAGGGCCTCGCGTACCTGCTCGGTGATGCCGGTGGCGTCCAGGCGCAGGTCGCGTCGAAGGTCCGAGACGGCGCCGTGGTCGACGAACGCGCCGGGCGGGATGCCGATGATCCTGATCGGCACATCGCGCAGCGCCGTGTCGGTCAGGCGAGCTGCTTCGAGCGCCTCCAGGACCGCCGACCCGAAACCGCCGGCGGCGACGCTTTCCTCGAGAGTCACGAGCAGCCGCTTGCCCCGCGCCTGCTCGAGGATGAGATCGGCATCCAGCGGCTTGGCAAACCGCGCATTGACCACACCCACCGACCATCCCTCGGCGGCCAGGGCGTCCGCTGCCTCCATGCCACGGGCGACGATCGGCCCGAAGCCGACGATGAGGACGTCCTCACCCCCGCGCAGAAGCTCGCCTTTGCCGACCGGCAGGATCTCCGGCTCGACGGGCGGCAGGTCGAAGCCGGGATCGCGCGGGTAATGCAACGCAAACGGGTGATCCTGAGCGAGGGCGGTTCGGAGCAGGGACCGAAGTTCCTGCTCGTCGCGCGGGCTGGCCACGATCAGGTTGGGCAGCTGGCGCTGAGCCGGGATCGTGAACATACCCTGGTGGCTCGTCCCGTCCTCGCCGACGAGTCCGGCCCTGTCCACTGCCAGCACCACTGGCTGGTCGTTCTGACACACGTCGTGGATGGTCTGGTCGAACGCGCGCTGGAGGAACGTCGAATAGAGGGCGACCACGGGTCGCTGGCCGCCGAGAGCAAGGCCGGTGGCCATGGTCACGGCGTGCTGCTCGGCAATACCGACGTCGAAGAACCGGTCCGGGTAGACGGCCTGGAACTTGTTGAGGCCGGTGCCGGTTGGCATGCCCGCCGTGATCGCGACGATCCGCCTGTCTTCGGCCGCCAGCTCGATGAGCTCCGAGACGAAATGAGCCGTGTAGTTGGGGGCCTTGGCGACCGATGGCCGGGGCCTCGCAGGCGGAGCCGCATCGTCGGACATCGATTCGCCGGGCATCGCGGCCTCAGAAGCGCCTCGGCCGTTGAGGTCGCCGATGCCGTTGGCCGACACCCGGGCGGGCATGGGCGGCAGCGCGGCGCCGTGGAACCCGACCTGGTCGCGCTCCGCGGGCCGGAAGCCCTTGCCTTTGTGGGTGCGCACGTGGACCAGAACGGGCCCCGAGAGCTTGAGCGCCCCACGGATCGTCTCGTCGAGCGCGCGCAGGTTGTGGCCCGGGACGACCCCGATGTAGGTGATGCCGAGGTCCTCGAACAGTCGTCCGGGCTGGGCAAAGTTGACCACCGCCGAGCGCAACCGCCGCGAGAGCTCGAGGGCCGTCTCGCCGATCACGGGTACCTTGCGGATGAAGTCGTCGTAGGCAGTCCGGCTCGTCCGCCACGCGGCTGAGAGCTTGATCGTCGAGAGGTATTTGGAGAGCGCGCCGACCGTCGGACTGATCGACATCTCGTTGTCGTTGAGCAGGATCAGGATCTGCGTCTTTCGCTGGCCGATGTCGTTGAGTGCCTCCAGCGACAGGCCGCTGATCAGGGCGGCGTCACCCACAACCACGGCAATGCGCTCGCGTCCGCCGCGCAGGTCGCGAGCCGCCGCCAGGCCCTGGGCGATCGACAGGCCCGTTCCGGCATGTCCCCCGTCGAACACGTCGTGAGGCGACTCGCTGCGCCTCGGGAAGCCGCCGACGCCACCGAGCTGCCGGAGCGTGTCGAACCGCTCGTAGCGCCCGGTCAGCAGCTTGTGGGGGTACGCCTGGTGACCGGTATCCCAGACGATCTTGTCCGTTGGCGACTCGAGAATGCGGTGGAGCGCGATCGTCAGCTCGACCACGCCGAGCGACGATCCAAGGTGGCCGCCGGTCGTCGCCACGGTGTCGATGATCGTGTCCCTGATCTCGGCGGCCAGCTGAGTCAGCTGTCGGCCCGACAGCGCGTGGAGGTCCTTCGGACCGTTGAGGGTGGCGAGTATCGTCACGCGGCGGGCGCTCCTTCGAGGCTGGACGGCGAGTCTACCCCGAGGCCCGCGGAGGCGCGTTCGAGCGCGCGGTCAGCTCTCGGGCGGCTCGATCGCCTCGTCCGGGCGCACGTGGAGTGCATCGAGGGCCCCGCCGGCTCGCTCGACGAGGCGCTTCACGCGAAGATCGGCGTCGGCCAGCAGGCGCGAACAGCGCTCGTGCAGCGCCACTCCGCGCTCGTACAGGGCGATCGACGTCTCGAGCGGCTGTCCGCCGGTCTCGAGGTCGGCGACGACGCGTTGGAGCTCGGCGAAGGCCTCATCGAAGGAAAGCCGGTCGATCGTGTCGGGCGCGATGGTTGGCCCATCGCTCCTGGCTGGCTCAGTCGCTGTCACGTCGGCGCTCTTCCTCGTTCGCGGCGTCTTCGGACCGCTGGATCCAGCGGTCGATACGGGGAGCAGCCAGCATACCAATCCGGATTCCCAGGGCGCCGAGAGCCAGCGCTACGGCGACGAACACCACGGCCTCCATCGCTCAGGGCTTCTCGTCGTCCACGGTCGCCGCCAGCTCGCCGGCCGCGACGCGGACCGCGAGCCGTGAGCCGGGAGGTGCCTGGACGGGATCGCGGACGATGCGGCCGTCGGCCTGGCGGCGGACGATGGCATACCCGCGCTCGAGCGTGGCCTGTGGTCCGAGGACGGCAAGTGCCGCGGCGTGACGCTCGAGCGCAGCGTGTGCAGCCGCGAGTCTCGCCGGTGCGATCGGATCGAGCCGCGCACCGAGCCGCTCCTGGGCTCCCCGGAGTTCGATCAGTCGCGCGAGCAGGCTTCGCGTCGCACGGTCGAGCAGGACGCCTGCACGTTCTCGCGCCTGGCCGAGTTGGGCGCTCGGGCTCAGCCGGTCGAGTGCGCGACGCTCCACGGCGAGGCCGACGGCCGCGGCCCCGAGCTGGCGGGTCATGCGGCGCTCGAGCGCCTCCGCATTGCCGGCCAGGGCGAGGGCGAACGCCGCGCGATCGGGCACGGCGAGCTCGGCCGCGGCCGATGGCGTGGCCGCCCTCACGTCAGCCGCAAAGTCTGCCAGCGTCACGTCGGTCTCGTGTCCGATGCCGGCGACAATCGGCAGCGCGTGGGCGACGATCGCTCGGACCACGCGCTCGTCGTTGAACGCCCAGAGGTCCTCGAGGGATCCACCTCCCCTCGCGAGGATCGTGGTCACAGGCGCATCTGCGATCCGTCCGTCCTTGCCGCACCGCTCCGCCCAGCGTTCCACCCGTCCGAGCGCCCGCACGATGCTCTGCGGCGCCCCCTCGCCCTGGACGAGACAGGGCGAGAGCACGACCTGGGTCAGCGGCCAGCGCCGGCGCAGGACTGTGCTGACGTCGTGCCAGACCGCCCCCGTCGGGCTGGTGACGACCGCGATGGTCGCCGGGCGTTCCGGCAGCGCCCGCTTCCGAGCACGATCAAACAGGCCTTCGGCGGCGAGGCGTGCCTTCGTCGCCTCGAACTTGAGTGCCAGGTCCCCGAATCCGGCCGGCTGCAGGTCAACCACGTACAACTGGTAGACGCCCTGGGAGTCGAACACGTCGACGCGCCCGTGAGCGATCACGCGGAGCCCGGCCTGCGGCTCGAAGGCTGATGCGAGTCGATCGTCGCGGAACCAGACACAGCTGAGCTGGCTGCGCTCGTCCTTGAGCGTGAAGTAGCCGTGCCCCGCGGACGAGATCGTCACCCTGCCGACCTCTCCCTCAACCCACACGTCGCGCAGCCGGTCGTCCCCTCGGACTGCCTCCCGTACGGCGCGAGTGACTTCGCTGACCGCCAGAATCCTGAGCCCGGAGCGGGCTCCCCAACCACATCGATGGTGTCCCAGGCCGGAAGTGCCCAGTCGGGTGGTTCTCGATCGCTTCCCACGAGCCGCACCTTACGCTGAGCGCCGGAGCTCCGCTTGTGACGACGCCCGGGCCGGGCTTCCCTGTCCAATGACCGACGCGCTCGGGCTGGCCATATCCATCGTGTTTCCGCTGCTCGGCTGGTCGCTGGCCCTGCGGTCAGACTGAGACACCGCCCGCTATCGGCTGTTGAGCCGAACTCGGCCATCGCGAGAGGCACCCGGGCATGCGGCCAACGGACCCCGGATGGTCGTTAGGCAGGAAATCGCGCGGGCGGCGGGCCGGCTGCGCACCAGCCGCGCGTGGCCGATGCCGTCAGACCCGGGTCTGGTACTCCCCGGTCCGCGTGTCGACCCGGATCGTGTCGCCCTCGTTCACGAAGATCGGCACCTGCACGACCAGGCCGGTCTCCGTCCGCGCCGGCTTTCGGGCACCGGTCTGGGTGTCGCCGGCGAAGCCAGGCTCGGTCTCCTCGACGACGAGGTCGACGGTGACCGGCAGCTCGACGCCGATCGTCTCGCCCTGGTAGCTCGTCCGGTCGAGCGTCATACCTTCCTTGAGGTAGTTGACGGCGTCGTCGAGCTGGTCCGCGCGCAGCTGGAACTGCTCATAGGACTCGGTCTCCATGAAATGAAAGTCGTCATCGTCCCGGAAGAGATACTGGACCGGCCGTCGTTCAAGCTGAGCGCGGGGCCACTTGCTGCCAGCCTGGAACGAGCGCTCCACGGTCTGGCCGCGCTTGATGTTGCGCAGCGTGATTCGAACCTGGGCAGAGCCGCGACCCATCTTGATGTGGTGGTAGTCGAGGATCTGCCAGAGCTCTCCGTCGAGCTCGATAGCGGCACCCTTGCGCAGTTCTCCCGTACTGATCATGGTCTCGCTGTGGCTCCTGGGCGGGTCGCGCTGCTCAATCCGGCGATCGAGGGCCGATTGTAGCCGAGCCTCGTCGAGCATCGGCCCGATGGTCTAGGCGCCGACGACCATCGCCTCGCGCGGGAACTGTGTCAGTCGCTCGACTCGACCGGCGGACCGATCGAACAGCACGAGATCTTCGATCCGGACGCCCATCTCCCCTTCGAGGTAGACCCCCGGCTCGACCGAGAACACGGTCGGGCTCGGCAGTAGGGCATCGACCGGCGCGGTACGTCCCAGGGTCGGTAGCTCGTGCGTGGCCAGGCCGATCCCGTGCCCGGTCCCGTGGCCGAAATGCTCGCCGTGCCCGGCAGCCTCGATCACCTGTCGTGCCAGCCCGTCGACACCACGCCCGGTCAGCGGCTCGCCAGCCCGGACCGCTCGCTCCAACTCCGTAATGGCCGCTGCCTGGCTTCTCTCGACGAGCTCGTAGATCTCGAGATCGCGAGGAGAAGGCTCGCCGACGAAGAGGGTACGGGTCATGTCGCTTCGGTAGCCGTGAACCTGCGAACCGAAATCGAAGAGCAGGACCTGTCCTCCCTGGACCGGCCGATCGCCCGGCGAGCCGTGCGGCAGTGCGGCCTCCGGTCCTGCGAGCGCCGTGACGTCGAATGCCAGTGCCTCAGCGCCCCCCGTTCGCATGTGCCATTCGAGCTCGAGTGCGAGCTCATGCTCCGTCCGGCCGACCCGGATCGAGGGAAGGAGGGCCGCCAGCGCACGATCGGCCACCGTGCACGCAGCGGCGACCCTCTCCAGCTCGGCCGGTTCCTTGGTCGCCCGGTCCTCCTCGACCCAGCCCTCGACGGGAACGAGCTCGACCGACGGAGCGGCCGCGCTCAGCCGCCCCCACAGGGCGTGGCTCACGAATCCCGCCTCGACAGCAACCCGCCGCGCTCCAAGCGATGAGACCAATCCCGGCCAGCGCTGTGGGAAGTCGCCGTACACGAATTCCACGCGAGCGTCGGGAGCCTCGCGACGCGTCTGTATCGTGTAGCGGCTGTCGGCCAGGACCACGACTTCCTCGCCACCCACGAAGAACTGGCCGGAGTGACCCGCAACCTTCTCCTCGCCGTCCCTCAGCGCGAAACCGGTCAGATAGCGGGTGTTCTCTGGTCGCACCCCGAAGTAAGCGTCGAGCCCGTCGCGAACCAGGCGTTCACGCACCCTGGCCAGCCTGGCCGGCCGCGCCGCGCGGTCGGCTTCCGCCCATTCGGATCGATCCGCCTGAGATGGTGGCGATCGGAAATCGGCCGGCAGCGGACGTGGGGCGGAGCGCACGCTGCTCATCGGTAGCCGTACTTCGTGAGGTTCGCCTCGTGTTCCGCCAGCGTCCTGGCGAACGCGTGCTCGTGGCTGCCATCGTTCTTGGCCACGAAGTACAGGTAGCCGGTCTTGGTGTCGGGCTGCAGCGCTGCATCGATCGACGCCGCTGTCGGGGTGCAGATCGGCCCGGGCATCAGCCCCCGATTCACGTACGTCTGGTAGCCGGCCAGCTCGGGTGGGAATTGGACGCCGTCGAGGCGCGTGCCCAGCGGCGACCAGAACGAATAGTTCGTCCACTGCTCGAGGGCCAGCTTCTTGAGCTCGATCGTGTCGTGGCCGTAGTACACGCTCGGATCGGCGTTGAGCAGCATCTTGTGGTTGAGCCGGTTCTGGTAGACGCCGGCGATGAGTGGCCGCTCAGCGTCGATCACAGCCTCCTTTTCGACCAGGGATGCGAGCGTCAGCACCTGGTAGAAGGTCATGCCCCGGGCCTTCGGGACGGTCATCCGGTCGGGGCCGATCTGGCGATAGAAGGCGTCGAGCATCATTCGGATGAGCGCGTCCGGCGTGACGTCGGGGGCGACCGTGTACGTCGCCGGCGCGAGGAATCCCTCGAGGGAGGCGCCCTGTGGCAGCTTGAGCCAGGGATAGTCGGACAGCAGGGCCTGGGGCGGGCTCGTCGCCTCCTTATAGAAGTCAGCGACGTTCATCTCGAGAGGCAGCGTTTCGAGCTTGGTCGTGACCTGCTCGAGCCGAAGGCCTTCACGAAGCTGGACGACGACGGTCGTGACGGGGGCGTTCAGCAGTCCTTCGACGAGCTGCTGCGGGGTCATGTTCCTGCGCAGGAGAAACGTCCCCGCCTTGAGCTGCGAGCTGAGCTTCTGCTCGGTGACCAGGAAGACGAAGGCTCGCGGATCCCGGAGATAGCCTTCCGAGGCAAGCTTGCTGGCGATGGCCCCCGCCGTGTCTCCGTCCGCGACCACGAAGTCGCGCTGCAGGGGATCGTCGCTGGGGGCCTGTGTGAGCTTGTCGCCCAGGTCGGAGCGAACCATGTCGGCCACGAAGGGAACGCTGAGGGCGCTCGGGTTATCGGCCGCCCAGCTGATCACGGCATCCGCGAACAGTGGTCGGAGGACCGTGAGAAGAGCGGTCAGCACGAGCGCGGCGAGCACGACCACGAAGACCAGGAACCGGATCAGGCCGAAGCGGCTCCCGGTGCTTCCGTTCCGAATCGGCCTCCCTCGGCCATTCCAGCCGTTGGTCGGGGGCCCGGCCGAGGGTGCCACCACGGGATCGCTCGGGCGGCCGATGTCTTCGGCGTCCAACGGATGCGCCTGGTCCCGGAGGCGTGGCCGGCCGCCGCCGCGCAGCGTCACCGTGCCGAATCCACGCGTCGCTCCGGCACGTCAGCCCGCTCCGGCGCGCTCTCGTGGGCTGTCTCGCGGTCTCTCTCGGCAGCACTTTCCGTGGCGTTCTCGCGGTCCCTCTCGCTAGCGCTCTCCCGGCTTCTGGCATCAAGCTCGTCCTGCAGGATGATGGTGGCGGCCTCGCGATCGACCCGCTCGCGCCGGGCTCGCCGCTGGGCGGGCGTTGGCGGTCCGCCCGACCGACCGCGCTTCGCCGCTCCGACGCGTCCTTCGGCGAGATGGCTGGTAAGCCGCTCGTCCCGGTAGGCAAGCGGCAGCGCGAGCAGCCGGCCGACCTCGTCGGCCCAGGCTCGGGTCGAGCGCGCCTGCGGACCCTCGATACCGGACGCCTCGAAAGGCAGTCCGATCACGAGCTCGACGATACCTCGCTCGGTCACGATCCGGGCCAGATCCGCCACATCCGCTGCCACGCTCGCTCGTCGCGGCAGGGTGGTCAGCGGGACCGCCCGCGGCGGCTCGCCTTCGGCGACGGCCAGGCCGATCCTGCGCTCGCCGAGATCGACTCCGAGGAGCGCCATCACCGCGACGACCTTGCTATGGCTGGGCGGCCGGTCGTGGGCACGAGCGTGAGTCCGCCCACCGTCGGGGGCGCAGCTTCCGCGGACGCGCTTCCGATGCGAACGTCGAGTCGGAAATCGAAGCTCGGGATGGTCGTAACGAATGAGGGCCACACATCGATGCGGACGTCGCCATATTGTGAAAGGACCGACCGGGCGTCCTCAATCGTGCGGCCTTTCACCTGCTTCTTCAGGTCGTTGAGATCGAGGCGACGAAGTTGGCGGGCGGTCGCGCTCACTGGAAACGTCACGGCCGAGCCTTCCACGTGCCCCGCCCCCACCTTGACTGAAACCGAATCCGCGACCAGGTCGCGCCCAGGGCTGACGCTACCCCTGACCTTCTGCTGAGCGAGCTGTTCGACCTGTGCCTCGTCGACGGTCGTCACGGTTCCGGTCGCAGCGAGCCCCAGGCTGAAAGTCGCGACCTCCTTGCCAATGAGGGTCGTCGGGTCCACGGTCGGCGTCGGAACGGTCATCGATTTCGTGTCAGGAAAGGCAGTGCTGCCCGCAGGCAGGCGACCCGGATCGCTGATGGCCGCCGCGAGCTGGTCCGCTAACGATTTCTTGAGCGTGGCCATGGCGGTATCGACGTCCTTGCGCTGCACCACCTGGGTCTCCTTGCGCGTGCCCCCGCCGGTCGGCTGCTCGTTGTTCACCGGGTCATCGCTGTTCACCAGCTGAGCCTGCACCGACGTCGAGACATGCGTGATCGATCCGGCGGGGACGTTGCCCGCCGTGCCCGCTACCACGGCCGTGATCGGCGCGTTTGCGATGCCGGGCGTTGGGGGAATGAAGACGGCTTTCGGCACGATGACGTCCTGGGTCGTTACGAAGACGATCCCGCTGCCGGTTGAAACCTGTGTTCCGGCAGGAATTCTCACGCGGCTAGCGGTATTCCTGCTGGTGAACCGGACGATCCCCGTCGCCTTCGTCTCCTTCACCTTGGTCCCCGTGGCTGGGAAGTCGCCTGACGCGCTCAAGGGTATGGTCGCCGGCTGGGCTGGCACCACGTCGCCGGCCGGATCCACGCCGATCGCGGCTGGATCGGCGCGCACGCTGAGCTGCAGCGGACCGATGGTTTCCGCGTGCGGAGTGACGACGATCGAGGCGCTGGGCAGCAGCAAGTAGCCGGCGACACCGGCAACGACGAGGCCGAGCGCCAGCAACCCGATTAGCACGAAGAGGCCGGCTCGCCCACGCCGACGGCCGCCTTCGATCGTCGGCAGTGGCCGGGCCGGCCGAGCCTCCGGCTCGCGCGGGACCGGCGTGAGGATGGCGGAGTCCGTCGCCGGCGAGTCGGCCGCTCGCAGGCCGCCTCTCGCGGCAGCTCGGATCCCACCTCCGCCCGCCACGCCGCCCGCCACCCCGGCCGCCACCCCGGCCGCCCCGAGCGCATCGCCCTCCGCGGACGGCCCCGGCGAGCCGTTCGAATCCGCCCCGGAGGTGCTCGGCTTTCGGCCTGCCGCCGCTTCCTCGTACTCCGTGACGCTCGAATACGCGGGCAAGCCGGCCGACGCGGCAAGGGATCTCGCGGAACCCTCCGGGGCCACGATCGAGAGTTGGCGGCGGCGCGATTGGGCCTCTCGGGCGAGCAGCCGGAAATTGATGCGCGACGTTGCGACACGGGAGCCCGCCGGCAGCACCAGGGCGACCCGGGCATCCTTGGCGTCCCGGATCCGCGTGGCCGCCGAGGTGATTTCGTCGTCGATGTCGAGATAGATGATGCCGGCCATCAGGCGGCGTCAAGCGGCAGTGAGACTCGATGCATCCGCAGAGAGCCTAGACCTTCATCGCGCGAAGTACTCGCCGCAGGGCGACGTCGAGCGGATCTTCCTCGGACTGCAGCTCGATGGCCTGATAGGCCAGCCCGAGGGGTGTTACGTCCTGCTGGTCGACCAGGAGCTTGGTGGTGTCTTCGATCGATTCGACCTGGTCGGGCGACATCACGATGATCTCCGGCGGCCGGCTGAACGGGAGCGGCTTCCAGAAGCGCTCGGCCCCCAGGGCCTCGCGTATTGCCGGCAGGCGTGAACCACCGCCGCACAGGTAGATACGGCTGGGCAGCTGCTCTCCCGCGGCGAGCTCTTCGGTCACCAGCTCCACCCCCGCGGCCCAGATCGACACGTCGTCGGCGATGATCCGGTCCACCTCTTCGGCACGTTCCACCGGCAGACCGCGGGAGTGGTCAACTTTGATGGCCTCGGCCCGCGGGAAGGGCAGGTCGAGCCGGTCCGCGAGCGATTTCGTGAACGCGCGGCCACCCAGGGCGAACATGCGCGTGCCCTCGATGCCGCCTTGTCGCACGAGAGCAACGTCCGTCGTTCCCCCGCCGACGTCGATAAACACCGCTCCCGCCTGTCGAATGACATTCGAGCCAAGCACCCGTGCGACGGCGTATGGCTCGGCGACCACCTGGAGCAACTCGAGGTCGAGTTGCGACGCGACGCTCTGGAGCGCGCCGAGATGGACCAGCGGCGCGAAGGCGTTGAAGATGCTGATGCGGACATGGCGGCCCTGGAAGCCGACTGGGTTCGTCAGGGCGTACCCGTCGATCGAGGCGCCGGTGATCGCGGCATGGACCAGCCTCACGTCGACGTGCGGCAGCCCGGTCTCCCAGGTGATCGCCCGCTCCGCCTCCCGAAGCGCCTCGCGCTGCACGAGGTCGATCAGCTTCTGGAGCTCGGCCTCGGTGATGGATTGGTCGGGCTTCTTTCGCTCCTGCGAATGCGTCGTCGTGAAGCCCTTGACGAGCTCCCCCGCGATGCCGATGACCACTTGCGATGGTCGAAACCCCGCCATCTCCTCGGCTTCCTGGAGGGCGACGGAGCAGTTGTCGACAACCGCGGCGATGTCGGCGACCGTTCCGGACTGCATGTGCGACAGGCCCTGCCGCTTCCGGCCGACACCGCGCACGACTCCGTGGCCGGTCTCGTCGATCTCGAACACGAGCGCCTTCGCAAATTCCGTGCCGATGTCCAGCGCCGTGCACGCGGCGAGGGCAGCTTCGCCCTCACGCTGCCAGATGCGGCGCCAGAACGCCATCTAGCCCGAAGGCTCGAGGCGAGATCGGATGGCCGCCTCGATCGCGGACAGCGCGTCGGGCACTCCTTCGCGACGAGTGCCGCGCCCTTGCGCCATCTCGGGCCGCCCCCCGCCCTTGCCTTCTATGGCGGCCGCCGCTTCCTTAACCAGGTCACCCGCGGACAGGCCTTTTCCAACCGCCGCCGAGCCGACGGTCACGAAGACCTGCGGTTCATCGGCGTCCATCGCTACCGCGACGACATCCACGCCGAGATCGCCCAATGCGTCCTTGGCAAATCCTTTCATGGCGTCAGTCGACTCGAAGGGCCCGGAGAACGTGAACAGGGTCAGGCCGCCTCCGAGGGATCGCACCCTGTCGCGCAGCTGGCCGGGCTTCGGGATCGAGCCACCACCGGCCTTCAGCCGCCGGCGAGTTTCGCGCAATTCCTCCTGCAGCACAGCTACTCGCTCCGCGAGCTCCTCGACGGACTGCGCTCCGGCTGCCTCGGCCGCCTTGTCGAGCGCTTTCAGGCGTACGTCGACCAGGGCATCCGCACCGTCGCCCGTCAGCGCTTCGATCCGGCGCATGCCCGACCCGATGCTTCGTTCGCCGGTGATCAGGAAGCTGCCGATCTGACCGGTAGCCCGGCAATGCGTTCCGCCACAGAGCTCGTGGCTGTAACCCTCAACCCGAACGGTCCGCACCGTCTCGCCGTACTTCTCGTCGAAGAACGCGTCGGCACCCTGGTCGATCGCCTCACGCATGCTCGTGTACGCCGCCGTCACGGCGCGGTCCTCGCGGATGATCCGGCGAACCTCCGATTCGACTGCGCCCAGCTCGCTGTCGGTCACCGCCCGGTCGAGCGGAAAGTCGAAACGCAGGTAGTCCGGCGTTACCAGCGAGCCCGCTTGCCGCGCGCGTTCGCCGACCACGTTGCGGAGTGCTCGATGAAGGAGGTGCGTACCCGTGTGGTTTCGCATGGTGCGCGTTCGCCGCTCTTCGTCGACCTCGGCGGTGACCGTCTCGCCGACGCGCAGGCGGCCGTGGAGCGTGCCGCGGTGGACGATCAGGCCCGCCACCGGTCTCTGGGTATCGGTGACCGCGAACAGCGACGACCCGCCACCTTGCTCGCGCAGCTCCCCGCGATCTCCGATCTGGCCGCCGCCCTCCGGGTAGAACGGCGTCCGGTCCAGTACGACTTCGGCGTCGCCCTGGCCGGTCAGCTCGTCGAGCAGCATGCCGTCGCGCAGGATGGCCACGACCTGCCCGTCCGCGCGAGTCGTTTCGTAGCCCACGAAGGTCGTGTCGCCGCCGCGCTTCGCGACGCTTTCGTACAGGCCCGCCAGCTCCGCGTGCCGAGCCAACTCGGTCTTCCTGCCGGTGCGGCTGCGCTCACGCTGTTCCGCCAGGGCGGCCTCGAAGCCGGCTCGGTCCACCGCGACGCCGTACTCGGCCGCCAGCTCGACGGTCAGGTCGATCGGGAAGCCGAAGGTGTCATGCAGCCGGAAGGCGACTTCGCCGGGCAGTACCCGCGCGTCGGGCGGCAGATCCTCAGGCCGTTGGCCGACCGACCGCTCATCCGACGTCAGGGGGATGAGCGCCTCCTCGAGCAGCACCGTGCCCGCGTCGAGCGTCCGGGCGAACTGGCCCTCCTCCCGCGCGACCGAACCAAGGATGGTGTCACGCTCCTCGATCAGGTATGGGTATGCATCCGACATGATCTCGACGACGACCTTGGCCGTCTCCGCCATGAACGGCTCGCTGCGGCCGAGGAGCCGGCCGTGCCGAATAGCTCGGCGCATCAGCTTGCGGAGCACGTAGCCGCGGCCCTCGTTGGACGGCAGGACGCCATCGGCGATCAGAAACGTCACGGCACGGGAGTGATCGGCGACGACCTGGTAACTGAAGCGCTGCGCCTCGAATTCGTCCGGATCGTGGCCGAGCAGCTCCCGGAGCCGCGCGTGGATTGGTGTGAAGAGGTCGGTGTCGTAGTTCGAGGGGACCTGCTGCAGGACGCTGGCGAGCCGCTCCAGCCCGAGGCCGGTGTCTACGCTGTTGAAGGGAAGCGGGTGACGACCATCCGCGCGCTGGTCGAACTCCATGAAGACGAGGTTCCAGATCTCGAGCCAGCGCGGGCAATGCTCCGAGTGATCCGGCACGCAGTCCGGCCCTTCGGAGAGATGAGCGCCCCGGTCGAAGTGGATCTCCGAGCAGGGTCCACACGGTCCCGTATCGGCCATCCGCCAGAAGTTGTGGTCGTCGCCGGCGTCCACGTCACCCCAGCGGGCCATGCGCCCCGCGGGCAGGCCGATCTCGTCCTGCCAGATGTTCCAGGCGACATCGTCGTCGGTGTATGTGGTCGCCGCCAGCCTGTCGCCCGGGATGCCCAGGTCCTTCGTCAGGAAGTCCCAGGCGTAATGAATCGCCTCGCGCTTGAAGTAGTCGCCGAAGCTCCAGTTACCGAGCATCTCGAAGAGGGTGTGGTGCCGCGGCGTTCGCCCGACTTCCTCGAAATCGTTGTGCTTGCCGGCAACCCGCAGGCAGCGCTGGTAGTCGACCGCCCGCTTATAGCTGCGCGTGTCGGCGCCCGTCAGGACTTCCTTGAACTGCACCATCCCGGCGTTCGTGAACAGCAGTGTCTGGTCCCCGGCTGGAACGAGCGAAGCCGATGGCACGTGTGTATGACCGCGCTCCTCGAAGTACTCGACGAAGCGCCGGCGGATCGCCGACGCGGGCATGGCGACGATACGGGGATCCCTGTGCAGGGTGGGAGTGGACATTGGCGGCAATGGTACCGAACCGAACCGCCCGATCGGCCTCTTTTCAGCCCTTCGGAGTGCCTTCCTCCCGCGCCTCGGCCTCCGCGGCTTTCTGCTGCTGGTGTCGGTGCCGCTGCCAGATGGTCGAACCGGCGATCGCCGCCCCGACCAATGCTCCGACCGCCAGGCCCCGCACGAACTTGCTCACGCGCGGTTGTTCCTTGGCGAGCAGTTCCGAGAGGTCGGACAGTCCCTGGATCGGGCTGCGCGGACTGGTCACTCGCGAACCGTCATCGCGTAGAGCGCCTCGCCGGCCCGAGGATGGCAATGACGGCCACCGCGATCAGGCCGACCCAGGCAAGAAGGGATGCGCTGAGGAGGCGGAAATCACCGACCCGGAGCAGATCCAGGCCGAGTCGACCACCCACAGCGTCCCCCGCCCACGCCCCGAGCACGGCAGCAACCAGAAGGAGTGGCAGCTGGCCGCCGGCCGAGCCTCTCACGAACACGAACAGGGCGGTGTGGAAGGTGCCAACGAGGGCGGCAAGGACCAGGGACGGACCGATCACCATCGCCGGGAGTATGGCAGCGTCAGCCCTGCTCAGGAATGCGCGATGCGCCCGCCGCCCAGAACGACTTCTCCTTCGTAGAAGACGCACGCCTGGCCCGGCGCGGCAGCCCAGACTGGCTGGTCGGTCTCGGCAACCCACCGCCCGCCCCGCGCGGGTTCCGACTCCGTCGCGGGTCGGATGACCGCGGGTATCGGCGTCGCGCGATGGCGAATGCGAACCTCGGCGTCGAAGCCGCCCCCCGGAAGGGAACTGCCGGGAGGTCCGCCGGCGACGAAGGTCACGCGCTCGAGCGGGACCGTGGTCGTCTCGAGATCCCTGCGTCGAGCGATGGTGATCGTGTTGGCGATCGGGTCGATCCGCGACACATAGCGGGGCTCGCCTAACGCCACGCCCAGTCCCTGTCGCTGACCGATCGTGTACGCCGCCGTCCCCGCGTGCTCCCCCACCCTCGTGCCGTCGTCATCGAGGAGCGGGCCCGGTTTGGGCGACCAGCCCGCGCGGTCCCGCAGGGCCGTCCGGTAGTCACCGCCTGGAACGAAGCAGATCTCCTGGCTCTCCGGCTTGTCGGCGGTCGCCAGCCCCAGACCCCGCGCTACGTCGCGCACTTCGGACTTTGTCATCTCCCCGAGCGGGAACACGGCGTGCGCCAGCTGGTCCTGCCGCAGGCCGTATAGGAAGTATGTCTGGTCCTTGTCCGCGTCCCGAGCCCGCAGGAGACGGTGACTGGGTGGGCCCGCAGGGTCGGCCTGGCCATTCGGCTGGACGGTGTCGCGACGCGCGTAGTGCCCGGTTGCGACGGCGTCACATTCATACAGATGGCGCGCGCGCCCGAGCAGCGCGCCGAACTTGACATAGGTATTGCAGTCCACGCAGGGCGACGGCGTCTCGCCACCGAGATATGCATCCAGGAAAGGCTGCAGCACGCCAGCGTCGAACTCGCGCTCCAGGTTCATGACATAGAACGGGATACCAAGCTGCGCTGCGACTCGCCGGGCATCGTCCGCTGCGTCCAACGAGCAGCAGCTCTTCTTGAACTCCGAATAGGTGTCGGCCACGTCGTGCAGCCGCATCCATACGCCCACGACGTCGTGCCCCTGCTCGTTCAGGAGCGCGGCCGCAACCGACGAATCCACGCCTCCGGACATGGCCACCAGGGTGCGAGTCATCCGGCGATCCTTGCCGCGCGGCGCGAGGTCGTCAGACCCCGACGCCCTGGCCGAGCGGGTCCGCGGCTACGGCCACCGACCCGAGACGCATCGACGCCAACACCCGGGGCACGACCTCGGAGGCCTCATCGATCTCGGCATCGGTCGTGGTCCGCCCGAGGGAGAGTCGGAGGGCGCCACGGGCTTCCTCCTCCGGGTAGCCCATGGCAGTCAGGACGTGGCTGACCTCGGTCGAACCCGTCGTGCACGCGGAGCCGACGGAGCAGGCAATGCCCTCGAGGTCGAGGCCCATAGCCACCGAGGCGCCGTCCGTATCCCGGGCAATGATCGACAGCAGGCCGGGCAGGCGATCCTTCGGATGACCGGTCAGCTCGGTGCCGTCCACGGCGAGCACGGCCGACTTCAGACGGTCGCGCTGTCGCCTCAGCCGTCTGACGGTCTCCGGGCGGTCGGTACAGCTCAGCTCATAGGCAGCCGCGAAGCCAACGGTCCCTGCGACGTTCTCGGTCCCGGCCCGGCGATGGCGCTCCTGGGTGCCACCCTGCTGCTGGGAAAGGATGTGCGTGCCGTGCCGGACGTATAGCGCGCCGATTCCCTTCGGGCCCTCGAACTTGTGCGCGGCGATGGCCAGCAGATCCGCTCCGAGGGTCTCCACGTCGATCTCGACGTATGGGGCGGCCTGGACTGCATCGACATGGAACAGCACGCCCTTGTGCGCGCGGACCCGCCGGCCCAGCTCGGCCACGGGCTGGATGGTGCCAACCTCGTTGTTGGCCAGCATGACACTCACCAGGATCGTCTTGTCGGAGATTGCTGCGTCGACGTGGTCGGGGTCCACCCGGCCGTAGCGGTCAACCGGCAGCTCGACGACCTCGAACCCGAACTTCTCCAGGTAGCGCAGCGTGTGGCCGACGGCGTGATGCTCGACGCTCGTGGTGACGATCCGGTGGCCGCGCGCCTTGCCCGCCCAGGCGGCACCCTTGAGGGCCAGGTTGTTGGCCTCCGTCCCGCCCGAGGTGAAAACGATCTCGCGCGCCTCGGCGTTCACCAGCCGGGCCACTCGCTCGTGCGCGTCATCCAGCGCAGCTCGCGCCTTCCGGCCGAACGAATGGGCAGAACTCGGGTTGCCGAAGCCATCGGTCAAGAACGGGAGCATCGCGTCGAGGACATCGCGCCGCAAAGGGGTCGTCGCAGCGTGGTCGAGATAGATCGCCATGGGGCGGGATTGTACGCCGGGTCCCTCGACCGCCGATCCGCTCGGCATTCGGGCTGTTGGCTGACATGAGCATGCGGGCGGCGATGATCGCGCGACGGCATCAATTTCGACGACTCCATCAGAGGCATCTTCGCATCAATTTCGACGACTCCATCAGAGGCATCTTCACTGAACCCGGCGTTCGGACAGAATGTCCCGCACGCACGTGGGCGATTTGATGCGTCAGGGCTATCAGGCGGTCGCGACGACGTTTGGACTGCGGCTCGATGCCCGGATGATCGAGATCGCGGAGGGTTGGCGGCCGTACCGGATGTGGGCCGTCGTGCTTCTCCGACTGGCGCACGGGCGGACCGCAAGTCGATCTGACTAGCCTGCGCTTGCCCTCCGCGCTTCTTCCTCGCGGCCCCTTTCCCGGCGCCGGTCGTGCTGCGACAGGATCCGCTTACGCAGGCGAATGGAGACCGGGGTGACCTCGACCAGCTCGTCGGCCGCGATGAACTCGATCGCGGACTCCAGCG